>PPYF01524817.1_pt1 | contig 116000 bp, 67 predicted proteins | sample 1559871 | NCBI WGS metagenome assembly PPYF01 (sample SAMN08240021, study PRJNA423297) | Human gut metagenome, whole genome shotgun sequencing project.
TCCTTAGCTCAGTCGGTTAGAGCATCTGACTGTTAATCAGAGGGTCCTTGGTTCAAGTCCAAGAGGAAGAGCAAAAAAGAAGCCACCTAAGAGGGTGGCTTTTTTATTTGGTATCAATCGTATTCGTTGCAAGAAAATACAAGCTGATATATTGAGATTCTCATTTAATGCTTATCTTTGTCTATATTTCATTTACAAAACAGCCGTATATCATGGAAATGAATTTCAGAAGATACCCGATAGGAATACAGAATTTCGAACAGTTGCGCAATGACAATTACGTATATGTGGATAAAACGCCCTTGGTTTATAAATTGGCGAATACCAATACAACTTATTTTCTGAGCCGCCCCCGACGTTTTGGAAAAAGTCTACTGGTATCCACACTCGAGGCTTATTTCCAAGGAAAGAAAGAATTGTTCAACGGACTGGCAATGGAAACTCTGGAAAAGGAATGGACAGTGTATCCGGTGCTGCATATAGATTTCAGTATAAGCAAATATGTAGTTGCCAGCAGTTTACGTGCATACCTTAATTATCAATTAGCCATTTGGGAAAAGGTCTATGGAAAATCTGAAGAAGAAGGAACATTCAGCCTTCGTTTCAGTGGCGTCATCCGTCGTGCTTATGAACAGACGGGAAAGCGAGTTGTGATATTGATAGACGAATACGATTCGCCGATGCTGGACAGTAACAATAATGAAGAAGTTCAAGCGGAAATCCGAAATATAATGCGGGACTTTTTCAGTCCTCTCAAGAGTCAAGGAGTATATCTACGCTTCCTATTCTTGACAGGTATCAGTAAATTCAGCCAAATGAGTATTTTCAGCGAGTTGAATAATCTGCAAAATATCAGTATGTGGGATGAATTTAGTGCGATTTGCGGCATCACAGAAGAAGAGTTGCGCACTCAATTACAGTTTGATATCGAACAGATGGCTCAGGCCAATAACGAAACGTATGAGGAAGCTTGCATACATTTAAAACAACAATATGACGGATATCACTTTAGTGAAAATAGTGAAGATATTTACAATCCCTTTAGTTTAATCAATGCATTTGCGCAAAAGAAATATGCGAATTTCTGGTTCTCTACCGGCACACCTACTTTCTTAATAGACCTTCTGCAAGAAAGCGACTTCGATATCCGGGATTTGGATGCCACTACTGCCACAGCGGAACAGTTCGACGCCCCCAGTAATAGAATTACCGACCCGCTTCCGGTACTCTACCAAAGCGGTTATCTCACAATAAAAGGCTACGACCCGAATTTTCAAGCCTATACATTGGGATACCCTAATAAAGAGGTGAGAAAAGGTTTTATAGAGTCTCTCATGCCTGCTTATGTACATTTGCCTGCACGCGAGAATACATTTTATGTAATATCGTTCATCAAAGACTTACGTGTCGGGAAATTGAATGAATGTCTGGAAAGGATGAAATCTTTCTTCGCTTCCATCCCCAACAAACTAAACAATAAAGAAGAGAAACATTATCAGACTATCTTCTATCTGTTTTTCCGTTTGATGGGGCAATATATAGATGTGGAAGTAGATACAGCCATCGGAAGAGCGGATGCAGTCGTGAAAATGCAAGATGCCGTTTACGTATTTGAATTCAAAGTGGATGGTACACCGGAAGAGGCGTTGGCACAGATTAACAGTAAAGGTTATGCCATTCCTTATCAGGCTGGAAACTTGAAAACAATTAAAATCGGTGTCAACTTTGACAGTGCTACAAGAACCATAGGAGACTGGAAAGTTGAATGACTACCTGTATCCTTCTTTAGTGTTAATGCACCTTGAAGGGTATAACCTTTCTTACATCAAAACATAGAAGGGAAATATAATTTTCTTGTTTAATGCACAAATCAATTTCTTTATCTGAAAAAAGTAATAACTTTGAGTGCATAAACTAATCCGTCCGGTTATAGGCAATCTTTCGTCCGCCTATAGGCAAACGCAAGATTACCTATAGGCGAATTTTCGTATGGCTATAGGCGGACGAATTAGTCTATGAAGAAAAAAGAATTATTTATAGAACAAAAAACAACAAATGTAGCAATGAGCGTCTATTACGATTTATACACAAGCGGAAATCCGCAAAAACACGAAGAGCAACAACCGCTTTATGCACGGGTCATTCCGTCAGGAACCATTGATGCAAAAAAGTTCATCGAAATGGTATCAAAGGCGAACGGGTTCAGCCAAGCAACCATAGAAGGTTGCCTGCAAGCTGTCACTAATGAATTACAACATTGGCTCTCCCAAGGTTGGACAGTAGAAGTAGGCGAACTAGGACATTTCTCCTTATCACTGAAATGCGAACGCCCGGTAATGGAGAAAAAGGAAATTCGCTCTCCTTCTATCCATTTGAATAAAGTGAACTTACGTATTAACAAAAAGTTCCGCGAAAGTCTGGAGCCTTTACAACTGGAACGTATGGAATCCCCCTATCGGTCTAATAGTGACCTTAACGAAGATGAATGCCGTACGCGATTGATACAACACATAAACGAACAAGGCTGCATCACCCGTTCTGATTTCATGAGATTAACGGGAATCAGCCGGAACAAAGCAATTGAATTGCTCAAAGAGTATCAGGAAGAGGGAATTATCAGGAGATATGGCGGCGGCAAGACGGTAGTATATCTGAAAGCGTGAGAAAAGGAGATATTTATAAGGTTCATATTTGTATGCTGCAAATACAACAATTTAGCAGCCACTAATCACTAGCGGCTGCTAAATATCAAATACATTTTTTCATTAATTTGCCGAGACTTGTTTAAGGATTTTTTGTGTGTTAAGTATTGTCTTTTCTGCCGTCCGACCACTGGCTATATCCACGCTCTTTAGCGCAGCATCCAAAGCCGGAGCAGATACTATTTTAATTTTCTCATAATCCTGGATACCTTCGCGAAGCATCTCAAAACGTATGCTGGCTACCGCTTTGCTTGAAGCCGTGTTATCCGTACGGTATATCATATGGAAATCTCCGGCAGTATTGGTTCCATCCTGTATATTCAGGGGGTCAGAACTCAACCAATAATCAAAAGCCCACCGGAGATAACCATTCAATCCTTTTGACGCAGCATACCATGACATCCATACCATCTCTGCCGGAGATGTTTCCTTGGATACATAATTGTTAGGGAACATTTGCGAACAACTGGTGTAGAAAGTTGAAACCGGATTGGTGGAAGCTCTCTCATACCCCAGAAGCGTACAATAATCATAGAGTTCATTCTCAATATCGGCAGCAATACGGCTTCCTGCCAGCCCTATTTTCCAATCCTTCCCATTTTGTCTGATGAGATTCACCACTTTCCGGGTTTCTTCGTCACGCGCTTCGTCAAGGAATAGAACTGCTTTATCAAACCAGCCTTTAGAAGTCAGATGTGCACGAAATGAGGTAAGAAATGCTGTCCAGACTTCATTATATTCGTCCGTTCCTATCGGAAGTTCTTTGGTCTTGTAACTCGAAGCCGCTATATCAAAATACCCAATTGAATTGTTCCAACCTACTAAAGAGAAGCAGTCTATCTGCTTATTAATCCCTAAAGAGAACATAAATTCCACGAATTTGTCAAAATTGGCATAGTCAAAGCTCCACGTATTATCCTCATTCAAGCTCCAGTTGACCATCGTTTGCCCTCCCAGAAACGCTCCGTCTTTGATATAGGTCGTGACAGCTTTCTGACCGGCATCCGCCAGCATCTTATAGAACGAAGACATCAGAGATTCGTAAGCCGGAGAAAAAGGTTCTACCTTGCTGCCACTCTTCTCGCACAAAGTAACCAACTGAAAAGGGAATTGCCATATATCCAGGTGATACGTCCAGTCTTTGACATCGGGCAAAGTATGGTCTGTCACAAGAAGTTGAATATTGAAAGACAGTTTTTCCCCTGTTTCTTCCTGCTTCACGTCGATGCTCCCTTCATATAAGCCGGGCGAGGTATTCTTAGGGACATCAATCGTCACCCATACTTTTGTCGGGTCAGTCGAGGAGATTTGAGTCACCTGCTGTTCCGACAATGCGTCGGCGATATATGCCGACTGGCGCGAAGTCTGCATACCGCAATCCAAGGCTTTTGTATCTCCTAATACATAGGTAGGGAATCGTAAACGAATATTTGAAGAAGATAACGTCTGTGCACCGCACTTCAAGTCATTCACCTGATAACTTATCCCTTTCACATTCTTTTCCGCCCAGAGAATAAGTTGGGTATGCACACGCTCATTTCTCCAGACCGTATCCCGCCATTGAGTCACAATCTTGTCGGAAGAACTCTGGCCTTCATGCTTATCCCTCTGCGCATATCGCCTATATTTACTTTCAAAAGAGCCTTTCATGTTTTGGGATGCTTCCACAGGCGGTTGTCCACCACCTACGTCCGGAGCATCTTTTTCGTCATCGCCGCAGCCCGGAAATGCGAGCAGCAAGCAGAACATTGCAGTTAAAATCATATATTGTTTCATTTCAGTTATTTTATTGTTGAATAAGCAGTTTCCTGGCATTCTCAAAATCCTTAACAGATTTTTTCCGTCCGTCCCGGTTTCTCACAGCCATGTCAATCGCTTCTTTTTTCTGTTTCGAGTCCACTATCTTGAGCAATTCAAAGTCTTCGATACCTTCTTTCAGCAATTCCCAACGAATGGAACTGACAGGTCCGTTTTCTCCCGGATAAATATAATAATCATCCCCTTGAATAAAATTGAAAACAGGTTTGTTGTACGGGTCCTTATCAGACCAACTGTTATATGCCCACCGCAAGTATCCGTCGAGTCCGTAATGCGCAGCCAGCCAAGGTATCATCCTTGCCTCGATAGCGGGGGAATAGGTCAACGTATTCGGATGCGCAGGGTCGCCGCACAAATAAAAGTTCGTTATCTTGCCCAGGTCTTTTTTCCTTTCCTGCAACCAGGTAGAGATTTCATCGCCTGCAGCCAGTTCTTCGGGCAAGAAGGAGTAAAACAGCGAGAACGACTTTGCCAATGAAGAAGCCTCTTTCCTGCCTGCTATTGAAAATTGCTGCAAGAATACAGGCGCGCTATCACCCACTATATCCAAAATCGACTCAATCACCTCATGCGGACTTTCATCAAAGCTCAGATAAGTTTTACTCAGCCAGTCCTTTGAAGCCAAGTGAGTTTCAAAGTCACGCAAGAAAGATTTCCATACTTCTTTGTATTCAGGAGCAAACTGGTCGTAATACAATGTATCCGAAGCGTTAGTCTCCTTATGGCGGTAAACAATCTCGCGACGGTCCGTCTTATGATTGAAAGGAGACAACGAAAACGCATCAATACGCCGGTCAATTCCATGCTTGAAACAAGCCTCTACAAAGCGGTCGAAGACCGTGTAATCAAAACTCCATTTTCCCGAACCGTCCAATAACCAGGTAATCATGGCGGGATAGCCCATATAAGTCTGCGGACGCTGGCTGCCCGCCAGCCAGTCTACTTTCCAAGGGTAAGGCACGATAGTGGTCGTAATGGTTTTCGCCCCTCTTGACGCTAAATCCGCCAAATACGGGTCTATCAGCTTCCAGTGTTCTTCGGACCATGCTTCCACTCCCTTCTCCACAGCTACCGCATTGGGATTGAACCACAAATCCAGGAAGAAACTATAATTTTCGGGTGCCGGCAATGTAGGAGCCAGTACATTCACAGCCAGATTAAGGGCAACCTCCTGATACTGGTCTGTATGAATCACAAGCTTCCCGCGATAAATATCGGGAACGGCGGATTCCGGTATTTCTACCGTGAACCAGACAGGCTGCGCCCTGTAAGCAGGCACATCCACCGCCGGCAATTCCATCAAAGGGTCGGCTACGACATCGGGCACTCCTGTCCCGCTCACTTCCTGACCATAGACATCTTCCTGACGGGCAGTCCACGTATATTCGCTACGGGCACGCTCCACAGGTACATACCGGACATATCTGACTTTCACACAACCGGCATCCAGCGTATCCCCCTTTTCCGAGATTAAATCTTCCACCCTGACAGAAAGCCCGGTGAGTTCGTGAACCGCCGCAACCGACAGTTGAAAAGACTGCTGCTCGTTGCGCACTCCCGTGATTGAATGAATGGCTGAAAAATCAACAGGCAGGATATCGAACGGTGAAGGTTGCTTGTCATTCTCATGCTTGGGAGCAGGAAATCTAGGAACCCGTATCAATGACGATGTCGCAAGCTCCCCGGTAGGTATCCATACATTCAATGAATCCGAAGGCAAGGCCGACTCCACCGTCACTTTCAACCATTCGGGAATCTCAGTGACAGGGTCCATTACCTGATTACGGACTGTTCCTCCCGACTGCGCCTGTCCGCAGCCGCATAGGGCAGCGGACATACAAAGCGCATATATACTTAAACTAATACTATTTTTCATCTATTCAATAACTTTGATTAATACTCATTCTGGTCGAGAATACCCGGGATTATTTCCGTACCCGGCTTGGGCAGCAACCTGGCAGTTTCTTTCACATTCGGCAAGCGTTCCGCATTGGCCGTGACTACCATCTCTCTCCTGACAAGGTCATGCCACCTGTCCCCTTCGCAAGCAAACTCCCATGCTCTTTCCTCCAGGACAGCCCTGTCAAATTCATTCTGAGAGGTCTGGAGTGTATATGGGGAACTTTCACCCCGTCCCCGGCTATATACCCTGTCGAATGCATCCAACGCTGCCTGGTCCGGGCCATTATTCACATAGTTAGCCGCTTCCGCATAAATCAACAAAACATCGGCGAAACGCAACATTGGGCGGAAACCTTCACTGGAAGTATTCACCCGACGGCCACCGTCACGATATTTGGCGATAAAAGGTTCGACGCCCGCTTCTGTAAAAGTCGTACCGTCGGCAAATACGGAAGTGAAAGTGGCATCTTTCCGGGGACCTTCGGGAAAAGCGTCGAAGAACCGGGTTTCACTGAAATAGTCTCCCCATCCGCCTTCGCCATTGCCAAAGTATCTTGTAGCCAAATCCATGTGGCTTCCGGCCACTCCGTCTTCTGCAACCGAACCGTAGAAAGTGAAAATAAACTCTTTTGACTTCAACTTATTAGACTGTTTCCACAAATCGGAGAAATCGTCTTCGAGGTCATATCCATACTTTTCATCCATTACTTCCGCAGCCTTGTCTCTAGCCAACACGTAATAAGACTTATCATTCAACGGCCATCCCGTCATGGTCAAATACACTTTAGCCATCAAAGTCTTCGCCGCCCCTCTTGTCGGCCTGCCTTTCTCCGCAAATGAGAGAGGCAGTTTGACTTCAGCTATTGAGAGGTCTTCAAGAATGGCGTCATACACTTCGGCTACACTCGACTGTTTCACGGTTTCAATATTATTTTGATTCTCATAAGTCGTCACCTGCACAGGGCCGAAAAAGCGCACCAGATAAAAATAGGTGAAAGCACGCAGGAACCTTGCCTGTCCTTCAAGCGCATCCAGTTTTTCCGCCGAAACGTCTTTGGCATTCTGAAGTTTGCTAATCAACGTATTGGCATTGGAGATAGCCTGATAGCATTTCATCCAGAAATCGTGAATGACAAGTTCACGGTCATTGGGAACCAACCGGTCGAAATTTTTAAACAGGTCTGCGTCGGAACGAATATCCTCTGCCCCGGACGCCAGGATGAGGTCATATCCATAATCAAATCCCGACCAGTCGGAGTAAAGGGCTTTGATAATACCCGTCAAGGCGGCGTTATACTCGCTTTCCGAAGTATAAAAGTTTTGTGGTGATAAGTCTGACGGCGGATTCTCGTCCAAATCCACGCACGAAACGACCAACGGCATTGCCAGGCACAACAGGGAAAGTCGTACAATGTTTTTTATAAGTTTCATAATGTATATCTTTTTGATTATCATTCTTTAATTCTTTTTGCCAACATTATCAGAAAGTAATATCCAGACCGATTGCATACTGCTTCTGGGAAGGATAGGAAGCCATGTCAAATCCGGTAAACGGTCCCGAATTATTGCCGGAAGCAATGCTGGAAGCATTATTGGCTTCGGGGTCAAATCCCGAGTAGTTGGTGAAAGTCAGCAGGTTCGTCCCGGTCACATATACCTTTACTGCATTAATCTTGAATTTCTTCAGGAATTTGGAAGGCAGATTATAGCCGAGAGTGATGTTTTTCACCCGGAGATAGGAACCGTTCTCTACCCACTGGCTGGAGTTTCGTTGATTTCCAAGTACATCATGTCCCGCAACGTTCGTATTTTCATTTTCTGGCGTCCAGCGGTTCAGAAGATTCCTGCCGACTCCGTCCGCGCCTCCCTCCAACATAAACTTTCCAAGGTTCACGATATCATTTCCCTGTACTCCGACAATCAATACATTCAGAAACAGGTCTTTATAACGGAAACTATTACTCCAGCTATACGTGAAGTCCGGCAGTGTTTTGGCGATTGTCACCATGTCTTCACTGTCTATCACTCCGTTATTGTCCTTATCGAAATATTTCGGAGAGCCGGGAGTGACCCCATACGCGCCCGCCAGAATCTTCTCACTGTTTTTCCATACTCCGTCATACCTGAAACCTTTTACCAAACCGATAGGCTGCCCCACTTCCAGGCGGACTGCATCCGAGAATCCGGGCATACCGGCTCCTCCAAGAATCATTTCGTCCACTCCCTCATTGAGTGCCAGCACTTCACTACGGTTGGCGGCATAAGTCAGGTTGGTAGTCCACTCGAAGTTCTTCGTCCGCACAGGTGTTCCGCCCACAACCAACTCTATTCCCTGGTTGCGGATTTTTCCGGCGTTCACCAATTGAGTGGCTTGTCCGGAAGCCATTTTCAGTTGCTTTTCAAACAATAAATCCGAAGTTATCTTCCGGTAGGCATCGGCAGTGAGGTTGAACCTGCCCTTAAATAAGGAAAGGTCGATACCTGCATTCCACTGTTTGGTAGTCTCCCATTTCAAATTCGGATTTCCCGCCAAAGTAGACAATGAAACGCCCTGATGAAGTTTCTCACCGTCAAATGCATAAGCCGCTTTAGAGCCTGTCACCAGCAAGTCCAATGACTGATAGGGGGAAATTGCCTGATTACCGACCACTCCGTAACTCAATCTCAATTTCAGATTATCTATGACGGAGACATTTTTCAAGAACTTTTCGTTTGAAATATTCCACGCCAATCCGGCGGAAGGGAAATACCCCCATTTATTGTTCTTCGCAAATACCGACGAACCGTCTGCACGCATGGTCAACGTAGCCGAGTAACGGTCTGAATAGGTATAACTGATTCGTCCCATATAGGATAAGAGCGTCTGGTCGGCCCTGTAAGAACCGGGCTGAATGGTTTCGTTTCCGAGACCCAGATTATTATATAATTTCTCGTTCGTGAAAAAGCCTTTGGAAGAAGCATAGCTGGAAGTCGATTTCGACAATTGCTGTTCCAGAACCGCAGTGGCAATCAGATGATGTTTGCCTGCAAAGGTATGGTCGTATGTCAGCATATTCGTATTCTGGAATTGTATCCACTTGTCATTGCTTATGCTGGCTGTCCGTGTCGCTTCGTCCCCATTAATCACTTTCTCGGTGTAATACCAGTCACTCTCCCCGTCTGTCATCTGCCAGGAGACGGACGACTGAAATTTGAGGTCTTTGAATAACTGGACAACGATTTCAGGATTAATGATATTCATTTTCTGGCGATATACATTCGTCTGTTCATTGGCAAGCGCCACCGGATTATATTCCGTATTCGAGCCGTAACCACCTCCCGGCTGCGAATAAGTACCGTCACTCTCATACACAGGCCTTGTAGGCGCAAAATTCAAAGCGGCATAGATAGGGCTTCCGTAAGCGTCCCGCGCATTCTGAACCGTCGGATTATCTTTAGACGAAGAAAAGAAGGTGTTCAGGTTCAGCTTGATTCTTTTGTTCAAGTCGATAGAGAGGTTCGAGCGCAGCGACATTTTCTGGAATTTCGAGTTGATGACAATTCCTTTGGTTCCCAGGTAATCTCCGGCAATATTATAAGAGATAATCCCCGATTTCCCGCTGATGCTAAGATGATGATTCTGGGTTGTCCCGGTTCTGAATATCTCGTCCTGCCAGTCGGTACTGTTATTTTGAAAAACAGATATGTCGTCAAATACGGCAGGCAGTTTTCTCGCTTCCCTATTCGTATTAATATATTGCGCATATTCCGAAGCATTCATTATATCCAGCTTTTTGCGTACTTGCTGAAGGGCACCAAATACATTGTAAGTGATAACCGGCTTTTGGCTGCCTCCCTTTTTAGTCGTAATCAGGATAACCCCGCCGGCTCCCCGCGAGCCATAAATGGCAGTGGCCGAGGCATCTTTCAGAATTTCAATCGATTCGATATCATTCGGGTGTACATTCGACATCGAGCCGCCCTGCATTCCGTCGATGATAACCAGCGGGTCACTTGCGGCATTGATTGAATTTACCCCACGAATCCGAATGGAGATACTGGAATTGGGAGAGGCATCATTATTGACTACCTGCACTCCGGCTATTTGCCCCTGAAGAGCCTCATCGGTACGTGTAAAGGCTGCGTTCCGTATGTTCTCTGACTTAACGGAACTTACCGAACCGGTAATATCACTCTTTTTCTGGATGCCATAGCCCACTACGACCACCTCATCCAGTAAAGCGACATCTTCTTCCAGCAGAATATCCATTTTCGTCCGGTTGGCCACCGGTATTTCCTGCGTTTTATAGCCTATAAAGCTGGCTACAAGTATATCTCCGGGCTTCACATTGATAAAGAAGTTACCGTCCAAATCGGTGATTCCACCTGTCAGCGTCCCTTTTATTGCAACAGATACCCCCGGAAGCGGCTGCTTATCGGCTTTCGACCGTATCGTACCTTTTAATGTCTGCTGTGCAAAGGCTGAAAAAGAAACAATCAGCCCAAGCATGATTAATAACACTATTTTCTTCATATTTTTCATATTATCCGATTATTAGTTTAGTCCGTAATCTCCACGTCAAAGTCCTTGACGGTACCAAATCTCACGCTGCCGCACGGTTCGAAAACAGAAAGGTCGACACCCCATGAGTCCACAGTAGCCGCCCGCATACGCACAACACCAAGCGATGCATCTGCCGGAACATGCACGGATATGCTATACGGCCCATTGTTCGTTCCTTCAAACTCGCCGAACACTGCAATACGTTCTCCGTCATTTGTGAAATTCCTGTCACCGTTCCAGTCTATCCACACAGCACTGCATGACCAGTTGTTCGATTGTACCAGATGAAGTGTAAAGTCACTGCCTCTTTTCACGATAAGGCGGTCTTCGGGATAGTACTTATAATTATTAGTCGGTATGGCGGCATTCACATGCGACAGATTTTGCGCAGCTCCTTCAGTGCGTACTTCATTCGGGCAATAGTCGCCATAACCTGTTATCGTACAATACTCTTTGCCGAACACCGGCGGATTACCACTTACAAATACCTCGACGGATGCGCTTCGTCCACCTTCCACCGTAGTGGCTGTTATGATGGAAGAACCTCGCGAGAGTGCTGTCACCACGCCATTATCCACACTGGCTACTTCGGGGTCGCTCGAAGTCCAGGTCAAGTCCTGAATAGAAGCATCCGCCGGTGTGAAAAGGACATCATACCGTATTTTCCCCGGAGCTATGGGAACTTCAGGCGACAACTTTATTCCCGTCACTTTTACAATCACCCTGACCGGAAGCGACTGTTTCACTTTTCCGTCCGCAGTAGAGGCGATTATGGTAGTGGTACCCACTTTCAGCCCGATAATGCCGGATACCAACCCCGGTTCATTGGATTGTACCTGCGCTATTTCGGGATTGGCAGATTCCCACTTCAGCTTATCCGTCATATCGTCCGGAGACGCAACAGCTACAACAGACTGTATTTCATCAACACCTATCAATATATCCGACGTATTTAACGTGAAACTTTCGAGCGCAATGTCTTGCTCTTCCTCTTTACAGCCGTACTGCAACAAAGGAGTTGCAAGTAACAAAAAATAAAGGATTTTTTTGTAAACTAGTTTTCTCATAAGCATTTTGATTTTTAATTATTATTCAGTTAACTAATAAAATGACAGCCGTTGTGTGATTTCGATTCGCTAAATACGGCAATAGTGGGCTATAAAGGGGGATACAAATTCGTACAATAGATGCTGCAAATTCGTAAACAGGGGATTCCGGGGGATATTCGGGCAAATAAAAACAGGAAATTCAGAAAAAATATTGTAGTTTTGCTATCATCATTCCTTAAAAGAAAATCCAATTATAGATGATTCTTATGAAAAACAACACACTGCTTACAGGATTACTGCTCCTGTTCTTCCTTACACTGACAAACGCCCAAGCGCAACTCCGGCATACCGAGTTTCTAAACATAGGTGTCGAGAACGGTCTTTCGCACAGCAGTGTCACCAGCATTGCCCAGGACAGCATCGGATTTATCTGGGTGGGAACCAAGCACGGATTAAACAGGTATGACGGAACCAACTTCAAAATCTACTCCCAACACGAACCTTATCAAATAGGAAACGATATTTCCATTCTGAACATTGACAGCCGGAACCGTCTTTGGGTAGGAACCAACGGCGACGGTCTTTTCCTCTACAATCCTCTCAACGATACCTTCCAGCCTATACCCTTAGACTCCTCTCCCGGTAGAAGCAATCATTACATGGAAATCCACGCACTGTTCGAAGATAAGGACGGGATTATGTGGATTGCTACCGAAAAGGGAATTTACTCGTATGATGCATCAGGTAAATCCAGGCATTACCAACTGAAAGAGGACAAATCCGATTCATCAAACAAGAATGATATCAGAGCCATGCTCGAAGCACCTGCCGACCGGATTTGGATTGGCACATTCGGCTCGGGCCTTTATCTTTTTGATAAGAAATCGGGTGAGTTCACGCATTTCGACACAAGGCCATTCGACGGAATAAAGGACAATACCGATTATATCAATACATTATTTACGGACGAGAAAGGGAACTTACTTGTCGGAACCAACGGGCAGGGGTTGAAATATTTCGATTTCCAACAAAATAGAATTTCTAACTACCTGGCAGGTACTCCGTATGACGACCTGCTCATCGTCAGATGCATCTGGCAGGACAAACTCAACAACCTGTGGATAGGCACCGACGGGCTAGGCATATTGCACATCACAAGAAAGCCCGGACAGCCGCTCGAAATTAAAAACTATCAAAACAACCATAACGTACACAATTCTCTTTCTTCAAACACGATTAATGTATTTTTCGAAGACCGGCAATCTAACCTATGGATAGGCAGCGCGAAAAAAGGAATCAACCTGATAAAAAAGGAAACGACAAATATCGAGCAGTATTATAGTGACGGCAAAGGGGAATATAAGATACCTGTCCTTTCTGTTTTTCACGACAAGCACGGGCTCTGGCTGGGAACTGACGGGGAAGGTCTGACTTTATTGAAATCCCGGCATGAGAAATCCCATTACGAGATTTCCCGTTTTTTCTGTAAAGCGACCAACAACGGATATGTAGGCGATTTCATCCAATGTATCAAACCTGCCAATGACGGAAGTTTCTGGATAGCCATTTACGCCCAGGGACTGCACCGTTTCTATCCTGAGATGCAAAATACCCGCGATGAAACGGGTAAATCCATTCCCCGGCATTTCATTTCCCACAATAACGTCCAGGACATTCTTGTCTTGCCTTCCGGCGACTTATGGATAGCCACTTGGGGCGGCGGACTTGTCTATTTCGACACCAAGGTTCAAATGAGCTGGCCATATAAGCACGAACCGGGAAATCCGGTATCACTCGGTGGGGACAATGTGCTGGCATTAAGTCCCGACAGTGACGGGTGTCTATGGCTGGCAACGTATGGTGACGGACTGTCAATGTATAATCCGGTCACCAAGAAATTCAAGAATTACAAAGCTGAAGATTATCCCGGACTAGCCAGCAACTACATTTTCGCCTTGCTGCGTGGAGACGACAACTGTCTATGGCTAGCTACGAAAGAGGGGCCTGTCCGTTTCAATCCCAAGACCTCAGAGTTTGAAACGATTCCGATGAATGAGGCCGACATGCAGCGCCGGAACACCGTAAGCCTGCTGAAAGACAAAGACGGAAACATTTGGGCAGGCACCCAGAAAGGAATCATGCGTATTCAAAAGGATAATAACCAGGTAAGCTTTATCCCCGGTCTTTATGATAACTTTTGTCTCAAATCTGCCTTTAAAGATGAAGACGGGAAACTGTACTTCGGTAGCAACGAACGGGTAGTAGCTTTTTATCCTTCCCAAATACAATTTGAAACGCCTGTTCCCGCAATGTGTCTCACCGGCTTCAAACTATTCAGCAAGCCTGTATCCATAAATGCCCAAAGTGTGCTGAAACAACAGATTTGTTTTGAGAAGAAAATAGTTCTCAAACATGACCAGAGCGTATTTTCCATAGAATATGCCGCTTTGGACTATTCTTTCTCCAAGAATATAAACTATGAGTTCAAGTTGGCCGGCAGGGATGAGGACTGGCAAAGCGTGGGTACTCAGAATACAGTTACTTTCACTAATCTTCCGTCCGGCAAATATACCTTTATGGTACGTCCCGCCGGTGAACCTTCTTATCAACAGGCAACACCCGCACAAATTGAAATCCAGGTACTTCCCCCCTTCTGGCTTACCTGGTGGGCTTATCTTATCTATTTTGCTCTTATCATAATCACCCTGTATCTATTCCGTAGATATACCTTAAAATGGTCGGAAATCAAAAATGAATTGAAACTTGAGAAATTCAAGCGTGAACAGGAAGAACATATCTACGAACTGAAACAGCATTTTTTCACGAATATCTCACATGATATCCGAACGCCGCTCACTTTGATTGCAGGCTCTATCAACAAACTTTTCAACAGAGAAAACATGGATGCAGCCGAACAAAAATACCTGAAACTGATAAGAACCAATACCAACCGCCTACTGAACCTCACCGGAGAATTACTGAATTTCAGAAAACTGGAAACGGGAAACGTCACCCTTCGGGTATCCAAGGAAAATCTGGTTGAGTTTGTGCAAGAAATCTACATCAGTTATACCCAGTTTGCCATCAACAAGCATATTGAGTATAAATTCGAATATTCACAACCGGAAATCAGCGTTTGGATAGATAAAGTGCAATTCGAGAGAGCCGTTTGCAACCTCATCTCCAACGCGTTCAAATACACTCCCGAAAAAGGAGAAATTTCAGTGAAAGTCAATTATGCCAATGACGGGGAAGCGACCGTTTCAGTCACCGACACAGGGGAAGGAATCGAAGCCGGGGAAATCAGCCATATCTTCAATCGTTTCTATCAGGTGGACAGGCAGGCTGAAGGCAACGGTTTCGGTGTAGGGTTAGCCATTACACGTGAAATCGTACTGTTACATGGCGGAAATATCCAGGTGAAAAGCGCCAGAGGGAAAGGTTCTGAATTTACCATTCATCTCCAACCGGGAAAAGAACATTTAAAGAACGCTGAGTTTATATCATCTCCTTCAAAAGCCAGTATTCTGTCGGAGTATTTCACGGATGACGAGGTAAAAATATCTCCCGACCGCCTACCGGAACAGGATTTAAAAGAGTTCTCCGTATTACTGATTGAAGATAATCCCGATATCAGAACTTATCTGACCGACCTGCTATCGCCACAATATTCGATATACGAGGCTTCAAACGGGCAGGAAGGCTTCGAAAGGGCTTTGGAGCTCGTTCCCGATATTATTATAAGTGACATTATGATGCCCGTCATGGACGGCATCGCTTTCTGCCGAAAACTAAAAAGTGACATGAGAATCAGTCATATTCCTGTTATTCTATTAACTGCCAGAACTTTGGTCAATTCTATTATCGAGGGATTTGAAACCGGAGCCGATGAATATCTGACCAAGCCATTCAACGAACGTATCCTGTTGACCAGAGTCAACAACTTATTGCAAAATAGGAAAAGAATCAGGGAACAAATTAGTAAGGAAGCGATTATCAATCCGCAGGAGATAAGCCTGACGTCACAGGACAGTATCTTTCTTTCCAAATTAGTCAGCTATATCGAAGAACATATTGAAGAGCCTGAACTAAATATCGCTCAAATGGCAAGTACGATGGCAATGAGCCATTCCAACCTGTATAAAAAGATAAAAGCGCTCACAGGCATGACAGTTATTGGATTCGTAAAGGATTTCCGATTGAAAAGAGCCGCACAACTGCTTGTCCAAAACCAACTGAATATTACCGAAATCGCTTATATGGTAGGTTATTCGGAACGACGCTACTTCAGCGATGATTTCAAAAAGAGGTTTGGGCAGAGTCCTAAAGAGTATATGGAGAAACATAAAAAGCCGGAAATTTAAACTTCTGCGCATGGCTATGCTTTCAGAATTAGAGCAATGTAAATATTAAGAAACGCATAGCCATCTAATATTCAATCCATTATCCCGAAATTAATTATTTTATTCACGCACACTTTCAAAATCGTTTGGTCAGTAATTTCAGTTGCCATATCTTTGCGTCGTGATCACAAAACAACTAGAACTATTAACGATTAAAACTATTAAAAAATTATGGCACTGAGATATGTAGTCAAAAAAGCAACCTTTGGCTTTGACAAGGACAAAAATGAGAAATATGTAGCACGACCATTCAACGTGGTTAACGTTGATTTTAAAATGTTATGCGACCAAGTAACCAGAGTCGGATTCGTTCCACGCGGTACAGTAAAATCTGTCCTTGACGGATTGATTGATTCACTGAAAACGTATATGGAAATCGGAGCGTCCGTCAGTCTCGGAGATTTTGGAACTTTCCGCCCCTCTTTCGGCTGTAAAAGCCAGAACGATGCAGCGGGAGTAACTACGGAGACCTTAAAGAATCGTAAGATTATCTTTACACCGGGAAGTCTATTGAAAGACATGATAAAAACAGTCAGTATTCAGAAACTGGAAACTTCGGATACTAAAGTTTCTACGCCTCCCAGTGGTGGTGGCAATGAAGGCGACGGTGAAACACCGGATCCGGCAGCATAATTACTGTGTAATATATTAATGAACTAAAAAGATAAAGTTGCAAGAAAGCGGATGCACCATCCTGTTCTTGCAACTTTTTTTAGTTTCTCTTTTATTCTGCTTTTTATTCCGCCATCGCCAACGTCAGCACGCTAATCCGTATTCCTTCTATATCAGTCAGACAAGACGCACATTCCACGGTGGTAGCCCCGGTAGTCAACACATCATCTACAATCAGAACGTGCTTTCCGGTCAGAGATTCCGCATGATGCAACTCAAAGATTCCTTCCACATTCTCCCAACGCTCCAAAGAGGACTTACGTGTCTGTGTCTCCGTATTCTTTCGGCGCACGATAGATTCCGTATCTATAGAAATTCCTGTCACAGCGGAAATCCCCCGGGCTATCCATTCGCTTTGATTATAACCACGAATCTGCTGTTTCTTTTTGTGCAACGGCACGGGAAGTATGACGTCAACCCCTTCAAAGAAACCGGATTCCAGCAATTCGGCTGCCATATAACGCCCCATGATTGCCCCGATGCCTTTTTGTCCGCCGTATTTGAGTTGGTGTAGAATTTGCCGGAAGTCACTTCCTTTCCGATAAAAGAAAAAAGAGGTGGCTCGTTCCAAGGGAATCTTTCCCCAAAACTGTTTCTCTACGGGATTGTCTTTTCGAAGATGATAATCTGTGCGTGGGAGATTGATATTGCACATTGTGCAAAGACATTCTTCACCTTTCGCCAACGGTCTGCCACAAACTATGCAGCAATGGGGAAAGAATAAGGATAAGAATGAACCAAGCCAGTCTTTTATAAGGAGTGTGTGTTTCATAATAACAGTAAGGAATTAATAAGGAGATATTTTTTCTACATATCTAATGGGGGAACTTCCGCCAAAAGTTTCTGAAATAAAGGATGCAGGTGTCCGTTCGTAGCTATGATATGGTGCCCTTCAATAAAATGCTCTTCACCATAGAAATTGGTTACGCGTCCGCCCGCTTCCTGCACAATCAAAGCTGCCGCGGAATAATCCCATTTACCTAGAAAGGCTTCCGCCCAGGCATCAAAACGCCCGATAGCTACATAGCAGATTGCGGCAGCGGCTGAACCATTCATACGGATACCACCCACCACGCCGTACAACTTATCTATCAGATGGAGAGCTGTCTGTTTATATTGCAGATGATTATAAGGCAATTCCGTGATAACGAACGCATCTTTCGCATCCTGAATAGCAGAGACATGAATTTGTTCACCATTCATAAAGGCTTTCCCACCTTTCCAGGCATAAAAACATTCATCCCGGCAGACTTCATAAACGACACCCAAAAGAAGTTCGGTGCGGTTACGCAAAGCAATACATACACAGTAGGGAGCCTCATCGTGGATATAGTTCGTGGTTCCATCTAACGGGTCAATCACCCAGCAATACGGTTCATCGCGATAGGTGGCAGAACCTTCTTCGGTTATAAATCCCGCTTCGGGAAGCAAGGCAGAAAGAGCCTTCACCACTCGCACTTCGGATTCTTTGTCTACATAAGACACGTAATCATGCGCATGCTTCTCTTCAACACGTTCACGACGGAAGTTCTTCCGTTCTTCTCTCAAAAAATGTCCGGCGTCAGTTGCAATACGGCATACTTCGGCTGTAAGTTGTTTTAAATCTAACATTTCTTCTTTTGTAATTTAGGCTACCCACAAATCCATGCCAAAATTATCACTTTTTTTCATAGAAGTAAGAGTTTTCCCCGAAAAAGATAAGAACTTTCAATACATAGGATAGAAATTCCGGATATTCCCTTGTTCATTAATATTTAAAAGAATCCGGTTTATCACCATGTGAGCCGGATTTTTTAACATACTCGAGATTTGCTTTTTACACAGAATTTCCCGAATATTGTACCCGAATTCTAATTGAAAGGGCTTCATGAAAAGAGTCGATTCCGTTATTTCCCTGATATACTCTTTATCGAAATCAGAAAAGAAACACTTCTCCTTGCAGGTCGTCAAAGACAAGGAAGAGAAGGACTATCTTGTGATTTACGACATTATCACGAAGAGTAAACAGCCTAACGGAAATGTGGTGAAAGGAGAATTTTATAAGCGCAGGCCTAAAGGTTCTTTTGAAGTATCCATTCAATATTTATATGAGAAACTGGTAGATACGTTACTCACATTGAGAAAGAAGAAGGACATCTACTATGACTTGCTGAACGATTTATGCAAAGCCCGTATGCTATACGAGCGTTCCCTGTTCGAAGAATGTTTCGAGATACTGTCCAACACGATAGAACAGGCACAGTTCTATGAAAACAACGAGATTCTGACGATTGCACAGAAACAGGAATTGGAATATTTGCTACGGCTGAACTTCCCCAACATGACAGAGCAGGAACTTTTTCACAAACATTTTATCCAAAATGAATCGTTAAAGAAAATTCGAAAAATAACGGAGCAATCTTCTCTGCATAATTTATTAAAATACCGTCTCTCTCACATCGGAGCCATACGGACTGCAAAGCAAAAACAGGATATGAACGACCTTATGGTCAACGAGCTTTATATAGCCGCTTCTTCAGACGCGGAAGGGAATTTTGAATTGACACGAAATCATAAACTTTTTCAGGCAAACTATCTAATGGGAGCAGGAGATTACAGAGCTGCCCTCAACTCATACAAAGAACTGAATTCTCTATTTGAACAGAACCAACAATTCTGGTCGAATCCACCGATTTACTATTTGTCAGTACTCGAAGGAGTGCTCGGCAGTCTGCGGTCGGTAGGAAATTATAATGAGATGCCCTATTTCCTGGAGAAATTAAGGAAACTAATCGCAGAGGACTCTTCATTGGAGTTTAAAGTGAACGCCACCTGTTTGCTTTTCCAATATGAGTTGTTTCCCTATTTGGACAAAGGTGATTTTTCCAGTTGCACGGAGCTCATGAATCATTATCAGGAGTTACTATACGACAAAGAAGCATGGTTAAGTCCTATACGCAAAAGCGAGCTATTACTCTACACGACTCTTATACACATCGGCAATCAGAACTACAAGGCAGCGAAGAAATATATAAGCAACGCCATTATAGACCATAATATCAAATACTTGCCGCTAATGAGAACGATTCGTCTGGTTCGTCTCATTGCTTACTATGAAACACAAGAATTTGAACTGATAAAGCACGAATCACGCTCCATTACGCGCAGTTTGTCTTCTCCCAAAGAGCAGACATTCAAGACAGAACGGATTATTCTATGGTTTCTGAATAAAAGAAACCTCCCTATCCTGCGCAAAGACCGGGAAACCTTTTGGGAAAAGTTATCTCCGGAAGTTCAGGAATTATATAATGATAAATATGAAAATCAGCTTTTACGCATCTTCGATTTCACAGCATGGATGGAATCGAAAATACGAAAAGAAAAGCTTTCCGACGTTCTCGGATGGCGTATGATTGCTAAAGAACCTTAAAGCAGAAGATTGTCTCCCTCTTTTTTCATCACAAAAAAGCACTTCCAAAACTCCTTTTTTCTCTTTGTTATTATATAAATACACTTTATATATCTACCTCATTTCTCCATATTATCAAGAGAGATTTATCATTTAATATCCTTTTTGAAATTATATAAATCAATTATTAATGTCGAAAACTATGCACTATTATTTCTTTCATTTGTATCGTCTTAATTTTTAATACCATGGAAACTGTATCTATTCATAAACCCAAAGTAGTAGTGATTGGAAGTTGCAACACCGACATGGTTGTAAAAGCCAACAGACTACCAGTGCCGGGAGAAACCGTACTAGGCGGAACTTTCTATATGAACCCCGGCGGCAAAGGAGCCAACCAAGCTATCGCAGCATCCCGGTTGGGAGCTGAAGTGACCTTCATTTCCAAAATCGGATACGACCTGTTCGGATTACAGGCACTGGAAATATATAAATCGGAAAAGATTAATACCGAGTTTATCTTCACTGACCAAAAAAGTCCGTCAGGAGTAGCACTTATTTCCGTTGATTCTTTCGGAGAAAACAGTATTATCGTCGCGCCGGGAGCTAGCCGTTCCCTTTCTGAAGAAGATATCAATAAAGCTGAAGAAAAAATCAAGGAAGCTGATATTATACTCATGCAACTTGAAGTTCCGATAGAAACAGCAGAATATGCAGCCACTATCGCCAATAAATATGGCAAAAAGGTAATACTCAATCCTGCGCCTGCATCTACCTTAAGTGATACATTCCTGAGAAATGTTCACACCATACTCCCTAACCGGATTGAGGCCGAAATGCTGTCCGGGATTAAAGTTATGGATATAGAAAGCGCCCACCGTGCCGCTAGAACAATCGGAGACAAAGGTATAGAGAACGTTGTCATCACATTGGGGAAAGACGGTGCTTACGTAAAGGAGAAAGACAACTACGTCATGATTCCCGCCAAACAAGTGGAAACAGTCGATACTACCGGAGCCGGAGACGTATTCTGTGGGGCATTCAGCGTTTATCTGTCCGGAAAACACTCACTGACGGAAGCTGTAGAATTTGCCAATGCAGCGGCGGCGATTGCCGTTACCCGTATCGGCGCACAGAGTGCCATCCCTTATAAAATGGAAGTCACTTTATAAAAAATAGAAAAGACCTAGGTTAAATATAAATCTGATTCACAATGAAAGTAGTAGTTATTGGAAGCTCAAACATCGACATGGTTGCCCAAGTCAACCATCTACCGGCACCCGGCGAGACTGTCGGCGATGCCTCTTTTATGCAATCCCTTGGTGGAAAGGGGGCGAACCAGGCCGTGGCTGCAGCACGGTTGGGTGGTTCCGTCACTTTTGTCACTTCATTAGGGAATGACATGTATGCCGACATACTCAGAAAGAATTTTGAAAAAGAGGGAATCACTACGGATTACATAATCAATGATACCCAACACCCGACAGGAACCGCACTTATTTTCGTGGCGGATAGCGGAGAGAATTGTATAGCCGTAGCCCCGGGAGCAAACTACTCTCTATCTCCCGACTCTATCAATCGCTTTTCCAGAGTAATTGACGAGACGGAAATAGTAGTTATGCAAGCTGAGATTCCTTACAATACAATTAAGAGTATTGCCCTGTTAGCACAACAAAAAGGTAAAAAGGTTTTATTCAATCCCGCACCTGCCTGTCTGATCGATACAGAGCTGATGAAAGCTATTGACATTTTGGTAGTCAATGAAGTAGAAGCAGCTTTTGTATCAGGTATCAGACATACAGGAAACAATCTGGAAGAAATTGCCGGAGCATTAATTGCCGCAGGTGCGCAAAATGTTGTGATAACCCTGGGAAGCCATGGCGTGTATATGAAAAACGCTTATACAAGCGTCCGGCTTCCCAGCTACAAAGTGAATGCTATTGACACAATTGCGGCAGGGGATACATTCTGTGGTGCTCTGGCTGTAATGTGTGCTCATAAAGAGATAGATATGGAAGCCCTCAAGTTTGCCAATGCGGCAGCGGCAATTGCCGTCACCCGCTCGGGAGCACAACCATCTATCCCTACTCTCGAAGAAGTGAACCACTTCATCCTAAAAAACGAATTACCTTATCGCTCAACTTTTAAATTTAATGAACATGAAAACCTACTCGAACCGACGATTCATTCTATCAGGTAGAAATCTTCTGTCAGCAACTGGCAGTATAAGTCATAAACTTATACTGTTACTAAGCTGCCTATTCATCTTCTCAATGAATATGTATGCTCAAAATACGGTATCAGGCACCGTCAGAGATGGTAACGGAGAGCCCCTGCTCGGAGTTTCCGTCATTGTCAAACACGGAAAGACTACGACCGGCACCGTCACAGACCTCAACGGTCACTATCAGGTAAAAGCAGACCCGAACGCCACTATTGAATTTAGCTTTGTCGGATTCAAATCAGTAACAGTACCGGCCAACCAAAAAGTGATTAATGTAACCCTGCATGATGACAACCAATTATTGGATGAAGTCGTCGTTGTCGGATACGGTACGCAGAAAAAGGTTAACCTGACTGGTTCTGTCAGCCAGGTTACAGCCGAAGTGCTGGAAAATCGTTCCACCTCTTCCGTCACACAAATGTTACAGGGGGCTATGCCCAACGTCAACATCCAGGTAAATACCGGAAGCCCCGGAGCAGGCGGAACCATCTCCATCCGTGGAATGGGTTCTGTAAATTCAAGCTCTCCCCTTATTCTGGTAGACGGTATCCCCGGCAGTATAGACCAGTTGAATCCAAATGACATTGAGTCTATTTCCGTCCTCAAAGATGCTTCTTCGGCAGCCATCTATGGTGCACGCGCTGCATTCGGTGTAGTCTTGGTCACCACAAAGAAAGCTAAATCCGGGAAAGCCAAAGTTTCTTATGACGGTTATTTCTCCTGGTCGAAGCCGACGGTTTCTACCGACTTTGTCACTTCCGGATATGACCATGCTTATATCTATGATACTTCCTACATGGGACAAAAGGGTTTCATGGGGGCTGCCACCGGATATACGGAAGAAGATTACAAAGAACTGGAAGCTCGCCGGTATGATACGACAGAAAATCCGGATCGCCCCTGGGTAGTCACAACCACAGAAAGCGACGGCAGGCAAAAGTATAACTACTACGCCAACTTCGACTGGTGGAACTGGATGTATAAAGAAAGAATGCCGTCACAATCCCATAATGTAAGTATCTCCGGCGGTACTGATAAAATCCAATATTACGTATCCGCCAATTTCTACACGAAGGATGGTATGATGAAACGGGTAGACGAAAAATACACCCAATACACATTAACTTCCAAATTCAATGCCGAAATAAAATCATGGTTGAAAATTGGAAATCAAACGAACTACTTTGACAGTTCGCACACGTATCCCGGTGAGAATGCCGCCAATGCAGCTTTCGCCAGAACCATGATAAACTGTGCGCCTTACTACGTACCCGTCGGTCCGGACGGGAACTACACCGGTCTGATGAAAAACGGAAAAGTTATTAACGAAGGGCGTGTAGCGGATATCTACGGTGGCGTCTCCAAAGGGAATGTAGGAAAAAGACGTTTCCGGAATACATTCTCTGTCGAAGTTACTCCCATCAAGAATTTATCCGTAAATGCCGATTATACATTCGGTTTCACCATGGATGACAATTGGAAACGTCAGGGATTGGTATATATCTCAAACGGATATGCCAACGAAACACAATTGAGCACCACTTCCACACATAAAAAAGACTATATACAAAAATCAATGTCTTACAATCCTTCTCATGTATTCAATGCATACGCTACCTACGGCAACACTTTCGCGAAAGCGCATAACGTATCGGCAACAGTAGGTATGAACTATGAGAAACAACAGAACCACGACTTGCTCGGTTATCGTACAGATGTATTATCCGAGACATTGAATGACCTGAATCTGGCAACAGGAACCGGTGCGTCAGATCTCAAAGCCACAGGCGGCGCATCTGCCTATGAGTTATTCGGGCTTTTCTTCAGAGCCAACTATAACTATAAGGAACGCTATTTGCTGGAAGTGAACGGAAGATATGACGGTTCCTCCAGATTCTTATCCGGAAACAGATATGGTTTCTTCCCTTCCGTATCTGCCGGATGGAGAATCAGTGAAGAGCAATTCATGAAAGGATTGAACATCTTTGATAACCTGAAAGTAAGAGCCTCATACGGTGTACTTGGAAACCAGTTGGGAGTAAGCATGTATCCCTATTCCACAATTACCCAAAAACAATCCTCTTATATTATAGGTAATTCACTGGCTTATTATCTGACCACCCCTGCTCCCGTAGCAGGCGACTACACCTGGGAAAAAGTAGGTACTCTCAATATGGGTATAGATATCAGTGTACTGGATAACAGACTGAATTTCAGCGGAGACTACTTTATCCGGAAAACGTCTGACATGTTCGTTGACGGTGTTACGCTCCCTGCTGTTTACGGTGCAAATCCTCCCAGACAAAACGCTGGAGAAATGAAGACAAAAGGATATGAGCTAACCGTAACTTGGCGCGACAATTTCAAACTGGCCGGAAAGTCACTGAGTTATGAGGTGTTCGGTTCTTTGGGTGACGCTACCTCTGAGATTACCAAATATCAGGGAAACGACACGAATATCCTGACAGACTATTATGTAGGAAAGAAAATCGGTGAAATCTGGGGATACAGAACCGGCGGATTATTCCAGTCGGATGAGGAAGCAACGGAATGGACTAATAAAATAGACCAGTCGGCAGTAAACAGGGATATTTTAAAGAGTCAAGGCAAATGGTCGGTTGCCCGTGGCGGAGATGTGAAATACCTCGACAAAGATGGCAATAACATTATCAACAATGGAGCAAACACACTCGATGACCATGGCGACCTTGAAGTAATCGGTAATGAGACACCACGTTACAACTATGGTTTCGGAGCAAATATCAACTGGTACGGGTTTGATTTCTCCATCTCATTCCAGGGTATCGGAAAAAGAGATTTGTATCCGAACAAAGAAATGGAAAAATTCTGGGGCTCATGGGGACGTGTCAACAGTGCTTTCCTTCCCAAAGGTATTGCCGAACGAGCTTGGTCGGAAGAAAACAAAGGTGCCTACTTCCCCCGCCTCGAACGTGGTAGTGCAGCTTACAACGATAACGGACAGATGCAAGTTGTCAACGACAGATACTTACAGAATCTGGCATACCTGCGTTTGAAAAATCTATCGATAGGTTATACACTGCCTGCCAAGCTTACAACCAAAGCGGGAATCGAACGGCTGAGAATCTATTTCGCCGGTGAAAACTTATGTTACTGGTCGCCTTTCAAGACCGATTACATAGACCCGGAACAAGCCATGTCCGCCAATGATGCACGTATCTATCCATTCTCAAAAACGGTATCTGTCGGTGTAAATCTGACTTTCTAACTTCTCCAAACTAAACATCTATAAGTATGAAAACAACAACGATACTAAAGAAAGCCTTTTTGATAAGTTCACTATCGCTTTCATTCTGTGCCTGCGACTTGGAACAGTTGCCACAAGATAAGATGACTCCGGAAAACTCCCTGAAGAATGAAACGGAGCTCAGGTTATACATTAACGGACTTCTGCCCATGTTGTCCGGAGCATCCAATGTAGACAACGGTGCCAGCGTAGCCGCCGGAAGAATGATGGAAAAGACCGACGATGTGATATGGCCTACACTTCCCGATTATATGACCGGCAAAAGAAGTTCAACACAATCGGCCGGAAGCTGGGACTGGGACAATCTGCGAAAGATTAATATTTTCTTAAAATACTCTGTAAACTGCCCCGACGAGACAGTCCGCGAGAAATATAACGCTATGGCATACTATTTGAGAGCACAGTTTTACTATGACAAACTGAAAACATTCGGTGGAGTACCCTGGTACGACACTGTACTCGAAGACAACAGCCCGGAACTATACAAACCGCGTGACTCCCGGGAGATGATTGCAGACAAAATTCTGGAAGACTTAGATAAAGCCATAAAAAACGGTGTAGAAGCCAAAAGTCTGAATGAAATAACCAAATGGACTGCATTGGCTCTGAAAAGCCGTTTCTGCCTGTTCGAAGGAACATTCAGAAAATACCATAATATAGAAGGTTCGGAAAAGTTCCTGAAAGAGTGTGTATCGGCTTCTGAGGCACTAATGGCTTCGGGGAAATATACCATTGACAAGGGAGAAGGCACAGACGTAGCTTATAGGGACTTGTTTGCGCAACCCGCCACAAACAGTGCCAGTGATGTGGAAGTAATCACAGCTTATGCTTACAGTATTTCGTTAGGTATAAAGCATAACACGAACTATTCCATCATCAACGCCAGCGGAAACCAGATTGGACTTAGCAAAGCATTCATGGATTCGTATCTGATGAATGACGGTAGCCGTTTCACAGACAGACCGGGTTATGAGACAATGATTTTCGGGGAAGAGTTTGAGAACAGGGATCCTCGTATGTTCCAGACAGTCAGATGTCCCGGATACGCCCGTATCGGAAAAAATCATGACGTAAACAGATTGTATGAAGCCATGCAAATCTCTGCCACCGGATATATGCCGATTAAATATGTGCAATCCGGCGACCATGACAAGCAAACCAGTAATGAGAATGATATTATCCTGTACCGCTATGCGGAAGTCCTGTTGAACTATGCCGAAGCTAAGGCCGAGTTGGGTACACTTATTCAGACAGACCTGGTACAAAGCATCAAATTAATACGGGACCGTGTCGGGATGCCGAATATGGATATGGCAGCAGCGAATGCTAATCCAGACCCTGTGCTGGCAGCACAATATCCGCTGGTATCCGGTAGCAATAAAGGAATTATCCTCGAAATACGGAGAGAACGCAGAGTTGAAATGGTGATGGAAAACCTACGCTATGACGACATCATGCGTTGGAAAGCCGGTCATTTGTTTACCGAACAATTCAAAGGAGTCTATTTCTCAACAGTTACCGCACCTTCAACCAAGTATGATTTGGACAAACCTGCATACACAGTCAGAAATGCCAACTTCTACATCTATATAGGTGAACGTCCCAGCAATCTTACAGAAAAGAACTCAATCGGACTGAATGTAGGTATCTTCCTAAGCAATGGAAACTCCGGTAACAAAGTGGTCAACACGGATAAAGTAAAGACCTGGAATGAAGAACGCGATTACCTGGCTCCATTGCCTAGTTCCGCACTTGTTGTCAATCCGAATCTGAAACAGAATCCGCATTGGGACAGTCCTTCCGATTAATTAACCTATTATAAAACAGCATATAAATGAAACGACGTGATTTTATAAAAAACGCAGGTTTGGCATTGTCCGCAGCATTTGTACCTAATATAGCATTCCCCTCTTTTTTAAGAGGGGGTGCTCCTCTAAACAACGTTCTGTACAATGGCGTCACACTACCTGAAGTTTGGCCACCCAAAAATATCGGCATGAATTATGAGCCAATGCCGGTACCTTATCTTACCAATCGCCCGGAAATCATTCCTATTGACTTAGGAAGACAGCTTTTTGTAGACAATTTTCTGATTGAGCGGACAGATATGGAGCGCAGGTCATATATACCTCGCAAAATGAGCCTCAACCCGATACTCAAACCGGAGACGGAACTGGAACAAGGGACTTACGGCATCCCCGGAGCCAGCGCTAAAGATGGCGGCGTATGGTGGGATCCGAAAGACCAGCTCTTCAAAATGTGGTATGAAGCCGGATGGCTGCACAGAATGGCATACGCCACAAGCAAAGACGGGATACATTGGGAACGTCCTAATCTGGATGTAGTACCGGGAACTAACCAAATCGTTCCGGAAATTGTAGCTGACTCTTCCACTGTATGGCTGGATCACTTTACAAAGAATCCCGAAGAGCGTTTCAAAATGTTCCTGCGTTCTCCCAACTCGATTCCCGGCTCCACAGAACGTTTCAATTATGGATTCAGCATGGTTTCACCGGACGGCATCCATTGGGGAAAACCTGTCAAGACAGGGCCATGCGGAGACCGGAGCACTATGTTCTATAATCCTTTCCGGCAGAAATGGGTATATAGCCTCCGGAATCCGGAAAACATAAATCGTGTACCTATCGGACGCTTCCGCTATTACCACGAACATTCAAATTTCCTGGAAGGGGCAAAATGGACAAAAGAGGATCTGATTTTCTGGCTCGGCGCTGATTATCGGGATGACCCGGATCCATATATCGGTGACAAGGCACAATTATATAACTTGTCGGCTGTGCCTTACGAAAGTATCATGCTATCATTGCCCCAGATACACTTGGGGCCATCTAACGAAAGATGCAGAGAGGCAGGAGTCCCTAAAATCACCGAACTGAAAGTAGCTTACAGCCGTGACGGCTTCTATTGGGACCGAACCGACCGCCATACCTTTATCCCTGCCGAACGAAAGGAAGGAGCATGGGACAGAGGGTATGTACAATCCGTAGGCGGGTTGTGTACCATCGTAGGCGACCAGCTTTGGTTCTATTATATAGGATTCGAAGGAAACAAGAGAAAGAAAAGTCCGGTATATGAAAAGAACGGTATGCATGCCAATGGAAGTACCGGAATAGCCGTATTACGCAGAGACGGTTTTGTTTCTTACTCTGCCCAAAAGGAAAAAGGGACATTACTAACCCGTCCGGTAACATTCACCGGCGAATACATGTTTGTAAACGTAAACTGTCCGAACGGAGAACTGAAAGTGGAAATACTAGATGCAGATAATAATGTAATTCCAGGATTCTCTGCAAATGATTGCAAACCTCTCTCGACAGACAGTACTATCGCACAGATAAAGTGGAAGAATAAAAAAGACCTGTCCGCCTTAAAGAACCAACCGGTACGATTCAAATTCTATCTTACCAATGGTGATTTGTATTCATTCTGGGTAAGTCCCGACACAGAGGGCGCCAGCAACGGATACAACGCAGCAGGTGGCCCGGGATTCGGTGGCGGTACAGACAAAGAAGGGAAGAGAGCCTACAAAAAAGCAGAAAACTTCCCCAACTTATTAGAAAGATGTTAAAATAATAATCAGTAAAACAATATAAACTATGATGGACAAAAAATTATTTGAAGGCGTGATAACTCCGATGGTGACACCCCTTATCAACAGAGAAAATATAGATTTCAAAGGCTTGGAGAAATTGCTTGACCACCTGATAAACGGCGGAGTCAGCGGTGTTTTCCTTATGGGTACCACGGGTGAAGGAACAAGCATTTCTCCCCGGATGAGAAAGGAACTAATCAAATATTCGGTAGAATATGTAAAAGGACGTGTCCCCGTATTTGTCAGTATCGCCGACTGTTGCATCGAAGAAAGCCTGAATATGGCTTGTTACGCGAAAGAATGTGGAGCCAGTTATCTGGTATCTGCACTTCCGTTCTATTTAGGATTGACCCAGACAGAAATTATCGACTATTATACAACGATTGCCGATAATGTACCTCTACCCTTGTTTTTATACAACATCCCGGCGCAAACCAAATTAATGATTTCTGTCGAAGCAGTCAAGACATTGGCAAAACATCCCAACATCATCGGCATGAAGGACAGTTCCGGCAACGGTACCTATTTCAATACGTTACTTGCAGAAGTGAAAGCTGAGTATCCGGATTTTACCATTCTCGTAGGACCGGATGAAATGTTGGCCTCTACAATGGCGTTAGGTGGAAATGGCGGTGTAAACTCCGGTTCCAACTTGTTCCCCGAACTTTATGTCAACCTGTTCAAAGCCTGCAAAGCAAAGGATACGGAAAGAATACTCAAACTACAAAAACTGGTAATGAAGGTTTCTACCGAAGTTTATTCTGTTGATAAATCGAGTGTATCCTTCCTTAAAGGGCTGAAAGCCGCATTATTTACAGAAGGGTTAATAACCGACTACATCTGCGAACCTTTGCAGAAAGTAAACGGCACTGACCTTGAGACAATCAAAAAGAATGTAGCAGAGCTGAAACAACAAATCATTCAGGTATTATGAAAATAACATTCAAATTAATCACTCTATTAATAACTATTGCTATGACTTGTTCCTGTGGAAATACTAAAAAGAAGGCTGAGTCTGTCGTATCCGACACTGATTCTACGGAAGTAGACTGGAAATATGGATGGACGGTATCTGCCAGCCCGACACTTGACATGGATGCTTTGAAAGAACATCAGGCCCAATATCCCGAAAGATGGAAAGCCACATTCGAATATTTGAAAAATACGGATTTGAGCAGGCTTTCTCCCGGTGAACACGAAATCATAGGGCGCGAAGTGTATGCCATTGTCAGTGAGTATGTTCCTAAAGAGGAAGCAGAATGTAACTTTGAAGCACATCGAAAATATATCGACTTCCAATATCTGATTAGCGGGAAAGAAAAAATGGGAGTAACGACACTAGACAAGGTTGTCCCAATCGGCGAATATGACGAGAAGAAGGACATTATCTTTTTCAAACCTGATGCACCGGCCATATATGAAGTGGCAACTCCAGAAGTCTTCTATATTTTCTTTCCTAAAGACGCACACCGTCCCAGTATAAAAGACAAAGACGGAGTGAGCGTGAAGAAAATAGTCATTAAAATCAAAATGTAGATATGCTGAAAGATAAAAAATTTTATCCATGGATGGTAGTAGGGATGCTTGTTGTAGTGTCTCTACTCAACTATTTAGATAGACAGATGCTGGCTACGATGCGTCCATTCATCATGGTGGATATCAAAGAGCTGGAATCTATCACCAATTTCGGACGGCTGATGGCTATATTCCTTTGGATATATGCCTTTATGAGTCCCATATCAGGAATGATTGCAGACCGTTTGAACCGTAAATGGCTGATTGTTATCAGCTTGTTCGTATGGTCTACCGTCACCCTTATGATGGGATACGTACATGACATCAGTCACTTGTATATATTAAGAGCGCTAATGGGAGTCAGCGAGGCATTTTACATACCTGCCGCCTTGTCTCTCACAGCCGACTATCACCAAGGAAAAACAAGGTCTATTGCCATCGGTGTACTGACCTCGGGAATTTATCTGGGGCAAGCCATCGGCGGATTCGGAGCTACAGTAGCTGCCCATACTTCCTGGCAATTCACTTTCCACTCTTTCGGAATGATTGGCATCATTTATAGTTTTGTACTTATCGCATTACTGCATGAAAAAAAGACTTATGTAGTACAAGCCGAACAACGGAGAAGCATCAAGGAAAACCTTTCAATGACCTTCAAAGGACTAGCCGTATTGTTCAGCAACATCGCGTTCTGGGTAATGCTGTATTATTTTGCAGCTCTCAATCTCCCCGGATGGACAACCAAGAACTGGCTACCGACCATGGTTTCCGATACCTTGAATATGGATATGGAGTTCGCAGGACCGCTCTCCACTACTACTTTAGCCCTTTCTTCATTCGTCGGAGTATTTCTCGGCGGATTTATTTCCGACAAATGGGTGCAAAAGGATATGAAAGGAAGAGTTTACACCAGTGCCACCGGATTGTCACTGATCGTTCCTGCCCTTTTGATGATGGTATATGGAAATAATATCGTATTCATTGTAGCGGGAGCCATACTCTTCGGGCTTGGTTTCGGTATGTATGATACGAATAATATGCCGATTCTTTGTCAGTTCATTCCCTCGCGTTATCGTGCCACAGGTTACGGGCTCATGAATTTTGTCGGAATTGCTGCCGGAGCTATTATCACCAACGAACTGGGCAAAGCGTTCGAAGCCAATTATAAAGACCTCGTCTTTTTGATAATGATCCTCTCTGTATGTCTGTCCATATTCCTGCAATTGAAAGTGCTGAACCCCAAAACTATGGATATGACGGACGAATTAATGGCTGAATCGAAGAATAAATAAAGACATAAACTGAACAATTATGAAATATACAGACTCATTTCGCAGATTAATCAAACTACCTGCAAGCATTATCATGTTCTTGCTATGTTGTTTAGTATCTTACAGTTGTGGCGGTTCGGATGACGGAATATCCGAACCACCGGGAAACTCCGATACAGACCCTGCACCGGATCCTGACGACCCGTCGGACGATTGGAGAACCCTCTACAATGGAATCATATTACCTTCCGTATGGCCACCGAAAAATATAAATATCAGTTCGTACGAACCTATGAAAGTTCCTTATCTGGAAACTCCCCCGGAAGTCGTTCCTATTGATATAGGGCGTCAGCTATTTTTTGATAACTTCTTGATAGATAATACCGATTTGGAACGCAAATTCTACAAACCTAAGAAATACGCACAGAACCCTATACTAAAGCCTGAAACGGCTCTGGAAACATCGAAGATTCCCGGTGCTTCCGCCAAGGATGGCGGAGTATGGTGGGAGCCAAGAGAACAGATATTCAAAATGTGGTATGAAGCCGGATGGCTCAATAAGATGGCTTATGCAACCAGTAAAGACGGTGTCAACTGGATGCGCCCGGATTTGAATAATGGTTCGAACGAACTTCTGACATTATCCAGATTCCCCGCAAACTCATGCGCAGTCGTACTGGATTACGATGCATCCGACAATGAAAGATATAAGATGTTCCTACGCTCGCCGAACGCTGACGCAACGGACAATGCCGGCTACTGCATGATTTCTTCAAACGGAAAACAATGGAGCTGGTTTACTAAAACTGGCCCATGCGGTGATAGAAGTACCATGTTTTACAATCCCTTCCGAAAGAAATGGGTGTTCAGCATACGTACCCTCGGTGTATTGGGTAATTCCCCACATGGTAGAGCCAGATATTATAGGGAACACTCCGACTTCCTGACCGGTGCCGTCTGGACAAAAGCCGATGTTGTATTTTGGTGCAATGCGGACAACAAGGACACCCCGGATCCGGAATTTAATCTGCCACCGGAACTTTATAATCTGAACGCCGTTGGTTATGAAAGTGTCATGCTGGGATTGCATCAGATTCTATTGGACGAGAATGAAATTGCCAAAGCTGCCAACAGACCCAAAATCACAGAGTTGAAAGTTTCTTTCAGCCGTGACGGTTTCCATTGGGACAGGCCTTACAGAGAGGCATTTATTCCTGCCACTCGGGTATCCGGCAGTTGGGATCGTGGATACGTGCAATCCGTTGGGGGAATCTGTACGGTTGTAGGCGACCAATTAAGATTCTACTATATCGGATTCAAGGGTGGAGATCCCTCAAGCTATATGCATTCGAACGGTGCTACCGGTATGGCAACACTTCGCAGAGATGGATTTGCTTCCATGTCGACAACAGGAGAAGGCAGCCTGACAACCCGCCCTGTCAAATTCAGCGGAAAATATATGTTTGTCAATGTCAACTGTCCGGCAGGTGAGCTCAAGGTAGAAATCCTGGATAAAAACAACAAAGTTATTGATGGCTTCTCGGCCGATAAATGTAAAGCAGTTACTATTGATTCTACCATTCAACAAGTAGAATGGAATAGCATCAGTGACTTATCCTCTTTGGCAGGAGAAGAAGTCAGATTCAGATTTAAACTCAAAAATGGTGATTTATACGCATTTTGGGTAAGTCCAAGTACTAATGGCGAAAGTAATGGATACGTTGCCGGTGGTGGTCCCGGATATACAAGCAATAAAGATACGGAAGGGAAAAAAGCTTATGAAAAAGCAAATGATTTCCAAAAGTTCTAATTTATTTATCATGAAACAATTACGATTTATATCCATTATTATGTTCTCCTGCGTATGGACAATCACATTCGGAAAAGCTCCTATTGCCAAATTAATAGAAGTCCGAATCATTCCCGAACATAAGGATTATCTGTACAAAGCAGGAGAAAAGGTACAGTTCAATGTAGCCGTATTGAAGTGTGGCATGCCATTGGATAATATAGAAGTACGATATGAAATATCCGAAGACATGATGGAAGCACACAAAACCGGAACTGCGCAAATTAAAAACGGTATAGCAAGAATCAATGCCGGTTCGATGAAACAAGAAGGCTTCTTACGTTGCCAGGTTTTCGTCAACTATCAGGGATATGGATACAAAGGAATATCTACGGTGGGATTCAGCCCTGAAAAGCTTCAGCCTGTCACTTCCCTTCCAAAAGATTTCCTTACATTCTGGAATACCAATAAGGCAGAAGCAGAGAAATATCCGTTAAAGCCGATTATGACACTGTTACCGGAGAGATGTACGGATATGGTGAATGTCTATCACATCTCTTTTCAAAACAACGGTAACAATTCACGGATATATGGTATCCTTTGTATACCTAAAGTTCCGGCTAAGTATCCGGCTATATTGAAACTTCCCGGCGCAGGAGTCAGTGCATACAAAGGAGAAATTGAAAGAGCTTCCAAAGGATTTATCATTTTAGAAATAGGGATTCATGGCATTCCTGTCAATATGCCGGGAACAATCTATCAGGACTTATATAAAGGGGCTCTGAAAGATTATTATTTCATGAATTTAAGTGATAAAGATAATTACTATTACAAACGTGTTTATATGGGTTGCGTGAAAGCTATTGATTTCATTTATTCATTACCTGAGTTTAATGGGGACTTAGCGACTTTTGGCGGTAGCCAAGGCGGAGCGCTTTCCATTATTACAGCCGGGCTGGACAAACGTGTTAAGGCTTTAGCAGCATTCTATCCAGGATTATGTGATATGGCGGGCTATATACATGGACGGGCAGGCGGATGCCACCAAATGTTTAAAGATAAAGAAAGACGTACTCCTGAAAATATAGAAACAGCCCAATATTATGATGTAGTAAACTTTGCACGCCAAATTAAAGTTCCAGGATTCTATTCTTTCGGATATAATGATATGACTTGTCCGCCTACTACCATTTATTCCGCTTATAATGTGATTAATGCTCCTAAAAAATTATTTATTGCAGAAAACACAGGACATTACACTTATCCGGAACAAATGAACAGTGCATGGAATTGGATAATGGATTACTTAAAATCACAAGTTCAAAATGCAAAATAAACAAAATAATGAATAAGTACTAAACAGTTTCTCTAATTATAAATATAAATGAGGGTACCCGCCACCGGACACCCTCATTTACATTTTTAAACACACATCAGTTCATTGAATACCAATGAACTATTTTATCATTGCATCTTTCCAGCGGGGCGAACTTCCTTTCCCTTCCTATGCATATTACTATCCCCGCATTGCTTACGCATAACCTCAAGAGCTTGTTTCAACCGCTCTACTTCTTTAGGATAAAGACTCTTAACATCGTATCGTTCTCCAGGATCACGTCGTAAATCATAAAGCGCCCAGTCCGTATAAGCTTTCGTTCGCGGTCCAGGTGTACCGTCATCGTGAGGTAACGTACCATCATAAGTAATATAAAGATGAGGTTCGACCAATTTGAACCGTTCGTCTCGTACAGCATCCAATTGATTCTTTTGATCATAATAATAAAAATAGTCATGAGGCTTAAAACTTTTATCCCCTTGCATTAACGGCAGGATATTCACACCGTCAATTTTCCGTTCCGGTAGTTGTCCGTCAACAATTGCAGTTATCGTAGGTAAAATATCAATGCCACTAGTCAACTGATTACAAATCCATCCGGCAGGAATCTGCGCCGGCCATTTCATAATACAAGGCACGCGTTGTCCACCTTCATATGTAACATGTTTTGCATCCCGCAGACCACCTGTAGAACCTGCCCTCATTCCAAAATTTATCCAAGCTCCATTATCAGATGTAAATATAACCAATGTATTTTCTTCTAGACCCGCTTCACGAAGAGCTTTCAAGACTTCCCCCACACTCCAGTCCACTTCCTGCATTGCATCACCAAAAAGCCCTTGTTCGCTTTTGCCTCGAAATTTATCTGAAACAGGCAACGGAACATGCACCATTGTATGAGCAAAATAAAGAAAAAAAGGCTTTTTCCGCTGTCGATGAATAAAATCAACCGCATATTTAGTATAAAGTTCCGTCAATGAGTTTTGATCATCCATGGTTTTGATATACTTTTCGATTTTATTGCCATTATAAAGAGGCAACTCCGGACGTTTCATCACCCGCTCGGTTGGCACTTCCCCAGGACGTACCAAATAGCCATAAGGCCACATATCATTCGAATAAGGTAATCCGAAATATTCATCAAACCCTCGTTGCAAAGGTAAATACTCAAACTCACTACCTAAATGCCATTTTCCCACAATTGCAGTTGTATAACCTACTTTCTTGACAATCTGTGATATAAAAATTTCATCAGGATGTACGCCAATACCAGTTTCCGGCTTAATAGCTCCATAAATACTAATCCGATTCGGATAACATCCAGTCATCAATCCAGCCCGTGAAGCAGAACTGACTGAAGAAGGACTGTAAAATTGAGTAAAACGGACACCCTCAAAAGAAAGACGATCAATATTGGGGGTGCTATACCCCTGTGCACCTGTAACAGTCAAATCACCATATCCCATATCATCCATATTAATCAGAATAATATTGGGACGTTTTATAGAAGGCTTATGTACCTTCTCACCTCCCATCGCAACAAGCGGCGAGAGAGCCATTGAAATAAGCAGTTTATACATATCACATTTCTTTTTACTATTTTATACAAAAATAGACGGTTTTCCCGTAAACAAATGGCAAATATTGAGTTAGTTCCATAAATACAAAACGAATGAACGTGCACTTATATATCTATTTATCAAGCAAATAAATAAAAAAGACAATGCATTTATATATAAACTTGTCTGTTACTTCTTCTCTCACTATTATCATTAAGACTACAATTTCTCTAGCACAGTGTGTGTGTACATATTCCAAAAGGAAAGAAACCAGAATACTACATGGGATGGGAGAAATTCTAGAAGAGAAACCGATATCAATCAACAGTATCTTACATACAGAAAAGCACAAGATTAACCTCCACCGGTATCTCTTGTGCTTTTCTGTTTTATAGGATGAATGCTCAGACTGTAATATCCAATAAAACTTTTCCTTCTACATTCAGTACCTTAATCCGCAACTTATCTTTCTTCTTCTCCAGAATCATCACCGTAGCACTATCCATCTTATATCCTCCACCGATAACGACCGGATAATTATTGCCTAACTCACCCTTCGGATGAAAAGCATATTTATGAGTATGTGCATTCAAGCTAACATTGAAAGGCGCTTTCTCTAATAAATTAGTCCATAAATCCGCACAAAGATTCACTCCGTCATTGCCATAAAGTGGAATATGGTGAATAAGAACACGTTTCTCCGCTTTCTTGAATTCTTTGGCAGAAAGTTCTTTTTTCAGGAAATCCACTTGTTCATTACGCAGTTGGGTAAAATCATTCAAGCCATAATATACCCAGTGGGAATCCAACTTGTCTTCTCCACAGTCCAACATGACGATACGGGTATCTCCCCAGTTGAAAGAGCCGTAGGTCTTGTCTCCTACATAGTCGTAATGGTCACGCAAGCCGATAGAATAGGCATTTCGTATTTCATGGTTACCACGCATAAAGAAGGTCGGTATGCGGTCGCCACGGACGCCTTCGGTAAGTTCGCTGATAAAAGTAGTTGCTTGATTATGGTCAACAGGGTCGTCCACACAGTCACCGTTGAAAACAACGAAGTCATAATCGATATTCTGTATTTGTTTGCACAGGGCACGGAAAGTTTGCGTATGCTGATGCAAATCATTAAAGACAACGGCAGTAAAAGAATCCGTATCCGCTGCCGGAAGGGTGAACTCACTGAAAGACGACTGTGCCATATTGCCGAACACCTTTTTATATGCCTGGTAAAGCAGCATTTCTTGTGAGCATACACGGTAATAATACTTCTGACCAGGTTGCAAACCGTCTATACGTATTTTGTGCAAATAGTTATTGCAAACCACTTGTCCGTCTACAATCATACGTGCACGTTTCAGTTGGGTAGTGTCCGTTCCATATTCTACCCAGCAATATGCAGGGACGGTAGTTTCCCACATCACTGTAATGCCATTGCCTACCGGATTCTGTAAATAGGGTTTAGTACAAAATATTTTATTTGCCTTTTCGGCAGTTCTGAGTTTTACTAATATAGGACGATGGTCGGAAGCCATAGGCTCGTTCAATACTTGTGCGGATATAAGAGCAAAACCGTTTGCATTGGATTTTAATGTCGCAATATAATCTATCGTTTCCTTAGGCTCTGGAGCCGGATAAGTATGCTGTTTGGGATTAGAAAGTATCTGGAAGTCCTTTTGCAATTCTTTTATAAAGTCGGATTCCGGTTCTGCATTCATGTCTCCGGCTAAGAAAAGAGGCTTTTTATAAGGAGCAGTAAACGATTTCACAATCTTCAATGATTTCATTCGGTCTTCTTCTGTCAGCGACATATGAGTGCAACAGTAAATGTAATCTTCAAATTCTGCGAGAATCAGGGCACGCGCTTCTTCTCTTCCCGGTAAAGGGATAGTTTGCAGGCGTACCGGAACTTGTCTGGTCAGTAATCCGATTCCGTATTTTCCACCATCAAAATCAATGGCAGGTGCAAAGTAGGCATGCATTTGTGTACGCTCGGCAATTTCTCCTAACACATACTTCTGTCCGCTCCGCTTCGTCATGCTGTCCACTTCCTGTATAGCCACCACATCGGGAGAAGCGTTGTTTATCACATTCGCTACGCGCTGGAAATTACAGACATCATCCATGCCGTTTGCATTTTTGATATTGTAGGTCATCAGTTTCAATGTGTTCTGAGCCTGTACCGAAAAGACAAATAGAGTAGCAATAACTAATAAAAGATTCTTTTTCATGTTTCTCATTTTGGGGGTTAATGTTAAGCGGCTCAAAGGTAGCGAAAAAACAAAAAGCCGCAAAGATATGTGTCCATACCTTTACAGCTCTTACCATGAATTGTTTGTGTGTGTCTATTATATCTGCAAGTTTCAAATAACGCCTCGCACCCTGTCATCAAAAGCGGAAAGCGCGGCTTTCGCCCCTTCTCCCATAGAGATAATGATTTGCTTATATGGTACGGTCGAAACATCTCCGGCTGCGTAGATACCCGTCACATTGGTTCGACAATGCGCATCAATCACAATCTCACCTGGACGGTTGGTTTCCACCACTTCGCGGAAGGCACTGCTATTGGCAGAAAGCCCGATTTGCACAAACACTCCGTCAAGTTCCACCAGACGTTCTTCTTCCGTTTTGCGGTCTTTGATACGCAAAGCAGTCAGTTTGTCGCCGTTTCCTACCACCTCGGTAGTTTGTGAGCTGACAAATACCTCTACGTTCGGCAATGATTTAAGTCGTTCCTGAAGTACATTGTCAGCTTTCAGTTCATCCATAAACTCAAAGACTGTTACTTTAGAGCAGATACCTGCCAAGTCGATAGCCGCTTCAATTCCGGAATTTCCACCACCAACTACCGCTACGTGTTTTCCTTTATAAAACGGCCCGTCGCAGTGAGGGCAGAAAGCAACACCGCGGCCTATATACTCCGCTTCTCCCGGAACGTTCAGTTTGCGCCAACTTGCACCGGTTGCAATAATCAAGGCCGGAGCCAGGAACTTTTCGCCAACAGAAGTAGTGACCAGCTTTTGTTTTCCCATAACTTCCACCTTTTCCACTTTACGATGTTCAAGTAAATCTACGGGATAACGCAGTAAATGAGTTTTCAGATTATCAGCAAGTTCGTTTCCTGTTGTCTCGGGTACAGAGATTAAATTCTCGATGCCGACTGTTTCCTTCACCTGTCCGCCAACACGCTCGGCTACAATAGCCACGCGCAATCCTTTACGGGCAGAGTAAATAGCTGCCGATACTCCTGCGGGACCTCCACCAGCTACAATCACATCATATTCCTTCACTTCCGCTTCTGCTTTGGTTTCATCAATGCCGTATTGTTCTTCCAGTTTCGCAAGCAGCTCGCCAAATTCGCCACGACCTACATGAAGCAGTTTGCCATCTGCAAAGACAGAAGGTACTCCCTGTATCTTCAATGCATCCACTTCATCTTGATAAAGCGCACCGTCTACCATCTCATGGGTGATGGAGGGATTCAGCGTAGTCATAGCATTGAGAGCCTGCACTATGTCGGGACAGTTCGTACAAGTCAGTGAGACGTAAGTTACCAAATGTATCGGGCCTTTCAGTGCCTTCACACGGTTACAGACAGCCTCATCGGGAAAGTTCTTTCCTTTACCGTCCAGGTTCAGGATAGCCAGTAATAGCGAAGTGAACTCATGTCCGTTGGGAATACCACGGAAGGTGATTCCTGTACGGCTGCCGTTCTTCAACAAAGTAAATTTCAGCCCGTTTCCTTCATTCACTACACAAGTGATGTGGTCGGAGCAGTCCGCTACATCTTCCAGCAGTTCTAACAATTCAGTTCTACTCTCGTGACTGGATGATACCGATATATCAAAAGTAAAATTCGCCTCCAGTCCGGCAAAGATACCCTTCAATTGTTCTTTTAATGCAGATTCTAACATACCTGTTCTCCTTTCGTTTTTTGAAAAGAAAGGCCGGCAGCGTTTCCCGTTACCGGCCTTCCATAATCATCATTATCAAAGATCTATCAAATCTTACCTACCAGGTCGATGCTTGGTTTCAGGGTAGATTCACCTTTCTTCCACTTGGCCGGACAAACTTCTCCGTCGTGAGTCGCTACAAACTGTGCAGCTTCCACCTTACGAAGCAATTCGCTCGCATCACGGCCAATGTTGTTATCATTCAGTTCCACCACTTTAATCTTTCCTTCCGGATTGACAACGAATGTACCGCGGTATGCCATACCTTCTTCTTCGATATATACTCCGAGTGCACGGCACAGAGCACCTGTCGGGTCTGCCAACATCGGGTATTGAATCTTGCGGATACTTTCAGAAGCATCATGCCAAGCTTTGTGTACGAAGTGAGAGTCAGTACTTACCGAGTAGATTTCAACGCCCATTGCTTTGAACTGGTCGTACTTTTCAGCCATATCCACCAATTCGGTAGGACATACGAAAGTAAAATCGGCAGGATAGAAGAACAGAATCGCCCATTTACCTTTCAGGTCATTGTTGGTTACAGTCTTGAAAGCTCCGTTTTGAAAAGCCTGAACACTGAATTCAGGAAGCTGAGAATTTAAAATTGGTTCCATAATCTTTATTGCTTTTATTGTTATTAATTGATTTGACTTATAACATCAGAAACTTCGTTTTGTTTCTTGTTTCTGATGCAAAGATAAGGGCGGAAGACCCGCCTTTGCAAAAAAAGTCCAATCGAATAATTCTATGCGGCGATAGATAAAACCGATAAAGTAAACCATTGGCTAAACCACAAATCATTACACATGCCATGCTAATACATAAATGTAAACAATATGATATAAGAATCAATCAACATTCAACATTCGGAAATTTTCAATTCTATGAAAGGTGATAAAATTCGCATCATGGTTATTTTTAGCTCCTCCTGTATTATCATCATAAGCTGTACGAGATACAAATATAATATCATTCTTTTCAAACAACCAATCAACATACTGGAATCCATGTCGTAAATGGTCCGGATGGAACAATACGACTTTATGCCTTTTCCATTTTTTTAAATCTAAAGATGATACTAATGTCATCATATTACGAACAGAATTAGGAGACATCTTCTGCAAGGAATCCGGGACTTCATTCACCAGACTCCAGTAGCGCTGAGTAACAGTATCATAGCGAATCGTAAACTTCTTTGCTGCCCCGGGCATATCATAAAAATCAGAAGCATTAAACGAGACTGAATCACCAGACAAACCCACCTTAACCAATGCCATAACTTCTTTATGTCCTTTGGGTACTTGCACACGTAATACATCTACAACTTCCCCCGAAGGAGTTGCAACCACATTCCCTTCAAGCCAAGCCTGAAAACTACCATTCAAATAATCCGGGTTATAATACAAATGATTAGTTCTCGTCCAGTTTCCAGCATTCATCAAATCTGAATTCAAAGGAGCAGAAACAACCATTGCACTATAACGTTCTCCCCATTTCGTAGTTCGTGCCGTAGCATACTCTACAGCACGCCAAATACGTCCTTTATGAATAAGAACAGAAGTAGGAGCCGTATGATACTCCCCTTCTAATAAAAGTCCATTCTTTCCATCATAAGGAATCGTCCATGTTTTCCCATAATCATCCGACCTGCGTAACACTAAATTGCCATGATGCTTATTGGTACCTATGATATATAATGCTTCATTCAAGTAAAATAAAGTAGACCAAAATTGACCATTAATTTGTGAAATCCTTTTCCATGACTTACCTTTATCTACAGATACATATATTCTAGTAATAGCCGACTTAAACTCAGTAGAAGTAGGACCAAATTCATCATGAGAAACTATATAATTACCATCGGGTAAAATGCAGATACTTGGTGAACCAATGAAGCGGTCCAGATTAGCCGGAATATGGTTGATGACAACCCCGGGGGGAGAGTCAACCGGTTGTGCCCTCAAAACTTTTAGAGGAAACACTAAAATGAGCAATAAATAAATATACTTCATTTTCATACGCACTAGCTATTTAAATTTAATAGAAAAGAGCCGGATTATTCAATCTATTATTGAGAAATGTATTTCCTGAAATTCTCTACTCTATGGAATGTACAATAATTAGCATTATGATATGAATCTGCCCCTCCATATTTATCATCGTAAGAAGTTCTGGAAACAAAGACAATATCATTTCCATCCACATGCCAGTCAATATACTGGAATGCGTGATATTTTACATCTTCATGGAACAGTACTTCTTCATGTATTTCCCACTCCCTTAGATTTTTAGAACTGCACAGAACCAGTGAATTACGAACATTACCAGGAACCGTAGTAAAGAACTCATCTCTGACATTATTAGACAAAGTCCAATATCTCGCCGTAGCTTCATCATACCTGATAGTAAACTTCTTCGCTCCTCCGGGCATTTGAGCAAACCCCGTTTCCGGATTAAAACTAATTTGTGTACCATCATCACTTACATCAATAATGGCAACCTCTTCTTTTACACTTGCAGGAACTTCAACACGCATAATCAATTTCATCTTCCCATCAGGTCCGACCACTGCATTTCCTTCAAGCCATCCACCAAAATATCCATTCAGATAAGTCGAATTATAAGGTAATGAGTTAGATTGCTGCCAACTGGTTGCTTTCATTAAATCAGAGCCGACCGGAGCAGACATCATTATAGCGCAAAACTCTTTCGGCCATCCTGATATAACAGAACTATAACACTCCATCGCCCTCCAAATCCTATTATTATGTACAACTACAGGAACCGGAGCTGTATGGTACTTACCCGTAAAGATTAGTCCATTATCCGATGAGACATTACTCGTCCACGTTATACCATTATCCGTTGATTTTCTTATAACCACATTTCCTGATGGTGCATCAACTCCCATGATATATACTGCACCTTCATAAAGAAACAGGTTCGACCAAGCTTGTCCATTAGTTATAGATGTTATCTTGTCCCATGTATCTCCCTTATCAGTTGATTTAAATATATGAGTAACTTTTGGAACCGGACAATTTGGCCCGCCCTCTTCACACGAAATCAAATAATCCCCATTTGGCAGGATACAAATACTAGGCGAGCTAGGATAAATCTTGGACGATTTCTTATAATGGCAAACAATGGTTCCCGGAAAGTTTTCACTCGTTTCTTCAACTACAGAAGTAAACTGTCCGAACTCATGCTCACCACAACAAATTATTGACATGGCAACAAGTGCCAATCCTATACTTTTAATCATATTCTTTAATAATTTTCCCATACCAATATGCATTTTATTTTCCTATTCTACTACTTCTTCTTCATAACCAAATTGCTTCACTCTGGCCTGTACAGTAGTGTGATTATACTGCTTCGAATCCTCAAACTCAAAAAAGATAGTCTTTACCTCTTTAGGCATCAAAATAATATAATCATCACTTTGAATTACAGGTAAGATTCGCTTGCCACTTTCTTTTTCAACCAAACGGCTACGTACAGCAAAGGCAGGTACATCACTTTTATTAGTTATACGCAGGTCTAAATAATAACGCCCCTCTTTAGCCTCTCTTCGCGAAATATAATAGCTCAATTGCGCTTTAGGTAAAGAAGTCAACGCCCTACAATTTCCTTTCTGCTTTCCGAACCAATAATCATTTAAAGAAACGGTTTTACCTTGTGAATTTTTTAAAGCCAGACGTAAGAAATTTACATCTGTCAATTCTTCCATTCCTGTTGAGTCAGAGAAAAGCTGGAAACAATTCATGGCACTATTCTCCAAGACATTCATCTTCTCAGATAATCTCAACGAAGTTATTTGTTTGCCATGTTGGTTAAACACCATCGCAACAGCTGTCATATCATCATATTTTTTATATGTAGAATTAGCAATCATCACATTATCCGTATGGCTATCCCATAAAATATGTAAAGGTTCACAACCTTTTTTCGCTCCCCAATAGGCACCTGTCAAATCATAATAATAATCATAAGTTTGCCATACAAACGAAGGATATGCAGACTGGCTCATCCAAATCATAATGCCTGACGCATCATTCCACATCTTACTACTCCATGCTTCAAACATCGCTTTATTGGTCTCTATATTAACGAGTTGTGCCTTCTCACAAAAATCTTCAATACTCGTAGGAGAGCCATAAGTCTCAACAATAGTTTTCTCATACACATCCGGTCCGCCATTTTTCGCCAGTGAGCCAAAAAAATGTTTATTCCACATTTCCGTTTTAGGCCACCAATCCTCTTTGGGCATAAATTCTTTAAAGCTTTCAAATGTTGTGAAAACAGCTGTTCCAATCTCACTACGAAGTCCCCAACCTCTATTTTTAGGATATTTATCACCTAAAAAACTATTACTTGCATCTGCAAAGTAGAAACTCGGCTTATAGTTTTTCCAAAGCCCACTTCCCGACAACCCATTCCCTTTTCTAGAATCAGATTGATAATGCCTGCTTGAAGCATCGTAGACTGCGATATATTCCGCCAAATTCCTATCTAAGGATTCCCCGGTATCATAATTACCGGGGATTCCCTCATTCTCACCACACCAGACAACAATACTCGGATGATTCCTAAAACGTTTGATTTTCTCTACTGCATTTTTATTAAAGTCATCAGGAAACTCGGGAACTCCAAATTTAGAATTCAGCCAGAAATCATCCCAAACCATAATACCGTATAAATCACATGCTTCATAAAACTCCTTATCAGTCGTAGACCCCATCCAGTTACGGATTATATTAAAGTTCATTTCCTTATGAAGACGCACTTTTGTAAAGTACTCTTTTCCACGACAGCGTAGAAGATATTCAGACATTCCCCAATTACCGCCTTTCAAAAAAGTCCGTTTGCCATTGACATAAATATTAAAAACACCATTTTCATCTGTACGATATGTATATTCCCTAATACCAAACGTTATTTGTTTTTCATCGGATATTCTTCCATTAACCGCAATAGCCAATTTACATTCATACAGATTAGCTTCTCCCATGCCATTCGGCCACCATAAACGAGGCTCCTTAATACGCAGTTCTTTAATTACGCGACCGTCTAATATTATAGTTTGAGCAGTATCCGCTTCCAGCAACAGCTCTTTGCGAAACTTTATGTTTCCCGGAGTAATCACTCCCGATAATTCAACAACTAGTTTACGAGAAGAACAATTCTTTATTTCCGTCGAAATTTCAACTTCGGCGAATTCTGCCCGATTATGTAATTTCGTACGAATCCACGGATCTTGCAGAGCCACATCCTGAGTAAAAGTCAAATAAACATTATCTGTAATACCTGTATTAAGTCCCGGGACATAGGGCATCCAATCCCAACCTGCACTTGACAAGTAAGTAGGACTTGCCAAATTTGCAAATTTCTCCTCCGGATGCCGACGCTGATTAGGCAATGAAACGATAACTGACAAAAGATTCGTCCCCTTCTTATTGATTAGTTTAGTCACATCAAACCGCCCCCGCATCATCATTCCTTTTAACGAACCTAACAAATTGTTATTCAAATAAATCTCCCCAGAACGATTAATTCCATCAAAGTTCAACCATATTCTTTTTTGAGCCAAATCTTTATTCTCCGGAACGTTAAACTCAAGCCTGTAAATATGATCTTTATTATATTTATCCTTATCCACTTGATAGATATTATCTCCGAAATTAGGTTCTTTTTCAAGTCCGGCATTAACCGCATCAACAAAAATGGTGCCCGGCACTGTGGCCGGTATCCATTCTGTCTCATTAAAAAATTTCATCGATAAATCATCCTTATGATAATCCTTCACATACCATGATATATTATTTTCCCCGCTATTCAGAGAGTACTTCATTTGAGAGAAGCCCTGGAGAGAGAAGCATAATGTTATAAATAAACAAATAAAATTCTTCATTTCTTATTCTATTAGTTACAGCGATTCATCATTTCTTTTCATATCCAGGAGTTTGCTTTATCTTAGGATTACGGCTGATAGTATCATCATTGACCGGCAATAAGAGAATATTACCTTGATTATCATTTTCTCGTCCAGCTAATGTGGGCACCCTATTGAATACCTCACCAAACCGAATCAAGTCAAACCAAGATTTACATTCCCCTGCAAACTCAATCATACGCTCATCCAATAAAACAGCCTTAAATTCCTCTCCTGCCAAGGTTTTCGGGTAATGCTCCTTTTCATTATAAGCACGTGCTACCACATCATTCAAATACTCCACAGCTTTCGGATAGTTACCCTGTTCCGCCAATATCTCAGCTTTAAACAGATAAGCTTCGGCCAAGCGGTAAATACGGGTGTCAGTAGTAAACACGCGGGTAACCCCATTCATCTCTCCCATGTATTTCAAAGTGTACCGATAATTAACTCCACCGGATTCTATATCCGAACTTATATATCCAACACGGGTGTCTCCAGATGTACGATTACGATAGTTATCATAAAATAACTTCGAAAAATTCATACGATTGGCAGAAGTTGCAACCGGAATCGGGTTGTTTCTTAAAGCGGCAGGGACTAAAGTAGAAGATTGAGCCAGCAAAGAACCATATTGGCTTGAATTTTCATCCTTATCATAATAGATTGAAAAAATAATTTCCGTATTTCCCTCTTTGTCGAAGACATTCTTATAGCTGCCTTGTAAACTCAATGCCGTTTTTGGTAAAGCCAGTATCTCATCAACAGATTTCTCTGCTTTAGTCAAGTAATCCAAATTGGCTTCTTCAACTTTATACATCCATAAGTAAATATCAGCACGTAACATTAAAATCGCCGCTCTTGATATTTTACAACGGTCTTTTATTTCGTTCGAAAGATATAGTTGTTCAGCATTCTCTATATCTGATTTTATAGTCTCATATACAGTCGATTTAGGAGAACGTTCCGGATACAATTGAGGATCATCCAAAGATGATACAAAGTTAGTGATCAAAGGAACATCTCCCCATAAACGTACCAGATTAAAATAACACCATGCTCTTACCGCATATGCTTCGGCCAAGAGTTCATCATGTAAAGTCGTATTATGGAATGTAACCCGGTCAATATTAGTAATTACAGCATTAGTCTGAGAAACAATATTATATAAATTGGCCCAGTTTGTATCATTCAGATTGGACGTTATCTGGTTATTAATATAAGAACCTATACCACTGGATGTAAACCCCGGTGCTATATTTCCAGAACGGGCTTCAAACCAATACATCCACTTCCAAGCATCCAATTGACCTCTCATTTTGGAATATATTCCATCAACAGCAGACTGGACATCACTCTCTGTTTCCCAGTATGACTCATTAGATACGACACTGTCCGGCAAAATATCCAAACTGCATGAGTTTAATACAGATAAACCCACAAATAAACAAATTAGTTTTATTTTTTTCATGACTATATACATATTAGAAAGTTAAATTAAGTCCTAATGTCCATATCCTTGGTTGAGGATAATTACCATCGCTCAAATTTCTGCTGGCCGAACTATATTCAGTCATGTAACCCGGATATTGAGAAAAGCAATATATATTCTGACCTGAAAAATAAACTTGCGCAGCTTTTATCTGCGTTTTATTCAGAATTGTCCTTGGAAAATTATAACTGACTTTCAATTCGCGGAATGACAAATAATCACCTTTATAAGTATTCTCATCTGAAGTTCTGTAATGATTCCACTGACCGTTATCGCTGCCATCTTCCACATCGAAACGAGCATAGCGTGTTTTAGCTGCATCACCAGGAACAGACCAGTAATTTAAGACATCCTTAGTCGGATTCAGATAGCCGGATTGTGCCCCAGAATTTACCAGACTTATCTGCCGGTCATAAATCACATGCCCCAATGCATAATCAAAACTTGCATAAATCTCAAAATCCCTGATTTTTACCGTAGTATTAAAACCACCAGTCGTTGTAGGAACCAAATAACCTAACACAAATTGGTCTTTTGCAGTAATCGTACCACTACCGTCCTTATCAACCCATTCATAGTCTCCCGCTATTTTACGACCTTTCTCATAAGTTTGAGTTACCGGATCATAACCAGCCGCACGTTCATCATACATAGCTTCTGAAGCTGCCTTATCATTATCTAAAATATGGCTGACTTTATATCCTATAACACTATACAGACGTTCCCCTTCAGCGATACCACCAATGCCGGCATAATAATCATCTGCAAACAAAGTCCCGTTCATCCTATTTTTATAGTTACCATTCTCCGGTAATTTCAGGACCTTATTCATATTATAACTGATATTACCTCCAACGTTCCAACTAAAATCCTTTCCTGCAAAAATATTCCAATCAGCTTGCACTTCGTACCCCCAGAATCTGACTTTTCCAACATTCTTATCTACCGCACCAAATCCACTTGTATTCGGCAACTTATCATTGAACAACAAGTCACGTGTCACCTTATTATAGTAATCAAATGAAAAGTTTATACGATTATTGAGAAATGCCAAATCAAAGCCTATATCGACTTGCCCTGAGCTTTCCCAAGTCAGACTTGTATTAGGAAGAGCACTTGGCATATAGGCACTGGAACCCTGATAAGCTGTAGTCGGAGCCCACAAACCTTGATAATCAAAACGTCCAATTGAATTATTACCAGTCATTCCGTAACTAGCACGAATTTTCGCCAGAGATAACCATGAAAGGTTCTTCATAAAATTTTCCTCACTCATAATATATCCAGCAGAGATTCCGGGAAAATACCCCCACCTATTACCGGCTGCGAAACGAGAAGAACCATCAGCCCGCAAAGAAGCGGTTAATAAGTATCTTGATTTATAACCATAAGTTACACGTCCAAAAAAACTGTTCATGCGTTCACGTTGACGAGTTGAAGATGCCTTAGTGTATTCTGAAGCTCCATTCAATGTTATAATATCATCACGGCTTCCACCATATGCTTCTGCACTATAATCATACAAATTATAATATAAACTTGATGCACCAATTACTGATTGAATCTTATGTTCAGAAGCAAACTCTTTATTATAGCTCAAGGTAAAATCTAATTGGGAAGTCTGATTATTACTACCATAATAATTCGCATCTCTCAGATTATTATAATAATTATTTTTCTCGAAATATTCACGATGCATAACTGCAACATTATAAGAGCCCTCTACTTTAGCTGTCAAACCATTCAGTATTTCCCATGACAAACCTATTTTTCCTTTTCCACCCCAATCTGTACGTTCGTTTACAATGTTGTCAATCAAATAAAGTGGATTTCTATAATCCTTATCTTTTCCAGGAGAATCAGTTCCATCCGCCATCAACCCTCGAATTGTAGGAGCCAAGTGTACACCTCTGGAAAAAATAGCAGACTCACTGGCATAGGGAGTGGAATTAATCTTATGAGCAGATAAATTGGTTGTTAATTTTAAATTCTTAGTAATAGCATAACTATGATTCAATCTTAAAGTTATATTATCCCATGAGCGCTTGGGAGTGTATCCATTATCACCGACATACCCCAAACTAACCATATACTTCATTTTCTCCGTTCCCCCATTAAGCCCCACATAAGCATTGACAATATTACCACCTTCAAACAGTTCATCTTCAATATCATTATCCTCAAAGATAAGTACCTTATTGGGAGATATAGGATCCCACATCCAGTTCCATCCGGGCGCTAAGCTTTCTCCATGTTTCAAGTAACGAGTCGAGAATGAACTATTATCCAGATTTCCTGTACCTGCCGGATGAGCCTTTTGGAGCAAATTAGCATAAGGACTGCGTGCGAGTGCCGGACGCATAACACTTAAATATTCTGTAGAGTTCAATCGGTCAATCTGTTTGGATGCATTTTGGAATCCGTACGATACATTTACCGTTACCGTTGGTTTAGAAGATTTTCCCTCTTTAGTTGTTATCAAAATAATACCGTTTGAGGCTCTCGAACCATATATCGAAGTTGAAGCAGCATCCTTTAAGATTTCAATGGATGCGATATCCTGGGAATTCACATTCGATAATGCCCCAGGTACTCCATCAATCAAGATCAAAGCATCATTACTCTTATTTATAGACGAACCGCCACGAATAGTAATCGAAGCTTGACTGCCCGGAGCACCCGAAGTACTAAAGACTCGCAGACCAGTCGTTTTACCTTTCAATGCATTTGATACTGTTGTACCGACCACCTTGTTCAAGTCTTCTCCCGATACCCTTGAAATAGAAGAAGTAACTTCTCGCCGACTTAATGTTCCATAACCGACTACTACTACCTCATCAAGTAATTGAACATCTGATTTTAATATAATTTCCAACGGTTTGGAATCTGCGACAATTAATGAATACTTCTCATATCCGATATAAGTAACAGATATCTTTTCACCCTTATGAACCAAGACCTTGAAATTTCCGTCAATATCAGTAATAGTCCCTTTAGATGTACTTTCCAAATAAATAGTTGCACCGATAATGGGATTCAAGTCTTCATCCAATACACGCCCTGTTACAGTAAAATTTGAGTTTCCAGTCTGAGCCCAAAGACCTAAAGTAGGGAAAATCAACATAAAAATACCTATACAACAAAAATATTGTAGCTTGGACTTATATATATTATAGCTTTTCATAATCTTTTTATTCTTCATTTATGTATTTAATCAAGGTTACATCATCTATCAGCATCGTTGAGTTCTGCGCATTATTCTGCAAACAAAGCACTATATCGGTACGATCAACTAATGAAGCATTAAGAGCACTCTCATAGGTAATACTAGCCTTTTGGTCGGTAATTTTGGAAAAATCTATAACATAGGAGAATTCTACCCATTCAGAAGACAAAAGACAATTCTTACAATAAGCCCAGTATTTTCCTGTGGGAGAAGTCGGCTTTTCCGTATCATAAATAAAATAACGTTCCACAACATTTCCCGCAGCATCAGTGGCTTTTATAAATATACGGCAAGTCGGGGTCCCACCACTACTTTTTCCCTTAAAAGAAAATGTGTATAGCGCCGGCTCTACCACACCTTTAATCCGTTGGGCAATAAAAGCTCTAGTCGGATCCGCATTAGGAATAGAAGTTGTGGTATTCATCATTTTACCGACTGTTTCCTGTTCGCCGTCATAAGCCGTAGAAAAAGAAATTGTACTGGGGTAATTATTCAGTACAACCCACTCATTATAAATAATTGGAGAATCTGTTAGCTTACGTTCCAGGTCGGCAGTCTCAAAATCAGCATCATGTATAAGATTTACAGGAATATCCCCACCTGGAGTATCTTCTACATCTTCTTCAAACTCTGTAGGAAGAGGCGCAATTTCTTCTTTATCCTCACAAGATGAAAGTCCTACAATAAGTGCAAAAAGCATTAAAAAAAAGGTTCTTTTCTTCATAATACAAATGTAATTAGGTTGACATTATTTTTCTTAAATCAATATAATTCCGCACATTCAAAAACTTCTAATCCATCTCAAAATACTTATCCGTATTTCCTCCTCATATACAAACTTATTACGCATCCACCATCCATGGCCGCCTTCTGACAGGATTCGTATTTCCGATTTAACGCCATTATTTAATAACGCATTATAAAAATTCAGGCCATTTAAATAAGGTACTGCCTGGTCATCCGATGATAATATGATAAAAGTCGGGGAAGTATCAGCAGACACGTGTTTATCCATCGAATAAATATTTCTCCATTTTTGCTCATCTGCTTTAACTCCCAAAAGATGTTCACGAGTCTGAAAATTAGAGTATGACATAGATATAGCCGGATAAACCAATATTCCAAAATTGACCATATTCTTTTTTGAAGTAAACCCGGTCAATAAAGCAGCAGCTAAATGCCCACCGGCGGAAAATCCCATGACTCCAATCTTATCTTTATCTATACCCAATTTCTCAGATTGTTCGTGAATAACTTCCAAAGCTCGTATGCCGTCATTTATCGTTACCTGTGGATCACCTTTTGGCAATCGATACTTAAGAATAAAAGCTGCAATCCCATTCTTGGCCAACCATTTTGCACTTCCATAGCCTTCGTGAGAAATAGCTATATAAGAATAAGCTCCACCGGGGATAAGCAGTACAGCATGATTCAGACCGGTTCTATTCTCAGGCAGATAGCCTAATAATTCAGGAGAAAACACCTCGCGAATATATCCTGAACTATCAATTTTGTCAGTTTTGGGTTCTTGTTGTTCATAAAGTTTTAAATGTACATCTTGAGCATACACCCTACATGTAAGTAATAAAAGGAACAGAAATACATGTTTCTTATACTTCATAATCCTAGAAATCATTTTTTAGTTGGTTATTGTCATTTCTTTGCAATATCACCGTTCTCTATTTGTAGAGCGGACCATATGTTGCACATGCCTTGAAATCGGCACTTTCTTTATCCATCCCAAATGATGCCCATGCAGTAGGACGGAATATTCTTTCTTTAGATACGTTGTGCATACATACCGGTATTCGCAACATAGAAGCGAGAGTGATAAGCTCCGCACCAATATGCCCATAACACAAGGCACCATGATTAGCCCCCCAATTTGCCATTACAGAGTAGACACTATCAAATGCTTCATGACTGGTGAGACGTGGAACGAACCAGGTTGTAGGCCAAGTTTTATCCGTTCGTTTATCAACAGCTTCAGCCACCTTATTAGGAAGTTCGACACTCCATCCTTCTGCTATCTGCAAAACCGGTCCCAAGCCATCTACCATGTTTATCCGGGACATTGTCATAGGCATCCCCCCTTTGCTCATATAATTGGAAGAATAACCGCCTCCTCTGAAGTATTCCAATGAAGCCGGATACCATTGAGTAGCATCAAGGCATCTCTGTACGTCTTCATCCGTTATTTCCCAGTAAGGTTTCATCACTGGACATCCAGTTTCAGTCATCTGCCCCGACCCGTCGAGTGTACAAGAACCTGAATTGATTAAATGAATAAAACCATTTGAGGCAGTACCTTCCAGTTTAATTCCCGTAACCCGTTCTATAGCCTCAGGACTCCAGTAAGTACGGACATCGGCAAAAAGTTGGGAAGTATTAGTCAACAGATGCCCCAGCAACATTGCAGTTGCATTCAAATGATCATTTTCTGTAGCAACAATAAAAGCCTTACGAATGCCATTCCAGTCGAAAGAAGAATTTAAAATAGCTTCACTAAAATCGCCATTAGGAAGAAAGTCAGTCCATTGCCGCTGTCCTTGGAAACCACCCATAATCGCATTATGCCCCATAGCTTCTTCCTCATACCCCATTTCCTTCAGAATCGGATTTCCAATCATCATATCACGGATAATAAGCGTCATTTTCACCACAAATTCCCATTCTTGCTCTTTTTGCTCACGAGTATGTTGTAAGTGAGACGGATTATAATCTGTTCCCTCTTTGCAATTTATCCGAGTCCATGCCATTGCCTTTTCAAACTCCGTCCGGTCATAAATTCCCAATTCTATCCGGCGCAGAATTTCAACTGATTCCGCATATTCAGTACGCATACCCAAATATTTCTGCAAGAACATCGCATCTACCTGCGAACCGGCAATTCCCATTGAACAATACCCGACAGATAAATAAGATTTCCCTTTCATTTGTCCGACAGCCAAGGCAGCACGGGCAAAACGCAAAAGCTTCTCTTTCACATCTTCCGGAATCGTATTATCAGATGCATCTTGTACATCTTTTCCATAAATCCCAAAAGCGGGCAATCCCTTTTGATTATGTCCGGCCAATGCAGCAGCCAGATATACTGCCCCCGGACGCTCCGAACCATTAAATCCCCAAATAGCTTTTGGCAAAAGCGGATCCATATCAATTGTCTCAGAACCATAGCACCAACAGGGAGTAACCGAAAGTGTAGCACAGACATTCTCATCTGCAAATTTGCAGGCACATGCAGCAGCTTCTGCAACACCTCCTATTGTAGTATCAGCAATAACGCACTCTACAGGAGCGCCATCCATATAGCGCAGATTTTCGCTATACAAACGGGCTACGCTACGAGCCATTTCCATTGTCTTTTCTTCCAAGGATTCACGGATTCCTCTCCTTCTGCCGTCAATAATCGGACGGATTCCGATTTTCGGATGATTTGTTTTCATATCCCTTATTCTTTGATATTTAATCGACTTTCATTTTAACCACCAGCTTTTTCACAGTTACTTGTTCTTTTTCTTTCACACATGGACGATGTACATCCTGGGGGAAGAAAATAAAGAAATTTCCTGGAGTAGCCTTTCTTAATGTACCGCCATTAGAAGTATAAAAAGCAATATCTTTCTCCTCATTATATGGCTGCATTTCTTTCAATAAAGTAGTATCTCTTAAAATGCCAATATACTCACTACCGGAAATCAGATACTGTATATCAATGTACTTTCTATGTGCTTCATAAAGTGCATCCCCCGGTTCTTTCGTTTCATATTCACTAATCGTAATATAGACATCTTCACTCAATTCAATTCGTCCTAAAGGCAAACTATCCAAATTGGTATGAGCTAAATAATCAAAAGTTTGTTCCCAACGTTCGGGATACATCTGATAGTGTTTCTCCCATGCGACCAAATCAGTCATAGAATCAGGCAAAGCAGCAAACAAAGTGCTGACACTATTTCCATCAAAAGTGACACATTTCATCGTTTTTTCCTTTTCATTCTGTTTCTTCTTAGAAGCTGTATTACATGCACACAGCACCCCAACTATTGATATCAGATAAATTATTTTCATCTTTTCTTTATTTTTACTAAATGCATACTAAGAAATCCTATCAGGAAAATTACAATTGTTCCGAAAACAATCGTCAAGTTAGCATGGAAAGGACTTGCATATTCTCCCATAAAACCATCTGTAAAGAAGATCGGAGACAAACTCATCCACACGACCACGATAATACCACAGATTACCCCCAAGACTGCATCCACATTTCGAGCTTTTTTTGAAACATAGCCCAGCAGAAAGAGCCCCAGCATTCCCCCACTAAAGATGGAAGATAAAGCCCACCAAGCGTCTAACGCACTTTCCACATTCAAAAAAGCCAATGCCACAAAAATGCCGATTACCCCTACCAGAATATTAAAAGCATACAAAGCTCTCACCGACTGTTTCTCTGTCGGTTGCTTGTTCACATAGCGAGCATAATAATCAGTCAGAATAATTGTGGCAGAACTAGTAATACTCGTAGCTACTGTGCTCATTCCCGCAGCAAAAATTGAAGCGATCAACAATCCGGTAAGTCCGGTAGGAAGAACATGGACTATGAAGTATGGGAAAACTGCATCCCCTTCCACTCCTACCGGAAGTGTTTCCGGGAATGTCTTATAATAGGCATATAATGCAGTACCAATCAGAAAAAATATAGCTGAAACAGGAATAAACAAGTACCCTCCAAAAAGTGCAGAGAACTTTGCCTGTTTCTCATTTTTAGCTGTCAGATAGCGCTGTACGTAGTTCTGGTCTATACCGTAATTTTGCAGATTAATAAATATCCCATAAACGAGGCACACCCAGAAGGTGGATTCCGTCAGACTGCTGCCAAAACTTCCCAAACTGAATTTATGGTCGGAAAACGCAATCCGGAAAACTTGGGTCGGACCTTCCGGCATATTAAACATCAATACACAAAGACACGCTAAAGCTCCTCCTATCAAAATGAATCCTTGTATAGCCTCTGTCCATATTACAGCTTTCAAACCACCCAACATTGAATAAGCAATAATAGCAATGCTGGTTATTACAATAATAGTTTTGATATCCCAACCTAATAGCACATTCATAGGCAGCGCAAGTAAATACAAAATAGACCCCATCCGCGCAAACTGAGTCAACAGATAACAAGCAGAGGCATAAATTCGAGCCCAAGGTCCAAACCGTTCCTCCAAAAAGCTATAAGCCGACACACTCCCAATCGAACGATAGAAGGGTACGAAATACTTGGCAGCAAAATAGGAAGCGATCGGGATAGACAAACTAAATACAAATGCATTCCAATCCGACATATATGCTTTACCCGGATAAGCCAGATAGCTGATACTGCTTACATAAGTTGCGAAAATAGACATTCCTACAACCCACCCCGGAAGGGCACGCCCTGCAGAAGTGAACTCCTCTGACGAACGTCTCTTGTTGAAGAAAGAGCAGCCAAAGACCACAACTCCTCCCGTAAAGAATAGAAATATGATAATATCAAGAATAGACATAACCGTTCTTTTTATTAGGTTTATCTAAGTACTACATTAATCCCCAATTTCTGAAGTGCCTTCCAAATCTTCTCCCTTTCGCGTTGTTCAAACTTATGAAAAGGTGCAGCAACGTAATCACTACATATTCCCAATAAGTTGAGAGCACATTTCAAACCTTTCAAATAGCTGGAACCATGCTGTCCCACTGTATAAATCGTGGCACTGATCTGCATAATTTTTTCCTGCAAACGTCTCAACTCTTCCAAATTTGCATTTTTTGCAGCATTATACAGTTCTACATACAATTCAGGAAACATATTAGCCCCGCCATTTACCCCACCATGAGCACCCAGAAGCACCGATTCCGCCATAATTTCTTCCGGTCCGACCAACATCGAGAAATCCGGATGATCTTTCATCGCATACATTACAGACTGAAAATAGACAGCATTGGCCGAACTATCTTTAAAGCCAATAACCCCAGGATTCTCAGCAATCCTCAAAATAGTAGCAGGCGCAAAATTCACTTTTGTATGAGTAGGCATATTATACAAAAACAGAGGTAATGGCAACTGCGGTATCAGATCCTCATAAAACTCAATCAGTTCGGGCTGACCAGTGGCAAAATAGTAAGGAGGTGCAGAAACTACGGCATCCGCCCCATTATCGGCTGCAATACGCGCCAGATTCACACTTTCCACAATCGAAGTATCAGAAATACATACCAACACCGGCAAACGGCCCTTCACTATCCGACATGTGTTTTTAATCATTTCTACCCTCAATTTATAACTTAGACTTTGGGCCTCTCCAGTAGTTCCCAGCACAAAAAGAGCATGCACTCCTCCCGTTATCAAATGTTCTATCAGCCTGTTCAGACCTTCAACATCAAGTACATCATCGTCCAATAAAGGGGTCACCAATGGTGGAATAATCCCAGACAAAGGAGCATTCATTTTGCAATTCATAGTAAGAAATTTTTAATTTATTAGAATTATATCATTTAATAACAATACGAGCGGGAATAATCACCTGCATGAGTTCATTACTTTCTTTATTTATTTTCTTCATCAATATTTCAACAGCCTTTTCACTTATCTCGGGAATAGGCTGCTCCACACAGGAAACCGGACAATAGGCTAACTTGAATTCATCCGGATTATCAAAACTTACAACTGTAAAATGCTCCGTCAATGTGGTATTTCTTTCTTTAAGTGCAATCAGAACCTGAGTTCCAATACGATTGGAAGCACAATAAATCGCATCAATCCCCATACGCAAGAACTGGTAAACTCCTTCTCTTACACTCTTTTGGAAATTAAAGAAATCAACCTCATACAACAAAGAAGAATCAAAAGGTATATCATGCTCTTCAAGTGCTTGCCTAAATCCCAAATACCTCTCCTGGAAGTTGGACAGGCTATGGGTAACCGTCATATAAGCAATCTTTTTAAAACCTTTATCTATAATCAAATTAGCCAACTTATAGGTTGCATCCTTATTATCAATCTGCACATAGTCAACGGGGATTCCGCCTACAATACGGTCAATCAATACTACAGGCTTTCTATTTTTCATAATATCCATTATGATTTTCTCGCTATTCTCTGTTGGTGCCACAATCAATCCATCCACTTGTTTTGACAGAAACATCTGTGCTGCCCGCTCAAATTTTTCCGAGGACTCATCCGAACTTGCAAACATCACTTGATAATTATATCTGGCTGCCTCTTTTTCTACACAAGAAGCGATTTTAGCAAAAAATGGATTGGAAACATCTCCAAGAATTAACCCTATCGTACGTGTTTTTCCTGTTCTCAAACTTTGAGCCAAGCAATTGGGCTGATATCCCATTTCTTTCGCTTTATCTCTCACTTTCTGTTCCACAGATTCACTGATTCTATACTTCTTCGCCCTACCATTCAAGACCATAGATACAACAGTAGAAGAAATATTCAATTCAGCTGCAACATCACTAAGCGTTATTTTTTTTCGTTTATCCATATTATTATATTAAGGCAAATAGCATATCAAGATTTATTTATACAACTAGTTTTATACAACATTCAGTACGCTCTATAATAGCAAGTCGTTAAACAGGTCAACAATGTGAATAAATCACAATTATCAGCAGGTTTTCCAAAAGCTTCTAATACACCAAACAGCTCTTCTCCCCACTAATGAAATTCATCAATATTCACCTTTTATTTTTAGTGTCAGTTTTGCTAATTCGTTTTAGCACAATAACTAAAAAAAATAGCAAGCACTATATTTCTTCTTTCTTTTTATTTTTGTACCTTTGCTAAAACGATACAGCAAATATAATACTTATTTGATATGGTTATTCAAACCCCATAATTATTTATTATATTTTAACTATTTATTTTTTATTAAAGGAACTATTAATAATAGCTTACAGAATAGACTTTTAGCATCCTTTTTATTTACAATTACGACAATATTTAAACAGATAATTATCTAATACGATGTTACATATTATAGCAAATACAAATTAATATAGAGTTTACTATAACCTATCCAATCATAAAGCTAATAAAGAAAGAGATTTACATTTCACAAGTATATCTTATTATTTTAGCAGAAATAAAAGAAAAAGGTTCAATATTTTTTCATATTTTTGTGGGCAAACAATCTTTAATTCCTATAAAGCACTTTATAATAATGAAACATCCCCTATCCCAATTCCTATATTGCCCCGAATGTAGTTCGGCACATTTTGAAATTAACAACGAAAAATCAAAAAAGTGCGCAGATTGCGGCTTCGTTTATTATTTCAATCCTTCTTCCGCTACAGTAGCATTAATTCTAAACGAAAAGAATGAATTGCTAGTCTGCCGACGTGCCAAAGACCCCGCCAAAGGTACACTCGACCTTCCCGGTGGATTTATCGACATGAACGAGACCGGTGAAGAAGGTGTAGCCCGCGAAGTATTAGAAGAAACCGGGTTGAAAGTTAAGCAAGCTATTTATCAATTCTCGCTCCCCAATATTTATGTATATTCCGGCTTCCCTGTGCATACGCTTGATATATTCTTTCTCTGTACTGTAGAAGATATGAGCCACTTTTCAGCCATGGATGATGTGGCAGATTCTTTCTTCCTGCCTCTTAATGAAATAAAAACGAAAGATTTTGGTTTGAATTCCATTCGGAAAGGACTTACTTTATTTCTAAGTCAACATCGCTAATGTCATCTATTAACCTTCAAATTCTTTCAATATACACAAGGATATACAATCTGCTCACAATTTAATATGTTCCTCCACGATTAGTGTGCTATTTTTAAGATTTTGCTAGAAAGTTACTGCTCCTCAAATGAGGAACTAGAGCAAAAATCGTATAAACAAATGCAAGAATATACACAAATTCAAGGAAATACCGTATAAAGCAACATTAAATATACAGTTTTCCTTATTGTTTTTGCTTCAAAAGTTTAAAACCAATGAAACGTTCCTCGGTGTGCATTGATTCTTTCCTTACCGAGGAACCTATTCTTCCTCGGTGAAGAAGAAGTAAAAGACCCGTCATGGAGCTATTTCTCCTCTAGTTCACCACAAACTCTCCAAAACCGAAAGGTAATAAAATCATTCATTTATCCCCTATTTCTCATCCGAATGGAAAACAAACGAAAGTAATAACTACAATTTGATTAATACATTCATCAAACAACAGAAATAAGAAAACCCGCAGTTGCAAACGCAGAAGTTTTTCTATTCTTTTCAATAGAAGTTTGTAATTATGCCTTTCCTGATGGGCTACAATATTCCTTTTTTAAGAAAGAGCCGTTTTTTCAGTAAGCATCTAACAAGAAAGCTTCTCATAATCCAAAATAAATGAAATCATTTCTGTGCGAGTCTCAAATTTCAGGTCAAAAAAAGAAGAGCGAAACTTTACATAAAGAATTAAATGATTATAAAATAACTTTCAAAGGATTGTCTTTGGAAGATATGTAGTACTTTTGCATAAACACCCGATTATGAAAAAAGAAATTACTAGACTCATTTGCGCGGCTATCTGTTGCGCACCCATTATAGGATTTGCCCAGACAGGTGATAAGTTCACTTCGGCTGACAACCTTTATAAAGAAGGGAAAGAACTTTTCCAGGAAAAGAATTATGCGGCTGCCCTGCCGGCACTGAAGGCATTTGTAAAACAAAAGCAGACAACCAGCCTGCTTCAGGAAGCGGAATATATGCTGGTCAGTTCGGCATACGAGTTGAATGACAAGAACCGGATCGAATTGCTCCGCAAGTATCTCGACCGTTATCCTGATACGCCATTTGCCAATCGCATTTATTCGCTGCTAGCTTCCTGCTATTTCTATGAAGGAAAGTATAATGAAGCGATGGCACTATTCAATTCTACCAATCTTGATTTGCTGGGTAATGAAGAACGCGACGACCGCACGTATCAATTGGCTACTTGTTATCTGAAAACCGATAATCTAAGAGAAGCAGCCATCTGGTTTGAGACTCTCCGCGCCAACAGCCCCAAATATGCAAAAGATTGCGATTATTATATTTCTTATATCCGATATACACAGAAACGCTATAACGAAGCATTGAAAGGTTTCCTTCCGCTACAAGACGATTCGAAATACAAAGCACTCGTACCTTATTATATCGCTGAAATCTATGCACAGCTCAAAAACTACGACAAGGCACAGATTGTAGCACAGAATTATCTGTCGGCCTATCCGAACAATGAACACGCGGCAGAAATGTACCGTATCCTCGGAGATGCTTATTACCACTTCGGACAATATCACAAAGCAGTAGAATCATTCAGTGAATATTTGAATAAAGACCATTCGGCTCCCCGTCGAGATGCCCTTTATATGCTGGGACTTTCTTACTATCAGACGAAAGTCTATTCAAAAGCAGCCGAGACACTCGGTAAAGTGACAACTACCAATGACGCGCTCACACAGAATGCTTACCTGCATATGGGACTCTCCTATCTGCAACTGGCAGAAAAGAACAAAGCCCGCATGGCTTTCGAACAGGCGGCAGCGTCCAACGCCAATATGCAAATCAAAGAACAGGCGGCTTACAACTACGCTCTCTGCTTGCATGAGACTTCTTTCTCCGCTTTCGGTGAATCCGTTACTGCCTTCGAGAAGTTCCTGAACGAATTTCCGACTTCTCCTTATGCAGAGAAAGTCAGCAGCTATCTGGTGGAAGTTTACATGAATACCCGTAGCTACGATGCGGCTTTGAAATCAATAGACCGGATTGCCAAACCAAGCGCACAAATACTGGAAGCCAAGCAGAAGATACTGTTCCAATTAGGTACACAGTCCTTTGCGAACGCCGACTTCGAACAGGCTCTGAAATATCTGAACCAATCCATTGCCATCGGGCAATACAACCGTCAGACCAAGGCAGACGCTTACTATTGGTGTGGAGAATCTTATTATCGCCTCAACCGGATGATGGAAGCAGCGCGTGACTTCAACGCTTATCTGCAACTGACCACCCAGCCCAATAACGAAATGTATGCGCTTGCCAATTATAACCTGGGATATATCGCTTTCCACCGGAAAGACTATACGCAAGCAAGCAACTACTTCCAAAAATACGTCCAACTGGAGAAAGGTGAAAACGCAACGGCTTTAGCCGATGCATACAACCGTATCGGTGACTGCCACTTGCACGTGCGCAACTTCGAGGAAGCCAAACATTATTATTCGCAAGCAGAACAGATGAATACTCCTTCCGGAGATTATTCTTTCTATCAACTGGCTCTTGTATCCGGCCTACAGAAAGACTATACCGGTAAGATTACTTTGCTGAACCGACTGGTAGGAAAGTATCCCGCATCTCCTTATGCCGTGAATGCTATTTACGAAAAAGGACGGTCTTATGTATTGATGGATAATAACAGTCAGGCAATCACTTCCTTCAAGGAACTACTGAACAAATACCCCGAAAGCCCGGTCAGCCGGAAAGCTGCGGCAGAAATCGGACTGCTCTATTATCAGAAAGAGGATTACAACCAAGCTATCGAAGCCTATAAGCAGGTCATCGAGAAATATCCGGGCAGCGAAGAAGCCCGTCTGGCCATGCGTGATTTAAAGTCGATTTATGTAGATTTGAACCGTATAGACGAATTTGCGGCTTTGGCAAATGCCATGCCGGGACATATCCGCTTTGATGCCAACGAACAGGATTCACTGACATATGCCGCTGCTGAAAAGATTTATATGCGGGGACGGATGGAAGAAGCCAAGACAAGTCTCAACAAATATTTGCAGACTTTCCCGGAAGGAGCATTCAGTTTGAATGCACATTACTATCTCTGCCTGATTGGGAACGAGCAGAAAAACTATGATATGATTCTTCTCCACTCCGGCAAATTACTGGAATATCCAAACAATCCGTTTGCGGAAGAAGCCCTTATCCTGCGTGCCGAAGTACAGTTCAACCAACAACAGACAGCAGAAGCATTAGCTAGTTATAAGATGCTGAAAGAGAAAGCGACTAACGTAGAACGCCGCCAGCTTGCTGAAACGGGAATACTCCGCTGCGCCTTCCTGTTGAGGGATGATATTGAAACCATCCATGCTGCTACCGACTTATTGGCTGAACCTAAACTCAGCCCTGAACTGAGAAATGAAGCTCTTTATTATCGTGCTAAGGCTTATGTCAAACAAAAGGCGGACAAGAAAGCGATGGATGACTTCCGTGAATTAGCAAAGGATACTCGTAATCCATACGGTGCCGAAGCTAAATATCTAGTTGCACAGTCATTGTATGACGCGAAAGAATATGCTGCCGCGGAAAAAGAACTGCTCAACTACATAGAACAAAGCACGCCGCACGCTTATTGGCTGGCACGTAGCTTCGTCCTTTTGTCCGATGTGTATGCCGCTATGGGCAAAGACCTTGACGCACGCCAGTATCTATTGAGCCTGCAACAGAATTACCAAGGCAACGACGACATAGAAGGTATGATTGAAAGCAGACTCGCTAAGTTGAAAGGTGAAAATTGAAAGTTGAAAATTAAAGAATAAAGAATAAGATGAAACAGTCTCTTTATATAATAGGCGGACTTGCATTGGCGATTTCCATGCCGTCCGGCCTTCAAGCCCAAACTACCCAGCCCAAAGATACGACCATGAATCGTACCGTTGTTGTGGAACAAGAATATAACCCGGATATTATGGACGCTTCGAAAGTAAACGTCCTGCCCAAAGTGGAAGAACCGACGGTAAGCAAGAAAGAGGTAGAGTATGCTACGACTTTCTTTCCGGCAACTTCTGTCCCGGCGGGTCTGATGAATCCTTATACCGGAAAAGAAATCCAGCCCGGAAGCACTCCCGGATATGTACGTGCCGGATATGGTAATTTAGGCAATCTGGATGTTCTTGCCAATTATTTATTCCGTCTCTCGGATAAAGACAAACTGAATGTACGTTTCCAGATGGATGGAATGGACGGAAAGTTGACTCTTCCTTTTACAAACGGTGAGAAATGGAATGCTTTCTATTATCGCACACGTGCAAACGTGGATTACACACACCAATTCAACAAATTGGATTTGAATATTGCCGGAAACTTCGGCCTGAGCAACTTCAACCTCAAACCGGGAAGTGTAAACAGCAAGCAGAAATTCACTTCCGGTGACTTTCATGCAGGTATTCATTTTATCGACGAAACTGCACCGCTGCGTTTCAATGCCGAAACGAATCTATTGATGTACGAACGTCAGCATAACATGCTCAATGAGAATGATGCCAATACAGCTCTTAAAGAAACAATCATACGTACCAAAGGAGATGTCACGGGAGCTATCGGTGACCAACAATCGGTGACTATCGCTTTGGAGATGAATAATCTTCTGTATAGCGGATATACAAAGAATACCGCTACCGGGGACGAGTTTTTCAAGAATTATACAACGCTTCTTCTGAATCCTTATTACGAACTGGATAACGATGACTGGAAATTACACATCGGAGCCAATGTAGACTTATCTTTCGGATTTGATAAATCTTTCCGCGTTTCACCGGATATCACCGCACAGTATATCTTCTCCGACAGCTATGTGCTTTATGCAAAAGCAACAGGTGGCAAGCAACTGAATGATTTCCGCAGATTGGAAAATATCTGCCCTTACGGGGAGCTGCCGGATGCAAATATTTCTTCCGCATGGGGCTACGTGCAACGTCCCTACGACACTTACGAACAAATCAACGGTGCAGTCGGCTTTAAAGCCAGCCCTTATCCGGGAGTCTGGTTCAATGTATATGGCGGTTATCAGAACCTGAAGAATGATTTATCTTATTCGGCTTTCGGAAGACCTAGTGCTGCTCATCCTGAATCTTATCTCACTTTCGCTCAAGACAATACGGATAACTTTTACCTCGGTGGCGAAATCAGCTATGATTACAAAGACATTCTGGGAATATCAGCAAAATATACCTATCGTAATTGGGATAGCAAAAATGAAAAGGTATTATTAGCTGTAAAGCCTGTCAGCGAAATGTCTTTCAATGTACGTATTCATCCGATTTCCGCTCTTAATGTGAATCTCGGTTATGATTATATCAGCCGGGAAGAAGTAAAAGAGTATGCGAAAATGACTGCAATCAACGATTTACATATCGGAGCCAGCTACAATGTATTCAAAGGAGTATCTGTTTATGCACAGGTACACAATCTACTGAACAAGAAATATCAATATTATTTAGGCTATCCTGCCGAAGGATTCAACTTCTTAGGGGGATTAAGTTTCCGGTTCTAAGGACTAAAGAAAGCAGATAGATAAATCATATCAGAATAGATTGCACAAAATGCTCATTCCACACAATATGGAATGAGCATTTTCTATTTATATAATAAATGCATCGCTACAATCTCTGTTATTCTTCACTCTCTCCTCCCTTAGTCCGTTCGTCATACTTAGAAGGAAGTACGCCAAACTGCTCTGTGAAGTGTTTACGGAATGTATTCGGGTCGTTAAACCCGACCATTTCAGATACTTCCAATACAGAGTATTTATGCTCCATGATAAGCGAAGCCGCCTTGCTCATCCTAACACTACGAATCACTTTAATAATAGAAAGTTCACTTCGTTCCTTAATCTTCCTGTACAGAGTAGGCTGTGACATATTCAACTGTTCGGCAAGCATTTGCACACTAAAATCCTCATTAGCCAGATTGGCTTCTATTACATTAATTACCTTTTGCATGAAATCATCCCCTTCTGTTTCCTGCGCCGTTTGCTTCAACATCAACGATTTTGTATAAATCCGTTTCAAATGTTCCCTGCGCAGAATCAGATTTTCGACTTTAGCTTTCAGTATTTCCGGATTAAAAGGTTTCATCATATAATCATCCACTCCAAGCTGTGCTCCCCGTATTATATCCGCATCTTCCGCTTTTGCCGTCAACATTAAAATAGGGATATGCGCTGTCTCCACCTGCTCCCTGATTTCCTTGCAACAGGCAAAACCGTCTTTTACCGGCATCATAATATCGGAGATTATCAAATCCGGCAAATGTCGCATAGCCTGTTGCACCCCTTCTTCACCATCGGCAGCCTCCAGAACATTATATTTATTCTGAAAAAGACTCACAATATACTGCCGGATATCCGGGTTATCTTCTACAACCAGCAGAGTTGTTTTATACCTTGCAGCAGATAGTTCTTCTTGATTTACCTGTTCCGGTACGGCAGGTTCGTCCGTCGGACTTGCGTTGTCATCCATCGGTTCATAAACCGTTTCTTCACAGTTATCGTCGGCAAAATGGGCTTTCCCTTTCGGGAAATTCAAGCTAAAGCTACTTCCCTTTCCCAATTCGCTTTGTAAGTCTACTGTCCCGTGATGCATATCCATCGTGTTTTTCACAATACGCAAGCCAATACCGACTTTAGTCGAAAAGGAAGGGGCCGCCCCTCCGGTAACAAACGAATCGAATACCCGATGCTGCAATTCAACCGGAATCCCTCTGCCCGTATCGGAAACTACAATCCGGCAATACTCCTTTTCATCCATTGTATTCTCCATTACAGCAAGAGTGATGTTACCTCCCGCTTCCGTATATTTAAATGCGTTCGATAATAAATTGCGTACAGCAGAAGCGACTTTCTCAATATCCACCCATAAAGGGATAGATTTATCCGGCAAATCAATAACGAAATCAATCTTTCGCGACACCGCCATTTGCCGGAAAGTATTCGCCGTTTCTTTCAATAGAGCCACGACATTCACTTCGGAAAGACATAATTTCATCATCCCCGCCTCAATCTTTTGCACACTCAACAAGTCGTCTACCAAGCGGTGAAGTGAATTACCATTCTCATACATCAGCGACAAAGCCTTATAATCAGGGTCAGTATTTGTCTTTCGATGTAACAGTTCCTGTAACGGAGAAAGTACCAATGTCAACGGAGTCCGCAACTCATGAGCCACACAGGTAAAGAAGTTCTCCCTCTCTTCCCGAATCTGTTTTTCCTGCTCACGCTCCATATTGGATATATGCAATTCATGTTTCAGGAGTAATTCGCGTTTAGCCCTTCGCTGTTCACGGCGAACACGGTGAACGGCATAGCCGGTTATCAACAATATAACCAAAAGCACACACAGGCGAAACCAGATAGTCTGGCTCCAGTGAGGAAGAATACGTATCGCTAATGTATTTACCACGCTGTCAGTGCCGTCGGGATAAACGCTTTTCACCTCAAACACATAATCACCGGCAGGCAGATTGGTATAAGCAGCTTTTTCTCCTCCGTTGCATACCACCCATTCATTCTGATAAGGGAGCAAACGATAATTATACTTCTGATGTTCTTCCGAATAAAGCAAGTTGCTGAATGAAAGCGAAAAGTCACGGTTGGCATAAGCCAGAGTAAGCTCATCAGTATAAGGAAGTCCTTTTTGCAATATAACCTGCCCGTTTCTCTTCTCACCAATCGCTACATGCTTATTATTCACTTCCAGGTCAAGCAAGAGGTTTTTCTTTATCGAAGGTATCATTTCCACCGTTTCCGGATTAAAATAAGTCAATGCGTAGTTATTCCCGAAGAACAATGTATTCGCTGCTTGCAAAACCGAACGGTTACTGCCCGAGATATAGTAATTATAGAATAAATTCTGATGCCGGCTATATCGGGAGATGCCCGAATTCGTGCCTAGCCATATATGCCCGTTCTCATCTTCCGTTATACAAGTGACAAAATTACTGCACATTCCGTCACGGGTGGTATAGAAATGTTGTATCGAGTCCTTATTTTGCGCAAGAATCCCCAGTCCCTCCGTATAACCGATATAAAGTTGCCCGTCCGTAGAAGCATGCAGAGCACGGACATACCGGGCGGCAGTTCCCGCTGCCACTTCATAATTTCCTTTTATTTCCGCTTTTCCTTCGACATTCAATACTAACTTGTACAATCCGTCGGGAGTACCTATCCAAAGCTCGCCATTCAATCCCTCGACAATGGCACGTATAGAATGTTTTTCCAATGGTTTGCCTTCCACCGTTAAGACCGGAGAGAAGTTCTTCGTCTCCCGGTCGAACAGTAATAAACCGTTCCGCGTCCCTACCCAAAAGCGGTGCTTACTGTCCATAAACAACTGCCACACATAAGTGGAATATTTCAGATTATTATTCTTCCGGTATTCATAAGGCAAGTTATAGTTCATAAACTTACCGGAAGAAGATTGATAGCAAGTTATGGATGCATCCGAATTGCCAAACCATAGATTGCCTTCCTCATCTTTCATAGCACAAAGCACAGCTTTTCCTTCAACAATGGGAGTATTCTTCGGAGAAAAACTCAAAGGCTTTGACGGGTCAAACGGCGAGTCGCTGCATAATATCTCCCCATGAAACGTAGCCAGCCAGATATTCCCTTTATCATCGGACACAATATCACAGATTTCACTCGTCTCACTCTGGCAGAACCTTTCATAAAACTTTTCCCTCAAGTCGAGAATCATTACCCCTCCCCCATGTGTTCCGAAATAGAGCAACCCTTGAGAATCATAATAAGCAGAGAGCATACGGGATTCCAGGTTATAGGAGAAACGGGGAAGCTGGTTATTAATCTCGGTCGTTACATCACCATTCTTCCTATCCAGGGAAAGTACCGTATATCCATTCCAGGTAGCCGCTATATATTTATCTCCCACAGCTATCAAAGCGTACACGTCATCATGCGACAAATACTGTTTACTACTGGAATTTCTTGTAAAAGAGTCTAAAGAATGATTGCGCAAATGATAACGCAACACGCCCCCGCCTATCGTCGACATCCATAAATAATCCTTATCACAAACCAATGAGGAAATCTGATATGAATCGGGGCGACTGGTAAACAGAGTAACAACAGCGTCCAACTTCTCCGTCTGCAAATCGAAAATAAGCAGTTTACTTTTCTCTGTTACCAGAAAAAGTTTCTTTTTGTCCTGCGATTCACAAAATGCATAGATAATCTCCGTTTCATCAGTTAGCGCAAACTCTTTCAGTACTTCAAGCGAAAGCACAGAAGTTTTATTATCAGCACTTCTACCAAGCACACGCTTCAATAAGTGTAACTTATTTTTCGAAATCGACCAGTAGGTAGAATCATTCAGAAGTACCAGCCCTCTCGTATTGTAGTATCGCATATCGCCAAAGCCGGCTGTTTCTACAAAACATTCCCGATAACGGTCAAAGCAGTGTAAATTACTACTGGTGATAAAAAGAAGCAGCCCGTCCGATGTATCATACATATGCTCAATAGTCATATTATATTTATCGGAAGTGAAGCTGCGTATATTCTTTCCGTCATAACGGCTCAACCCATCTCCTGTTCCGAACCATATAAATCCATCCTTATCCTTAAATATGGAATAAACGGAATTACCGGCAAGACCGTTTTGCATATTCATCTTTTTAAAGTTCTGCTCCAAAGAAGCATAAAGCAAAAAAGGAAGAAGCAGACAGGCGGTTAATAAGAAAGTTTTCTTTGCGTTCATAGGCGGGATTAGATTTAGCTCTGCGCACAAAGAAACAAAAACAAACTCGAAAAAGCTAGAAAAAAGCCCAATTAATCGTCATTTGAATGAAACGCCAGACATTAATGAATGAAACGCTCAGAGGCGTTTTTTTGCCTTCACCTTAATTTTGTAGCAGTTACCGGAACAGTAAATCGTTAACCTGAGAACAACAGAAATAATCCAAATAAATAGTATGAAACAACATTTAAAAAACACCTTTTTGTTACTGCCGATAGCAGCCAGTCTTCCTGCTCAGGCACAAGAAAAAAACGAATCCCCCAATCTCGTTTTTATCATGGCCGACCAATGGAGAGGAGACGCTTTAGGCTGTCTGAACAAAGAACCGGTACAAACTCCCCACTTGGACCGGCTTGCGTCCGAAGGAGTGCTCTTCACCAATGCAGTCAGTTGCTACCCTGTTTCATCACCGGCACGGGGAATCTTGATGTCCGGTATGTATCCCATGAATAATAAGGTAATAGGAAACTGCAATTCGGATACAGCCCCCTATGGTGTGGAACTGCCGGAAACAGTCCGTTGCTGGAGTGATGTCCTGAAAGACAAGAACTACCGGACAGGCTACGTCGGGAAATGGCATCTCGACTCACCCTACAAACCCTATGTGGATACCTACAACAACCGCGGAGAAACAGCATGGAATGAATGGTGTCCCCCCGAACGCCGACATGGCTTCGACTTCTGGGTAGCTTACGGCACGTATGACAATCACCTCAATCCGATGTATTGGGAAACAACCGCTCCGCGTGACAGTTTCTTCTATGCCCATAAATGGGGACCGGAATATGAGGTAGACCGTGCCATTGGGTTCCTCTCGGAACAGAAAAAGAGCAGTTCTCCTTTCGCATTGGTCGTATCCATGAATCCCCCACATACAGGTTATGACCTCGTGCCCGACAAATATAAAGAGATTTATAAGCACCTGAATGTGGAATCTTTATGCGAGAATCGCCCGGACATTCCGGTCAAAGGAACTGAAATGGGAGACTACTTCCGCAACAATATCCGTGACTACTATGCTTGCATGACCGGAGTAGACGAGAACGTGGGACGCCTTATCGAAGAATTGAAACGGCTGAAACTATTCGACAATACGATTGTAGTGTTCACTTCCGATCATGGAATATGCATGGGAGCCCACCACTCCGCAGGAAAAGACATTTACTACGAAGAGTCCATGAAAGTCCCCATGATTATTTCATGGCCTCAACAAATCAAGCCACGGGTCGACAACCACACCATGATTGCGTTCGGAGATATGTATCCCACCTTATTATCCATGATGGGATTCTCCAAAGACATTCCGCAGGAAGTACAGACATTCGACTTTGCCAACTCTATCCTGTCAGGAAAAGCGGACAAGAAAACCGTGCAGCCTTACTATCGCGTACAACCCGATAATCCAACTACCGGCTACCGGGGCCTGCGTACTTCAAGATATACTTTTGCCGTACACGCCACCAATGGAAAGATTGACCGGACTGTACTTTTCGACCGGGACAAAGATCCGTACGAAATGAAAAATATAGCAACAGAACGACCTAAATTAGTCCGCGCCCTGCACAAGCAACTCAGAGAATGGCTGATGCAGACCAACGATCCGTTCGCTGCCTATCTCCCGGAGAAACAATAAAAAAACGATTCGTAACAGTCAGGAATCGTCAGTTTTCAATAATTATATAAAGAGGTTTTTCACTTAACACAACCCGGACAGGCAGCATAATGCCGCCTGTCCGCAAAAAGCACCCTTTTAACTAAAACTATATTAATCACACAAAAATCAATCACATGAAAAGAAAAAGCAAAATTCGAGCAGGATGGCTTCGTTTCTTTGTATTGTCATTTATCTTTGTTTTTTGTAGTTCTATGCCCGCAGTTGCACAGAACGGCATAAAAATCACAGGTAAGATAGTTGATAATACACAGATGGAAGTTATCGGTGCAAATGTGCTGGTCAAAGGCACTTCTATCGGTGCCATAACCGACATCAATGGCGAGTACACAATTGTAGTACCGGACGAGAAAGCCATATTGGTATTCTCATTCATCGGTTATCAGAAACAGGAAATTGCAGTAGGCAAAAACAGAACTGTCAACGTTACTCTGAAAGATGATTCACAATCACTGGATGAAGTCGTGGTAGTTGCCTACGGTACACAGACAAAAGCAACATTGACCGGTGCTTTATCATCTATCGACACAAAGGAATTGCTAAAAGCCCCCGTAGCAAGTATCAGCAATGTGTTAGCAGGAGCGATGCCGGGAGTTTCCACTGTGCAGACAAGCGGACAGCCGGGTGATGACGCCGCCTCTATCTTTGTACGCGGTAGCGGTTCGCTAACCGGCGGTGCTTCCTCTCCCCTCATTTTGGTAGACGGCGTAGAACGTGAATTCTCACAGATAGACCCGAATGAAATTGAGAACCTCTCTATCCTGAAAGACGCTTCCGCCACGGCGGTATTCGGAGTACGCGGCGCGAACGGCGTAGTTCTTGTCACTACCCGCCGGGGGAAATCCGGCAAGCCTTCTATTAATGTAAGCACCATTACCGGTGTGCAGCAACCGCTATCATACGTCCAGCAAACCGGAAGCTACGAGTTCGCCCGTTACTGGAATATGAAACAACAAAATGACCGTATAGCAGACAAAGCCATGTACTTCACCCGTGAAGCCGTAGAAGCATACCGCACAGGCTCGGACCCTATCATGTATCCCAACACCAAATGGGGAGATTATATGTATAACGACCTATTCATACAATCAAAAAACAACATCAACATATCCGGCGGCAATGAGGCGGTAAAATACTTCGTATCCTTAAGTTATCTTTATCAGAACGGTATCTTGAAACAATTTGACGCGTTGCCCTATGACAATAACTTCAAGTACAACCGTTATAATTACCGTGCCAATCTCGACTTCAAGCTGACCCGGACAACCACCATGAAACTGAACATCGGCGGCAACGTAGGACAAAAGCAGGAGCCGAGAGCTTCCAGCGACAACCCCTGGGTATATACCCAGATATGGGCGCTTCCTTTTGCCGGTCCCGGCATAGTAAACGGAGTACGGACTATGACTCCGGGTGCATTAACTCCGGTAGGAGTAAGCCGTGACGGATTGAGCATATATTGGGGACAAGGCTACAACCAGGAATACAGGACCACCTTGAACACCGATGTAGACATCACACAAAAACTGGACGTATTGACCAAGGGACTTTCCGTTTCAGTAAAAGCATCTTATGATAATATGTTCAAACTGAATAAATATCGTACCGGCGGTACAGTCGAATCGCAAACAGCCTATTACAAATCATTTATGGATGATTCTACCAAGCCGCAGACCGACCCGGATTATGACAAGACCATTGTCTATGTGCCGAACGGAAGTATCACTCCGCTCAATTATTCCGAAGATTACGGCAGGGACCGTAACTGGTATATCGAAGGCAGAATCAATTATGACCGCACATTCAACAAGGACCATAAAGTCACCGCCTTGTTCCTTTACAACCAGTCACGCAACTACTATCCGAAAAAATCGGATGGGACGAACGCAACGTATCAATATATGCCGCGGGGATATGTAGGTTTTGTAGGACGTGCCACTTACGGATACAAATCCAAATATCTGGTAGACGTAAATGCCGGATACAACGGTTCCGAGAACTTTGCTCCGGGCAAGAAGCGGTATGGTTTATTCCCGTCCGCTTCCGTAGGCTGGGTCATGTCGGAAGAAGCATTTATGAAAAAACAATCTTTGATTGATTACCTGAAATGGAGAGTATCGTGGGGACGCGTAGGTAGCGACACCGGTTCGAGCACCCGCTTTATGTATATGCCGGGAGTATGGACACAAAACGGTACATACAGTTTCGGAGTTTCCAATCCGACAGGCAGCCAGGCATACATACTCGGAACTCCGGGAAACACCGACGTCAGTTGGGAAACAGCCGACAAGCAAAATTATGGTATCGACCTGAAAATGTTGAAAAACAGACTTTCATTGAGTGTCGACTACTTTACGGAAAAACGTACCGGCATCCTTATCTCACCAAACTCCACTCCTTCTATCATTGCCACCGGACTGCCGAACCTGAATATCGGAAAGGTGGATAATCACGGATATGAGATTTCGTTGGGTTGGGACCACACATTGAGCAATGGTATCCGTTATTATGCCAACGCCAATATGTCTTTTGCCCGCAACAAAATCATCTACATGGACGAAGTGCCCAACAAATATGACTACATGAACCAGACCGGCGGTTCTACGGAACGTCCGACTAATGTGTATAAATATCTCCGGCTTTACCAGTACAGCGACTTCACGAAAGACGCAAACGGCGAACTGGTACTTAATCCTTCACTTCCCCAACCTTCCGTCAGAGTGTATCCGGGCGACGCCATGTATGCCGACCTGAACGGTGACAATACAGTAGACGGAGACGACCGGATGACAACCGGCTATTCGGAACGTCCGGAATATGTATTCGGTTTCAATGGCGGATTCAATTACAAAGGATTCAACTTCAGTATGCAATGGAGCGGCGCAACACACGTCAACAAAATGCTTCAGGTAGAATACCGTATTCCTTTTACCAATGCGGGCAAACGGGGACTGTTGGACTACTTCTACAAACAAGGGTGGACAGAAGAAAACCAGCTAGGAGCCAAATATCCGCGTGCGGCGGAAACTTCGGAAACATGGAACTCGGAGAACTCTACCCTCTGGCTGAAAGACGCCTCGTATATCCGCCTGAAAACCCTGACAATCGGATATACCTTCACCAACAAGCGCTTCCTGAAAGCAATCGGCGCCAAAAGCCTCGGACTTTCCCTCAATGGATATAATCTGTTGACCTTCTCACCTCTCGACATCTTAGACCCGGAAAGTTTAGGAAACAATGTAGGTGCTTATCCATTGGTCAAGGTTTATAGTGTAGGTGTCAATCTTAATTTCTAAATACCGTAAAACAATGAAGAATATTATAAAGTTACTTTCAATTTGCCTGGTTTGCGGCGTCTGCTCCTGTTCGGACCTGACATTCGGAGACAAATTCCTGGGCAGCCAACCCGAAAGTTCGGGTGCGGTACTGGACTCCATGTTCAGTTCCAAGGTCAATGCGGACAAAGTGTTGACAAGTGCCTATACCTATCTGCCTTATGGGCTGCCTACGGGTGAGGCACCCAATAATAAACTGGGAGTGAACCTGCTCGAAGCAATCAGCGATTTATATCAGAGTTTCAGAAACAATGCATCCGACGGTCCTACCAACCTCTATTACAACGGTCTGTTAAGTGCCAACAATTCATTGGCAAATGCCGAAGCCTACCGTTATGGTTCGGAAAGCCAGTACAACGCAATCCGTTACGCATGGATTTATATCGAGAATGTGGCAAAAGTGCCCGATATGACAGAAGACGAGCGCAACGAACGCATTGCCGAAGCTAAAATGATTATCGCCCTGAGCTATGCCGAGATGTTTCGTTATGTAGGTGGCGTATGCTGGATTGACCATTCAATAGAACCCAACGAAACAATGAAGTTCCCCCGTCTCACTTTCGCTGAAACAGTAGACAGGATTATAGGTCTGTTGAACGAAGCAATCCCCTACCTGAAATGGAAACAGGACGAGATAGAGGACGGGCGCATGACTAAAGCCGGAGCCATGGGATTAAAACTCAGGATATTGCTGTTTGCAGCCAGCCCCACTTTCAATTCCGATACCAAATGGCATGGTCAGGCAGATGAATATACCTGCTATGGTAATTATAGCAAAAAACGTTGGGAAGATGCGATGAAAGCCGGACAGGAATTCTTTGCCGAACTGGATAGAAGACAGGAGTATGCCCTGACGCAGCCGGCAGAACCGACCGCACAGGCACGGCGCCTTGCCTATCGCGCCGGCTACTATGACAGAGGGGGGACAGAAGTATTGGTTTCTATCCGAAGGGGATATAACGAAAGCACCCACAACAACTTGTTCGATCAACGTTTCTACTCCGGTCCCACACTGAACTATGTTAATATGTTCCCTTGGGCGGACGGAGAAGATTTTCCGGAAGACTTTAATTGGGAGCATCCTTCCAAACAACCTTTCTTCCAAAACGGTGAGCCTACCCGCGACCCGCGATTATATGAAAATGTAGCCGTTCCCGGTGACCGTTATTTCAATGACACGCAAGCACCCGTATATACCAACCATCAGGATTATCGTGCCGAAGGTAGCGGATTCCTGATGATGAAATTCATCCTGCAAGCAGCGAGCGACCGCCAGAACCGCCCTGTCCAATGGCCTTATCTACGTCTGCCGGAAGTGATGTTGAGCTATGCGGAAGCAATCAATGAAGTGGAAGGTCCCGAGAATGCCCTTAGCTATGTCAACCAAGTACGCAACCGTGTAGGACTTTCCGATTTATCTTCCGATATCGGACAGTCAGACTTGCGGGAAGCTATCCTGCGTGAACGCGCATTGGAGTTCGGTTTCGAAGAAGTGCGTTGGTTCGACCTTGTACGCTGGGGGCGCAAAGACGATTTCCAGAAAAAGCTATATGGCCTGTATTCCAAAGGAGATAAAGTCAATAATCCCACTTCCTTTACTTTCGCACCCTACGAACTGGCTTCACGCTACTGGGCAAACAATTGGGACAGCAAATGGTATATGTCTCCTATCCCGCAGAAAGAAATCAACAAGGGATACGGAATGACCCAAAATCCCGGCTGGTAAATTTACACAATAACTTAAGTTAATCATATCTTATGAAGAAATATATAATCATAGCATTAATCGGTGGTTTCACTACTCCTACATTTGCACAGGAACAGGAGAGAGACAGTTTGCCGGACAGGATGCAATTGGGATATCAGACGGAAATGCCCCAAAAAGCAATTGCCGGTTCTGCCAGAAGCGTCGATAGCAAAGTGCTCGACAAAGCACCGGAAATAGATATTGCCAAAGCACTGTACGGCAAAATAGCCGGATTGAATGTATATCAGGGAAATGGTTCCAGCGCAGAGAATATTCCCTCGCTAAGTATTCACGGAAATGCTCCTCTTATTTTGGTAGACGGTTTTCCACGCAGTTTATCCGACATCAGCAGTTCGGAAATCGAATCTATCCAGATTCTGAAAGATGCTGTGGCATCCGCCCTTTACGGGGTGAGAGGCGGGAATGGCGTCATACTCGTCACGACCAAACACGGGCACGACGACAAACTGAAAGTAACCGCCAAATACCAGTACGGTATCAGTACGCAGTTCCGCAAACCGGAATTTGCCGATGCATACACATACGCCAACAGCCTCAACACGGCACTGGCACTTGACGGACTGGATGCACGCTACCAGCCCAACGAACTGGATGCATTTAAAAACAACACTTACCCCTACGAATATCCGAACGTGAACTGGTGGGACGAAGTGTATAACAAGACATCCGACAATCATCGCCTGAACCTGACTTTCGACGGTGGAAGCAATCGTTTCCGCTACTACTCCGTTATCGACTATATGCACGACACGGCTCTCTTTAAAGACAAACAAGCCGACGGGCGGTATAGCACCAAACCCTCGGATGTTCGCCTGAATATCCGTACCAACATTGATGTGGACCTGACTTCGAGCACTTTTTTCAAGGTCGGTATTCTCGGAAAACTGCAGGAAACCAATAATGCTTACAGTATTGGAGCCAACAACACCAATGCGCTTGCGGGAATCATCTATAATACCCCTTCCGCTGTGTTTCCTATCCGCCACGCAGACGGTACGTATGGCGGGAACAGCACGTATGGAGCCAACAATCCTGTTGCCTTGCTGGAAAGTACGGGTAACTACCGGACTACTTACGGCACACTGTTAGCCAATGCCACCTTGAAACAGGAACTGGACGCACTGTTGAAAGGCCTTTCGGCGGAAGTATCCGTAGCGTTCGACAATTCCGGTTCTATGTATGACACAGCCACAAAGGAATATAAATATATGGACGTACAGGCTTCCATGCTTCCCGACGGCACGATAGTGACTACCCCTGTCAGCTACGGAAAAGATTCGGAAACCCTCAATCACGGTGACTCAAAATTCAAGTCGCTCTATATGCGTTCCAACATTCAGGCTAAGATCAATTATCTGCTGCAAAGCGGCGCACACGACCTGAACGCCTCGCTTATCTACGACCAGCAATCCTACACAGCCAACGGGAGAAACAAGGGTGCCAAGAGACAATCCGGCCTACTGTATGCCACCTATATGTATAACGACCGATATACAGTCAATGGAGTACTCAACTATTCCGGTACGGCATTTCTGCCCGAAGGGGACCGCTTCCACCTGTATCCGGCAGTATCCGCCGCCTGGATTGCCTCTAACGAGAAGTTCATGAAAAACATTGAAGCAATCAACCTTTTCAAGTTATACGCCTCATACGGAATCTCCGGTTGGGACGGCAATATGCAGCATGAACTTTACCGCCAGTCATACGGTAGCACCAACGGTGGAACTTATTACTTCACCAACAATGCCAGCGAATTTTACGGGTTGGCAGAAGGTGACCTTCCCGTAGAGAATCTGACAATCGAAAAGTCAAAGAAAGTCACCTACGGTATGGAACTGAACGCTTTCAAAAACCGCCTGTCCGTTTATCTGGAAGGATTCTACGAAAGAAGAAGCGATATTCTTATCAACGGTTCATCTTCCGTTTCCGGTATCATCGGTATCGGCGTAAGTAAACTGAATGCCGGTATCCAAGACTATAAAGGTTTTGACGCCTCTCTCTCATGGAAGGACAAAATAGGCAAAGATTTCAATTACAGTATCGGTACCAATGCTTCCTACGTCAACAGTAAAATCATTAATAACGGACAGGAATACCAGCAATATGATTATCTGTACACCAAAGGAAACCGGGTAGGCCAGAGATACGGGCTGGAAGCAATCGGATTTTTCCACGACCAGGTAGAGATTAACAACAGTCCTGTCCAGACATTCTCTACCGTCCGTCCGGGTGACATCAAATACAAAGACCAGAACGGAGATAACAGGATTGACGAGCAAGACGTAGTAAAAATGTTCGGTTCGGGCGTACCCCGGTTCTATTTCGGAATCAACCTCACCGCTTCTTATAAGAACTTCGAGATTTCCGCCGATTTTCAAGGAATGACGGGTGTCACCACCAGTCTGCTGAATTCACCGCTATACCAACCCTTGGTAAATAACGGAAACATCTCACAGACATTCCTGGATAACGAGACTCCATGGACGCCGGAGAACGCGGTCAAAGCGACCATGCCACGCCTCACCACCCTTGCCAACGCCAACAACTACCGCGCCAATTCCCTGTGGTACAGGGACGGTTCATTCATCAAGCTAAGGAACCTGTATGTCAGCTATACATTCCCTAAAAAGATGATGCGTTTTGCGGACATGAAGGTTTACCTGCAAGGGAGCAACCTCTTCTCACTGGACAATATCGGCTTTGCCGACCCTGAACAACTGGGAGCCGCATACCCTTCCACACGCTCCTACTGGGCAGGAATCAAGTTCAACTTTTAACCCGAAATACGATTAAGATATATGAAAATAAAACATATCATAGTAGCATGCAGTTCTATCATCGCATTCGCATCCTGCAATTACCTGGATTACGATGAAACGAACGGATTAAATACCCGGGAAGATATCTACCGGTATTTCGATAAGACCAAACAAATGCTCACCCATGTATATACCTATATGCCGCAAGACTTTGGCGTCATCGGCGGAGCTATGAGAGATTGTGCCAGTGATGATGCCGAATTCGGAGCAACGGGAGGCAACATACAGGATATGACCAACGGCAACTGGTCGGCTATTAAAACCCGCGATGATAACTGGGGGCTATACGAAGGTATCCGCGCAGCCAATGAATTCCTTCAATCATTGGAAGACGTAGACCTGTCGCGCTATGAGTATAACACCAATTATGAGAACTGGATGAAGCAACTGGGTTACTTCCCGTATGAAGCACGCGTACTTAGAGCCCACTACTTTTTCGAGCTTGCCCGCAGATACGGAGACATCGCCATGCCGTTGAAAACTCTTACGACCGAAGAAGCAAACGCTATCGGTAAGACACCCTTTGAAGAGGTGATCCGTTTTATCGTATCCGAATGTGAAGACGGTGCAAACAATCTGCCCGCAACATACGTCGGTCAGCCTAATAACGAAACCGGACGAATCACCAAAGGCTTTGCCATGGCTGTAAAGTCAAAAGCCCTGCTATATGCAGCAAGCAAACAGCACAACCCGTCCAACAATCAGGAGAAATGGGAAGCGTCCGCCAAAGCTGCCTATGACATTATCAAGACAGACTTATACCGGCTCGATCCGAATGAGAAAGCAAATAATATTTCTTCACCGGAAGTCGTCCTGTTCCACATGAACGGCAACAGCGCCGCGTTTGAGCGTAACAACTTCCCGGTCCGGTTCACCGAAGGAACACGTGCCACACCGGCCACTGCCACATTCCCGTCGCAGAATCTGGTAAATGCTTTCCAGACTATCAAAGGATATGCCGTCACCCTGACCGATAATGGTTGGGAATGTGAAGACCCCGATTTCAATCCGCAAAATCCGTATGCCAACCGTGACCCGCGCTTCGAGCGCACGATTCTTGCCAACGGCATGTCGTTCAAAGGTTCCGAAATCGCGGTATATAAAGGTGGAAGTGATTATACGTCCGTTTCCGAAGGAGGTTCGCCCACCGGTTACTTCCTGCGGAAATATATCCAGGAGACTACCAGTTTCGAAGCGGACAAGGAAGTAGTCAACAAACATCACTGGATTGTCTACCGCTATGCGGAAACATTGCTTACTTACGCGGAATCTATGGTAATGGCATTTAAGAACCCGCAATATACCAACAGTGATTTTCCGAAATCGGCGGAATGGGCACTGAACGAAGTCAGAACAAATGCCGGAATGCCAACCGTCTCCATTACCGACCCGAACGAATTTATGAAGGCATTGCAGAATGAATGGCGCGTTGAATTTGCTTTCGAAGACCACCGTTTCTGGGATATACGCAGATGGCAGATTGGAGAGGACACCCAAAAGGAACTCTACGGCGTAAGCATCGAAAAAGCAACGGACGGTACATTGAATTTCCAACGGACGCTTTATAAAAGCAGGACATGGAACCAACGGATGTATCTCTATCCTATTCCGCAAAGCGAGTTATTCAAGAATAAAAACCTGAATCCCCAGAACACGGGATGGTAACCTATTATCTATTTATATCATCAATAATAAAACAATACGCTATATGAAAAAGCTATCATTTTATACAATACTATGCTGCTTGGCAGTGGTATGTACATTCAGCCTGAATTCATGCCAGGAATTCAACATCGACTCTCAAACCGAATTTCCACCTCTATTAGAGACTGACGCTCAAACGGAATATGCCGTATTAGCCAAATCTCCGCATACGATTGTTTTCAATATCAGTTCCAATACTCCCTGGAAGATTGAAAGCAACAAGAATTGGTGCGTACCCAGCCCGGCAATGAGTTCGGCCAGTTCCCTTATCGCCGAAGTCTCTGTCATTACGGAAGAAAATCCGGATGAACAGGAGCGCACGGCTATCCTGACTATCATCGCAGACGGAATGAAGGAAAGCAAAACAATCACTGTCACACAGGCAGCGAAAGGGACTCTGCTCGTACAAGGTTTCGATGACCCGTTCCCGAGTGAAGGCGGTGAGGCTACCTTTACGGTCACTTCCAATAAAGCATGGAAAGTAACCAGTTCCAATCAATGGCTGACGCTTGACAAAGAAGAGGGAGAAGGTAACGGCGAAAAGATTACCATTACAGCAACTGCCAAACCCAATACCGGTTTGAAACGTACAGCCACACTGACCATTGTTTCCGACGGATATGAAACAGAAATCACAGCCACACAAAACGGGATTATGCTGGAATTCCCCGCAATGTCAGCAGAAGACGTAATACTTCCATCCGATGCCGGTGAAACGAAATCATTCTCTGTCGCAACCAATCTTGCTCCTGAAAGTTGGAATGTATCCACCGAAGACAATTGGATTAGTGTCAGCAAAAACGCAGCAGGTGACGCAGTAGAAGTAACTACGAAATCAGAGATTTACTTTAAAGACCGTACAGCTATCATCCGTTTGGAAGCCGACAAGACTTTGGGAATTGACCCCGTGGAACTGGAAATCAAACAAAACAGAGGTAGTATCGCATGGCCGGAAAATGCCGTTTATGAGGAAGGTACGGAATCGGGAGTTACAATCACCCAAAGCCGTTTCTACGTAAACAAGCATTATAAATTGGCCACATTTGAGGTTAAGCTCAACGAAGTGAACCTTACCAAAGACGCAATTTTCTTCCAGTATTATAAAGACGAATCAATCCCCGGCTCCCAAGGACCTACAATTAACTGCTGGATGGGAGATAATGACAGTAATGGAAGTTATGATGACCTGAATGATTTTTGTCTAAGAACCAGAGATAACTGGGGAGATAACGGCAACATTAATACTCCGAATAAACTCACCGGACTGGATGTTAATAAACTAAATGCAATGAAAACATTCAAGTTTACAATGATTCCAAATCCGGATACTGAAGGCAATGTTCTCATCAAACTTGATATTGACGGAGTTAATTATGCTAATATCGGAAACCTGAAGAATCCGTTTACAGGTGCAGGAAACAGCTATGCAGGAAACTTTGCCTACTTCGGCTTCTTGAACGGAAAAGCATCCGGCAGTATTGACATTGCCTCTTTAGAGGTTACTCCCATCGCTTTTGAATAATAAACAGAATGATTAAAATTCAGAACTATGAAAGAAAACATAAAACAAATCATGAATTGGCGTACCTTACTGGGTACGCTAATCCTCATCAGCTCATGGTCTGTCCAGTCCTGTAAAGACAGCGAACCGATGAAATGGGTAGATTTGCGCTACAAAGCAGCAGACAGTTACACCATTGCCGCTTCCGGTGAAGAAAAAGTATCTATCCAGGTGAAATCAACCGATCCGTGGATCGTTTACAGCAATCACAGTGACTGGTGCACCATTTCACCGAATCAAGGTGAAGCCAATGAACTCTATGATGTACAAATCACCTATAAACCCAATACCTCATTGGACGACCGTATAGATACTATCACTATCAAAAGTGATTACTGGATTGGAAAAGAGGTCGGTATTATACAAAAAGGCATAGCTTACTTAACGCTTGAAAACGCAGACGGCCTGCTTCTTGAAAAAGAAGAAACGACCCGTTCATTCAACGTGAGCTCCAACCAGAACTGGTCGGCAGCAGTCACCGAAGGCGGCGAATGGCTTTCCATACAATCCGGAGAAAGCGGGACACTCGACGGCGTGGTAACACTGAAAGCCTCGGAAAACAAAGGGGAACAACGCTCCGGAACAGTAATCATATATGACCGTCACGGCAAAGAAGCAGCAAACGTTGAATGTACGCAGAAAGGTGTTGTACTTACACCAGCTACTCAAAGCCTACGCGCATTATACAATGATGCGACAGTCACGCTTCATGTAGAATCTAACGGAGAATGGACAGTAGAAAAAGAAAATGCAGAAGACGAATGGTATTCATTTACAAAGACTGAGTACAATGGAACGGATGAAATAGTAATCAACTTACAGGAAAACACCGGCTCGTCCGTACTGAAATCCACTTTCCGAATCTCCAGCAAAGCACAGGCCGGAACCGAGCCTATTGTGAAGGTCATTACCCTGAAACAAGGAAATAAAGCGGAAGCGAAACGTCATTCCTTTGTAGATAGCGAATGGACTATCACTGCCGGCAAACCGGTATTCGCAGACGGCGCAGTAAGCTTCGCTTATGAAGGAACCAACTGCCGCATCTCCCGGGAAGGTATGAAACCGGGAACTTACAAATTCCATATCAGCGCAAGCAGTAATGACGCCCAGTGCCAGCTTTACTTCCTCTACGGAGAAAAAGAGATACGGTGGATGCTCTTCAAAGGAGAAGGTGAGAATGCACGTTGCGGTACTTCCGACGGTGGTGTCATACAATATCCATTTGACAACAAGAAGTCCGAATACACCATGGAAATGCATGTTCTGGAAGGTAACCCCAGTGGAAGCATGAAACTGGAATGGCATCTGGACGGAGCAGTATTACGTTCTATACCATCCTATACCGGAGTGGCTTATGGAACCAACGCCCAAATTATTCTGGGAGTAGCCAAAGGAACAGCTACCTACGACTGGTGGGAATACACCGCTCCAATAGAATGGGGAGACGAATAACAATTAATCACTCAAAAAGAAAGAAAATGAAGATATTACTACAAATTATATTTACTCTGATAGCTTCCGTATGTATAAGTTGCAACGACTCGGAAGCAATAGCCGGCAAACCGGAAGCCAGAATCGCACAATTCACATTGCAATGCGGAGGTACTTATTATAAAGGGAACATCAATGATGAAAGCAAAGTAATCCGTATCAGCGGCATTACAAGCAGAAAAGCAATCACAGGAGTCAACTATCAATTATCAGGGGGAGCAAGCATCTCCCCCGATCCCCGGAAAGTGAAGCGTTGGGAAACAGAACAGCAGTTCACCGTGACAAGCAGCAACAATCAGCTAACCTCTGAATATACGGTTCTGCTTCCCGAATTACAGGAAGAGCCGGAGACATCCCCCAAAGTCGTTATCGGCTATCTGCCTGCGCATGACTTTGATTTTGATGCGCAATTTGATAATATTCACTGGGAGTATCTGACACATATCAACGTAAGCTTCGCACATGTGAAATCAGACGGAACATTGAATACGGACAAGGTACCTGCAAACAAACTCCGTCAAATTCGCACAAGAGCAAAGGAACACGGGGTGAAGGTACTGATTTCTCTGAATAAAAGCGATAATGGTGAATTTGCGGCTGCTATCGACAATGCAGAAACTAGAAACGCATTAGTTGCCAATATTGTAAATTTCACTCAGGCAAACCAACTCGACGGATTTGATATTGACTACGAAGATTATAACCACTGGAACACAAACTCACTCGTAGCCTTCGCCAAAGCTTTACACGAAGCCAAAAGTGCTGATATGCTAATGACTTGTGCCGTAATCTGCTGGAAAGACTATACCATTAAATGGCAAGAATACTTTGATTATATCAATATCATGAGCTATGACAGGGTAATGGGAAATTCGTCTACACCGGGACAGCATGCCTCTTACACCGATTTTGTAAGTGATATGAACTACTGGGTAACCAGGTTCCAAGCTCCAAAGTCAAAGATTGTAGGCGGTTTGCCATTCTATGGCTATTCATGGGACAACGATGTCAACAAGGATGAAGTAGGAGCTATCCGCTTTAATGGGATACTTAATCATTTCGGAAAGACTTATGATGTAGAAGAAGTAGCCGATGCTGACCAATTCGGCAAAACATATTATAATGGGCGACCAACTATCCGGAGAAAATGCCAGTATGTAATGGATAATGATTTTGGCGGAGTTATGATCTGGCAACTATTCCAGGATGCGTATCAGGAAGAACTTAAATTAATCAAGGTTGTGGGAGAAGTTATTATGCAAGAGTAAGGAGTGATAGAATGTAGATACACTCTTTATACCCCTCACGCTCTATAAAAGAGTCAGTTCCAACTTAATCAGGCTGCTTTTCATCCATTAGCATAGTCTGACCAAGTTGGAACCAACTCTTTTATCTATTACTTTATTCCTCTAACTAATTTACCCCAGAAGTTTCCTCAACGCTTGTTATCTTCACCACAAAACCACCACCGGGCGCCATGTGTAGTTTCAGCTTCTTATCTGCCGATACACGAATCACTTCCCGCTTATAATCTTTTCCTACACGGTCGGCGTTGATGCCGTCTTTGAATATTTCAGCATTAAATTCACCTTTTCCCAAGAAAGACAAATCAACTTCAACATCACGTGCATTCCAGTCGGTCAGCCCACCTACATACCAGATGCCGTCTTTCTGGCGAGCCATGACAATATATTCCGCTACCTTTCCGCTAATAGGAAGCGTCTGGTCCCATACGGTAGGAATAGAAGCGATAAATTTCGTACATTCTTCTTCTTTCATATAGTTGGTAGGAGCATCACATAGCATATTAATGGGAGAATCGAAGATTGTGTAGAGTGCCAACTGGCGGCAACGGGTTCCCTGGCTCATCGGTTCCGTATATACTGCATGGAAGTTTTTCATAATCACGTTGTTCATCGCTCCCTGTGTATAGTCCATCGGTCCGGCTACCATGCGGATGAAAGGTGCAGTTACATCATATACCACCTGATCCGTGCCCGGTTCCGCCCATTTCAGTTCTTCCAATCCATGAACCCCTTCAAAATTGATAGTGTTGGGATAAGTACGTTGAAGACCGGTCGGTTTGAATGTACCGTGCAGGTCAATCAATAGTTTATATTTCGCTCCGGTTTCAGCCGCCTTACGATTGAACTCAACGACGTGCTGGTCGTCACGATCCATAAAGTCAATCTTGAAGCCCTTAATTCCCATAGCTGCATAATGCTTGCATACACGGTCCATATCCTTCTCGAAAGCGCGATAACCGGCCCATAATATCAAATCCACATGCTTACTTTTCGCATAGCTGACTAATTCTTCCAAATCAATTTCCGGAATGACCTGAAACAAATCCGCTTTACCCGGAACTGCCCAACCTTCATCCAATATCACATATTCGATGCCGAACCTGGAAGCGAAATCAATGTAATATTTATAAGTCTCATTATTGATTCCTGCACGGAAGTCCACGTCATAGATATTCCAGTCGTTCCACCAATCCCAGGCAACCTTACCCGGTTTAATCCATGAAAAATCGGTGAATTGAGCCGGAGTAGCCAGTTTATAGACCATATCACTGCACAACAGTTCAGTGTCATCCTTTGATATGACCATTACACGCCAGGGAAAAGCGGTAGCTCCCTCTACCTTGGCAATATAAGGTTCACGGGATTTCACTACGCCTTTGAGCCCGCGTACTTCGTCCACCACCTTCTTAGGATAAGCGGCAAACGTGCCTTCCAAAGAGAAACCGGAATCCCCGTGCTTCACATACATACCCGGATAATCCAGCAAATCGGCTTCGGTAATACAGATTTTCTTTTGATTCTTTCCCTCTACCAGAACCGGTAAGAAGGCAATCTGCTCCTTGTCCCATGCGGACAAAGCTGTCTCTACATACGTATTTTGGAAAGAACTGTAAAAAGGATCTTTTTTGCCCTCGTTCATTCTTCCTTTCGGAGAAGCCACGAATAGTTTCGGGTCATTCGGGAAACAGAAAACCGCCTGTTCGCTTTCTACCATAAACGACTTTTTCAGATTAGAAACAAAACGATAGGCAGCACCGTCTTCGTATGCTCTGAATACCAGACTATATCCACCTTTAAAATCAATCGTCAGTTCATTGAACCTGTCTTCGATTGATTTCTTTTTGTAGACAGGGGGATAAATCGTTTCATTCACCGACCGCCTATTGACTTTCCTGACTTTCGGATTCACGCCGAAAGCTGTTCCGTCCGTCAGTTTCATGGAGACAGGAGAGTGGTCTATCATCACATCCCCTTCGTGGAGAACAGAGTATTCAACATTCTTATCATTTACACTCACATTCACCTGCACCCTGCCGGATGCATCCTTCAGTTCATACACTTTTTGCGCACAAACGGTCAAAGGCGCGACAGCCATTAAAACCGGCAAAAGTCTTCTCATCATACGTTTCATAAACTAATACTTTTTATATCTTACATTCTTTTTATTTACATCTTAATTGCGTCACGGCTTACGGATAAGGACAAAAGGCGAATATAACAGAAAGAAATTCCTGTTAAGAAAGTATTCAAAAAGCCTTCTTCTGTTTACCTCTGTTACACTGTCCGTTTAGAAATCAATTATCACCTGATAGGTATCCTTATTCTCAAAGAAAGTTTGTTGCACTTCGTACTCGGGAAGCCAGACATATTTCTTCTCTCCTTTATATTCCGCCTCGAGCAGGAAGGTGAACCAGCGATTGTAAGGCAACTCGTCAGCGTGTAAAGGCGGAGCCGGTTTATCATATAAGCCAGGAACGCCGGTAATCAGATATTCTCCCTTTTTATCCGTCTCATAAGTGCGATAGGGAGTTGCAATCAAGTCATTGAACTTTGCACGCGAACCGTACAAGTTCAATTTCACCCCCTTCTTCTTTTTGCCTTTCACGGTTACAGATACTTGGATATTTTCCGGAAACATCTGCTTGAAAAATCCGGGGAAGTCACGGCCCGGACGTTTGGACTTTGCCGTATAATTAATGATATTAACGGCATAGGGACTCCATTTATACGTCTTATAATGATTGTTCATAACGCAAGAGTCCGGTTCATACTGCAAATTATTCACCGGATTGTTTTTCGCCCGGATTCTGTCGGCATATAAATCCGTCACTCCACGATAGTGTCCGAACTCATGCGCCACTCCTCTATGGAAATAGTCGATTCCGAACAAATCCTCATGTTCCGTTTTACTACGGCCACGGCAAACGACCATACTCAGATTGTCCGCGCCACCGCTACAATACCAGCCTTTCGCACTTTCTTCATCATCAAAATCGAGTATGGAATCAATAATCAACAGTACGTCATGGTCAGGAAAGCCTGCGCTCCTCTTATAGACATTCTCCAACTGCCGGGAAGAACAATCATAGGTCACCTGCCAATCGGGAACATAACGGAAATAATACTTGAGACGTCCTTCTCCGGCCTTATTCCAGAAGTCATTCACTTGTCCGAAGAAAGCATCCAGTTTTTTCTGATAGGCCGCCTTTCCGCCCCAATGCTCTACTCCCGCTTTATCAACGGCAATAAATACCCGATATTCAATCGTATCCAACGGCTGTGGAGCTACCTCTCCCTGCATTGGTTTCGCATCCAGCTCCAAGAAAGAAGGCAGTAATGCAGGAATGAGCAACCATTTTCTCCAGTTATTTTTCATATTTGTTATTTAGTTAAGTGTGTATTTTATTTCTTGCAGGTCACGGCTATTTCCACCGACCATAAAAGTAAAGTCCCCCTTCTCAACCACAAACTTCATCTGATTATTGTAGAAACCGAGCTGTTCGTCTTTCACATCAAACGTCACCGTCCTGCTTTCACCCACTTTCAGCTTAATCTTATCAAATCCCTTCAACTCCTTGATAGGACGGGTAATCGAAGCTACTTCATCACGAACATACAACTGGACAACTTCTTCACCTTCATACTTTCCCGTATTCTTCACAGTTACAGCTACACGCGCATAAGTATCTTTTCCATTACCCGGAAGCAGCTTCACATCCGAATAATCGAAAGTGGTATATGACAGACCATAGCCGAACGGATAAGCCGGTTCGGTCGGAATATCAATGTATTTCGCACACCATCCGCCCAATGCGGTAGGACGTCCGGTACTCTTATACTGATAGTACAGAGGAATCTGCCCGTTATGCTGCGGGAAAGTTATCGGGAGTTTCCCTGAAGGATTGTAATCCCCGAACAATACATTACAGATGGCATTGCCGGCTTCGCTTCCCAACCACCAGGTACATAAGATAGCGGGAGCATCCCGGCGCACTTCATTGAAAATGACAGGACGGCCGCACATCATCAGTACAACCACAGGTTTGCCCGTCTTTACGAGTTCGGAAACCAGTTTCTGCTGTTCCGAAGAAATGGAGATATCCCCTTTTGAACGCATCTCTCCACTCTCCCATGCCTGTTCGCCCATCGCTATCACAACTACATCCGACTGGCGGGCAGCAGCCAATGTCTGTTCCAGATTCACGATCTGATTCTTTTTCAAGTCGTATCCGTCATTATAATTGACAGTTACCCCCCGCTTTTCCATTGCCTCATACAAAGTGACTACCTTACTCACCTCGGCACAAGACCATGCGCCACACATATCTTTCTGTGATTTAGCCAATGCACCAACCAAAGCCACTTTCTTAACGGAAGGAGAAAGCGGAAGGACAGCGCCTTCATTCTTCAAAAGTACAACGGAACGTTCGGCCACATAACACGCTTCCTTGCGTGATTCTTCCGAACCGATCACCGTACGTTCTCTTTCCTCATCGCAATAGCGGAACGGATCATCAAATAATCCCAGCTTATATTTCTGTTCAAGAATACGTCTGACCGCATCATCCACCAGTTTCACTGATACTTTGCCTTCCTTTATCAGGGTAATCAGATTCTTGGAATAACATTCACTTACCATTTCCATATCCAGACCAGCTTTTATGCCTTTATAAGCAGCCTCTTTCTCGTCTTTCGCATAACGGTGGTTTATCATTTCGCCTACCGAACCCCAGTCGGAGACTACGAATCCTTTGAATCCCCATTGATTTTTCAGAAGTTCTCTCAACAAGAAACTACTTCCGGTAGCCGGTTCATTATTAAAATCATTGAATGCACTCATAAATGTGGCGGCACCCGCCTCAGCACCCGCCTTATAAGGCGGCATATAGAAATTGGCGAACTGTCCCATCGACATATCCACGCTATTATAGTCTTTTCCCGCAGTAGAAGCTCCATATCCCGCAAAATGCTTGATACAAGAAAGAATCGTATTTTCTTTCGACAAATCATCTCCCTGCAAACCGCGTACACGTGCCTTAGCCACCAATGAGCCATAATAGGGGTCTTCTCCTGCCCCTTCCATAACACGTCCCCAACGGGCATCCCAACTGATATCCACCATCGGAGCAAACGTCCAGTGCAATCCGGCTGCCGACGCTTCCTTCGCCGCGCACCTCGAACCTCTTTCTATGGCATCCAAGTCGAAACTTGCAGCCTCAGCCAAAGGCAACGGAAAACCTGTACGGAAACCATGAATGACATCCAACCCGAAAATCAAAGGAATCTGCAGGCGCGATTTCATCGCAGCCTCTTGATATTTGCGGGTATTGGCAGCACCGGACACGTTCAACAAGGAGCCTATCAAGCCTTTGCTTATGTCTTCCGTACGGCTGATGCGCGTATTATCGGGTCCTGTGGCAAAGCCACCGGAACATTGGCTCAACTGTCCCACCTTCTCTTCCAGTGTCATCTTCTTCATCAGACCGGACACGAAACGGTTCATCTTACTCTCGTCTGTTTGACTTTGCGCCGCACTAGTCAGCACAAAAATCATCATACACAAATATGCTATCAGTTTCTTCATGGTTTTATAGTAATAATTTGTTCGCCTTCTTTTATCCTATATTTCTTGCCGTTAATCTTCAAGGTATAAGGTTTATTGCTTTTTACCTTTGCATCACAAAGATAGCCGCCCGGTAAATTCATCAAGGCGAATTGCGTACAAAAGGACAATAATATCGTAAACCACCCTCTTTTTTCGGTCTTCCAAACCTTGCAGAGAAGTATGCTTGTCTGTTTTTCGCCTGAACTTATACAATTTTAGCCTTCAAACATCTAGTCGTACGAGATATTATCCAGTACTTTAATTCCTTCCTTTTGTGCACCTGCCACAAACAAATTCTTTAAAGACTCTGTTGAAACAGATGTGGCCGGTTTAAATTCCGGAGAGTTCATATATTCCAGCAAACTGGCATAGAATTGCAACCCTTCGGGAGTATTGCGTGCAGTCTCCAAATCAGCCATGCAGACTAACAGTTTACCGCCACCGACATTCAATTCGAATACCAAGCCCAGTTTATGATTACGCTCAACATTGTCAATCACTTGCACAATAGGACGGTATTCTTCTGGCATATTGTCCAAAATCAGCGGATAACTATTCTTGATTATCGGATACCACTGCCAGTTTGTATGGAAATCCGTTGGGAAGTCCTTGAACAAGGCATGTTCGGGATTAGTCAAGATTCCTAATGTACCCGGCGATGCAGGTTTCTTAATACGGTCACATATACTTTTGAACATACGATAATTCCAATAATCAGTTTGAAAGAGTCCGCCTACTGTTACTTCCTTACAATCCTCTTTACCCGGCATCAGCAAAACTTTTCCACCTTGTTTCAGAGCACTCAACACCTCATCCGTTAATTGACGGGCAACGACTATACCCTCCGTATTCAACTGCTTCTTTGCCGGATATATCCATAAAGGATAAGTATTGCGATACGAAGTTCCGGCAATCTTCAAGGATAATTCCGCTTTATATGCTTTTTCAAGATTGGGTAATGTGAGACGAATCGTACCGGCAGTTAGCAATCCCAAACCGGAAGGAACGGGCATTTTACCTTTACCGAGCAAACGTTTTCCTGTTTTCAACTCCCACGACACACTTTTTCCTTTCAATGAATGTTCTCCATAATTAGCTATTTCAATATTACCTTCAAAGATTTCCTGTCCGGTCCAGCAGAACTTAGCTGTTGTCAGCAAAGGAACAACCTCGCAACAAAACTCTCGCCATTTCTTCGGGTCAATCAATCCTTTACTGTCCATGAACGCATCCAGGATTCCGACATAAGCCGAACCTTGCCCCGGATAATCCTGCAAATCGAGCAATTGGAAACCTGCCATTCGTTCGGAACGCAAGTTCATCTCAATATCTGCCCGATAAAGTTCCACAGACCATGCACCGGATGCTTTAAAGAAATCATCAGCCTGTTCCAGCATACCCGCTTTCTTCAATCGGTCACGAAAGACTTCAAAATTCCAAGGTGCCAATACGCCTGTATATTTTTTCATTTCTTCATAATCCGGATAAGTCTGAAACTGCCCCGTTTCATGTCCTATCACCGGAACGGGAGACTTCTCTAAAGCTGCGTCAAAATTCATCACCGAGTTAGGATAAGTATTATTCAGATAACCTCCCTCTGCCGCATCTGCAAAAGAAAAAGATGCACGGGCATGTGTTGAATATCCCTCACCACTACCTACACGGCAGGTTACTAAGAAATCTTCTCCCGGGATATGTCCTTTCGACCCTAAAAAGATATTCGAGCCATAAGTATAAAGATGCCTCGGTTCTATCGAACGGAAGCGGTTCACGAAATCTTTCATCACATTAATATCTCCTCCCAACTCATTACCTAAAGCAAAAAGGACGAAGGAAGCATGATTGCTATACTCACGCATGATATTTTCACCGTCTTTCATCAGGAAGTCCATTAGTTCGGCTGATTCTTTCTTGAAACCGCCCCAAATAGGTAGTTCCGGTTGCAAATAAACTCCTTCCAAATCAGCAGCTTCAAAACAAGCAGCAGGCGGACACCATGAATGAAAACGACAGTGGTTCAAGCCATACTCTTTACAGATGCTGAAATAACGACGCCATTGTTCCAAGTCCATTGCCGTATATCCGGTCAATGGAAATACACAGGCGTCATGCTTTCCTCTAAGAAAAGTCTTTGCTCCATTGATGGTGAAATGAGTCTGCTCCGCCTTAAAATCACGCAATCCAAAACGGACAGTCCGTTCGTCAATGCCATTGATTTCTGCCTTTAGCTGATACAAAGCCGGTTGAAGATCACTCCAAAGCAATGCTTTACTGCCTAGTTGATAAACAAACTCATATTCCTTACAGCCCTCTTTCAGAGCATATTCCGTAGCCTTTACTTTATGCTTTCTGGAAGAATTAAACGCAGCAGCCGATAGGCGGATTTGTTTTCCGTTGATACCATGCTCTTTCGATAATGTGATTTTCACTTTTACAGAACGGTCTGCCACCGAAGGGAAAGTTTGAATGGATTCTATAAACAACGGATTCATTGCCTGTAACTCTATCCGTCCGATAATACCATTCCAATTGGTCTGGGTAGACTCCGTACAAGCATGTGAACTCGAACGAATCTGTTTAGGAATACTTTTTCCGTTATCAATGCGAATGGTCAGTTTATGTGAACCGGGAGTCAGGAAATGAGTCAAGTCATATTCCTGTGGGGTAGACAAATAATTATTCTTGCCCACTTCCTGACCGTCGATCCATACTGTTGACGGGCGGGTACGTTCCAAGAACAGCACGATATGCTTACCTTTCCAGTCGGCAGGAATCTCTATATTCCTGCTATACCATGCAGCACCCTCGTATTTATAATATCTGGATAAATAAGTTGTTTCCGATTTATTGGTATTGGCAATCCCTTTCTTATTAGAGTCAGTTGTGCCAGGCAAGATTACAGTTTCAGGCAATTGTTTTTTCCACCATTGTGCAAACTCTCCCTTTCCGTCCGGGTCAAGAGCAAATTCCCAGCTTCCACGCAAATCAACGACTTCGCGTAGTCTCTGAGAAGTATTCGCCCATAGTGTCAATCCCGACAACAATAAACAGTAACCAAGTAATGCCAATCTCTTCATAGTACAAGTATTTTTTCTAGTTTATTTCCTGTTAAAAAGCTACATTCACCATATATGTATCGTTACCTGTTTCGAGATGTTCCCTTTGCAGTTCCACATCAGGAAGCCATACATATTTCTTTTGTCCCGCATCATCTATTATTTCCACCAAAAAGCTGAACCAGTAAGAATATGGAAATAAATCCTGCGGTTCTTTCGGGGGAATATTCGGGTCCGTCATATCCGGATGATATAACTTATACAAATCGGTTATTTCAACCATGCCACGTTTATTGGTAGTATAAGTTCTGTACACTTTCGGATATACATCCCGCTTGTTGTATTTGCCACCGGCACGGGTTCCATAGAAATTCACCGTATAGTTGGATTTCGGTTTACCTTTCTTATCAACCTTAATCACCAGCTTGCGCGGGAAAACCTTGTCCGACAAATCCTTGTCCAATGGTTTCATTTTTGCCGTATAATTGAACAGAGCAGAACAATAATCACTCCAAACACGATATCCGGTTCCCATATTACACTTAGGCGGAGTCAATTTCTCATGGCTCACCGGATTATTCTCTGCAGCAATCATATACTGATATAAGTCCGTCGCACCACGGACGTGCCCGTATTCATGTCCCAAATTGCTATATGTTCCCTGATTAGGATAAAGCGCATCCGTAAAAATATTGTGCGCTTCGCGGACATAGCACATCACTACCGATTGTCCGCTGACTCCACCACCTCCACAGGAAAGCCCTTCATTCTTCGCTCCCAGCGCCAGAAACAACACAAAGTCGTATTTAGACAAATCAAGAGGCCCGAAAGCTTTTCTCTGAAACTCTTTGTATCTGTCCTTATCCCCTTGAATATCATATACACACAATTCATCGGCAGGAACAAAACGGAAATAATAATTAAACTTGTTGGGACTTTCATTCCAGAAACGGGTCGTATTATGAAACATCTTCTGCAAGTTCTTCTTAAAATCCGCTTCTCCGCCATAACGTTCCAGATCTGTTTTGTCCACCCATACTTGTGCACGATATTCAATCGTATCTTTCGCATCCGCACTAAATACATGAGCTGCCCAAACAAGGCAGCTGCATGTTACTACTATATATCTTAAAATACCCATAGAAAACTAATTATATTTGTATTTCAAACACATAAGGCTCTTGTTGTCCTCCGTTCAGATATTCGGGAACGATGTCCAAGTCCGACAACCATACACACTTCGTCTGACCTCCGTCCAATTCCACTTCTACCACAAAACAATACCAACGGGAGAATGGGAACTCGTCAACAGGACTCTTGGGTGGCAGATTCGGAGTATTATTGTAATCGGGAATAAACATCCGGTATATGTCGTTAATCGTTAATTCACCGTTCGCATCAGTTTTTTTCTTCATGTAAGGCGAATTTCCAGGTGCTGCATATATATCCCTGAAAGACGCACGTGATCCCCAGAAATTTACCGTAGCGCGTTGTACCGGCTTACCATCTTTAGTCACCCGGACCAACATCTGCTTAGGATATGTACTTCTGGTCATATCAGAAGTAAGCTGCTTATATTGTGCATTGTGATTAAATACCGCCGAGCAGTAATCACTCCATTCCTGATAACCTGTCCCCATGTTACATTTAGGATAATCATATGCAACATGGCTGATCGGATTATTTTCAGCCGGGATCATATACTGATATAAATCCTGTGCACCGCGAACATGACCATATTCATGCCCCAAATCGCTATATGTACCCTTTTCCGGCCATTTTTTGGCAAAAATATCATGGCTTCCTTCAAAATAAGACTGTACTACCGACTGTTTACTTGCTCCGCCACCGCCACAAGAAAGTCCGCCTTCACCCTTAGGACAATTCAAAGCCAAGAAAAGAACAAAGTCATACTTTTCGGTATTCAAAGTACCGTATGCTTTATTTTTATACACATTATATTGTTCCTTGGTTTTCACACCACTGCCTATTTCATAAATGACCAAATTGTCGTCTCCTTCACCCACAACCCATTCAAAACGGTAATCAAACTTATTGGTACTTTCATTCCAGAAAGTAGTGGTATTACGGAATAGTGCCTCCAGATTCTGTCTGAACAGACGCTCACCACCATACAACTCTTCCATATCATTTTTCTCCACCCATACTTGCGCACGATAGGTAATCGTTTCTCCAACTTGAGGCTTATCCTGCGGTTTTTCAGTGATAAGTCCCGGATTGGTTATGTCGATTTCGAGATCACATGCAGCCAATGTAAACAGGCTGCACGCTATTAATGCATATTTCTTTAAATACTTTATCATAACTCAATAATTTTATTATTCTACATTTGACCGATCCGCAACAAAGACTTCATCCAGACAAAGAGAGCCACTCCAGAATGTTTCATACATTGATATACGGACATATCGCTTCTGAATTCTCTCATCAGCCAATTTAGACCAATGAACAATTCCCTCATAATGAGCATCATACCAATTACTATTATTGGATTGTTCAGGATTCAAATAATATATATCTTCTTTCTTGAAACCATTCCCTGTTACTTTTTCTACTACAGTCTCCCAACCACTTTCCAAATTATCACTAACCTCAATCATTATGGTTTGAGGAGCCGGAGCTGTCCATTGTAATCTCGGCATCAATCCGAAAGAGTCATATCCACGAGGATTCTCTCCTAGATCAAAAGTAAAGCTGACCGGATTACTATCCGTACCGGACTTCACCTCAATATGCGTATTCTTCGAACCTTGGTATGTAGCCCCTGCTTCAGCCTTATTCGCCGGCCAAAAATCATCAAACAGTTTAAAATAGCTGGCTACATTACTGGCACTACCTGTCCCCTCGCCACTATAGGCAGCCAAGCTCCACAAAGCCTTGCTTAATACAATACCATATCCCTGTATACACTGCTTAAAAGGAATTCTCACTTCCGCACCGGTTTTCTTGTTCTTTATAACCACATCAGAGCGACGCTCCTTGTTAGTACTCACGTTTGCCAATACTTTCGCATATACTTTGCCTTCTTCCTGAGACAACTCCAACCACATATTACTGCCATTTAACTCCAAATCCGCAGGATTAATATTTTCACAAGTGGCAACCCAAATTTTATCATTTGCATCTGCGGCTACAATGAATTCGCTCTCTTGTTGACAGAACTCCTCATTCCAAACAATTCTTTCGACTCCATACTGCACAATCTTAACACTCTTTCCGGATGTTATATCTCCGGCAGTAGCAGTAAAATTAACCAATGCTTCACGGTAGATATTCCCTGTGTTTTCTTTGATTGTCAAAGCCAGAGTTTTAACTCCCGATTCCGACGACGGTGCTACCGAAGTCTCCGTAAAAACGACCCAATCTACAACTTCTTCATCAGGATAAGTGATATCTATGCTTGGAGTAGCCGTTCCCTGATAAGTCAAGATATTGAGTTGTCGCTCGCCTTCTTCCGTAAAATCTTTAGGCAATGTCACATAAAAAGCCCCTTCAGCGTTCTTTGTAACAAAGACATCATCCGGGAAACTTGCCTCATCAATCGTACCGACAATCAAGAGTTCCTCTACATTTCCCTGAACCACCGTGATTGTTTTCTTCACTGGAATCTCTCCTTTGGTGGAAATCACTACAGAAGCCTTGCGGTCTTTAGCTGTCTTATTATCAGCAATAGCCAATGACAACGAAGCAGAGCCATTGCCCCCTTCTGCCGAAGGAGTTATCCATTCTTCGTCCTCAGTCGTCATATAAGAAACCTCCACTCCCCAAACCTTATCAGTCTGGATTTCCAACTTCACGGAACCTTTATATTCAGTAGGGAGAGTCACTTTCCAATGTCCGTCTCCTGCCTCTTCCAAAGTTTCGTTGCAAGATACAGTCAGCGCATCGGGTGTCCAGTCCACCTCTTTCTCATCATTACAAGCCTGCAAACAAAGCAGACACGATAGTAATAAAAATATGTTTCTCATAAATATTTTATTTTAATCGTTTTTTATATTCCATTATTTCTCAGAGACAAAAATTTCATCGAAGCAATGTGTACTGTACCATGAATCCCAGAAAGACAAACGTATATACCGATGATTCATATTCTCGCCAAGGTTATGCCATTTAATAAACTGTTTGGTAGTGTACCAGTCATTCCAGTTACCGGCATCATGGGCATCCAGCTCACTTTTCGTAAATGCGTCTCTTTTCGCACTACCTACAAGAGTCCAGTCTGCAATATCCTCACTACGTGTCAGTACGGCATCACTGACCTCTATCTTCATATACTTGGGAGAATTGCCCACCCATTGCAGGCGTGGCACTAATCCGACCGAATTATACGCGTGAGGGTTCTCACCCAAATCAAATACAATCTGTACAGGATCATCTTCCGAACCTTTACTGCCGATTTCTATGTATGACAACGTGCTTCCGGAACCTACCTCTGCCTTACTTGTCGGCCAGAAATTATCAAACAGCCTGCCCAAGGCGGATTCTTTGCCTGAAACATGATCGCTGTAACCTACTACGCTCCACAGGGATTTATTCAAGATGATTCCACAACCTTCCATACCTTGTCTGACAACAATCTCTTTTTCAAGCCAAGTCTCCTCATCAACAAGCTTAATCGTAGCAACACGCTCTTGCCATGTGGAAGTGTTTTTGCCGGTTACGGTAATACGGATTTTACCGTTTGCACGGTTCACTTGCAGCCAGTCCGGATTATCACCATACTTGTCTTGAACAGAATATGATAAATCTCCAATTGCACTTACATCAGCAATCTCTTTATCAGACGGTATGTCGTCCGAAGCAAGGATAATATCGCCACCCTGCACATATTCTCCTTCCAAAATAACTTTACTGTCCAAAGAACCTTTGATTACCGTCAGCTTCAGCCAGTTTTCGTTCCCATCAGAACCGACCTTGTCATTTGTCGTTCCTACACGTACCGGAAGTATCCATTTGCCGTCCCGCATTTCCGCAGGTTTCAGGGTCAGGTAATTTTCCGCATACTTCTCACCGACAGGAATCTTCACGCTTGGCGCATACGTAAATCCGGCAGTCAGCAAATGAGACTTTTCTTCTTCCGTAAGCAGGTTGTCTGCATCCTTATCATAACCATAAGTAACCACTAATTCCTCCGTCGTGTTAATATCCAGTTTGGCTGTAATATCAATCTGACGTTCAGTAGTCGCCTTGGACAAGTCCAGGAATACATTTCCTCTTTGCTCTCCTTCCGTGCCGTCAATCACCAATACCGGCTTTCTTATATCCAGCACCAAGATAAAATGAGATTTATCCACATAGACCTCTTCTTCCGGTGTCAGGCTGCTTACGGACAAGGGAATGTAATAAACTCCATATCCTTTATCCTGAAGAAGCTGCTCTATTTTCAAGCTCAACGGCACTGCTACCTCATCCGTCCCTGCCTCGATAACAAAGTTGCGGTCAAAGGAGTAATACTTCTGATCCAGCATTTCATAGTCCGTACCGTTTTCCGTGTTATATTGGACCAGATAATTATAGTCCAGTTCCACTTTTCCAGCAAACTTGTTCTGATAATACCCTGCTTTATGAATCCATATATCATATACATGGTCATTGGCATTCATCACGTACAAGGTTTCTTTCTGTAAATCACTTTTCGGGAAATAAGCGGTATCCCCCATCATGTAGTCAGTTCTGGTATCGGTACAGGAAGTTCCCAATAAAAGAGCTGCAAACAAAAAGCTTATATATTTTTTCATCGTTATCATCTTCTTTCTTACCATTTATAGTTCTGTACTAAATCTTGGTTCTTGTTAATCGCACTCTGCGGAATCGGGAACAGATAGAAACTCGGTGTAAACACACGTTTCTCTATGACTGTACGCTGGAAGAAAGCATCCGGATACTCTTCCTTACCGGGAGTACCGGTAGCCTGGATATTCATGCCATGAATATTTCCCTTTTCTGTCGCTTCCGCTGTCAGCCAACGACGGCAGTCATAGAAGTTGATACCCTCGAACGCAAATTCCACACGACGCTCACGATGAATCAGATCCCTTAATTTATCCTGGTCTTCCATAGCCTCAGGATAAGCTTCTTCTATATTCTTCAATCCTGCACGGTTGCGCACCGCATTCCAATATGTCAGCAGATTCGGGTCTTTCAAGTCACCTACCTCGATAGTAGCCTCCACATAGTTCAGCAGAATTTCAGCGTAACGGATATAAGGCAATTCCCGTTTCACATTCTTCGTAGGACTGGCTTCATATTCCGGCATAGCCAGCTTTGCCATATTATATCCCGTTGAAAAATGGTTGTGAGAAGCATCCGGCCCATTATTGCCGTTTTTATACATCTCCAGATAAATTCTTTCACCCGCTTTCTTTGGAATAAACCAAGACATACCGCCATATACTATCGACACATAAAAACGAGGTTCACGTCCCACAAACATATTATAAGTCTTTCTCTCCTTATTCTCGCAGGGATTCGTAAACTGAGAATATCCGGCTTCCTTATACCCCGCTTCCGGATCAATAATCGGTGTAGTACGATCTTCGTCCGCATACCCTGTAATCGGGAAACGCCCGGTTTCCGACATTGCATACGCATCTACGATTTCCTGAGTCGGATTGTAACCTCCACCCCAACCACCGTTGCTGTTAGGAGCAAGACGCTTGTCAATAGTACCGCCGTCTTCAAGGTAAGAGAAAATCATTTCCTTATTCTGTGAAGTGGTAAATACGGATTTGTAAGAAGTATAAGGGTCAATCTCGCCCATATTGGCACCACTTTCATACAGCACTTTGACAAGATCATAATTTCCGTCCTTTATCAGACTCAAAGCAGCTTGACGTGCCAGTTCCCATTTGTTTTTGTCATACGTGGCAGAAAACAAAGGAGTTCCGTCCGCATTGCGGATATTGGCATACTTCGGATTGCCATTGAATTGCGGGCTCGCCGACTGTAAGAGGACACGCGCCAGATAAGCCTTGGCAATTCCCCTGTTCATACGGGCGTAGGTTTCACCCTCCGATTTCAAAGGCAAGGCGGAATTTTCTATCAGGTCGGTAAATTCATCCGTAATCCATTCAACACATTCGTCCCATGTGTTACGTGCACGAAACATATCCGTACCGGTGAAATCCGGCTGTTCGTCTTTCAACAGAATTACCGGACCGTACATACGCATCAACTGCGCATAGTAATAAGCACGTACACAACGTACCTCCGCTTTCCATTGCTCACGAGTGTCATAAGTCAGACGCGGATCCGGGCATTTATCTACATTCTGAAGAAAATACGTAGCTTCGCGGATCGCTTTATAAAAGGTGTACCATTTATCGTATTGCGCTGACGAAGCACTCCACACACCCATATCGAATGTATGCACATTCGTATAAGCCACATCGACGTCACTGGTACTGTATGTATCCGGCATGCCAAAAGGATATGTATCACGGATGTAGGAATAGACACCGAACATGGCATTCTGTGTAGACGAATAAGTCTCATAAATCTGGTCGGGCGAACGCAGGTCTTCGGGAGACGTATCCAGGAACGAATCACAAGACGACATTGTCAAGGCTGCAACAGCCACAAACATAATACGCTTCATATAGTTGGATTTCATTATCAACATGTCTTTTAGTATTAGAAATTAATATTTAAACCTACATTAAACACACGTGTCGGGGGATACTTTCTTCCGTCGCCGGAACCCAAGTCCGGGTCGAACAGGTGCACATCCGGCGCCCAAGTCAGCAAGTTCACTCCCGATACATACAAGCGTAAATTCTGGATAGACATCTTTTCCAACCATCTTTTCGGGAAGGTATAGCCTATTTCAGCATTCTTCAAACGAAGGAAAGCAGCATTACGCACCCAGAAAGATGATTTCTTTGTGTTATTATTGTCCAAAGCATCACTCGAACGTATCGTACGAGGATAACGGGCATTCGGGTTCGGATTGTCCACAGTCCAACGGTCTTCCATTACTCCTTTCAAGAAACCGTCGTTGTTCTTATAACCGGAAGTGAACGGAACTATCGTAGAGCCTTCTTCAAACAATGATACGCGAGCCGTGCCCTGGAAGAAGATAGATACATCAAAACCTTTCCATTCTATCGCACCACCAAAACCGTATGTAATTTCCGGAACATCGCAATAACCGATAGGCATCTTGTCATAATCATCAATCACACCGTCACCGTTCAAATCACGATATTTGATGTCACCCGGACGCAGGCGGCTATGATTACCTTCACTAAACTGAACCGGGCTACGGTTGATTTCTTCCTGCGACTCGAACAGCCCCACAGCTTCCCAACCAAATTTCTGATATATTTTCTGACCGACAGAATTCATCCACGGATATTTATTCAAGGCATCACCGTTGCGCAGAATTTCATTATTGGCGTAGGTAAATGTCCCACGTCCGGTCACATTCACCTGACCTATCCTGTCATGGTATTCCAACGAACCGTCAAAACCCCAGCTTTTCATCTTACCCACGTTTACCATAGGTACGGTAGTCATACCCACATAAGCAGGGATATTATTGTTGCGCACAAAAATATGATCGCGCACATCGTGGTACCAGTCACCTTGTATTTCCAGTTTGTTGAACAAGCCCAACTCAAAACCATAATTCTGCTTGGTTGAAACCTCCCAACCGACATTCGGGTTGGCCACTTCATTTACACGCTCACCTTTTGTTTTAGTATAGTTACCATATACATAGTCACCCGTAGTAGCCACAGTGCCCAAATAGATGAAACGGACATCCCCGCCAATCTGGTCATTACCTACCTGACCGACAGATGCCTTCAATTTCAACTTGGAAACCACATCAGTCAGCGGGGCGAAGAACTTTTCATTGGATATGTACCATCCCACAGCCACAGCCGGGAAGAAACCGACGCGATGACCGGCAGCGAAATTCTCGGAACCATTATATCCGAAGTTTCCCTCAATAAAGTAACGGCTATCGTAATCATAAGTCAGACGTCCCGCAATACCCTGATTCTTATACGGCAATGATTTGATAGAAGATATATTGTCTTTATAACCCTGGTTTCTGTATGTCTCATTCTTTACCCGTTGATTATATAAGAACAGGCCGCCTACGCGATGTTTCCCGAACAAACGGTTGTAAGTAATAGAGGCTTCCAGATAAGTGGCATTATTACCACCGGACTTATTATCAAACCACGGTCCGCCCTTCGCAGTCTCCGGTTCGGAATTGAAGACCAACTCCCCGTTTGCGTCACGCCGTATCGCGTGCCAAATTTCATCTTGCTGCGTGTACTTGTTGCCATGCCATGCTTGCGTATCAAAGGCAAACTTGATATTAGCCTTCAAGCCTTCGGTAATAAAAGAGAAATCCTGGTCCAGACTGACCATTGAGTTCAATGTACTTTGCCAATCCTCCACATATCCGGCTCTGGTCACCTGCCAATAAGGATTCGTAACCCCTTTTTCTCCTCCCCAATATCCATTGGAATATTGAATAGGGAAAGCGTTAGGATTCAATATAAAAGCACTTTTCCAGACGCCTTCCGAGTCGGCGGCATCTCTCCTTTTCGTCAGGAAGCCTCCCAAAGTCAGTGAAAGGACCGTAGTAGGATGCAGGTTAATATCCACATTCGAGCGGAAGTTATAACGTTGATAATCCGGGTTACCATTATAAGAATCTCCTTTTCCGGTCATAAACAGACCGTCTTCATGGTAGTAACCGGCAGAAATGAAGTAACGCGCAATCTCGCCACCACCGCTCACGTTGGCAGTCACACGCTGATTGAAAGTATGTTTTTTGAATACGGATTTCAACCAGTTCACATTCGGATACAAATCCTGGTCGGTACCGTTTCTGTATTTTTCTATGTCACTTGCACTATATGTTCCGGGAGCCGCTTCATTATACATCGTAGCAAAATCCACCGCATCCGCCATTTGCGGAATCTTGGTAGGCTGCACCATACCGGCTTCCATCTTAATGGATATTTTCGGTTTCCCCTCTGAACCACGTTTTGTCTTCACCAACACAACACCATTCGCTCCACGTACACCATAAAGCGCCGTAGCCGTTGCATCCTTTAATAAGGAAAAGCTTTCAATTTCTTCCGGGTCGAGCAAATCGAGCGAGCGTTCCACACCGTCCACCAGAATCAACGGTGTCTTGTTTGCACCGAATGTAGAAATACCGCGAATCCAGAATTCAGCCGAACTTCCCGGAGAACCGTCACGCTGAATAGACACGACGCCACCCAACTGACCTGCCAGATTAGTGGAAATAGAAGCACTGGGCACTTTCAGATTACTGACACTCAACGTACTGATAGAACCGATAACACTTTCCTTGCGTTGTGTACCGTAACCCACCACCTGCACTTCTTCGAGCACAGTATTGTCAGGAGCCATCTCAATAAGCAGATTATTGGCCGAAGGGGAGATTTCTTTTTCTATCGTAGCATAACCCAAATAGCTAATCACGAGCGTCACAGTTTTCCCTCCCGGAATATTTATATTAAAATTGCCATCCATATCGGTGGTACCTCCCACACTGGTATCCTTCAACCACACACTGGCACCGATAAGTGTCTCCTTTGTACCTTTATCCACAATCTTACCGGTAAGTTTTCGAGCAGCAGCTTTCTTACCTTCCTGATATATTTCAGTCACTGCGTCAGAAGCGTGTACCGACACAAAAGGTGCTGCAAAAAGATAAATAATGATAAGAGCACTACCCAATCGTTGCAATGAAAAACTTAACTTTCGTGCAATTCCATTCATAATACATGATTTAATGTTATTAAAATAAGTTTGAGATGCTTTAGATTGTTGCAACTAATATCTAAAATGACATTCGCAAAGATAACCGAGAAAAGATATTATCAAGGCGAATCCCGTACAAAAGAACAAGAAAATAGTAAAACTACACTTTTTTCTCATACTTGCACAGGACCTTCACCAATTATTATCCAAGTCTTGAACTATTTTATCCAAGTTCGTTTTTCAATGCTTTTACTATCAAAAGAGCCTTACTTCAATTAGCATCCTAATGGGATTAAACTAATTGAAGTAAGGCACTTAACACAAAGCAACTAGCACTTGCGGGATTTAGAACTCCCGAATATTTGCCATCTACGAGTTCGCTATTTATTTTTCATTTTAGCAAAGAGAACCACATTGTTTCCGTCTTCATCCAACGACTTCACTAATGCTTGAGTACGTTTCCGTACATCACTGGGAAGCTCTTTCCGCGCCAGCTCTTTTTCTAGTGTCTCTTTTAATTGTGCAGGTTCCATGTTGGCAATATAATAGCCATTACCGAACGAAGGCCATATCTGCATCTTCTTCGTTCCCAGAAAATCATTATACAAATGGAAATAGTTGCCGTGCAGGGTTTGTTTGTCTACGATATATTTGGCCGGTTTACTTCCACTCCAGGTATTTGCCGACACTTGCACCGGAACAGAAACATCTCCGACAAAGTGACGCGGATATTCGGTATAGCCATGCCATGGAATTTTTTCCTTATTCGGATAATTCGCTGTAAACCGGGCTTCGAGCCTATTTTGCTGCGCATTATAATGATACAAACTATCCACACGCGGAGAAGGTACGATAGTCATCAACATAACGCTATAATCGGGAGTGTTCTTATCCATAAATACTTCATTGCTGAAATCACGCGGAACCGTGAGATGCCGGGCAGGAATAAAATTTTTGCGTTTTCCTTCAAAATCCTGCGTCCATACTACAGCCGGAGAACCTTGGAAAGGCAGTGTTGTCACCGTTACTTCCGACTTCCCGGTGTCGACTCTGAATTGCCCTTTAGGAACACGCAGACACAAAGGAATGGAAGGCTGAGGGTTTCCTTTCAAGTCGAATACCAACAGTTTATTACTTTGCCAGGGTAAGATATAGATGCGGTTGTGTGCCTCATCCAATTGCTCGGCATACGTATTGGCATACTCATTCGGTCCTTCTCCGTAAGCACCGATAGTAGTAATGAACTTACCGTCACGAGTAAACAGTTTGTATGGAATCTGCTTTTTATTACTAATCAGGATATAATTATCACTGACTGTAGTACGAACCCATCCTCCTACCAATGCCTCATCCCGATTGTCCAGCTTCACTATTTGAAGCTCTTCGGTCAAATAACTGAGCGGAATATCCACGGTGTCTTTCAATGCTTTCAAGTCACAGGAAATCAGTGTCCCGGTAGGTGTTGAGATTCGCTTCCCCACAACTGGGGACAAGGCCAAAGGATCCTTTGCCGCCTCACTGTTACAAACAAAAGCAACCAGTGAAAATAGACAAAAAGTACACAAAGTCAAAATCATAATTTTCTTTTTCATACGAACATGTATTTAGTTAGTTTCAAATGAATATTGGGACAAAAGTAGAGGGAAACCAACTGAAAAACAAAAAATGTGGCGGACAAAAAGAGTAACACGAATCGCCGACATACCATTGATTATCAATACAATAAGCAACAACCCCATTCATTAAGAGGTGGACAACTCTACTGAAACGACCCAAATCAACAGCTAAAACGCCTTAAGAAAACTGTCTAAACTTACATTTTCATCTATAATCCCCAACTTGTCTGTTTTAATACGATATTTGCGTTTTGTAATGGCTGCTTTACTAACACAATAAATATCTGAAAGGTCTTGCATGTTAACATTAATCTTGACGAGACAACAGAAACCAATATCCTTATTGTTCAATGACGGATAAGTTTGTTCCAGCCTTGCCGCAAAATGGTCAAAAGCTTCGTTGACAACAGAAATCACCTCTATCCACTCCGCATCGGTCACCACTATCTTTCGACTAGAAGTCACCTCATCCTGACTTTCATCATTATGGAGTGAAGGTAATTTCCGGAAAAAGGCTATCCGTCTGAAAAGTGCCTCACGCAATTCCGCTTCTTTATTCTGCAAACGGATTTCTTTCTCCCGTAGTCCGCTTAGCTCCGCCTCTTGATGCAACAAAAGATTTTCCCTTTGCAATCGTTTCTTCTTCTCCTTCTGATAAAAGAAAAACACTATGAAACCAACACCAAGCAAAGCTGTTACAATGCCCAGCATCCATAGTTCTTTTTCGCGTTGTTTCAAATGCAACTGGTAGAGTTCGTTTTTTAATTTAAGCTCATTATATTCTCTTCTCTGTATTTCCGCCTTGGTACTAGTCAGTATATCGTCCTTGATCTTATTTTCTTTTTGCTTGATATAGAAAGCCTGTTCCGGATATTCTTTCTCATTGATTAAGTTAAATAAGAGTGCGTTCGCTTCCACGGCAATAAAATCTGAAGAGGAAGTCGCAGCCTGCTGATAGTAATACTTGGCAGAGTCTACTTGATTCAAAGCCGCATAAGATTTGCCGCGAAGGAGAAAATAGTGCGGAATGACATGACGGCTATGTCGTTGAGCTGACAATTGACGAAGATACAATTGTGCTGCCTGGAAATCTTTTCTTTCCAAACTGGTAGTCAATAAGTTCTCTAATATATGATAATTCAAATATCGGTAATTGGGAGAATCCGCAAACTCTTCCATTAGTTGCAGAGATTCTTGTGTATACCTGTCATGCTCCTGCACCTTTTCCAAAAGTTGAAAATATAACTTACTTGCAGAAAAATAGGCAAGAGTATCTTTGTGTTTACGAGTTAGCTGCCGACTGCTGTCTGCCATGTCCAACGCCTGTTCATAATCCTTATTTCTTGAATATGCCACTCTTTTAAGACCATACAATTGTGTTCTTAATGTATCATTCAGCAATCGTTCGTGCAGAAGAGCATCCGAAAGCAATAATGTAGAATCCGGCTGGTTCCGATATAAATAGGAAGCACTCTGCTCCACACGTGCTTGCAAACATTGAGATAACTGCCTATTTTGCGTATAGTGATGAATGGCAGTCTTCAATAAAGAATCTACAGGTTTCCCGGTCTTCCACAAAGTTGCCTTATAGGATAAAAAGTAATAATCTCCCTGCTGCTTAGAAGATAAATTCTCCGGCTTGTCTATTTGTTGCAAATAAAAGAATATACTATCGACGGAAACATTCTCCATCTGCATAGCCTTCTTCAAAAGAGAAGATGGAGCATGCTGACAACCGACCAGCATGATGAGCCATCCGGTGAACAAAAATATACTACAATGATACTTATTTTTATTCATATTATATTATGAAATCTCTTACACTACTTTTATATACACCACCGAACGCCCCAATCCGTATTTCTGCAACACGCCTTGTTCGATAAAAGCATTAATATCCTGCAGTGCCTGCTTTTTAGTTTTCCCCGTAAGTCTCATATAATCTTGTCGGTTAATACATGGATGCTCTTCAAAAAAAGAGTTTAAGCGTTGCAAGCATTTCTTTTCATCCAACGGATTTTTCACACGAAAAGGTGAATTGCAGCGTTGAAGTTCCAATGAAGTCTCAATATCTTTCTTAAACTGACGATTAATCCGTAAATTGATACCTTTAAGAGATACTGATGGAGAACGTAAGTCTTCCGGTTCCACCACCTTTTTGTCAACACTTAGGGAAAGAGAGAAATAACCGATATCCCCCAGCTCTACCGAAAAACCTTTCAGAAGCAAATGCTTCAACGTGCTCGAAATTGCTTCGATAGAGCCTACCAACTGAGCATGAGGGATATGCTCAAGAGCTGTCACCATATCTATAAATTCACTTGCCGTATAGCTACCTTTCAATACCACACGTGCATGTAAAGGCAGTTCTTTCCCATCCTTATCAGGATTAGGAGTCTCGTAGAGATCATAATTTACACTCATTATCTTTTCTTTTTTTATTAGGGAAGTTTAATTTCCCTTCTCTCTTATATTAGTATTCCAACCTGCAATTCAATTATCGTTCAACAGATGTGGAACGATTGTTCTATAAATGTAGAACTGTTGTCCGACAACTGTTGAACGATAATTGAGATGCTAATGAGACAAATGTACGTAGAATAAACATATATTATTCTATGCAAAGCGGATTTTTATTTCCACCATCTCATCTGTTTGTCTATTTCTTCATCCCTAATTATCGACACTCAATTCATGAACTTTAGATTTTACACAACCAACAGTTCAAACAAGTTCACTTTACTTCTTCAGCATTCAAATACTTTATGGCAGCTTCCAAAACTTCATCGCGCCCCTGGCGTATGCCTTGAATTGTACTTTTAACTTCAATATCAGGAAGAATGCCGATTTGTTGGGTTTCCGACTTATCGGGATAGTAAACGCCAAGTCCTGTAAATGTAGCTCTAAAGTTACCCGGCAAAATGAGATAGGAACAATTGCCATCGGCACCGGCAGTCGTACTTCCCATAACAATTGTGTTTGGGGTACATCTATATTTCATAGTCATGAACTCCGCATGGCTTTGTGTTGTTTCATTTATCAAAATTACTTTTTTACCTTGATAATAGTCTTCATTCTCTTTTCCAACCTTTACTACAGAGCCGAAAGTGAACAATCCTGGTTGCGATAGGCTTCCGTGGGTAAATGTTGCAAAGTCTGTAGAAGACGGATACAGAAGATCATATTCCCAATATCCATTAATTTTCTCTATTTCAGGATAGGCTCTTAAATCAATAATCGTTCCCTTAGATTTTATTTCCCGGGGGACTTCTCCACCGATGGTACTTCCCATATACAGATATAAAATATCCGGAGAAAGGTAGGTAATAAGCGGCTGCGGCTTTTGAAAGACGGTGGATTCGCGCATTTGATTCGGCACGCATCTGATTCTTGCTTTTTCAACAGCCCCGTTTCTTTCATAATCCACATACAATAGTGTATCATTGGACCATAGAAGTTCATTTATAGCTATCTGTCTCTGCAAAGTTGCTTCATTAGAAGCTGATATATAGGGCGTGATACGTTTTACTATGGAATCGACCTCTTCACTATTGACACGTACAATTACATCTCCAGGCTGCAAAGTCCGATCCTCTTCACCCTTGAAGCTGGATTTCAGTTCATAATATTCTATCACTACCGCTTTGCCTTCAATGAAACGTATCACAACAGGCACTAAATATTTTTTTATCGGTCCGCCATAAATACCGGCATGAGTATCATGGACTTCTGCTATAAATCTTTTCAAGGCATTCTCATAATCCATTCTGTCCGTTATTTCTAAAAACGCAGGTATATTATCCAGCAATACATCATCCCAACTGTTCTTAAGAAGATATTTATAAGGAAAATAATACTGAATTGCATTCCATAATCGGAATAAAGATAAGAGCTGATAACTAATATTCGGAAAGATACATTTAGAATATCTTTCCTCATGCGTAAATACGGCGTTTCCTATATTCTCATTTCCCAAGTTCACGTAATAACTTGTCGTATCTCTCTTGGCATCCCGAATTTCTTTTAATTTATCCGACAGCACCGTTCCCAGACTGCCCTTATCTTCTATCCATTTCAAATCGGGAAGTAACTTTATAGAATCCGATGTGCACAAAGTATAATTTCCACGCTTCTTTTTAAAATCAAATTGGTCTATCCATTCTACTAAAACCTCATTGCGCTTTTCTTTTGAGGGGAGAGATACTAAAGAAGGCATTGCGCAAAGTAATTCGTGATCCCAATCATACTTTCCTGCACGTACCTCTGGATGATAATATTTCATGAATCCCCAAATCTTACATAATAAAGATAAATTTTCCACATCTGAATCGGTATATTCCCACATGGACATTTCTACCGGCACGTTATTATTCCTGTGCAGAAAAGTACAAGAGCAACAAACCCATATGAGTAACACAATAAATAAGAATCTCGACATAGTATTAAATTTTTAAATAAGCAATCAAGTTAGCTGTGATTAAAGGATATATAAAAAATAAGAATTTGAATCAGTAGCAAAAATAACCGAAATATCGGTAGAGCACGAACAATATCATACAAAAAAACAATAATAGTACCTATGTTACATTCACCAAGCAATGACCATGTACCCCAACAATGAATATTCACCAATAATTATCCAAGATTTGAACGATATTTTTGTTCACTCTCAAAAGTTCTTTTTCAGCGCCAAAAAGATTGTGTATCATTTGTTTTTGCTACTTATTCTTCCTAATATTGTCCTATACTAAATGAAAACAATACGGATTAAACGATTCTCCCATGAAAAAACTACTCCTTTTGATAGTCGTACAAATCCTGTGTATGCACACATTCGTTGTGAATGCACAGCGCATTTTCTCCACTTCATACACGATGGACGACGGGCTGGCTGCCAACAGAGTATATAGTATCCTTCAGGATTCATGCGGTTTCATGTGGTTCGGTACGGACGACGGACTAAGCCGGTTCGACGGAATCAAATTCAAGAATTACTATTTATCAGAATACATCAACGCTACGACAAGCAACAGCGTCAAGAAGATTTTTATTGACCGCAGGGGTAAAATGTGGATTGGGCTGGATAGCGGCATTGTCATTTATGATTCCCAGACGGATACGTTCAGGCCTTTCAACGCGAAAACAGAAACGGGGGAGACGATACAGACTTATGTTGTCGACATGATAGAAGACAATGACGGAGAAGTGTGGATTGCGACAAACGGCAAAGGGCTTTACCGGTTTTCTCCTAATGATGAAATCCGTCTCCGGGTCTATCGGAACATTCCCGGAGAATCGAATTGTATCTCACAGGATATTCTGATGACATTGCAACAAGACAGTAAACAGAATATATGGATAGGCACATATTCGGAAGGGTTATGCTGCTTCGACAAACACAGAAATACATTCGTCACTTACAAAAGAAGCAATCTGCCCGACAGCTTATCAGATAACTCTATCCAGAAAATCTTTGAGGACTCACACGGAAACCTGTGGATAGGAACTTTCCAGAACGGACTCGACTTGTTTAATCCCGCAACACGGACATTTACCAATTATCAGGATAAAAGTCCGAACAACCTATTATACCATATTCACGATATTAAAGAATACCGGCCGGGAGAATTATTTATCTCGTCCGATAACGGCATAGGAATCTTCAAGGCAGACAAAGGAGAAATCATACAATCCGACAATCCGAATCTTAAGATAAGAACCGGAGCGAATAAGTTTATCTATTCTATTTATATAGATAAGGAAGAAAGCCTGTGGTTGGGGTCTTATTTTGACGGCATCAAGTTTTATTCGGCTTTTCAGAATAACTTCAAATATTATAGTTGCTCATTATCGGCTACCGCACAGGCAGGAAAGGTAGTGAATGTAATAAAAGAAGGCAAGGACGACCAATACTGGATAGGAACTGACGATAACGGAATTTTCCGGTTCAACGCCAAGACACAGGAAATCACACCCTTCCGGGATGCGGCAAGTATAGGTACTACTTACTATTGCATACATGACCTGCTGGTAGACGGTGACAAGTTGTATGCCGCCACTTATGGACGGGGATTGGAAGTATTTGATTTAAAAACCGGAAAAGTGGAAAGCTACCTGTATAATCCGGAAGATTCAACATCCATATCCTCTTCCCGGGTTTTCATATTATATAAAGCCAGCAACGGATGCATCTACGTAGGTACTTCCAACGGTATCTGCTGCTATAATCCCGAACAAAAGAATTTTACCAGAATGGGGTCTTTTGCAGGCAGAATATCTGCTATCATAGAAGACTATCACGGAAAAATATGGATAGGAACAAGCATCAGCGGTCTTTACTCATACAACATCAAGACCGGGAAAACCACCGCCTATCAACGCTCGGACAACCCGAATTCAATCACTAAAAATGTGATTACCACATTAGCTATCGACAACAGAAAACGACTGTGGGTAGGGACTTACGGACAAGGATTATGCAGATATAATGAAGATTCGGACAACTTCACCCGATATGACCATTTGGAACTGCCCAACAAAATCATCACTTCTATCATCCCCAAAGGAGATTTATTATGGATTAGCACTAATAAAGGACTTGCCGTATATAATCCCGACACGGAATATCTGAAAACTTACTCCAAATCAAACGGACTTTATAATGAGCAGTTTACGCCTCGTTCGGGAGTTGAATCTTCTGACGGGAAATTATTCCTGGGATCAACGGGCGGCTTCTGTTATTTCTTTCCACAGGATTTGCGTGAAAACACATACAATCCGCCTGTTGTTCTCACCAACATGACCATTTTCGGAAAGGAAGTACAGGCTAATATACCCGACTCGCCTATCCAACGGTCTATCGGATATACGGATGAAATCATTCTGGAATACAACCAGTCCATGATAGGATTCGACTTTGCGGCTCTCAGCTATATCGCCCCTAAAGAAAACAACTACCAATATATGCTGGAAGGTCTGGACAGTGGTTGGCAATTCACTAAAGGAATCAACAATCATCTTTCTTATGCCAACCTTCCTGCCGGCGAATATGTGTTAAGAATCAAGGGAACCAACAGTGACAAAATATGGAGCAGCAACGAGATTCAACTAAAAATCAAAGTGCTGCCGCCATTTCTCCAGTCGCAACTGGCATATATTATTTATGCAATTATGCTGCTGATTATACTCTTACTCACCGTATGGTATTACATCAAGCGCACGGAAAAACGGCAGAAAGCACGCATGAAAAGGTTGAATGATGAAAAGGAAAAGGAACTATATAACGCGAAGATTGATTTCTTCACCAACATCGCCCACGAAATACGAACTCCGCTGAGCCTTATCATCGGTCCGCTGGAATATCTGATGAAGACCACGAGCATCAACAATGTCTACGGAGAATACCTGAGTATCATCGAACAGAACTATAAACGCCTGTACGCACTCGTCACCCAACTGCTGGACTTCCGGAAAGTGGATTCGGGAGCTTATAAACTGTCTTATGACTCTTACCGGGTGAAAGACACAATAGCCAAAGTCACCTGCATCTTCGAATTGTCTACAAGACAAAAGAAAATAAGCATTGATATTTCATCAATCTCCGAAAAGATGACTATGGTCACAGATGAAGAGGCATTCACCAAGATTATCAGCAACCTGTTAAGCAATGCCCTGAAATACGCCAAAAGTAGGATTAGCGTCACTGCGGCGGAAAATGATTCGGAAATAATAATTACCGTCACAGACGACGGTATCGGTATCACCGACCAGGAGAAGACCAAAATATTCGATGCTTTTTACCAGGTCAAGAACAACAGCGAACTGAATAAACTGGGAATCGGTATCGGACTGCACATGACACGCTCTCTTATCCAACTGATGAATGGCAAGATTGAAGCTAAAGACAGGGAAGACGGCAAAAGCGGGGTTGCCATTTCCGTGCACTTCCCCAAACAAGCCGCCGTAAGTGTCGCCCCACCGATGAAACGGGTAGAAGACACGATTATCACAGAAAACAACGCGGAAGAAGGCGAGCCGGAAACCGTCTTGCCGGACGAACCGATAAAGAAGCAGTACGCCGTGATGGTAGTAGACGACAATCCGGAAATTCTTGATTTCCTCTCCAAGATATTGTCCGAGGAGTATTTTGTCATCTCCGCATCAAGCGGCGAAGAGGCTTTATTGATTCTTGAAAAGAATAACATAGACCTTATCATCAGCGATGTGATGATGGAAGAGATGGACGGATTCGAGTTGTGCGGCAAAATCAAAACGGACATCAACATCTCCCATGTCCCCGTCATTCTCCTTACCGCAAAGACGGACACGGAAAGCAAGATAAAAGGACTGGAATCCGGTGCCGACGCCTACATAGAGAAACCGTTTTCTCCTTTCCATCTGAAAGCGCAATTGCGCAATCTGCTAAAGAAGAGGGAAAAGCAACAGAAAACGTATGCTTCCACTCCATTGTCCGACTTGCACTCGACTATTCACAACAAACTGGATGAAGAGTTTATGAATAAGTGCACGGATATTATATTGAATAATATCGAAGATTCGGAATTCTCCGTCAGCACACTGGCACAGGAGCTTGGCATGAGCCGCACCTCGGTATTCACTAAAATCAAAGGGATTATCGGGATGACTCCCAATGACTTTATCAAAATCACCCGGTTAAAGAAAGCCTGCCGGATGATGGTGGAAGGTGAATACAGGGTTACTGAAATAGGATTCCTCGTCGGGTTCAGTTCCTCTTCCTATTTTGCCAAATGTTTCCAGAAACAATTCGGTATGCTGCCTACCGAATTTCTCAAAAAAGCCAAGGAAGACCCTTCATCCATCATGGAGTAAGCAAACACGGACAATCTGTTTTTCCCAAAACCAAATCTTAAGATTTACCAATGTTAATCTTAGCTTTTACCTATGTAAATCTTAAGATTTTATTAAATTCTCCTTATATTATAAGGTAGGGAGAATCTTTTTTTCTACTTTTGTCCCCGAATATTGTGGTACAAGCCATTATAAAAGAAAGAATTATGCAGAAAAACCTTGTCATTGTCGAGTC
>PPYF01384759.1_pt1 | contig 115676 bp, 113 predicted proteins | sample 1559871 | NCBI WGS metagenome assembly PPYF01 (sample SAMN08240021, study PRJNA423297) | Human gut metagenome, whole genome shotgun sequencing project.
AATTTCCAAGAGATACCGCCGTTGAATTCCCAATCGTTGTTGTAGGTGCCGCTGAATTTGCGTTCAAATTCGAACCATAGGCTGCTGGCCGGGCTTAATTCTGTCGTGAGACCGGCGCCTAAGTCGTACCACGTATCTTTGCCGTCACGAGAGTAATCAATGCGTTCCAAGCCATTGGCCGAGGTCAGCTGAATACCGCCGTCACCGGAGAATTCGTGGAGGATATCACCTTTTACGTACCAAGACGCCTTATCATTCATCTTCTGTCCCAACCGGAAGCCCAAACGGCCGATGAAGCTGTTAACGCTGTCTAAGTCGTGATGGATGCCGTCGCTGCTGGTATAGGACTTGCTGTTCATGTGGGTATACTGCAGCTGGGCTTGGGGTTCAAAGTACCAGCCGTCTTCCAGATCGTAGGTTTTGCCCGTTTCGACGCTGGCCTGTTGGTACCAAGTTCCTAAGGAGCTGTCCGATTGGTCGCCGTTGATCAAGAAGGTATGGCTGTTGCCCATGACCTTGCCGATCCGGCCGACGACGTCGACGTACTGGCCGTTGTTTCCGAGCCAGGTGTGATAGAGGGACCCGGAATAGCGTTTGTACTTCCCGTTTCCATTGTCAAAAGAATCGCTGCTGCGAAGGTAGGTAAAGACAGCGCCTTGATGGACGACACTGCCATCGTCACGAGCCGTGACAAAGTCTTTCCCCAGTTCAAAGCGATTGCTGTGACCGGAGTAGGAATCGCGGTCCTGATGGGTATAGGTCGTGCGGGCCCACCAGCCGTCGGGATCGGTGTTCATATTCCGAACGTCGCCCATACGCTTATTCAAGGTATCGACGTCGGTTACCAGGTCGTACATGATATTCGAATTGATACGGCCCGTTTCGACGACCGGGCTTTCCGTGTAACCGACGGTGCCGAAGAACCAGTCCGTCGTCGTATCCGCCGCAGCTCTGTCAACCATCGTGTCGGCAGCGGTCGTATCCATCGTCGTTTCCGAATCGATGCCGATGATGTAGTCGTATAAATGGCCTTTTTGTACGTTGCGCTGGGTAATGGGGCTGGTAAAGACGGCGTCGCTGTTGGCTAAAGTAGCGAAATAGAGGCGGTCATTGACGCCCATGGCATCGAGATGCATAGAAGCCTTGTCACTTACCAGGGCCTGTGTCCCGGTCGCACTGTCCGTAACCGTCAGGTAATCACTGTTGGCCGTCTTTTCTTTGGCTCCGCCATTACTGTTCCAGTCGAGGTCCATAGCAATCGTACCCGTACCGGATAAGGTCTGGGCCGTAAGGCTGGTGCCGGTACGATTGGCGTCACTCAGATTGACGAAAGCATCATTAGCCAAATTGGTCAGCGAGCTGTCACCGGTGACAGTCCAGACAGCACCGTTTTTCAGGGCAATATTGATGTGCGGCGTTTCGTCGACAGGGGGATATTCCGGTTCTTCCCAGTCATCGTCACTGTCATCGACGTCTTCATCATCGGCTGCATAGGTGTCGACGTCTAAATCATCATCATCGTACTCTTCTTCGTCATCAATGACGTAAAGTTTTTCAATATTTTGAAGTTCAGTCTTGCCGGTAAACGATGAGTTAGCCGTATCTAAGAGGACATCGATTTGACCGTTGAGGGCCTGCATATTGCCTTTGATAACCTTATCGACACCGGTAGCCAGCGCCTGGATACGCCCGGCCGACTCGGTATAGAAGGCATTGTCTTTAGCATCGATAGCAAGACCTTTGTTGAACACGACGTCGCTGTTATATTTGGCACTGGCCCCTGTTTCAGAGGCGTCAATCATCACATCATCATTAAAAGTAACCTTTGAAAGCTCTTCAGCCCATGGGTCTATATCCGATGATGCCGAAGCACCGATACCAACTCCGGACATAATCGTATCCCCGTTAAAATTAATCTTCCCGTTACCTACTGCCAACGCGCCAGTACCGGCTCCGTTAATGGCGGTGCTGCCGTTAAAATTAATATTGCCGTAGTAATCTGCATAGGCCGCCGTTGCCCCTTCGTTTTCTAAGGCAATCGTACCGCCTGCGGTCAAATCGATTGTTCCATTGACTACGCGAAGGCTGGCCTGAGAAGCGGCATCTGTCGCCCCGGTGGAATGCAAATAAATAGAATCACCGGCATTTAATGCGATATCACCACCCTCAGCATAGAGCATGGTATGGGGCACACCAATTGATAAATTAATGACCTTATCGGCTTGTAATTCAACTTTACTACCATTGCGGTAGGCTACGAGCATACTTGTCTTATGCGGGTATTTCTCTGAGTAAGCAGACATATCTCTTCCTTCAGCTATCCAATTAATTTCATTCGCCTTGAGCAATGCCTGCGAACCATACGTAGTTGACACGATTTGTTGTGTATTCCCCGTAATGGCCTGTGCCTGTAGTTGGATATTTGCCTTATTTTCTGCCGATACAACAGGCAAATACCCCGGTGCTTGTTCGCGGAAATTAATGTTGCCCGCGGCAGTTACAACGGCTTTGCCCCCATATTCCAAACCAATTAAATAAGCATATTGATTGCGGTTGAAATTGATATCATTGCCTGCCGTTATGGTTGCATCAGCATTATTCCCAAAATATAAAATCGGCAGTCCCTGTACAGCCGGAGTATTACTATAGGTATGGTTAAAGGTAATATTATGGTCTGCTTCCAGTTGGATTTTAGCGCCATAATATGAAGAAAGGGTATTGGCCCTTGCATAATTGTTAAACACTAAATCATTGCCGGCGTGCATAGATAATGTATTCTTATTTCCCACGGCAAGCATTGGATTATCTTCAAAAACTTCACTCTTATTAAAGGTAATATTATTGGCTTCATAATTGATAATACTGCCATTGCCTTTTGTCGCGATTACCAAATTATGACGATCAACTGTACTTTCAATAGTGTCCGCATTATGAATATTGATATTAGTATTATCCTTGGTTATATAGATGCCGGCCGACTTAGCATCTATGGCTAAGGAATGCCCGTCCATATCTAGATCTAAACTACTGTTTTCACTTTTACCGCTATATATGATAATAGAACTGCTTTCATCAGTACTTTGAGAATTAATAGTAACATCCGACAGTGCCGTAACTTTTTGTTCACCGTCAAGTCTATATAAAATATTTCCTGCCGGAAGATCATGCTGCCCTTCAATAGTATCACCTGTCAAGGGATAATCAGCCGCTGCTGCTCCCAGATATACCGTACTCAATAAAGCGCTTAATACCAAGATACGCAATGACTCTCTGCTGCGTTTTTTACCACTCATACATACCACCCCATCATAACAAATAGCTTTCTTTTTTCAAGGTAATTCATCACATACTAATAAATATTACAGCTTATTTTGTCTAAATTATGTATAAATTATCTCATTTGTAATCATATTTTAAATTTATTTTAGATCTATTTCAAGTATATTGTATGTCATTTCAATGCATCATCAGTATTTGACTAAAACCATCATGATAAAAAATCATTTTAAAGCTATAGATTCTCCCTTTTTCGAACCGATTGTCGTATAATAGAGTCAAGTAATCCACTTTTTTTGAAAGCAGGTGATATTCATGAGTACCGATACTAAAAATGAAAAAGCCATTACGGCTGCCGGCAATCCGGCCAAACCGACAGGCGAAGCGGGCGAACAGATGCTGGCCCGCATGAATGAAAGCCACGGCCCCCTTACAGCTTGGGGCCTCTCCCACTTTACCTGGCGCAGCGATGAAACCGTCCTCGACATCGGCTGCGGCGGCGGTGCCAATTTAAAACGCATGAGTAATTGCGTAACCACAGGCCACTTGACAGGCGTCGATTACTCCGAGACCTCCGTTCAGACATCACGCCAGACAAACGAAGAAGCTATAAAAGCCGGCAAGATGGACATTTCCCAAGGCTCCGTCGAAAAACTGCCCTTTGCTGATGACAGCTTCGATAAGATTACTACTGTCGAAAGCTTCTACTTCTGGCCCGATCCGCCGGAAAACCTGAAAGAAGTCTGCCGCGTCCTCAAAAAAGACGGCACCTTCCTGCTCATCGCCGAAATCTACGAACGGCCCGACCTCAGCCCGGCCACTCGGGAAAACATCAAACACTACAACCTCTACAACCCGACGCCGGAAACCTTTGAAACCATTTTCCGCAAGGCCGGCTTCACGGCCGTCACCGTCCACATCGAGCCCAACGAAGGCTGGATCTGCGTCGAAGGAAGAAAATAGACTCATCAAAAAAGAGAGTATCCGTCTGCCATGATGGATACTCTCTTTTTCCCATGTCAGCCTACCATTCTTCGATGAGGCATTCATGGTCCTTCGTTTTTTTATCATAATTGATGCCGACAAGGAGAATTTTTCCAGCATAGTGCTGAAGCGTCCCGGCATACTCTTTTTCCTTGATTTGGCAGAGGACAGTCTCAGCGTCATGACTCCCTTTGAGTTCTATTCCACCGGCCTTTCTCATTCGTTTTCCTGCCAGAGTTCTTCTAACTTTTGATACTTAGGCGGGAAATCCGGTGTGTAGTTGAAGAAAGCAGGATAGGGGTAACGGACACCGTTTTTGTGGGTGGCTTCCAGTCCGTCCATCACTTCTTCCACTTTATTCCAAGGAATCGTGAAAGACATTTCTATATCCTGCGCATGAGCGAAAACCCGTTCACCATTACCATTGACGACCACTTGACAGGCCTGTTTGTTGATTGTCCCGGCAATGGCACTGATACAACCGCCTCGCCCGGTGAAGGAAGAGGTGATACTGCCGCCATTTTTGTAAAGCGAAGCCTGGATGAGGCGGGTAATTTGTCCCGGCATACCGTAAACCCAGATGAAATCCGGGGCAAGATCAGCAAATTTTTCCAAGGGACCAATAACTAAATATTGGTATTCGCCTTCCGGGAATTTGCCGAGAACTTCTTCCGAGTTCTTTCCCGCTTCTGTTGTCTCCGTGAACATGCCGCAGGCCAGATTGCCATCTGTATAGAAGGGGATACGCTTGTCAAAACCAATTAAGGATTGAGCCAGGGAACAAGCCTGATCTTCTGGTGTGAGAACGACCATCCAGCCAATGCAGCGAGCAGCAAAGATGGCCTGGCAGACACCCCAGCGTTTCCCCATTTTTTTCGGACTCTTGTATTTGGCCGGCAGTTGTTCTGCGCTCTTTAATAATTTGACGCCAATGGGAGAAGTGGTGGGACGTACCCGACTGGTAAGCGTCTGTAACGTTTTGTCAATTAATTCCTGTGTTGTCATGAGAATCATGTCCTTTCGTATAAAATAAATAGGGAATCTATCTTTCAATATTCTACATGAAATTAATGTGCCAATATTTTTTTTTCTAAACAAAAGGCCGCCGTTACGGGCAATAAGCCAGTTTATAAAAAATAGAAAAATAAAGTCCGTAAATCTTTGATGCAACACTGCATCAAAGATTTACGGACTTTACGTACAGGCTTTTAGTAGCCTGGCAATTCTATTTGATGCAAAATTACATCGTTTTATGCAATTTTGCATCAAACAAGCTGGTATTCTTTCAATTTCCGAGACACGGTAGATTGGTTGACGCCAAGAGCCTTTGCAATCTCCCGTGTGGTTTTATATTTTTTTTGCGCCTGCCGTAACAATTGCCGCTCAGTTTCTGCCAAAGCCTGTCGCCAGGGTAAGATTCCCTGTACATGGACACCGGTTTGATCTTCTTGCGATTCCGGATCTTGTTCGCCCGGAAAATCTTTCGGCAGGAGGACATCTCCCGGAGAGAGGATAACCATCGTTTCCAAAACATTTTCCAATTCCCGAATATTACCGGGCCAGGGCTGGCTGAGTAGAAGACGGGCTAATTCCAAAGAGAAATTCTTTTTTTGTTTATATTTTTGGTTGAACTTGGCGAGAAAGAGCTGGCTGAGCTGAATGATGTCTTCCGGACGCTCACGCAGCGGCGGAATTTCCAAATGGATGACATGCAGGCGGTAATACAAATCCTGACGAAATTTTCCTGCTTCAACCATCTGCCAGAGATCCCGATTGGTAGCCGCCAGCAGCCGGACATCGACAGGCTCCGGCTTGTCGGCGCCTAAGGGCAGTACCTGTTTTTCCTGGATAACACGCAGGAGTTTAACCTGGGCAGCTAAACTGAGTTCGCCAACTTCGTCCAGGAGCAAGGTACCCTTATCCGCTAGTTTGAAAAAGCCTGTTTTCCCCTGCTTTTTTGCACCGGTAAAGGACCCGCTGGTATAACCAAAGAGTTCCGATTCAAACAGGGAATCCGGAATTGCCCCACAATTGATTTTAATAAAAGGCTTTCCCTGACGGCTGCTCTGCTTATAGATTTCATTCGCAATGATTTCTTTTCCGGTCCCAGATTCACCCGTAATGAGTACGGTAGAATCAAGGGGTGCAATAATTTTTATCTGTGCTAAGATTTTTTTCATTTGAGAACTGTTGGCAATCACGGAATCTGCCTGCGGCGGCTGCATCCGAGCAAGCTGCTGTGTGTAGTCGTCGAGTTTCAGCTTTTGTTCTTCTAGGCGACGGCGCAAGTCCAAGATAGCTGAAATATCTTGAATGGTCACGACAGCACTGGTCAGCTTTCCTTTTTCATCAGTAATGGGAGTACCTGTAAAAATAAGTTTTTTTTCGTTATAATCGCTGGCCAATGTAATCGTTTTGCCCTCTTTAAGAACTTGGTCTACAATCTCTTCGGGTATTTGTTGGTTTTGACTAAATTCGCTGACCGAATGGCCGAGGATATTGCGGCGTTGTACATTGAACAACTTCTCAATAGCGGCGTTGATGCGGCTGATAATACCCTGCTCGTCCGTAACAATGATGCCGTTCGTGGAAGTTTCGATGACGGCGTTAATTTCCCGGTTGATAATATTGACCCAGTCGACTTCCTGCTGCGAGCAGGTTTCATGTCCGGATTCGTGCAGCACTAGGATACTGCCTAGCCGGCGCATGCCGCGAATCCAGGGATAAACATGGCAGATAATCCAGCGGTTTCTATTTTGCAGGGTAAACCGCCCCTCCCCTTGGCCGACATCAATCTGTTGGTTAAACCGGGAAACAATTTGACTATGGCTAAAGCCGGTTTCCTTGACTAAGCGGTAGGACGAAGCATTTTTAAAACAAATTTTTCCCTCGCAGTCGACAACGATAATCGCACAGTACACGGCATCGAGGGCAGAAAAATAATCAGCGGCTTCAAATTTCACGAAAACTCCCCCTTATTGTTACGTTTCCTTACTCATATTCTAACATAGGTCTCTCTCCCGGGTGAACAGTTGCCGGGCGTACTTGCTGCTGCATCTTGACAAATTTCTTTTTTAATGTGTAATGTGCCTATGCATTGCCCGAGGTGATAATCCATGAATAAATGCTTTTGTCCCAACCTGCACTAGATCTATCTGCTGGTGACCAGCTTTACAACCAGTATCACAAAACAAGCACCCTAACGTTTCAGCAAGACACCTTATTATCTTAATCTTTTGATCCTGCAGCCGATAAAGGTCGGACATCCAGCGGAAAGGCCGTTTTTCTGCCTTTCGTCATGATAGAAGTTCCTCCTGTTCCGGAAGTTTTTATTTTCTCATGACGCTTATACCGCTTAATCCACGGATGAAAGGAGTAAGGGGCCGTTACGTTATCTGGATTATGGCCTTGTCCAAAATCCGAAGGAGTTATCTATCAGATTCGAATTTATGTACGCAAAAAGAGGAGCCAACAACATGCTGACTCCTCTGAGAGACACCCCTTGCATAAGGGGCTAACCGTTTAATTTATTCTGCAATTCTCGATGATTTCCCCATGCCATCGCGATGAGGCAGTTCACGAGTATTGCATAGTTTGACGAAAACGGAGGACGGACCCGCTTATACGTTTCGTCCCATGGCTTCGGCTTCTTCTAATTCCGGGTGCCCTTCAATGGTGCCGTCTTCCATGGTTCCGCCGGCAAAGATGGTGTCCTTCAGGCTCGCTTTGTTAAAGACTTTCAGCCAGCCTTTTAAACCGCCAATGCGTGCTGACTACAAATCTTACAATGTCCCTCTCCTTGCCGTCCGCTGAATCCGTTCGTGACTGGCGTTGGCAATGGCATCGTCCAAGATGGCAATCATCCGCTGTTTATCCTTCTTCAAGACGCCGTCGATGCGGACGGAATCTAAGGGATGGAGGGCCCAGAAGTAGGTATCGGGGAGTTCCAGGTGTTCCAGGAAGGTCTTTTCTTCTTCGAGATTTTCTCTCTCTTCGGCCGGGATGAAGACGCCCTTTTTTATGTCGTCGTCGAGTTTCGTTCCGGCAAAGGCCGACATGGTGTTGACTAAAATCTGCGTCGGCTTGATTTCGTTTTCAAGCTTTGCCATGGCGAGGGCGTTTTCCTGTCCCCGACCGCGGCCGCCCGTTCCCAGCATCAATAAATCGGAGTGGCGGATGCCGACGGCGTTGAGGCGCAGACACTGCGTCCGGATTTCTTCGATGGTATAGCCTTTATTGAGGTATTCGAGAATATCCGTCAAACCGCTTTCGATGCCGATGTAGAGGTCATTGACGCCAGCTGCCTTCAAGGCCTTCAAATCGTCGTCACTCTTATGAGCGATATTTTCGATGCGGGCATACATGGTAATGACCTTGACCTTGGGAAGATATTTTTTGATGACGTCGATGCGCTCGATCAAATGCTTCGCCGACAGGACGAAGGGATCGGCGCCGATGAGATAGACCCGTTCCAAGTCTTCCAGCTGCCAACCATAGCGTTCTTTGGCACCTTTCACATAGGCTTCGACGTCATCCGTCGGCCACATGCGAAAGGGAACGTCCTTGTACATGCTGCAAAAATGACAGCTGTTATGACTGCACCCTTCCGTCAGGGGAATCAAAAAGGTATTGGCCTCAATGGGCGGCCGATAGACAGTTCCGTTATATTCCATGTTCTTCTCCTCCTATCAATATTCACCGGGAGCGCGATAGCCCTGAGATGCGTACTCCGTCCGAAAACGGCGCAGGGCTGCTTCTCCCTGATTGTCAATAATATCTTGGATCCCGTCGATGAGATCCTGTTTATGGGTCGGAATTTCCGTCCGCACGTGGAAGGGCACGGAAATATGGCTGGACTGGAAAATCGTATCGTTGGTCAGGGCTTTCAAGAATTCCTGCATTTCCTGCAGCCGTTCGACTTCGCCGGCTTCTTCATATTTCCCGGCACGGGCCAAGTTCCATAAGCCCGTCTTGGGGATGAGGACCAGCGACGATATATCGATTAGGGACGGGTGGAGGCCGTCATAGAGAGACGCCGTATCGAGGGCATGTTTGAGACCATACCCCTTGCCGCCGAGGCCGTTGATCCAGTTGACCACATAAGAGAAGCCGGCGCGGTCTAATTTTTCCAATTGCTCCCTTGCCATCGCCCGATCGTAGCCCTTGTGCATGAATTTCAACAAATGATCGTCCCCTGATTCGACGCCGATATAAGGATCGGCAAAGCCGGCGTCTTTCATGTTGCGAAGCTGTTCTTCCGTCTTGTCGACGAAATTATCGATGCGGGCGTAGCCGCCAATCGTTTCAACGGACGGCACATAGCGGTGAATCAGCTCCGCCGTCTTCATCAGGACGTCATAATCGGCAGAAAAAGCGTCGGCCGACTGCAGGAAAATTCGCTTCGGTGCGCCAAAGTATTTGGGAATTTCCTTGATATCGGCTTCGATTTCTTCCATGGGCGACCGCTTGAATCGATTGGTCTTATAATAACTGCAAAAATAACAGCCGTTATGAGAACAGCCGCTCGTTAATTGTAAAAATCCGGAATTGCCTTCATAAGGCGGCCGGTTTATTCCACTGGTAAAATGCATGGTGGCTTCCTCCTGTATGCTGGATCGTATCATCAAAAAACAATGAGCGCCTAATATCCGGCAGGCATCCTTTGTCCCTGCCCTTACTTCTTACCGGCAAGAGATGCTTGCCCATTCTCATCGTATGATGTATTATAACCATGAAGTAAGATAATAACAAGTACGCACATTTTTGGTACCTGAAAGGACAGACTTATGACCCAAAAAAAGAAGGACTACGAAAACCCATATGACGGCCAATGCGCCATCCTCTACGCCATGAATCTCATCGGCGCCAAGTGGAAGATTCCCATTCTCTGGCATCTGACCCATTACGGCATTCTCCACTACAACGAGCTGAAGCGCCGTTTAGGCGGTGTGACCAATACGGTCCTGGCCCGCAATTTAAAAGAGCTCGAAGCGGACGGCCTCATCATTCGCAAGTCGAAGGGAACCGTCCCGCCGTCGGTGACGTATGAACTCTCCGACGAGGGAAAGAAATTGATTGAGCCCCTCGACGGCCTCTACCGCTGGGGCGAAGAACACCGCCGCCACCGGGAAATGCCGACGCCTTAACCGTTTCCGGACAGCCAAAAAACGCCTTCCGTGACGACAGCCACAGAAGACGCTTATGCTAAGACTTATATATCATTTTCGATCGTTTGAATCACTTTTGCCGGCACGCCGCCGACGACGCAGTTATCGGGAACGTCCTTGGTGACGACGGCTCCGGCCGCTACGACGACGTTATTGCCGATGGTTACGCCGGGCAGGATGGTCACATTGCCGCCGACCCAGACATCGTTTCCGATGGTGACGGGCTTCATGATGCCCAAATGCTGCCGCCGTCCCCGCGGCGACAAAGGATGGTTGACCGTCGTAATCAGCGTCCCCGGACCGATCATGACGTGGTCGCCGATGCGGACCGGACCGATATCCAAGATGGTGACGTTGAAGTTGGCCAAAAAGTTGTCGCCGACATGGATGTTGCTGCCGCTGTCGCAGCGAAAGCCCGGTGCCGTCCAGGGATGACTGCCGCAGGATCCGAAGAGGCGGCGCAGGCAGGCTTCGATGGCTTCTTCATCGCCGGAATCGATGGCATTGAGCTTCTTCGTTTCAGCAATGGCCTTCAACTTTCGGTCGTTGACCCCTTTATCCCAAAAATCATAGGCCAGACCGGCATCGAGTTTTTCACACTCGGTCATAATTTTCATATCCTTTTCCAAGTAAGACACCTCCTCTTTGTATCAAGCTTATCAAAATTTCACTTGCCTACCACGAAAGCAGGGCCTACTTATAGGCTTTTTCAAAGATTTCAAGGTAATCTTCATCGGAAAGGGGCACTGGATCGGCCGTAATGTCGCCGCCCAATACGTCGTGTATCCGCTGAGGGTAGGTCTTCAATTCGTCTCTCGTAATGCCGACGTCGCTCATGCGCAAATCATGGCAGTCGACGGCTTCTAAGAGTTCATCCAAGGCTTTAATGAAGTCCTTGCCCGACGTCGGATTGGCGACGCCCATAGCCTTTGCCATCTTCATCATCGGTTCTTCGGCAGCTTTTCGTTCGGCAAAGAAATCGTAGTAAGCATGAGAAAGCATAATCAGGCCGGCGCCATGGACGAGATCATCGTGGTACGAGCCCATGACGTGTTCCATCGTGTGTTCCGACGTGCAAAGCATGTAGTAGCCGGCCAGGGTATTGGCCAAGGCCATGTAGGCCCGCGCTTCCTTGTCGCTGCCGTCGCGGTAGGCCCGAGGAAGATACTTAGCGACGAGTTCAATGGCCTTCAAGGCAAACATTTCCCCCATGGGGTGTTCGTTCTTGCAGATCATCGATTCGGCGGCGTGGAAAAAGGCATCCATCCCCTGATACGCCGTAAACTTCGGCGGTACACTCATCATCAGATTGGCGTCGACGACGGCGAGGACCGGGAACATAGACGGGAAGAAGATGCCCGTCTTTTCCTGAACGTCGTCTTTACTGATGACCGACGCCATGTCGACTTCACTGCCCGTTCCGGCCGACGTCGTAATGGCTACCGTCGGTGCCGCATCGGCAGCCGGCTGTTTCTTGCCGCCCTTTTCAGACAGGCTGTAATCCCAGATATGGCCGTCGTTGGTCATCATCAAGGCGATGCACTTGGCGCAGTCCATGACCGAGCCGCCGCCGAGAGCGACGACGAAATCACAGCCCGTATCCCGAGCCATTTTAGCACCGTCCATAACGTTGTAATCCGTCGGATTGGGGCGCACCTTAGCGAAGACTTCATAGCCGACACCGGCCAGATCCAATTCTTTTTTGACGGCATCCAAATAACCGAAACGCTTAACCGACGAGCCGTTCGACGTGACGATCAGGGCTTTCTTGCCCGGAAGCTGCTCCTTATGCAAATCCTGAAGCCGACCGGGGCCGAACAAAACCTTCGTCGGCATATAAAAGTTAAAATTATACATCAAAAAAACCTCCTCAGTCAATAGATACCCTTTGCGGTCGGAATCTTGTGACTCCGCCGCTGTTGTTATCAGTGTACCTGTTTTGATGCCGGGAAACAGCGCCATATGATAACTTATATAGTGGCATATATTAACCTGAGGAGGCTGAGCAAACGAGACCGCTTTATTTTGCAGCACGAGGTGATTCTCTTGAACGACAAAAAAGAACAGTTGGAACAGGCCCTGACCGTGCTAGGAAGGGAATTCCCCCTCCTCAACTGGGACTTTCGCCCCGACCCGTCATCCGGCCGAACGGAGCTCATCTCCCAGTGGCTCGGTGATGCGGCCGATGAAATCATGGTCTGCGCCTTTACGGGCAGCCACATCGACGAGCGTTTCCACCGCCAGGACTTCTTCTTCGTAAACTTCGCCTACCGGGGAAATTATGAAGCCCTCAGCGCTTCCAGCCAAAACCGGATTTCCATGAAAGAAGGCGACTGCTACCTGGGCCAGCCTTACAGCGGCTACGCCCTAAAAAAAGACGGCAGCGAAACGATCGTCATCGTCGGCATCCTCATCAAGAAGGAAACCTTTCTCCGAGAATACCTTTCCGTCCTCGGCGCCGACACGGACCTGCTCCACTTCTTTTTAGAGCCCGCCGTCAACCAATACGCCGACGGCATCATCAGCTTCACGCCGGGAGCCGATTCCCCGATCTGGTCCATCCTCGACTTGATGGTACTGGAATACGTCCGGCGCACGGATCAGAGCCAATCCATCTTGAAAGCTCTCTTCCTCTCCATGGCCATGTACATGTCCGAAGCCGTCCGAGCTCAAAACAAGCCGGCCCGAAAGGCGTCGGTCACAGAAGAAATCATGGCCTACATCGAATACCATTCCGACACGGCGACCCTCAAGAGCACGGCGGCCCGCTTCGGCTACCATCCGGTCTACCTCTCCCGCCTCTTGTCCGAAAAAGAAGGCCGCACCTTTTCAGAGATTCTCCTGTCCATCCGCATGAAAAAGGCGGCCATTCTCTTACAATCGACGGATCTCTCCATCGAAAAAATTGCTGCCATGCTGGGCTACAGCAATAACAGCAATTTCTACAAAGCCTTTAAAGAATACTATGGAACCTCACCGAAGGCCCGCTTCCGATGAAAGGCCTCAGCTCAGACGACTGGCAAAGTCAAAGAGCAGCTTCAAGCCATAAAAACAGATGACAGAGCCGCAGATAATATTGATGGCCCGCAGGATGCGCGGACTGAAGCGGCTGCGGAACAAAGAAACGAGGCCGCTCAAGAAGATAAACCATACGCACGAAGCGAGGAGGACGCCGCCGAGAAAGGGCGTCTGCTGAGATGCACTCAAGGTCACCTGAAAGGAGCCGAGGAGCATCGTTCCGTCGAGGATAGCCTGGGGATTGACCCAAGTGACGATACCCGCTTCAGAAATGGTCTTGCGAATCGTCATGGGCCGATACTCGCCCTGCGTCTCCGCCTTGGCCCGAATGAGTCCGGCGCCGATATAGAGAACCAGCAGGCTTCCGACGCCTAAGATGATCATTTCTACCTTAGGAAAGAGTTCCATCACCCGGCCGATACCGAAGAAACAAGCTAGGGACAAGGTAATATCGAAAAAAAGGACGATGAGGGCCGTCAAAAAAGCCCGCCGCCGCGTATTATTCAGTGCCGAATTGATGATAAACATATTTTGCATGCCAATGGGGGCCACATAGGCCAAGCCCAACGTCAGGCCCTGCAGAAAAAAGCTCATATAAAAAAACTCCCTTGCCAATATACCGAAGAATAAGGCCATTGAACGTGTCAATTCGTGCCGATTGTCTTATTATACAGTACACCACAAGGGATGACAACAAAAAAAACAGCGGCCATTACCGTACGGTAGTTCCAATATATTTTCCATAAAAGCTGCGCCGCCTACGATAGCCACATCAAAAAATGCCATATGGTCCCCTAGCATCAAACAGCAAAAATGGCTGACTACTATCGCAAGTAGTCAGCCGGAAAAAACCACCTTGACGGTCACCGCTCGGGGCCAATAAAGTATTTATTCCTCGATATCGTAAAATGTAAAGCCTTGTGCTTCTGCTTGTTGTATCAATTTTTGCCGTAACGGAATTGCCTTCTTACCGGCAATCTGTTTCGTAAAGGAATCTACCCGTCGATTCGTATCACGCAGATCGTAATACTCTTCCATTTCCGCATCGTAATCTTTCAACAGTTCCAAATAAGAATCAAATACCCGATAGGAGTCCTCAAATACATTGGCTTCACGGGGCATACGCGGTTTTAACTGCGGTTCCTGATTCGGTATCCCAATGCCGACCCCCACTACGGGGAATGTTAATTCCGGCAATTTCAGAAGTTCAATCATCTTAGGTGCATTATTTAAGATACTGCCAAAATAAACCGTACCGAGACCACTGAGTTCAGCAGCGGCCACCATATTTTGAGCGGCTATAGCGGCATCCGTCCAGCCTTGGAAGAAACGATCGCTATCGCGTTCACCAACACTTTCTACCCCTCGTTCGCGAGCGATACGGGAGTTGCGGTACGCATCGACGATGAAAATAAACAGCTCCGGTACCCGTGCTACATATTCCTGATTGCAAACTTCTGCAATAGCCGCTTTCAGTTCCGGATTCACAATGTGGATGATACTGAAACTTTGCATCCCCATGCTGGTAGCCGTTCTTTTGGCTATATCCAATAATAGGTTCAATTGTTGCGGCGGCACAGGGCTGGATTTAAACTCACGAATAGTACGATGATTTAATAACACGTCAATAGGATTCATGGAATCATCTCCTTTACCAAAATACGTTGAGTACACGACGCTATTCACTACACGCTTCCTTGCACATAATATCGAACTCTTTCTTTCTACAGTAGCACTAAATATACACCTTGTCTAGTCAGTATCATGGTCTGGCTTCCATGGCTTACGCAAATGGGTCCCCCCTCTTCATCCTCTAGGTGGAGGGCTTTTCGATGTATATTCCTTGGTGCTTGACGCAAAAACAGGTTCTATAATAAATGTTGGGGTCTTGTGGACACTCTAGTTCACAAGACCCCTTGTTCTATATAAAATAAGACATATCCAACACTGCCAGTTATCTCAACCACCCCGAAGAACCGAAAGGAGTATATAGATATGTCTCTCACTTATTTCATCGAAAAACACTTCAATTAGAAAGAGGGTTCTGTCAAGGAATTCGTAAATCAGGAAGTGAAATTGAAGGTGAAGTTCGTCGTGATGGACCTGTCTTCTCTTTTCCGTCGTGTAGTTCAAACCATGTTTCCTTGTGCAGCCATCATGGGAGACCGATTCCATATCAAAAGGCTGGTCATCCGGGCTCAGGAACGAGTGCGGAAAAAGGTTCAGAACCATTTTCGTGAGAAGCGAATTTAGAAGTGTGTTGAAAACCTTTAAAGATTGGAGACAAGCGATCTTAAATGGACTGACACAAGTGTATTCGAACGGATTTACGGAAGGGATGAACAACAAGATAAAATTATTGAAACGAGCCGCTTTTGGATTCCGGAATTTCGAAAGATTTCGCGCCAGCATCCTCTGGGCGTCTTTAAAAGAATAAAAAAAGAAATGGACGAGAGCAAGAAAAACTCACTCACGTCCATTCGCGCTGGATGATTTAGTTGGCACCCTAACATTTGACAAAGAGCCTAAAAGCTGTCGTAACCGTCACTTATCCGTTCAAACGGTTCATGATATCCTGCATCTGTTTTTCAAGGGCTTCGATGCGTTTATCCTTGGCTTCGTTTTCCGCCTTCATGGTGTCGATTTCCTGCTGCTGTTCGGAAATGACACCGACCAAAGCGTCTTTCGAGTAGCCGGCATAGGGGCTGCCCTGGCCGAACTTGAAGCTGACGCCGGCGTTGAACATGTTTTCTCCGCCGCCCAGGCTGGTTCCGATGGAGAAGAGAACGTCGTTCGTCGGCCGATAGAAGGCGCCGATGGCAACGGCATTAGCCGAATTGTAATTGCCGTAGCCGGCAGCAAAGTCCCACTTCGCCGTCGGATCGTAGTCCTGGGGATGAAGGGCCGCCAAGGCTGCGGCACCGGCACCGACGCGGTTGATGCGTGTATCGAGCTTGCTGACGCGGCTGTTCAAGTTGGTCACGTTACCGGAAATATCCGTTACCTGATTCGAAAGATTGGTAATATTGGCCGTATTGGTCGTAATCTGCGTCGTATTCGAAGCTACCTGGCTGTCCAAGGCCGTCAAGTTATCGCCGGCCGATTTCGATTTCTTCACATAGGTACCGTCTTCAGCGACCCGCGTTTCATTATATACCGTACCGCCGGTGACGATGCCCGTGTTGCCCGAAGCTACCTTGCCGTCGGTATTGACTTTGATCTTGTATTCCGTTCCGCCAATAGTATTCTTTCCCGTGCTGTCGATAGAAATCGTGCTGTCGCCATCGGCGTTGGCAATAGTGTTCCTGGTGTCGACAGCAGCGGCAATGGTCGATAAGTTAACGCTGCCTGAAATAATTTCGGTCCCTTCCGAATTCTTAATGGACAGGCCTAATTTATTGTCTTGGAAGGTCAAAGCGTCCGTACTTTCTTGCAAGCCCGTGCCGGCTGCGTCGACGGCCGCTTTGAGCTGAGCCACATTGACAGCATCGGTGTCATTGGTGCCGGCTGCGACGTTGGTAATTTGGCGCGTTAACCCCGTTTCACTGTCACCGATGGAAACAGCGGCGGCATTGGACTGCCATGTGGAAGTAATTTTATTCTTTTCCGATACAGCTGCCGTGTAAGCTTTATTGGCATCATTCGTGCTGGATTCGGCCGCATCCATAGCCTCTCTGGCAGCATCATTGGCAGCCTTGGCAGCATCCATCTGCTCTTTAATTCTTTTACCTTGATCCGAATCATGGTCAATACCATTATAAGCATGTACGGCTTGAACATAGTCGGCATTCTTTGCCAAGTAATCGGAAACTTTGCTGTCATACTCCGTTTTGGCATCGGAAAGAGCCGTTTCCAAACTGGGTATCTTCGTATTCAATTCATCCAATTCCGCTCCTTTGCCGGTGAAAGCTACGATAGCCGCTTCACTGTCAAAAGCCTTACCGGTAACCGGGTTATACCCAAGTGCACCTTTGTCAACAGAAGATACAGAGTTACTGCCGATGGCCACGCCACCATCATACTGTACGTCCGTATTATAGCCGACCATGACGGCATTGCTGATATCTGCCGTATGTTCTTTTACCGGTTTTTGTACCTTTACCACATAGGTCAGCGTATCTCCTGTCCAATAGATATCCGGGCTCGTATGGTCATAACTCTGGGGAGTATAGGTCTGTTCTTCATAGCCATCTGTTGTCCCCATCGTTCCCAAAATGACGTTATTTTTGCCGCCCGATAAGGTATGGTAATCGCCAATGACGACATCCGTCGCTGCATCACTAAGCTTATTACCGGTCCCCATGACAGACACGTTATTGACATTGGTTGCCTTATTCAGATAACCCGTAACTATATTATAATCACTGACCGCATCTTCGGTACCGTTTAACGTATTGCCCGTCCCAAAGATAGAGGAACGTCTTGCATAATCCGATACGTTGCCGTTCCCAAGTGCAAATACGGAGCCGCCGTTGAGCGTCGAAAAATCACCCATGATTTCAGAGAGATGATCGGTATAGCCAAAATCATCAGGAGTATGGAAATATACTTCGCCCCAACGACCGGACAGGAACCCGCCTTCAATGCCTTCGTTCACATTACCGAAAGCATTAGTCACCCGGTTGCCGGTACCGAAAACCATGGAGGTCAGTGAGGAATCAACCTTATTAAGCATCCCATAAGCCCCCGTTGCTATCGAGCCCCCAGGCCCATTCTCACTTTGACTTTCATAACTAAGTTTATTATCGATACCGTAAACAGAACCATAGATATTTGTATCTTTGATAGTTGAACGAACTCCCACAGCTGTACTTGTTATTCCCAAGTTCTGAGTTCTTTGACCCACTGCCGTACTGCCATCACCAGCTATCGTATGATAACCGACGACAACGACATTTCTATTACCTTCGCCGATAGTCTTCTTTTCTTCAGGTGATAAAGAACCGATAATGACAGAATCTTGAATACTGACGCCTTTTTGATTGTCACCAATAATAATACCGGCCGATGCACTAGTAATAGCATTATTATTCCCGATAACCGTTAAAGCATCCCATTCATTGCGATAGGTATGGTTACCGGTAAGAACATTACCGCGGCCAATGGTTAAATCGGAAATATTCGGTTCACGGCCCTCAGGGTGACCATAGTCAGTAACAGTACCAACATCTCGCCCGATGATCTTATTATTATCGCCGATGACGTTTTGCTTCCGACTGCCCCGCACTTCATTATTATTACCTAGAACACGAGTATCAACGCTCGCTTCATATCTTGTCCCACCCTGCCAGGGATAGCTCTTTGTTACCTTATTATCATTGCCGACAATATTGACCCCATTGGTGTTTTCAACCGTATTGGTGTCGCCCATGACATTGGCATCTTCACTGCCGGTTACAGTATTTTCCGTCCCCACGACACGAGCTGTTTTATCATCCGTCACGGTATTGGTCGTTCCCGTCGCCGTCCCGCTGTCGACGACAATGTTATCTGCTGCATAGGAAGACATCCACATGCCGGACATGCTCAGTCCTGCCAAAACCATGGCTGCCAAGGCCGTCTTTTTCACGATACGACTGCTACGACTCTTGGTCCGACTCTTGGCCATTTCCGACACGACGACATAGCCGTTCTTTGCCCGACTCCAAATAACCCGATAAATCCTGTTCATAAAGGAGCTCCTTTCTAAGTCCAGTAACACTGTGATTGAATCTTACACTAAAAGTATACAATTATTTCACACAACCGTAAAGTTAGTCATTTTATGTTAGTATTATATATTTTTTATAATCAACAAAGATATTTTCCACCTGAATGGCTAACTGATATCACTTTGATTTCCTCTTTATCATCGATAAAATGCAGATAAATATGATACAATGGCCCTAGAATACATGGAAAGGAAAGGATGCTTATGAAGTTCAGCTCCACTTATATAAGGCCTGTAAAATGGGCATTTTTAAGCGCCTGTCTGCTCTCGTTGATTCACGTCGTCAGTGCCCTAGCCGTGCCGACCCTAACGGCCAGCATCATCAACGAAGGCGTCCTGCAAGGCGATATCGACGCCATCAGCCGCCTCAGCATCGCCATGATGGCCGCGTCGTTGGTAACCCTCATGGGCTCCCTGGGTGCCGTATACTTTAGTTCTCATATCGCCTCCCGCGTCAGCCTCCGCATGCGCCAACAATTGGTACAGGCCTTGCAGGACTTTTCCCTGTCCGATTTTTCTAAATACGGCACGGGTACCCTGCTCATGCGGGCCACGAGAGACGTCGAAAAAATCCAGTCCGTCCTCGCCGAAGGCATCAACATGATTCTTCCCATGCCCCTCATGATCCTCGTCGGCCTGGGCCTTACCTTCTATAAAAGTTTTGAAATGGGGCTCATCATCTTGAGCCTGATGATTCTCATGGTCGTCCTCATGATCGTCATCCAAAAAAGGGCCCTGCCCATCGTCATGGCCGTCCAGCAGCAGTTGGACAAACTCACCGATCTGGTCCGCGACCATATCATCGGCATGTCGGTCATCCGGGCTTTTAACCGCAGCCGCGACGAAAAAGCCGCTGAAATCCGGATGTTTTCCGATTTATCGGCCAAAGAAACGAAGCTGGCCCGGACCTATGCCATCGGCCTGCCCAGTATCCTCATCATCTTCAATATGAGTACCGTCGTCATCTTGTGGCTCGGCGGCTACCAGATCGATTCGGGACAACTGCAGATTGGCGATATCATGGCCATCATCGAGTACGCCACCCTCATTTTGATGAATCTCATCATGGCCGTTTTCGTCCTCCTCGACGTGCCCGAGGCCGTCATCTGTTATGGCCGGATTCAGGAATTATTAATACACGCCGAAAAGAGGCTGACCTCCCAAGAAACGATGAGTTTCCCCTCTGACAGCGAGCCGCTAAAGAAGGATGAGCCCGAAAAAAGTATCGCAGAGGCTTCCGGCAAAGAGCCGCCGCTTTTAGAATTCCGCCACGTCACCTTTCGCTATGACGACGCCGAAGAGGCGGCTTTAAAAGACATCTCCTTTACCCTCGAAGCCGGTGAAACTTTGGCCGTCATGGGCGATATCGGCTCCGGCAAAAGTACCCTGGCCAAGCTTATTTTAGGCTTATACCCCATTGAATCGGGAGACATCCTCTTTGACGGAAAGTCTATTTTCAAGCAGCCCATAGAATCCATTCGTGCCCAGATCGGCTATGTACCACAAAAAGCCTATCTCTTCACGGGCTCCATTGCCATGAACTTAGCCTACGGCAAGGCCCAAAATTCAGACGTTTCCTTGTCAGAAGGTAAGCTAACAGAAGCCGCCATTCTCGCCGGCGCCGATGAGTTCATCAGCCGTTTCGAAGACGGTTATGATCATCCCCTCTCCCAAGGCGGCACCAACCTCTCCGGCGGCCAGCGGCAAAGGCTTGCCATGGCCCGGGCCTTAGTGAGAAAGCCCCGGTTACTCATCTTTGACGACAGTTTTTCCGCCTTAGACGGCATTACGGAGCAGCAAGTCCGAAAGGCCGTGGCCAAAGAAATTAGAGACGGCGCCGACATCAAAGGGCCGTCAGAAAACAAGAGCCCCACGGGGCGAGCCTTCATCTCCATCGAGCAGAAGGTCAGTGCCGCCCGAAAAGCCGATAAAATTCTGGTCATCAATCAGGGCCAAGCCGTCGGCGTCGGCACGCACGATGAATTATTGGCCCGCTGCCCCATTTATCAGCAAATCGTGACGTCACAGGAGGTGGCCTTATGAACCTCGTCAAACGCTTTCTCTGTGACTCCCGCAGTCAGTGGTGGCGATTGGCCGTCCTAACCTTGGCCCTCATTTTAGCGGCCAGTTTTGAAATCATCGCCCCGCGCCTCTTGGGCAACATCGTCGATGCCATCGTCCACGGCATCGAGCAGCAACAGGAAATCACGGCCATTTTAGACGGCACGACCAACACCGTTCTGCTGCTGGTCTTCTTTTACACCTGTCATGCCGTCTTCACCTACGCCAGCGAATTCATCATCGCCGGGGCATCGCAGCACATGGTACTGGCCCTGCGCAGCCGCGTAAGCCACCAGCTCCACCACCTGCCCATGGCCTATTTCAACCAGCACAACCGCGGCGACATGCTGAGCCGCCTGACCAGCGACTTGGACTCCGTCGGTGAAACCCTGCGCGAAGGCATTCCCGGCCTCATTTCGTCCTTCATCGGCATCGTCGGTGCCGTGGCCATGATGATTTGGATCAGCCCCCGCTTGGCCGTCATCATCCTCAGCGTCATCGTCGTCGGCGTCCTGGGCCTGACCTTCACGGCCAAAAAGGCCCGCACCATTTACCTTCGTAAGCAGGAAGCCTTAGGCGCCGTCAACGGCGGCATCGAAGAGCTGATTTCGGGCAAGCAGATCGTCCAGGCCTTCGGCCTTGAAAAAATCACGACGGATAACCTCAGCGACTTGAATACCCGCCTCTTCACCCGCGAGCGGCAGTCGGGCTTTATGGGCCAGCTCATCATGCCCCTGGTCAATTTCATCAACCAAATTGGCTACGTCCTGGTCGCCATCCAAGGCGGACTCTTCGTCCTCCGGGGCCAAATCACCCTCGGTGACATTCAGGCCTTTTTCCTCTACGTCAGCCAAGTGTCGGACCCCATTTCCCGCGTCTCCTATATCTTGACTCGCTTTCAAGAAACCCACGCCGCCTTGGGCCGCATCTATGAAATTTTAGACTATCCCATAGAAGACGATTCCGGTACCATAGAAATCCTGCCTGATGAAAAAACAGTTCGGCAAGACAATCGTCGTGAGGACCTGCCGCAGTCGGCAGCAACCGCTGGAGATAACGCCATTGAATTTAAACACGTCACCTTCGGCTACAGCGCCGACAAGCCCCTCATGGAAGATGTGAATTTTGATATTCCTAAAGGGCACGTCGTCGCCATCGTCGGTCCTACAGGTGCCGGCAAAACGACGATCATCAATCTCCTCATGCGCTTTTACGAAATCTCCGGCGGCACCATTACCATTCACGGTACCGATATCCGCCGGCTGAGCCGTGAAGCCCTGCATCGACAGATCGGCATGGTCCTGCAGGATACGTGGATCTTCACAGGCACCATTGCCGAAAACATTGCCTACGGCAAACCGGATGCCTCCCGCGAGGAAATCATCAAGGTCGCCAAATTGGCCATGGCCGACCATTTCATCCGGACCCTGCCCCTCGGCTACGACACGGTGCTGAAAAACGGCGCCGACGACTTGTCTCAAGGCCAGCGGCAATTATTGACCATTGCCCGTGCCTTCTTAGTCAATCCCAGCATCTTGGTCCTCGATGAAGCGACGGCCAACGTCGACACCCGCACCGAAGTAGAGGTGCAAAAGGCCATGAATCAGCTGCTGAAAGGCCGGACAGGCATCGTCATCGCCCACCGCCTGTCGACCATTCGCGACGCCGATTTTCTCCTCGTCGTCAACCAAGGGCGCATCGTCGAACAAGGCACCCATGGCGAACTCTTGGCACGAGGCGGCTACTATAAAGAATTGTACGAAAACTACGCCAAGGGAATGAGCGTCTAGCTGTAAATTCCGCGGCATAGAAAAACGGGACTGCTCCAAGGTATTTACTACCTCGGGACAGTCCCGTTTTGCATTGCAAAAAAAGCGCTGATGACGTGTTCGCCTCCGGCCTATTTATTCGCCAACTGGCGCAGGATGTCCTGAACCTGTGTGCGTAATTCGGCATTTTCCTGAGCCTGTTTTTCAACCTGTGCCCGCAGAGCTTCATTTTCCTGCTCCTGCTTTTCTACGCGAGCATTCAAAGAGCCGATCGTCGAAGCCTGTTCCGATACGACGGCGGCTAAAGAAGCCTTCGAGTAATTCGAATATTCATTGCCGCTGCCAAACTTGAAGCTGACGCCGGCGTTGAACATGTTTTCCCCGCCGCCCAGGCTGGTTCCGATGGAGAAGAGGACGTCGTTCGTCGGTCGATAGAAGGCACCGATGGCAACGGCATTGGCCGATTTGTAATTGCCGTAGCCGGCAGCAAAGTCCCACTTCGCTCTGGGATCATAGTCCTGGGGATGAAGGGCCGCTAAGGCTGCCGCACCGGCACCGACGCGGTTGATGCGCGTATCGAGGCTGCTGACACGGCTGTTCAGATTCGTCACACTGCCGGAAAGATTGGTAATGGCTTCCGTATTGCTGTCTACCTTAGCATCGACCCTTTTCAGTTGGCCTACGTTGACGGCATCCGTATCGGCAATCCCGTCGGCAACATCGGTAATGCGCTGATTATTGGCATGGATTCCTGTATCGTCAATATACGTTTTGCCGCCGACATCCAGTTTGCCATTAATCGAAAAGTCGCCGTTGGTCGTAACGTCCCCGTTAATGATGGCTCGTCCATAGACAAAGGAATCGCCCGACGTGGCATAGCCGGTACTGATATAAGAATTTCCGCTTCCCGGATAGCCACTCCCCCAATAACTGGCATTGGAAAGGTCGTTTTCCTCTAAGGTGTAGAGTACGCCCTGGAACAAGGCCCCATCATAGTCCCCGGTATTCTCATAAGACTCCCAAGCAGCACCCGGAAAATCAGAATATGGATTGCCATTGTCCATCGCTGCAATATTCTGATCCAATTTAGCTCGCAAATCCTGTACTAACTGAGAGTTTTCCTGAATTTCCTTCAGCGCCTGTTGGGCAAAGGCAAGCTGATTTTTGACAGCCCCGTTCTGCGTGTCGTCAGCAGCCAACGCCGGACAGATTGACACAGCCGTCATACCGGCCGTTAAAGCCGCCATTACTAATTTTTTCTTCATAATTACCATAGAATCACCTCAACATATAATTTAGGGAATGTCTCCCCTATAAACAACGAAAGAGCATCAGCAAGCCGCTAATGCCCTTTCGAGGTTAACAGTATATTGCTATCGTTTTGCCCATAATCGGCCCATGATGTCTTGGACCTCAGTCCGGAACACTTGGTTCTAAATAACACGATGGTCCTTATTCGTAAAATTATCTTTACGAATATGTTATTATTTTCACTTTATGTTGTAAGTATATATTATTTTCATACAATAGTAAAGCTTATTGTTATTTGTCAGTACGATTAATTTTTTAAGTCACTTTATCCGTATTACAAGCAGTCCTATAAATACTTTTACGTGTTTATGGTTATAGAGATTTGAATGACTTCTCTATCTACGAACGGCTGCCATGAAGATAAAAAAATTCATGCCCTTTTTGTTTTTACGGCTCATATACAAAAGGCCTTTAAAACAACGAAAGAGCACCGGCAAATTGCCGGTGCCCTCTCGAAGTGAACTGTCTATTCTTTTATCGCTGTGCCGATAATTGGCGCATGATTTCTTGGACTTGAGCCCGTAATTCCTGATTTTCCAGTTCCTGTTTTTCAACTTTGGACTGCAGGGCTTCAATCGTCGAATGCTGTGCTTCCAACTGTTTCGACTGTTCCGATACGACTTCCGCTAAAGAAGCCTTCGAGTAATTCGAATATTCATTGCCGCTACCGAATTTGAAGCTGACGCCGGCGTTGAACATGTTTTCTCCGCCGCCCAGGCTGGTTCCGATGGAGAAGAGGACGTCGTTCGTCGGTCGATAGAAAGCGCCGATGGCAACGGCGTTGGCCGATTTGTAATTGCCGTAACCGGCTGCAAAGTCCCACTTCGCGCTGGGATCATAGTCCTGGGGATGAAGAGCGGCTAAGGCTGCCGCACCGGCACCGACGCGGTTGATGCGCGTATCAAGGCTGCTGACGCGGCTGTTCAAGTTGGTCACGTTATTTGAAATGTTGGTGATCGATTCCGTGTTGGTCTTAACCTGGCTGTCTAAAATCGATAAGTTTTCACCGGCGGAATTGGCCTGTTTGACGTATTCCCCATCTTTGGCAACCCGCGTTTCGTTATACACCGTATCGCCGGTGACGATGCCCGTATTGCCCGCTTCCACCTTGCCGTCGGTCACGACGCTGAGGGAATATTCCGTGCCGCCGTATTCATTGGCCTTGGTCGTAAATTCGATATGGCCGCCTTCGGCTTTGGCAATGGTGTTCTTAGTATCAATGGCCGAGCCGATTTTATCCAACTCGACACTGCCCGACACCTTATTGCCGGCTGTGTCTTCAATTTCCAGTTTCAACTTATTGCCGTCGAGGCTGAGGGCGCTGTCAGAATCTTTAAGTGTTGTATCCTTCGCTGAAATCTTGTAGCTGTTATCCGTAGAGCCTTTTTCAACGGTCACATTGTCGCCGGCTTCAATAGTTGTCTTACCTTCCTTCACCGCATCTGAAATAGACTGCTGAACTTGTTTAAGCTGGGCCACGTTGACCGCATCCGTGTCGGCACTGCCGGCCGCTACGTTGGTAATCTGACGAGTCGCTTGTCCGGTAACACCATTTCCATAATCAATGGTCCCACCAACGGATACGGCACCGAGGACGGATCTCCAAACAGCCGTGTTGCTTGTGGACTCTTTTTTCGTCAATGGATCATATCCGAAAGCTCCGCCGGCTCTATCCGCCGTACTAAAAGAACCTAAAGCTACACTATGATTTACTGTAGCTTTGGCATTAACACCACCAATAGCCACCGATTGACCGGCTTCTGCCGTTGAAAAAGCCCCTACGGCTAAAGAATAGGCTGCCTTAGCTTGGGCAACATTCCCAAACGCCGTAGCACGCTCGCCATTAGCAATACTGTAACTGCCCACTGCCGTCGCACTCTTACCGGTAACTTCACTATAACTACCTACAGCCGTAGCCCAACCACCATCAACGGTTGTAGCTGTACCCATAGCGATAGAGCTCTCGCCCTTAACCGTTGTTGTCTTCTCTTCATCATGGTTATTGTTACCGATTGCAATGGCCCAGTCGCCGTCCACCTTCGCTGCATTACCGATAGCTAAGCCCATTTCGCCTTTTACCGTTAAATAGTTCCCCAAGGCGACACGCCATTGACCGCCTTCCAGCATACTTCCCTGAATCTTATTGGCATGACCAAAGGATGTGCCTAACGTCTCTACTTCCGAACTGGTACCGACAGCAATACTGCCGCCGCTTACCGTATTCAATAAACCAACGGCAACGTTCTGGTCGGAGCCAGAATCATTCTTGGTATACGTCCATTCATTACCGTTTTGAACTGCCGTATAGCCGACCAAGTTGCCCACGCCGAGAACCGTATTCTGTTCACCAAATACCTTGGTCACTCTGTAATCGCCATTTTCGTAATCCGTCGCAAAAACAGCATTATGCGTGCCGTCAACATCGATATTCTGACCGACGACGATGCTGCTGTTAAATTTATTCTTATTTCCTACGACACTGACATTGTTGCCTAAAACGGTACTGTTATTCCCGCTCGACTTAGAAGAAATCCCGATAACGATACTGTCCGTGCCGGTTGCACCATCGTTTGCGTAGTTCGTACTGGAGCTGGTTTGAGAGCTCTTGGTAGAGAAGTAGTGAACGGAATTAGAATCAAGCTGTGTCTGAACTTTCTTCAACTGGGCTACGTTGACGGCATCGGTATCAGCACTGCCGGCCGCGACATTGGTAATTTGACGGGTATAACCACTGGTGCCGCCGCCGACAGATACGGCCGCCCGCGTTGCTTTCCACGTACTCGTCGTATCTGTGGAAGCTGCATTCGTAGACGGATCATACCCCACTACACCGGCTGCAGTATCAGCCACCGAATCAGATCCCAAGGCGACGCCATTTGCTTCTGAAGCCTTCGTATTGGTACCGACAGCTGCTGCATTCTTCCCGGTTACCACACTTTTATACCCTAAGGCAAGGGCATTTTCATCTGTCGCTTGAGCTCTAGAACCAATAGCCATGGCATTTTTCCCGGTAACTATCGTTCTGTTCAACCCAATTGGATCGTTAGCTCCAATACCAATAGCACCCCAGGCGTTGACATTGACGCCATTCCCGATAGCCACGGCTTTGTCACCTGTAGCCGTTATATAGTTACCTACCGCAACGCGCCAGTCTCCACCAGTATACCGATCTCCTAAAATATTATTTCCATGACCGATGGACGTTCCTAACGCTTGTACCACAGAATTAGTACCGATGACGACGCTGCCGCCACTCACGGTATTCGTTAACCCGACAGCCACATTCTGGTCGCTTCCGGATTTATTCTTGGTGTAAGTCCAACTATTGCCATTTCGCACAGCCGTATAGCCGACTAAGTTGCCGACGCCGAGAACGGTATTCTGCTCACCGAATACTTTCGTCAATTTATTGTTGCCGTTATTGTAATCCGTTGCAAAAATGGCGTTATGCGTACCGTCGGCTTCGATGCTATGACCGACGATGATGCTATTGTTTCTGCCATTCTTAGCCCCGGTAACGGTCGTGTTATTCCCTAAAACGACACTGTTGTTTCCGTCTGACTTGGAAGAAATGCCGATAACGATACTGTCCGTACCGGTGGCGCCGTCATTTGCGTAGTTCGTGCCCGCCTCTGTTTTAGAGCTATTCGTAGAGAAATAGTGAACGGAATTAGCATCAAGCTGTGTCTGAACTTTCTTCAACTGAGCTACGTTGACGGCATCCGTATCGGCAAATCCGGCAGCTACATTGGTAATTTGACGAGTTTTAACATTAGCACTATCGGTGCTGTCCCCAACAGAAACGGCGGCTAAGGTCGATTTCCAAGTACCGGTTGTATCCGTCGAAGCATCTTTAGTCGCCGGATCATAACCGGCTTTACCGGCTGCCGTACTGGCTACCGCTTCAGCCCCTAAGGCTACACCACCGCTTTGAGTTACATCAGTATTGTACCCAAGCATTACGGCATTTTCGATGTTAGCAGTGTTTTGCTTAGTAGGAACCTGCTCTTTTACGGTATATGTAACAGTTCGGTCATCCATGCCCTTAACTTTAAAAGTATACTCTTTTTCAACATCCTTTTCTTCTGAAGCCATGGAACCTAAAATGACATTACGCTTACCACCATCAAGTATGTGATAGTCACCGATAATTACATTATCTTCACCATTCGTAATTGTATTTCCTGTACCTACGATAGAGGTTCGATTAATCTTTGTGCCTGTATTAGCATAACCATTTACGGTATTATATGCGCTTAAATTATTTTCTTCCCCTTGCAAATTATTATATGTCCCCAAAATCTGCGAACGAATAGCATAATCTGAAGTATTACTATTCCCTATAACAGATACGGCACCACTATTATTTGCCAAAAGTTCTTTCAGCGCAGAGCGAATATTATCATACCCAATATTTCCCGTAGAAGCATTAAGTCCATAATAAGTAGCTGCTCCATAAGCCTCAAATGCCCACTGCTGCGTCATTGCTTCATTTACAGGTCCTACAGAATTACTTACTGTATTAGCCCCGCCTACAATCATAGTCCCAAAGGCTCCGGAAGTTTTATTTGAAGTACCGGTAATACTATTCCCCAATGCATCTATTGAGCTATCAGTCCTTTTATTTTCAATAGTATTAAAAGCTCCATATACAGAAGCGAATTGGCCACTTACATCCCATGCCGAAATACCATTTTCACTATAGTTTATGATTGACCGAGGTCCCATTACAGTTTGAAAAAGGCCATTAGCTTCTGAATAGTTCCCAATAACAACACCCTCACCAAAAAGATTAGAAGTATGGTAACCTATAGCAATACTGCCTCTCCCTACCCGATATCTTTCAATTTCATCGCCATCCTGATTCATAACTTGCATATCCCGTTCAGCCGGCGATAAAGATCCTATAACAATGGACTCAGCTATAGTATCAATATTATGATTATCACCAATAACAATACCGGCAGTAGGACCACCGGCAGAGGCCGTATCATAATCCGCGCGATTGTTATTACCAATAACTGTTAGCGCATCCCATTCATTACGATAAGTATCTGTATTTTTAATAAGGTTACCACGACCTATAGTTAAATCCGAAATGTTATATTCACGACCTTCTGGATGACCATAATCGGTAACGGTCCCATTATCACGACCGATGATAGTATTATTATCGCCGATAACGTGTTGCTTACGACTCCCTCGAATCTCGTTATTATTCCCCATAATACGAACATCAACACTCGGTGCAGGAGCATCCTTAGTTCCATTATCAGCATAAAAGGTATCCGATACCGTATTATTATTGCCGACAATATTCGCATTATTACTGTTTTCAACTTTATTGGTGTCGCCAATGATATTCGCATCTTCACTGCCGGTAACGGAGTTTTCTGTCCCCATGATACGCGCCGTTTTATCATCAGTTACGGTATTGGTCGTACCCGTAGCCGCCCCACTGTCTACGATGATGTTATCCGCCGCATAGGAAGGCATCCCCATACCGGAGAAGCTCAATCCTGCCAGAACCATGGCTGCCAAAGCAGTTTTTTTCACGACATGACTGCCATTGCTTTTCGTACGGCTGTTAGCCATTTCCGATACGACGACGTAGCAATGTTTGACCCGACTCCAAATAACGCGATAAATCTTATTCATAAAAAAGCTCCTTTCCGATTCCGTTATTATTTTCACTATATATAAGTATATATAATTTATAAATAATAGTAAAGTTTGTTATTATTTTGTCATTTTTATATTATTTTTGAGTCGTTTTACTCATCATAACGGTTATTATCTAAATACTTTCACTTTCCCCAAATTTCTCAAAAAAAGAACGACAGAACCATCACCGTTTCCAGTGACGATTCTGTCGTTACTTTATGTTATTTACCTTAAATCATAAAACATGTAACACGGCCACAGTCCACGTATCCGCCAAATGAACGGCCCCTTACGCCGGTCTCATCAACAAACGAAGGGTCGCCATCGACGCGGCTGCATAGGATGCCGGGCATAATATCTCGATTTAACTCCATTTATCACAGTTCAGCCCTCGTAGAATAAATTGCAGGATTCTTTTTTGCAGGCGATACCACTCCTTTTCTTTTAATGCCAATAAATCGCGGTTGACGGCACTGCTTCCAGTAACGATAAATTTAAAAAGAAGTTCTGCTTCGTCTTGGCTCAACTGCAGCTCTTTCATGAGTACGGGTACGATTTTAGGACATTCATGCTGATAGATTTTTTGAACGATAATCGGGGATACATCCAGATCCTTTACAAGAAAGCGATAGTCTTCAAGTTCCAAATATTTATGGCATGGAGGGAAAAGCGACCTGTCCTTCGGTAATTCGTCATCCTTCGTTTGGCTTAACATGCATTGCAATTTTTTAAGGGACCCTTGTTTTTCCTTCGGCGTCATAGAATCGATAAGATGCAGACTATCATTAATGATTTCTTCCAACAAGTCATCAATCGTATTATAGTACAAATAAAAGGTGCCTCTGGCAATATGCGCTTCTCGACACAGGACGGTAATCCGAATTTCCCGAAAAGGTCTTTTTTTCAGCATGAGCAGCAACGTTTCTTTTATGTGATTTCGAGTATCGACAGATAAGGGTCGTTTCGTTTCTGTCTTCTTGTTTCGGCTTTGAGTCAATGTAAATCTCCTTACTGTTGAAATCATAGATGAATGATTATCTCTTATTTTATCACGGAGATTAGGCTTTCTGTAGCAATCTCATCTAACTATAGACACATTTCAATTTCTGTATATTCTTTCGGTACGGCCCCGTCCAACTATAGACAGATTCCGACTTCTGTATATTGTTTCTGAATATGCCCCTCACTATAATAAGGGTTGTAAGGGATATTTATTGATGTATGTTTTCTAATGAAAGGAGATTAACATGGAACTTTACAAAAATTTTGACGGAAAAGCCCCAATGATTGACGTGAATGATGCAGCAATGCTGCTCATTGACCACCAAAGCGGTTTATTCCAATGTATCGGCGATATTGATTTCCTGCGCATTCGTGACAGAGCCATTGCGCTGGCTGAAGCGGCGACGTTAGTAAATATGCCCGTTATTACCACCGCCTCCGTCCCCCAAGGTCCAAACGGTCCGTTGATTCCGGAACTCCATGAAGCTGCTCCCCATGCGGTATATGTAGCTCGCCGCGGAGAAGTTAATTCTTGGGATTGCAAAGAATTCGTAGACGCCGTAAAAGCAACCGGCAAAAAGACCTTAATCATTGCCGGTACGGTAACCAGCGTATGCATGGCCTTACCGGCTCTTTCCGCCGTAAACGAAGGATACCGTGTATTCGCAGTGCCCGACGCTTCCGGTACGTATTCACAAGAAGCCGCTATCGCTACCATGATGCGCCTTACCCAAGCGGGTGTCGTTATAACTGACGCCGGTGCCGTATTAGCCGAATTACAGCGCACCTGGCATACACCAAAAGCCGATGCCTGGGCTCAGATTTGGGGCCGTATTTTCACCAACTACCGGCTGCTGTTAGAAAGCTATGCCAAAGCCGTAGAAGTAACGAAAACAGGCGAACCGATGGATAATGAACGCGAAGATTAAGGCGCTGCCTATTCTTAATTGATTTATAAAAAGTAAGACACGCATAAAGTAAGGCCGATGGAGCTGGTATTTACTAGTTCCATCGGCCTTCTATTTGTTTCTATAATAAGCGTATTCCCGGGGATTTGCAGAGGGAATATTTATGACATATCCTGAATCTACTCTTTGAGCAGCCCCTTCGATACTAAGTACGCCCGGGCTACGTCGGCGGCCGGCTTGCCTTCGATATCGACTTCGTAATTCATCTTGAGCATTTCTTCCGTCGTAATCATGTGGGCCAGCTTATTCAACACCGGTACCAACTGCGGATACTTTTTGATCGTGTCGGCCCGAAGGAGGGGTGCCCCTTGATAAGGCGGGAACAGGCCCTTGTCGTCTTCCAGCATGACCAGGTCGTGGGTGATGATTTCCGGGTCCGTCGAGAAGACGTCGATGACGTCGACATTGTCCTTGTCGATGGCTTCGTAACGAAGGCTCGGCTCCATGGTGACGACGGAAAGATTCAGGTCGTACAGGGATTTCAGGCCCTTATTGCCGTCTTCACGATCGTTAAATTCTAAGGAGAAACCGGCTCTGGCCGTGTTTTCTACCTTTTTCAAATCGGAAATCGTCTTGAGGCCGTACTGCTCGGCGTAGGAGCGCTTCACGGCAATGGCATAGGTATTTTGGTATTCCATCGGTTCCAGCAGGATCAAGTCATCTTGTTTCAAGATTCCCGCTTTGGCCGCTTCATAAACGGTTTCCGGATTGTTCGACAAGCCCGTCATAGGCGGCTTAATCAAGGACGACGTGACCGTTCCCGTAAATTCGGGGTACATATCGATGGAGCCGTTTTTCAGAGCTTCATATAGGAAGCTGGTCTTCCCGAAACTGGGCTTTACGGTCACCTTGATATCCGTTTCGTCTTCGATCAGGTCTTTGTACATGTTGATTAAAATTTCCGGTTCCGACCCCAATTTTCCGGCCGCGATGAGGGTATTCCCGGACAGGCCGCCGATGTTGACTGTCGATAAGACGAGGAGGGCCAAGGCCGTCACGAAGGACAGGCCGATGACTTTTAACGAGCGTTTTTCCAAGAACTTGATGAGGGCACTGACGACGACAGCCAATAAGGCCGCCGTAATGGCCCCGATGAGGATGAGTGCCGAATTGTTCCGATCGATGCCCAAGAGGATGAAGGTCCCCAATCCTCCGGCTCCGATCAAGGCTCCGAGGGTCGCCGTCCCGATGAGCATGACCGACGACGTGCGGATACCGCCGATAATGGACGGCATGGCCAGGACGAGTTCAAATTTTTTCAGCTTTTCCATACGGCTCATGCCGAAGGCTTCGGCCGCTTCCTGAAGGAGGGGATCGATACCCTGAAGGCCCGTAATGGTATTCTGCAAAATGGGAAACAGACCGTAGATGACCAGGGCCACGATGGCCGGCACCTTGCCGATTCCCAGGAAAGGAATGAAAAGCCCCAACAGGGCCAGGGACGGGATAGTCTGTAAAATCCCTGCCAGCTGCAGGGTTACTTCCGAGGCTTTCTTATACTTTACGACGAAGATGGCAAAGGGCACGGCCAGTAAGATGGCCACGAAGAGGGCAATCATCGAAATCTGCACGTGTTCCAACAATAATTGTACCAATTCGCCCTGCCGATCACTAAATGTACTCATTAAGTTTTCCATAGTTTACCCCTCGTAGAAAAAACGTTTGACAACTTCATGGGCCGGATGGTCCTTGACCGCCTGCGGCGTGTCGAGCTGTACGACTTCACCGCTGCTCATGACGCAGATGCGCTCGCCGAGTTTTACGGCTTCGGCCATGTCGTGGGTGACAAAGACGATGGTCATTTTAAAGGTTTCGTGGAGGTGCTTGATGAGCTCCTGCAATTGATTGCGGCTGATGGGATCGAGGGCGCTGAAAGGCTCATCCATGAGGAGGATGTCCGGTTTGGCCACGATGGCCCGCAGGATGCCGACCCGCTGCTGTTCCCCGCCGGAAAGGTCACGGGGATAGCGGTTCATATACTGATCGGCGTCGAGGCCGACTAAGGACAGATAGGCGCGAATCGTCTTCTGCCGCTCTGCCTTGGGCCAGCCCTTCATTTCCGGGATGATCTCGATGTTTTCATAGACCGTCAAATTGGGAAAGAGGGCCCCGGTCTGGAGGACGTAGCCAATGTTCATGCGCAGCTTTCTCGGATCGAGCTGACTGATGTCGCTCCCGTCGATGAGGACCGTCCCTTCCGTCGGCGTCAAGAGGCGGTTGATCATCTTTAGGGTCGTCGTCTTGCCGCTGCCGCTGGTCCCGACGATGACGAAGAATTCACCGCTCTTGATGGTTAGGCTCATGTGCTGTAAGGCCGGTTTCTTGTCGTAAATCTTGCTCACATTTTTAAATTCAATCATGGTAGTCACCTATATTCCTTGCCAGTGCATCATTAAACTTACGACTAATGCGTAATAAGAGATTTCGCTCATCCGGTGTGAGTTCACTCATGGCCAGCATTTCCGCTTCTTCCAATAAGTCCAGGACCGACGCCGCGTAGGCCCGCCCTTCTTCAGTCAGTTTGATTCGTTTGATGCGCTTGTCGCCGGGATTTTCTTCAAACCGGAGGTAGCCCTTTTCCTTAAAAGACTTGATCGTCGCATTGACGACTTGCTTCGTCGAATAGGTCTTTTGGGCAATCTCATTTTGGGGAATCCCTTCGGGATTGTAGTAAATCCACATCAAGATGAGCATGGACTTGCTCTGAAGGCCCCGTTTTCTGGCGTAATTCTCAAAGATCGACAGCTGATGGTCCCGGATTCGCGAATAAGCCTTCGTCTCTTGATAAATGTCAGTCATTGATTACCACCACCTTACCGAAACTTTTGGCACTGTCCAAATAAGCCTGAGCCTCTCGAATGTCCCGTAAGGAGAAGATTTTCTCCGGCGCCGCGTCGATATGGTATGCTGCGATCATATCGAACAAGGCCTGCAAAGTCCCTTCATCGACGAGTCCGGAATAGAAGCCCGTAATGTATTTGCCGCTCCCCAATTCCATAATGACGTCGAAATCGTCGAGGGTCCATGTTCCGCCCAAGAGACCAGTATTGCAGAGAATCCCACCGTCTTTTAGATGGGCCAAACTGTCGGCCATGGCGGATGGACCGACTAAGTCGGCAATTTTATCGAAGGAAAGGGCCGTGTCGAGGCGTCCCTCTTTTTCAACGACGACGTCATCAAAGCCGGCCGCCTTCAAACGATCGGCCTTACGGGTATTTCGCGTCGAGCCGTACAATCGCGCCTTTGGGTATTTCCCTTTCAGGAGTTTGGCAAAGGCCACGCCCACGCCGCTTGAAGCACCGCGGACGAGGACGGCATCGGAGTCTTCGATTTTCAAATTTTTCAAGGTTCCAAAAGCCGTGTGGTACGTTTCCGGAACGGCGGCCATGGTCGGCCAATCTAAGTCGGTCTGTACCTTGTAAATCTGATCATTGGGAAGGAGGACGTATTCGGCATAAGAGCCGTCAAAGGCCCGCCCCATTTCCCCCATAATAGACACGACTTTCGTCCCTTCGGGAATCCTATCCGGCTCCGTGCTGCCCACGACGATGCCGACACATTCAATGCCTAAAATCCGCGGAAAGTGCACCGATTCCGAATAGCCCTCTCGGGTGAATATTTCCGATCGGTTGATGCCAAAGCCCTTTACCTTCACCAGGGACCAGCCCAGCCTTACCCGCGGCGTATCGACGTCCTGATAGATGAGCTTGTCGACGCCGCCGGCTTCATAGATGACGACCGCTTTCATGACTTTCCCCCCTTATGTTCCAAGCTATCCCGACGCCTTTCATCACCCGGGATTTTAAATCTGAGTGGATGAGTCCAACATCGGGATATAATTAGTCAAAACTTTTTACTATTTAACTATAAAACAAAAGGAGCCCATTAGTCAAATGATTTGACCAACAGACTCGTTGACGATTTTGCAATTTTAAATGACACCAAGGAGATGATGCATATTCCGAAAGAGCGACGCCTCGAAACGTTTCCTTCACGGGTGCGGCCCTTCCCACGGGATATTTCGGGCAACTTTTTTAAGGAGCGTTAATACCGCGTCAAAAACTGCGGATCTACCCGTTTCGTCAGCCAAACGCCGTTAACGGAGCGGTAAAAGACAAGGCCTTTTCGATGCATGTCGCCGCTGCTCACGCAAAAGATGACGGGGCTGCCATGGCGGCGGCCGACGTTTTCTGCCGTCTTCACATCGCCCGAAAGATGGACGTAGAGCCGTGACTTCGGTACCAAGCCTTCCCGCTCGATGGCTGCGGCGTACTTTTCCCCCGTCCCGTGATAGAGGATGTCCGGCGGCGTCACGACGGGAAGTTCGACGTCGACATCGATGGAATGGCCCTGATTGGCCCGTATCTTGGTCTTGTCTTCGTTGAAAGCGTATCGCTGCTTGTTGTCGGTCCGCACGATGTCTTCCAACAACTGCCGATCGAGGGGATATTTTTTCCCCACGCCCTGTATGAGCTCTTCCACATCGGCCCAGCCATGCTCGTCGAGGCTGATCCCTGCCGCCCAGGGTTTATGCCGTAACACGAGGCTGATAAAGCGGCTAGTCTTGGTCAAATCCATGATAGAAACACTCCTTTCCCTACTCCTAAATTATAGCAAAAACGGGCATTTCCTGCATTCCCCTAAAAAAATGCTATAACAAACAGATATGATACTGTCCAATTTTTATCCGCTATGATACAATGAAAAAAAATCAAAAAATTTATCGTTTCTGAAAGGAGTAGGCATATGAAAAAAGGTTATGAATTATTAAATGATCCCTTCCTCAATAAGGGTACGGCATTTTCTATGGAAGAAAGAGCTGAACTCGGCCTTATCGGCCTCTTGCCGCCGACAGAGCAGACGATCGAAGTCCAGGCACAGCAGGTCTACGGCAATTTCCAAACGAAGCCCAACGTCAGCGAAAAACGCCATTACCTCATGAATATTTTCAGCCGAAACCGGACGCTGTTTTACTACGTCTTCAAACAGCACATCGCTGAATTCATGCCGATCATCTACGACCCGGGCATTGCCGAAAGCATCCGCGAATACAGCCAGTTCTTCATAACCCCGCAAAATGCAGCCTACCTTTCCGTGGAACATCCGGAACAAATCGAAGAGTCTCTGAAAAATACCGCCATGGGCCGTGACATCGAACTCATCGTCGTCACCGATGCTGAAGCCATCTTGGGAATCGGCGACTGGGGCACCAACGGCGTCGGCATCTCGACGGGGAAACTCATGGTCTATACAGGAGCTGCCGGCATCGATCCGGCCAAGGTCCTGCCCGTCGTCATCGATGCCGGTACCAACCGTCAGAGCCTCCTCGACGATCCTCTCTACTTCGGTCTGCGTCAAAAACGCGTCGACGACGACACGTACTACGCCTTCGTCGATACCTTCGTAAAACAGGCAGAGTCCATGTTCCCCCGCCTCTACCTGCACTTTGAAGACTTCGGCCGCGGCCATGCAGCGGTTCTCTTAAAAAAATACGTCGATACCTATCCCGTCTTCAACGACGACATCGAAGGAACGGGCATCATCACCTTGGCCGGCGTCCTCGGCGCCCTGGCCATTACCGGCGAAAAACTGGCCGACCAGCGCTACATGTGCTTCGGTGCCGGCACGGCAGGCTGCGGCATTGCCAAACGGATTTACCAGGAAATGATCGATCAGGGCCTGTCAGAAGACGACGCCAAGAGCCGTTTTTACCTCGTCGACAAAGAGGGCCTCTTATTCGATGACATGAGTGATCTCACACCGGAACAAAAGCCTTTCGCCAGAAAACGCTCGGAATTTGCCGACGCCGCATCCCTTACGACCCTAGAGGCTGCCGTCAAGGCCGTTCATCCGACCATCCTCGTCGGCACGTCGACCAAGAGCGGCGCCTTTACCGAAGCCGTCGTAAAAGAAATGGCCTCAAAAGCCGATCGGCCCATGATCTTCCCCCTCAGTAACCCGACAGAACTTGCCGAAGCCAAGGCCGAAGACCTCATCCGCTGGACTGACGGCCGGGCCTTAGTGGCAACGGGCATCCCGACCGATCCCGTCACCTACAACGGCGTCACCTATGACATCGGCCAGGCCAACAACGCCCTCATCTATCCGGGTCTGGGCCTCGGCGTCATCGCCTCAGGGGCAAAACTCCTGACCGATAAAATGATCTCCGTCGCCGCCCACGCCATCGGCGGCATCGTAGATGCAAATAAACCGGGCGCCGCCGTCCTGCCGCCGGTAACCAAACTCGACCAATTTTCAGAAACCGTCGCCATCGCCGTAGCAAAAGAAGCCGGAAAAGAGGGCCTAAACAGAAACGACGTCTCCGATCCCGAAGCCTGCATCAAAGCCTATAAATGGGAACCGACTTATAAATAAGACGACAGACAGTACGAAATCAGAAAACTAAATAGAAAGATAAAAAGCCATGGATTCATAAACATCCATGGCTTTTTTGCGTCCCAAAACAGGCCCCTTGCGGGGATTAAGGTTCTTAACAATCACTTCCACAAGTCATGTTGACGCTGAACAGACAGTTTCCGTCCCCTTGTGGGGATTATGGTTCTTAACTGATGAAATCAAACAGGCACGCTATGAACTAAACAAGTGGTTTCCGTCCCCTTGCGGGGATTATGGTTCTTAACAGCCCCCTTTACGGATGGCGTAATTACGCCATCGAAAATGGAGTTTGCGGGGCGGATTTTATTTTTGCCATTTTTCGGCGTTTTATATTGATAATTACTTCTATAAACCATGAAATATAGCATTATATCTATTGCGGGGCGGAATCGCATGTAAAGCCCCTCAGACAGCTATTTTTATCATACCACTTTTTATATTTTTATACACTATATCGTCACAGAATATAGTACATTTATTTTATTTCTCTTTCTATCGGATAGACAAAGGATGATCTTTCAATCCCCCTTGGTCATATCCAAAGCATTACGGTGCCTTAGAAAAATATGGGACATGTATCCCATAGGGGAAACGTCCCTCCTTATTATTTCGTGGCAAAGGGCAGGATGATGCCGTCATTGACGGTGGTATATTGGCCGTTTTGATAGGTCAGGAGAATCCATGCCGGAGTAGCTCCGCCGCCGGCACGTCGAACGACGATGCCTTTATAGCCATTGACGTCATTTCCGGTCAGCCTAACAGGTGTATGGACGAGGGTCCATTTTTGCTGCATCTGCCAGTTTCCCCTTTTGTCCGGCGAGAGCCAAAACATGGTGTTGCCGCCGCTTCCGGATGTATAAGGGCCTACGGCGAGGACTAGAGCGTCGATAATTCCATCGTCATTGAGGTCAACATAATGGTAGTAATAGGAAGTCTCTTTTTGCTCTTTGGCCGTCAACTGAAGTTCGTCTGCAATGACGTTTTCAATGGCCTTGTTGGAGAGGGCCGGCACACTTTCTTTCTGCGGTTTCTCAGAAAAGACCCTGGTCCCTTGCGTCGGCTGTAGTCCTGCCGTATGACTGGCAAAGGCAACACCGGCCGTCATCATCAGACCGATGGTCCATACGAGGTGAATGAATCGTTTCATTTTCATAGTATCACACCTTTTTTAGTAAATAGAATTTCTCCCGAGTCATCGCGAAAGATATTCCGCCGCTGCTTTTTTATATTCGTCCCACTGTTTATGCCAGTTGTCATGATCTTCGTCGGTAATGGGTCGGATGACGCGGCAAGGGTTTCCGGCAGCGATGACGTGACTGGGAATGTCGCGAGTTACGACGGAGCCCGAGCCGATGACGACGTCGTCGCCGATAGTTACGCCAGGGTTGATGACGACGTTGCCGCCGATCCAGACGTCAGAGCCGATGGTGACGGGCTTGGCATATTCGAGGTTGGTATTGCGCACTTCGGCATCGATGGGATGGCCTGCCGTATAAATACTGACATGAGGCGCTAAAAAGACGTTGTCGCCAAAGGTGACATAATGCTCATCTAAAATGGTGAGGCCCGTGTTGGCAAAGAAGTGGCGGCCAAAGCGAATGCGATCGCCGTGATCGAAGTAAACCGGCGCCAACAAGACCATGTCATCGGGAGCCTCGGCAAAACACTTTTTCAGATTTTCGAAAGCTTCGCGGTCATTCAAGTCATCGGAGGCATTAAACCGGCGCTGGGCCGCATGGACGCGCTCAAAACTCCCGTCCCCTACGGCAAAAGGATTATACAACTTTTGAGCCATCATGCGCTCCCATTCCATCTGATTCATTACCTATCATTTCCTTCCTATTTTTCAGCGCCTTGCAAAGGGATTACAATTTCCCCAAATCCTTCAAAGCATAAAAACCGCAGCTGGCCAACACTTCCATATGAGACGGCTGCTGCACGCCGAAGGCCCATTGATGCCAATGATCGTCGTCCTCCTGCTTCCAAAAGCCCCAGTCCGAATCGGGTCGATTGTCATAGATAAAGGTATAGACAGCGCCGTCATCATCGATGACATTAATAGCTGAACGGCTGTAGGATTTCACCATACCGAGGTTGACGGCCGACGTCAGGTCGGCATGATAGGCCGAGGCCATACCCCCGATCAGTAAGGCTGCCGAAAATACGCAGGCCCGGAATATATTTTTTATCATAAAGGTTCCCCTCACTTTCAAAAAGTGGACGAGGCTTAAAAGCTCCCTCGTTCGGTAACGGCGTCTTGCCGCCGGACATCTCACGGCCGCTGCGTTCCGATGTAGTCATATCCTATCCATTGATCGGCTTCCGACCACTTCAATTTATAATAGACCGGCGGCACCTGCGATCTTACGGCCCAATCGATGAACCACACATAGAGTGATCCGTCTTTTTCAAAAAGGCCGGATTGCAATTGTAATTCTCGATGCTCCCTGAAATTATCGCTGTTGATATATTCATTCATCTTGGTTCGGTCCTTGTTGAGGCCCAATAGGTAGCTTCGATAGCGGGTATCCATCGAGTTCCAGCACAAGATTCCATAGAAATACCGTCCCGTCTCTTCATCCTGGTACTGGACGATGGTAAAGGCCCTGTAGGCATCGGGAGATTCCATGGGTGTATCCATGGACCACCAGACGACATCGCCCTTTTGGGAGCCGCCTTTATTGAGACACATGAAATGAACGGACTTATCGCCATAGACGCGGCCGCCGGCAAAGCGCACCCTCTGCTTTCCTTCATAAAAATCAACGTGCGTCGATAGATTCGCCGTCTTGGGAATCTTCAGCACCGCACGGTCGACTTCGACCATATTTCCGGCGAAAACACTCATCCCATAGAAGGCCAACATCACCAACAGCAAGACAATTTTCCGAAACACCATCATCCACCTCTTTCACAAAAAAATAAGCCGATCTCCCTAATTCCATATACATCACAATTTCGACAGCCGGCCGTAAAATCCTGCCAAAGGGTACTTGATATTTATGCAAGGTTTCCGGGACACTTCACCTTTTCAGCTTTAATAAAAAAGAATCTTGCAACCATCGGTTCACAAGACTCCTTTTTTGTATTATAGCAAAATTGTAAATGATACATTTTTTACAATCTCAGAAAAATGAAATAGTAAAAGTGGACATTTTTATAATCTCGCAAAATTGAAATTATAAAAAACGAAGTTTTTACTATTTGACGATTCATATTCTGCTGTACCTGGCCAAATAACGAATGTAGCCCCCCTAGGCGAATGGTCTTAATTGTATCGGCCATTACAAAAAAATACCACACGCAAAAACAGCGCCTGCCTCATTTCTATGAATGGGACAAGCGCTGTTTTACTATGTTATTCTTCGTCTTCCGGAAGTTCTGCGTTATGGTACACGTCCTGGACGTCGTCGATTTCGTCGAGGGCGTCGATGAAGCGTTCCATTTTTTCGGCATCTTCACCGGTCAACTTGATCGTGTTTTCCGGGATCATGGTGATCGATGCGTGTTCCGTTTCGATGTTGTTGTCAGCCAAGGCTTTTTCAACGGCATCGAAGGCTTCCGGCGTGGTGATGATTTCATAGTCTTCGTCGGAGACTTTTACGTCGTCAGCACCGGCTTCGATAGCGACTTCCATGATCTGATCTTCGTCAGCCTTATCGCGGGCGACGACGAAGAGGCCCGTGTTGTGGAACATCCAGCTGACGCAGCCTGTAGCACCGAGGTTGCCGCCGGATTTAGAAAATTCGTGGCGAACGTCGGCAGCGGCGCGGTTGCGGTTATCCGTGAGGACGTTGACCGTAACGGCAACGCCTGCCGGGCCGTAGCCTTCATATACGATTTCTTCGTAGTTCTGGCCTTCCGTAGCGCCGGCACCTTTTTGGATAGCCCGCTTAATGTTATCTTTCGGGATGTTGTTTTCTTTTGCTTTTTGGAGGGCCAATTTCAGACGCATATTGCCGACCGGATCGGGACCGCCCATGCGGACAGCAATCGTAATTTCACGGCCGATCTTGGTCGTAATCTTGCCGCGGATGGCATCGTTTTTCCCTTTTTTACGTTTAATATTTGCCCATTTAGAATGTCCAGACATTCAAATGCCTCCCTTTATGTCCACCAAGCCTCGCCGGCCAGGCGGTCTAAGATGATCGCTGCTGCCGAGCGGACGGATAAGTGGTTATATTCCCCAGCTCCGTAAATTGGCTCTAGGATGAAATCAAATTTTTCCATCGTTTCTTTCGTCATGCCATAACCCGTGCCAAAGAGCAGGAGAATCGGCGTGTCCTCTTCTTCCCGCTTTTGGCGCAGTGCCTTATAGGAAATGGTGTTGGAATAGGTCCGCGCATCGGTCGTAACGACGTAAGGCTTTTTCCCTTCCGCCTCGGTTACGGCTTCGACAGCCGCTCCGATGGAAGGGCGGATATCGACGATGTCGAAGGCCTGAGTGCGATAGCCGTTATAGTTACGGCCGGTATCGCTTTCCCAAAAGCCTATGATTTTGCGGACCATGTCCAACTGTCCCGGCACATGGTGGATGATGAAATATTTTTTTATGCCATAAGTCTTTGACGACCGCGAAATATCGTGCAGGTCGTAGTTGGTAATGGCCGTCGTAATGACGTTAAAGTTCTTATCGTATATGGGATAATGAACCAATCCTACATATAAAGGAGATTTTGTCATCGCTTTTCTCCCTTTAATTTTCCCAGTATTTCCTCGTCCTTCGGTGACAGCTCACAGTGTTCGAGAAGGTCCGGCCGAAGGTTCAAAGTCCTTGAAAGGGACGCCTTTCGGCGCCACGTTTCAATTTTGGCGTGATCGCCGTTTCGCAGGACTTCCGGCACGGCCATGCCGCGAAAGACGGCCGGCTTCGTATACTGCGGGCATTCGAGAAGGGACGAGTAAAAGGAATCGTCAGCCGCTCCCGACGCTGCCCCGAGGACGCCCGGTATCATGCGGGCTACGGCATCGGTGACAGTCATGGCCGGCAGTTCGCCGCCGGTCAGGATGTAGTCGCCAACGGAAATGGTTTCATCGGCCAAGTCTTCTTCGACGCGGTAGTCGACGCCTTCATAGTGGCCACATAGCAAAATAAGCTGGTCGTATGTCGCCAGCTCGCGTGCTTTCGCCTGATCAAAAGGCTTTCCCGCCGGGCCCATGAATATGACGCGCCGCCGCGGAACTTGCCGCCGCACGGCTTCGACGGCCGCATAGAGCGGAGCCGCCTTCATGAGCATGCCGCAGCCGCCGCCGTAAATGGTATCGTCTACCATGTGATGGCGGTCATACGTGAAGTTGCGAGGATTGGTCACATCCAGTTCCAACAGACCGGCTGCCCGGGCTCTGCCGATGATGCTGTGCTGAAAAAAGGCTTCGATCAGCTCCGGAAAGAGTGAGATAATGTCGATTCTCATTCGTCCACCCACTCCGGCGGATCGACGACGATTCGCTTCGCTTCAGTATCAACGGATTTGACGACGTCGGGGATAGCCGCAAAAAGGGTTTCCCTGCCGTCATCAGCAGTGACGACGTAGACATCGTTGCTGCCCGTGCGCAGGACGTCTGTAAGTTTTCCCAGTTCATGGTCTTCAAGATCGTATACGATAGAGCCGATGATATCGTAGATGTAATGCTGCCCTTTTTTAAGGGGTACCAAGTCTTCCCGCGGTACCTGAAGGTCTTTTTTGAGGAGCCTTTCAGCGGCATTGCGGTCATCGACGCCGACAAATTTCATGAGGACGACCCGCTTATGAAGACGAGCGGATTGGACTTCATACTTTTTGCCGTCGATATAGCCGTATTTCATCTTGAGGAATCGGTTCGGAAAGTCCGTATCGGGATAAATACGAACATCACCCCGCACGCCGTGCGGGGCAACGATTTGACCGATTGTAAAAAAATCTAAGTCAGCCATCGTATTCTATTGGCGGATAGAAATGATCTTGCCGTCTTCAAGCAAGATTTCAGTTCCCATCAATTTTTCCAAATCATCGCCGACATTGACAACGACAGTCTGTTCGAGTGTACCTTGTCTGATTTCGGAATCGATTGTAAGGTGTTCTGCTTCTTCGCGGTCGTGCTGAGCTTTAGCTCGAGCCGAGACGAGACGCTGTTTCTGTTCTTCTACTTGCGCACGCAGGGAAATAAGTCCCTGGGCATCGATTTTGGCCTGTTCGGTCATCATGCGTTTAGCCTGGAATTCCAGGTTCTGCATTTCCCGATCGATATCACTCAGGGCCTGATCGGCATTCTTGAGGATACGGTCCTTAAGAGACTGTGTGACTTTTGCCTTAACGGCAACGGGAATGCGCAATGTAATCTGATCCATGGTACCTCCTATACGATATCCACTGATACTTTCTTATTCGCCTTCACTGCCGCAGCCTTGACAACAAGGCGCAATGCTTTCGCAATTTTACCTTGCTTGCCAATGACTTTGCCCATATCTTCGGGTGCGACATGAAGCTGATAGACTTCGAGGCCTTTTTTTTGAATCTTGGTAACTGTAACCGCTTCCGGATTCTTTACCAGAGACCGGGCGATACACGCAATCAATTCTTCCATAGTATCCAGCCTCACTTACTTTTTGGATGCTTCAAACTGGGCCATGATGCCAGCTTTCTTGAAGATAGAACGGATCGTATCTGTCGGCTGTGCGCCTTTACCGAGCCAAGCTACTGCAGCTTCTGCATCGACGGTCAGACGAGTATCCATGTCTTTGGACGGATCGTACATGCCGAGGGTTGCAACGGGACGACCGTTGTTACGAGCATTGCGGGAATCAGCAACGACGACGCGGTAGATCGGTTTCTTTTTAGCACCTAAACGGGCCAAACGAATTTTAATCATTGAAAATCACCTCCTTGTCAGAATATCTTATTTCCACGATAGGTCGGGAAATCCATTTAAAAAGGCAGACGCGGCATAAAACCCCGTCGTTTACTCTTTTGTGCTTTCTTGGCCTGCTTCATCATCTTCTGCATTTCCGTGAACTGCTTGATGAGGCGGTTGACGTCTTGGACACGAGTACCGCTGCCTTTAGCAATGCGGCGCTTGCGGCTGTCCTTGATCAGCATTTTAGGGTTGGCACTCGACCGTTCCTGAGCCGTCATGGATGTGATGATGGCTTCGATTCGCTTGAATTCCTTGCCGTCCATATCGACCTTGTCGAGTTCTTTTTTGTACTTCCCGATGCCGGGAATGAGGCTCAAGATGCTGCCCATGTTGCCCATCTTCTTAATCATTTGAAGCTGGGAGAGGAAATCATCGAAGGTAAAAGACCCGCTCTTCATGGTCTTCTTCATGTTTTCCATGGACTCTTCGTCAAAAGCAGCCTGGGCTTTTTCGATGATCGTTTCGACGTCGCCTAAATCGAGGATACGCGACGCGTAACGGTTAGGATGAAATTCTTCGATGCCGTCGAGCTTTTCGCTGACACCGATGAATTTGATGGGTTTGCCCGTGACGGCCTTGATGGACAAGGCGGCCCCGCCGCGGGCATCGCCGTCGAGCTTGGTCATGATCATGCCGTCGATGCCGAGGGCTTTATCGAAGGCCGATGCCGCCGTAACGGCATCCTGACCGGTCATAGCGTCGACGACTAAGAGGATTTCATGAGGATGAACATTTTCTTTAATGTGAATCAATTCATCCATCAAGGTTTCGTTGATATGAAGCCGCCCGGCCGTATCGATGATGACGACGTCGCGCAGATGGCTGGTCGCATAGGGAATGGCGTGCTTGGCAATGGCAACGGGGTCCTTGCTGCCGTCTTCGGTATAAACGGGCATATCCAGTTCCTGACCGAGGACCTGCAGCTGGGTGATGGCTGCCGGGCGATAGACGTCGGCGGCTACCATGAGCGGGCTCTTGCCTTGAGACTTCAATTTTTTGGCGAGCTTCGCTGCCGTCGTCGTCTTACCGGCACCTTGGAGACCGACGAGCATGATGATCGTCGGCGGCTTCGGCGCAATGGTAATCCGGCTCTGAGTCCCGCCGAGGAGTTCCGTCAATTCATCGCGGACGATTTTGATGACCGTCTGCGACGCATTCAAACTGCCGAAGACTTCTTCACCGACGGCTTTTTCTTTGACCTTCTTGATAAAGTCTTTGGTGACGGCAAAGTTGACGTCCGCTTCGAGTAAGGCGCGGCGCATCTCTTTCAGGGCTTCACTGACATCCTCTTCAGAAAGCTTCCCTTTGCCGCAAAGCTTTTTAAAGGCCGCCTGGAATCGTTCGGACAGACTTTCAAATGGCATGAGGGGCCTCCTTTTATAAATCTATTTCGTGTAAAAGTTGTTTAGCTCTTTCAATATCGCCGGGTCCCTGACCTTCAAGCAGGCCCTGGACTTCATCGATCTGTTCCCGGACCGCCTCGAAGCGGGCCAGCAACTGAAGCCGCTGTTCATAGCTTTCCAGCGAATGGGAAGCGCGCTTGAGCATGTCGTAAGCGCCTTGACGGGAAATCTGCAGTTCTTCCCCGATTTCACTCAAGGACAGGTCCATATCGAAATACATTTCCATACAGCGCCGCTGCTTCTCCGTCAATAACGGCCCGTACAGATCGAGGAGCCGTCCCTTACGGACTACGTCTTCAAGCATGGCTTCACCGCCTTTCAAACAGCGTACTTTGACAGTATACCGGAATCGGTCTGGTCTGTCAAGTATTTTTACTTGTCAGATCGACGCGAACGTCATAAAAAGTACTGCCCCGGCCTTCATCGGTCAAACGCTGGCTGGTGAGGACGTTGACCGACGCACCGCCGTCTTTGACCCGTTCGCGCCACCATACGCCTTCACTGACGACCTGGCCCGGTACGGTGCGGTCACTGATGCGTACCGTAAAATCGGCCTGCCCCCGTTTATTGCTGAGGGTAACGGACTCACCGTCAGCAATACCGTAGCCGTCGGCATCCTCAGGGTGGACGAAGAGGTCCATCGTATGGCTTTCCGTCAGTTCATCCCGTTCATTAAAGGACGAGTCGAGGATGCGCATGTCGGCGCCGTTGACGAAGGCCAGTTTCCCCTCATCGGGATCGAGGGGCATATAATCGGGAAGGGCCGGTGTCAGGGCATCGTTTCGAATTTCGATCTTCCCCGACGGCGTCGCAAAGGTCGTCTGATAGTCTTCCGGCATGGGAAGGGGCGTCGGACGGCCCGAGGCCAGCAGCTCCCGATCGACGGGAAGGGGCCATTTCACCGTCGAGGCCACGAGTTTATCGACAAGGTCCCGTTCCGACTGGTCGTAAAAGGGGTCGGTAATGCCGAGAGCCTTGGCCAAATCACAGGCAACGCGCCAATTAGATCGACTTTCGCCGAGAGGTTCGATGACGGCATAGCCGCACTGGATCGTATAGTTACCGTAGGAATAATAGGCGTCATCATGCTCCAGTGACGTCGTCGCCGGCAGGACGATGTCGGCATAGCGGGCCGTATCGGTCATGAAGCGTTCATGGACGACGGTGAACAAGTCCTCCCGCGAAAGTCCCTTGAGGACGGCGTTTTGATCCGGCGCCGTACAGGCCGGGTTCGACGAATAGACGAAGAGACTCTTGATGCTGTCGTCTTCCGTAAGGGCCTGGCCGATGCAGCACATGTTGACCAGTCGTGTTCCCTTCTTCTTCCAATCGGATCGAGTGACGATATCCTTATGATAGGCCTTAGACGCGCCGGCTGAGGTCAAGATACCGCCGCCCTTCTTTCCCCAGGCACCGACGACGGCCGGCAGGCAGGTGATGAGCCGCGTCGTCATGGCGCCGTTTCGGTAGCGAGACTGGCCGCTTCCCAGGCGAATAAAGGGCGCCCGCGCCTTGCCGTAGGCCTGAGCCAATGCTTCAACGACAGCCCTCGGAACGCCGGTAATTTTTTCCGTTTCTTCCGGCGTATAGCGAGGGATTACTTTTTCTTTCAATTCATCCCAGCCAAGGACTTTTTCAGACAGAAAGGCTTCGTCGGTCAGACCGTCACGGACCAGGACGTTCATCATGCCGAGAGCCAGTGCCCCATCGGTACCGGGCCGAATGGCGACGAAGTGATCGGCTAGATCGGCCGTCTTAGTGCGATACGTATCGATGCACCAAATAGCAGCCCCTTTTTCACGAGCAGCGTCGACGTCGTGCTTGAAATGGATGTTGGTGGCCATCATGTGAATGCTCCACAAGAAAATGGCGTCGCTGTTTTGCGCTTCCTGGGGCGCCGTCGGCAAGGTACCGCCCATGACGTCTTTGAATCCCTGCCCCTTGGCCGGTGCGCAAATCGTCCGGTCGAGTTCCGAAGCCCCTAGCCGATAAAACAAGCCATGCAGAGCGTCGTGCTGGACGATGCCCATGGTGCCGGCATAGGAGTACGGCAAGATGGCTTCTGGTCCCTTTTCGGCGATGATTTTTTTCCACGAAGCTGCGATTTCAGCTAGGGCCTGATCCCAGGAGATGGGTTCAAATGTCCCGCTCCCCTTCGGTCCCGTCCGCTTTAAGGGCGTCGTCAGCCGCCGCGGCGAATAGACCGTCCGTTCATAGTGAGCCATCTTCGGGCACATCGTCCCCCGCGTAAAAGGATGGCTTTCATCGCCCTTTACCGAGACGACGCGACCGCCTTCGACGTCGACGACAAGGCCGCAGGCATCGGGACAGTCATAGGGGCAGACAGACGTATATTGTGTCATAGAATTCCCTCCTTATTTATCTATATAATATATGTTCATTATATCGCCACCGAGGGACCTTGGCAAAATTATCTAAAAAAAATGCGACTTCCCTTATTCATCCCCAAAAGATCATGTAACATACCACAAAGGCCCACGGTGACGACACGAGGTCTCACCATGGGCCCGAGGTTTGCAAGCACACAATCTTACAATGGCTGCAAGGGTATCCGGTTTAATGATGGAAGAGGCGCAGGCCGGTCATAGCCATGGCAATTCCATATTTATCGCACGTTTCGATGACATTGTCGTCGCGGATCGAACCACCGGCCTGGGCGATGTAGTCGACGCCGCTGCGATGAGCTCGTTCGATGTTGTCGCCAAAGGGGAAGAAAGCGTCGCTGCCGAGAGCTACGCCGTGGAGCTGAGCAATCCAGGCTTTCTTTTCTTCCCGCGTAAGGGGCTGCGGTTTTTCCGTAAAGAGATCCTGCCAGATACCGTCGGCCAAGACGTCTTCGTAATCGTCGGAGATGTAGACGTCGATGGCATTGTCCCGGTTCGGACGGCGGACGTCGTCGCGGAAGGGCAGGTTCAAGACTTTCGGGTTCTGACGGAGCCACCAGACATCGGCCTTATTACCGGCCAAACGGGTGCAGTGGACGCGAGACTGCTGACCGGCGCCGACACCGATGGTCATGCCGTCTTTTACGTAGCAGACAGAGTTGGACTGGGTGTATTTTAAGGTAATGAGAGCAATGATGAGATCGCGCTGAGCGGCTGCCGGGATATCCTTGTTCTGCGTCGGGATGTTCTGCAGCATATCGGCTGTAATCTTGGCTTCGTTCCGTTCCTGTTCAAAGGTGACGCCGTAGACTTCTTTCGATTCGACGAGGTTCGGCTTATAGTCGGCATCGATCTGAAGGACGCAGTAATTGCCCTTCTTCTTGGTCTTTAAAATGTCCAGTGCTTCGTCGCTGTAGCCGGGAGCAATGACGCCGTCCGATACTTCGCGCTTTAAGAGGGTTGCCGTTTCGACGTCGCAGACGTCGGAGAGGGCGACGAAATCGCCGTAAGAACTCATGCGGTCGGCACCACGGGCGCAGGCATAGGCCGTAGCCAAGGGCGACAAGGGCAGATCGTCGACCCAATATATCTTCTTCAGGGTATCACTCATCTCCGTGGCAACGGCGGCGCCGGCCGGGCTGACGTGCTTGAAGGAAGCAGCAGCCGGAAGGCCTGTCGCTTCTTTCAATTCCTTGACCAACTGATAGCTGTTAAAGGCGTCGAGCAAATTAATATAGCCGGGACGGCCGCAAAGGACCGTAAAAGGAAGGGCGCTGCCATCCTTCATATATACCCGGGACGACGACTGGTTCGGGTTGCAGCCGTATTTTAATTTCAGTTCGTTCATCGTGATTCCTCCTGATAGACCCAAAATAAAAAAAATACCGACACTTCTGGAACGTTTCGCCCAGACGGTCGGCTGTCATGAATCATGCTCCCCGTGGTAACTCCACTTCCGTCAGTCACATGCTTCACCTTATTATACCGTCCGCCGATTCAGGCTGTCAAGAAAAAGGAGCCGCCTTACGGCAGCCCCTTTTAGGTGATACTATCTATGATTCCTCTTGCGTTTCCGGAGGCTGCGGCGAAATGTCGCGCACGGTAATCTTGAGGATTTCCACAGCCATGCCCGTCGTATATTCCACTTCGTGCTGGATATCGCGGCGGATACGGCTCATGAGTTTCTTGATGTTCTGCCCGTAGGCAATAGTCAGGGACAAGATAATGGCCAGACCGTTGCGCGTCGAGTTATAATTGATGGCTACCTTCAGGCGGTTGATCTTGGTCACGCCTTCACTTTGGCTGAGGGCATGGCGGACCAGGCTTTCGAGGACGTCGTTGGAAAATGTCAGTTTCCCATAATAACTGAAGATGGGACGAACGACGGAACGCTCAAAGGGCGACAATTTCTTGCCGTTGTTGTCATAAAAGAAAGAACGGATTGAATCCAGCAGATACCCGCGAAAATGGGGTTTCAGCTCCATCGTCGGCACGGGGATGATATGCGTGCCCTCTTTGATACGGATATGTTGAGCCTTTTCGATTTCCTCGGAACACGATACGTCTTCGATGCGGATGAACCGCGCCGGCTCCGGAAGCTCGAGAGCTTCGCAGATGCGGTGGATCATGTGCCGCGACGTTCCCAGGATGAGCAGCTTTTCCGGGGCCGCTTTCGCTAAGGCCGCCTTCATGACCGCGGCGTCATCGGGGTTATTGAAGACGGCGCGGCGCACGGCCTTGAGGCGATTCGTTTCATCCTTAGCCGACCGGCCGGCAACGATGCGATTGTGATCGATGAGGAGTCCGTCATCGATGATGGTCTGAATATCATGATCGTAGGCGACGACCAGGGCATGGTGGCTTTTCCCCGTTCCGCTGGCGCCGATAAAACCGACAACTTCCATGTCTGTCACCTGCCTTTATTAGGGTACGTGAGACAACAAAGCCTGTACCTTTTCAGCATCGACGGTAAAGATACCCAGGCTTTCCGGAAAACGGCCGACGGTCCCGTGAAAATCAGAGCCGCCGCTGATATACCAATTGCGTTTTTTGGCTAATTCCAAAAATTCGTCGAAACGACCGCGATTCTTGGGATGATAGACTTCGACACCATCGAAATCGTGGGTCAGGACTTCATCCAAAGTCCGCTTCAAGAGGCCCGGATGGGCTAAGACGGCCAGTCCCCCGACCTTGCGGATGAGGGCCACGCATTCGTCAATGGTCCGCCGCGTATAGGGCACGTAGAGGGGGCCGCCATGGTAGAGGACCTTGTCGAAGACGGTCTTTACATCAGGAAAATAGCCTTTTTCGACGAGCATGCGGGCGATGTGCGGCCGGCCGACGGTACCGCCCTTATGAACCATGTCTTCGACGACCTTGCGGTCGATGTCATAGCCGTTTTTCAGGCAGCGGTCGACGATTTCCATGGCCCGGTCAAAGCGCCGCTGCTTGAACTCGCGGCAGTATTCCTGCATGGCTTCATCGTCGGGATTGATCCCGTAGCCTAAAATATGGACATCTTCGCCGTCGCATTCAGAGCTTATTTCAATGGCCCGAATGATGCGGACGCCCGGATTCAGCTCATGACTGCCGTCGTAAGCAGCCACCGTATCGTGGTCCGAAATGGCGATGACGTCGAGCCCGGCATCGACGGCCATCTTGGTCAGCTGTTCCGGCGTATAGACGCCGTCCGAGCAGGTTGTATGCATATGGAGATCGACTATCACTGTACACCTCCCTGCAGTAAGTGCAGAATCGATTTAATGCCGACGCCCGTAGCGCCGATAAATCCCGTTTCATCGGCCTTTTCCCGAAAAGCAGGACCGGCGATGTCGAGGTGGATCCACGGCGTCCCTTCTTTGACAAATTGTTTCAAGAAAAGACCGGCCGTAATCGCCCCGGCTTCAGGGCCGCCGACGTTCTTCATGTCGGCTACACTGCTTTTCAAAAGGCTTTCATATTCTTCATCAGCCGGCAGCTGCCAAATCTTTTCATGGGCTTCCGTCGCGACCTTGAAGAAGCGATTCATCCATTCCTGATCATTACCGACCATGCCCGTCCGCACCGATCCCAAGGCCGTCACACAGGCCCCGGTGAGGGTCGCCAAGTCGATAAGGCGCGTCGCCCCTTTTTCCTGAGCATAAGTCAGGGCGTCGGCCAAAATGAGCCGCCCTTCGGCATCGGTATTCTTGACTTCAACGGTCTTTCCATTGTACATGGTCAAAATGTCGTCGACGTGATAGGCCATGCCGGAGGGAATATTTTCAACCAGCGGCAGAACAGCCAGCACATTGACCGGATAGCGCAGGAGCATGAGGGCCCGAATGACGCCGACGGCAGCGGCCGCCCCGGCCATATCGTCTTTCATGAATTCCAGCCCCTTGTGGCTCTTTAAGGACAAGCCGCCGCTGTCATAGGTAACGCCCTTGCCGACGATGCCCAAGACTTCCCGGCTGTTAGGGTCGCCCTGGTAGGCAATGGACACCAGCTGAGGCGGATTCATACTCCCCTTGCCGACAGCGACGATACCGCCCATATGGCGTTTTTCCAAGGCCCATTTATTCAGCGATTCAATGAGGATATGGTCGCCTTTCAGCGTATCGGCCACGATATCGGCAAACTTTCTCGGCGTCAAATCGTTGGACGGCATATTGATCAAGTCGCGGGCTTCATAAACGCCTTCATACATCGACGTGTAGCGATAGCACATGGAATTAAATTCCTGGGCTCTCATGCTGCGCGACAGGATATTGATACTGCTGACGGTCCGGCTGTGTTTATCGCTTTTATAATGGGTAAATTCATAATTGCGGTACAAGAGCCCGTCGAGAAGAGACGCCATATCCATTTCCAGGGTATCGGCCATGATGGCCAGCTCGCGGACGCCTTCCTTCATGGCAGCTGCCATCAGCCGCTGGGCCATGCGGAAATCTTCATACGTCGAATAGCGGACAGGCTTGCCATCAAGACCGATGAGGAAGTACGTTTTCGGCTCCCCGTCCGACAGGCAGTGAAATACGTGGATAGACGTATACTGTAAAAGTTCCGGGTGTTTCTCCGTATAGGCCCGGATCAGGACGACGTCATCCTGCGGCAGCTGACGCAGGGTCGACAGCCTCTTATCGAGGCCGACTGCCAGCGTATTCATGCCGCCCTTGCCATTATAACTAATCATGCACATCGCTCACTTTCACACTGAAGTCACCATATATTAAAGAATTAATCATAATGATATTATTAGCCACTATTATTATACAATCGCCCTATTGACAAAATCAAGAATTCGTAAAAACAATAAAAATTAAGTACATTGCTTGGTCAGAACCATAACGTCAACGACTCCTGCAATGTACTTAAAATATTTCTCCCTATTAAATTCAGGCCTTCCCTGACGATTCAAGGATTACTCCTGTGCCAAGAGCTTTCCCTCCAGTATACTGCGCCACCGCGGCTTCTTGGCATACCGATGAAGGACGCGGTCATTATTCCTGGCATAGCGAGCTAAGGACCGGTAAGCAGCATACTTTTTAGCACCGTGACGGTTGGCAAGGCGCAGGCCGACAGACGTCACCGGAATAAGCCACCACGTATGGGTAAAAGCTCCGACGGTCACGCCCAATACATGACAGACGTAAGAAAGGAGCGAGCGGCGGCCAAATTCTTTTTCCCTTCTTATACTCAGACAGATCTTTTTGTTTAGCCACTGAATAGGCGATGATGGCATAGGGAATGATGGACGGCAGGAAACTTTCATGACTGACATCGGCACCGACCATGACCGTATCCTGAACGTACTGGGTCAACTCCTCATTGGATATGCCGCTGTTGATGACGTGTTCGGCCATGTCGCCCATGGTCACTTCGCTGTACACTTCCTCCGTCGAAACGATATCGATGTAAGGGTAGCGTTCCAGCGCATGACCGATGTATTCGGCAGACTCCGTCGCCTTCAGCTGCAGCACCTCATCGACGTTGCCGTCGGCGTCGCGAATGGCAATATCCCAGCCGGGCTCGGTCGCTGACTGCGCCATTTCCGCATGGTACCCTGCCGGCAGCCTCCCGTCATTGAGGTAATCGGTGTACTTGATTTCAAAGAGCTTGCCCTTGACGCCGCTGATAAAGCCGTCCAGCTGGTCTTCATCGAGATCGTTCACGGCCTCCTTAAAATCCATGGCCGCCGCCTTTTGCGGATACGCCATTTCATAGGCCTGCTGTACATCAGAAGGCACATGCCAGCCTATGAGGCGGCTCAAGATACTGCCCGTGGCCAGACCCAGCGAATCGAGGAACAGGATTTTTCGCGTTTCCACCGATAACTCAGCCGCTGCCAACGCCTCTCGAACCTTAGCATAAGCCACAGCCTGCTGCTCAATGCCGGTCAGCAAAGCTTCAAAATCTTTCTGACGATAAAAGACGCCGCGGGTATTTTTGAATAAATCCACTCCGCTCTGCGCCGCTCCCACCGATACGCCGGCCACGGTCTTCGCAGCCTTCTCGGCCATTTCCATCTTCTTACCCTTACTCCAGCCTTTCACCATATGTCGCTCCATTCCCGGTTAACCAGGCCTGAAAAAGGCTCGTTCAACCGACAGTTTTTTTACGAACACACGCCCTGTTCCGGTATACAAGACAGAGAATAACATGCTATGCCATACAATCTTTCCTATTCAGCCTTATCGGCCGCCATGACCAACTTTTTAACGACATCAAAAATATCGGCGATCCATTGTTTCATTTCTGAAGTCGTGCCGTCCCGATCATCGATCATGTTTTGGAAATCATGAAAAATGAGGTCATAGCCGATTTTCCGGCACTCCAGCAGATACTGGCTGTATGGAAGCTTTTCGCCGTTTGATAAGGAGTCTTCCTCCCGTTTTCCCATCAAAAGATCCCGATACAGCTGCTCATTCTTTTCATTCAGGGACTGACTCTTTTCATCCATTTGCAGCTTAGACTCACTCCAGCCCCAATCGGCTGCCAAATAGGAACACCGGGCCAATAAACGGTCTTTGGCTTCGGCCTTATCTTTCAGCATATCCTGATAATCCTGCAGAATCTCGGGAATACTTAGGGCCGCGAACCTACTGCAAACGGCATAACACTTGATGGCCATCGAAATATCCCCTTTCAAGTAAAAGGTGATTCCCATGGCATTGTAGCCCTTCATCGAACCATAGATATCCTCATCATGCATGGATAAGGCATATAATTTCAAAGCCTCATCAAAATCTCCGGCACAGAGTTTTTCCGTAGCCTCCTCATATAACTTTAAATTTCTATCTGAACTTTCCATTAACGTCATCCTTTCATTACTTTATATATCTATAGTAATATCAGATATCTGCCGAACACGAAGACCGGGCAATGGCCCTTATCCCCTGTTTCACACCGCTTCAGATGTCAAAACGTATTTATGAACACGAATCCATTTTTTATTTTAAAATACAATCGATAATTATATATTTCGCTGTAAAACAGAATTATCCTGCCAACGGAGATGTCCTTCTCAGAAATCTTTAATAAACGCCGCTATGGCGGAAAGCTTCGACGTATTTATCACGGCTTTCGACCTCTTTGGAAAAATTCACGAAAAAAAAGCTTGCAATTATTTTACATTTGGTGTATTATAACAAATGTGCTCACGAGGTCAGCACACCAACAACAAACATGGACCATTAGCTCAGCTGGCAGAGCACCTGACTCTTAATCAGGGTGTCCAGGGTTCGATCCCCTGATGGTCCACCAAACTAAATTTGCCCGAACCCCGCATGATTACTGGCTTATCGGGTAATTTCAAGGAGTTGCTGACCTTATATTGAATTTCAATATAGTCGGCATACACCGTAATACGATGGATAAAAGTTTGAAAAAGATCAAACTGTTGTCTATCGTATTTTTTTGCTTGTAAAATTTTTGTAAATAATACTCGATAAATTGCTCGGTCACAACAACCGGTCGAGCTAATAGCTCTGATTTTTTGATTTGTTCTTCTAATCGAGCAACTTCTTCCTCATATAAACTAATTTTTTCTGAAACGGTAGCGGTAATAAAGCCCTCTTCAATAGCTTTTACGCAATTATTAAGTTTCTTTTTTATTGCTGCAAGTTCTTTTTTTAATCGTTGTACTCTTAAATCTTCCTCTTGATTCACCTGTTCATAAGCACATCGACGAGCAATTTCCGCGCGGGTATCCGGATTGTTCAATAATCGAGTGGTAACTCCTAGGATCTTATCTTCAAGCCACTCTTTTCGTATGGTCATAAGACTGCAACGGCAGGCTTTTTTTTGACGAAGGATATGATTGCGACTAGAACACATATAATATGCGTATCGTTTTCCAGTTTTCGATGTTCCACTAGTCCCGACTATATGCTTCCCACATATCCCGCAAAAGATTTTCCCGACTAAGAAAAAATCAGCACTCTGTGAGCGCACGACATGTTTTTGTTTTTTTCTTATTTGAGCCCGGGCAAAATATTCATCAGTCAAAATTTTTGGAGCAAAATCAGGGTAGTCTTTCCCACGATAGCAAAAAGTTCCGATATAGATTCTATTCTGCAAAATACGACTCAAGACATTGTGAGTAAATTTAGATCCGGCAGACGTTCTATACCCTTCATCATTTAATTTCCGGATCAGCTGCGCTTCATTCAATCCACCTATATACCACTCATATATTTTTTTACCATTGCTGCCTGTTCTTTATTAGTAATAAGCTCGCGATTCTCATTAAGCTCATACCCCAATGGCAGCCGTCCTCCTGGCCATTTTCCTTCAAGGACGTTTTGCATCATGCCCCGGTTTACTTTTTGAGAAAGTTCAGCTGAATAAAATTCAGCATTAGCCTCAATCAAGGCTTCCAACAAAATCCCCGTAGGATCATTCGCAATGCGCTCGTTTGCTGATAATACAGTAACACCATTCTTTTTCAGACGATGTTTATAGATAGCACTATCATAACGGCTGCGTGCAAAACGATCCAGTTGATAAACGATGACGTAACTAAATTTTTTTTCATCACTATCTTGAATCATTTGTAAGAAATCTGGCCGGCGATCCGTCCGTGCGGACATAGCTCGATCAATGTATTCATGCATTACAATCAGACCTTCATTTTCTGCAAAAGCATGACAGACTCGTAATTGACCATCAATGCTTTCCTCTCGCTGTTTACTACTAGAATATCTGGCATAGATAACAGCTACGTTTTTTGCGTCTCCTGCCGGTTCTTTTCTTTTTTTCATACTTACCTCTCCTATATACACATACACATACGTATATACATATTATATGTGTATACGTATGTTAGTTTGATTTTACCTTTCCAAAGATTTATTCGACTTTTTTTTTGTCGAAATATATTTTCTGTTTTCCCGCTCTCTTTCTTGATATAAAGAAATAACTCTCTGCGCCCTCTTTCGTACAAAATCGCTGAGATAGTCTATTGTTTTTTTCGGCAACGGACATGTAGGATGATTTTCAAAAGAAAAGGCAGCTAATTTTCTTAGCCCTTTCATATGACGCTGTTCAACAAAGCATTTTGCGAGATCATCAAAGGGTAATGATGTTCCCCTGCCACCGGCCTCTTGCATGTACTCTTTCAAATTATTTAAATCTTGATTGCTTGCATCATACAGTAAGGATCTGCCATTATCAAAAATTGGAGCCGGTCGTAAAAATTCACCGGTATTATTATCGACAAGATATCCATAATTCGCATAATGACGGTCTTTATTGCAAATAATACTGTCAAATACCATCATGTCGGCATATTCTTGGTAGCCATAGATGGTAGCCATAGTTTTATGTGTTTCTATATTTTCATCATCTAAAAATTGCATGTCTAAGCCTTTACACGAAAAATAAGTGTAGGCATCTACATATCCTTCATCAGCACTTGTAAAAAGCTCACATAGACTTACAGTTTCCGTCGTTCCATCTGAGTGAGTGTATTTTTCTAAATCATATGGAACGTGCTTAATTTCCATGATATCTGCAACTTGAGAAGCATACCATTCCAGCGAAGCCTGAGTTCTTCCATCAGAACGAGGCATGAAATCATCGCCTTTCATTAAGCAGATCACACCGTCCCTTCGTGTCCAGCATTTTTTTAAAGCTCCACTAGAGGTTACTTCCGGTGTCGTAATAATGCCCGGTATTTTTGCACTGTATCCGGTAAAGGCGACCATGGCCAAACGTTCATTAAAAGGATGTGCATATAAATTACAATCGTCCCATCGCTGGGGAAAGTCTTTCGCCATAACCCAATAAGCATCATTAACAGATAATGCCTGTGTTACGTCGACGTATTTTAATGGATTTTCGTTGTCACTGATTGACTGTAGAATATTTTCAACAAATTGACGATTTTTAGGTACTTTTCGTTTTAAAATCCATTGATGAAAAGTAGCGTCTGTAAGATTCTCATATTGAAGCCTTTTAGGAAATAAATTTTTATTTTCTGAATGAAGCTTATCTATTTTTATTTCATATGTCGTATAGGGCATGGAATTAATTTCTCTACTCTTTTTATATACAGAAAAATCAATCAGTGCCTTGTCTTTTGATTTTAAGGTATATTGTCTGATTAATTCTTTATCCATAATAATCCTCCCATCTATTGTCTTGTAATTTTATGTTATCCATCACGATAGGTCCACGTGTTTCCATGGAAATTCCAGTAAATCCCCATGAGATCCCCGAACTTTTATGATACTTCCCGTAAGACAAAATTAAGCTAAGGATGTTGTTCTTTATCGAGTGACTGTTGTTTTTTTCGAGCCAATGCTTTATATTTTGCGAGTGTCGTCCGACTGAGTCCAGTAATAGCAATAACTTCCCGGTATGTTTTTGTTTTTAATAATTCTAAAGCGTGGTCGATTTTTACCTTTGATACCGGCGGCCGTCCTTCCCGAAAACCGGCTTTCGTCTTGGCTATTGCTTTCCCGGCTGCCGTTCGTTCAATAATTTGAGCCCTTTCAAATTCAGCTACGGCCAGCAGTACGTCATATTGTAACTTACCGATGGCTGAATTATCAAATGGATGTCGGTTTCCGCCTATATTAAGAATGTATACAGCGACGTTCCGTTCTGTTAATTCCCGAATAACTCGTTGACCTTCTTCCGCGTTACGAGCTAATCGATCAAGCTTTGTACAGAATAGTTCATCCCCTGCTTTTAGTTTATCAATAAGATTTTGAAATTTTCGCCGCTGTATGGTTTTCCCAGAATATTGTTCTATAACAATATTTTCTTCCGGGACTCCGGCCTCGATAAGTTTCTGGCGTTGATCTTCAAGAGAATTGCCTTTTAGCTGGATTAATGTCGATACCCGTGCATATCCATATTTCACACAACTTCCTCCTTTTTCACTAATTTTTAAAATATCGTTTGCGGATGAGTTTGCGGATGTTCTCTCTCCGCTTATTTTATCACATTTATCGTCGGTTTGTAAACTTTTGAGTTTACGGACTGTTTTAAGAAAAAAAAGACCCGGAACACACTCCGGATCTTTTTTCTGGAAAGGTAAATCGAGGGGTTGATGAGCGGCACTAAATGCATCTGTGATAATTTTAGTATGACATACATGCCGCATAAAGTCAAGCTATAATATACTAATAATAAATATAAACAGTCCATACCAGAAGAATCTTTTCTTCTGGTAAAACTAAAAAGGCCAACTCAAAAAAAGTTGGCCTTTATTGTACCATCAAGTAGTACACTCATCATATTTTGACGACTTATGCCGTCTCATGTTTATATGATATCAAATAACCAATGATAAATCAATATTTACAAGCCTCTCTTTTGGCAGCAATCGCTGATTCTAAATCTCCAATAGGCTTATTTAAGGCCCCATAAAGCAATGCGTCGACACCTTCGATCTTTGTAATATAGTCCTTTAATAGTTTTTTATATCTTGTATCATCTTGTGTTTTTGAAGTGGTATTCCATGCTTTATAATGCGAAGAAAGGGCTATAAAAATCAGATTTGCCCGTTGCCCGTGCGTGTAGTTTTTTCGCCGCAAATCCGTTCTTTTATAGTTTTCTGGAAGTGTTTTTCTCGTCATTTCTAATGCCATAACAAAAAGTGGAACGGCATAATTTTCTTCCAATAAAGTTAAATTTGCCTCGTTATAAGGATCATTAATACGCCCTAAAAGCCAGTCAAGAGATACTGCAAATACATCACTAATTAAAACTAATGTATCTTCTTTTGGGAAGCTGTGCTTGGATCTTATCCATTCGTTGACGGTCGACTTTCCTTTAATACCCAAAATTTTGCTTAATTCTGGGTAGGTTAAACTATAAGTTTCTTTGATTATAGTAAATCTTTCAACAAAATCATCTCTCCCGGCCATAAATATTTCTCCAATCTGGATTGAATATTTTATTCTAATCAGCTTTTTTGTGAGTCATAAAAGCTTTTTCTAAAGTTTAAAGAATTTTTTCTGTCGATCAATAAAGTCACTAAAATATTGTCTTTTAATAGTTCTGAATCCACATCTCCATCCATTGATTTTGGAGCGCTATTCCATGTTTTATAATACGAAGACAGTACTGTAAAAATAATATTGGCTCGTTCCTCGTTCGTGTAGTTTTTCCGGCGCAGATCCGTTCTGATATAAATTTCAGGTAGTGGAATCGCCGCTTTTTCTAATGCAATACCTAAAAGTGGAACGGCATATTTTTCTTCCAGTGATGTTAAGACCTTCTCGTTGTAAGGCTCATCAACACGGCCTAAAAGCCAGTCAAGGGATACTGCAAATAAATCAGCAATTTGAATCAAACTATCAAAGGAAGGCATGTTTTTATTGTTTTCAAATCGACTAATAATACCTCTATGTTTATACCCCAAAATATCGGCTAGTTCATGCGAAAGTACTCCATGACTTTTTCGTAACAATTTTAATCTTTTAGAAAATAAACCTCGGTTTGACATATTAAAACCGCTCCTATTCCCCGGTAACTTATTTTAGGTAAAAACACGGCTGCACAAGTATGTGCAGCCGTGTTTTTTATTTCCCATCATTAATTATTCTGACGGTAACGTTTCGACGGCTGCTTCATCAGCCGGAATGCTTTCCGGATCTTCCGATTCTTTTGTAAGGGAAAATTTAAAATACCCCGGTTTGCCATTTAACTCTAAATCAAATTTTTTCCGTTCATCCTCAAGAGCTTGTTCCAAGGCCGAAAAGATTTGCTCTACATGATCTTCCGTATAGTGATAGGATGACCTCTTTGAGAGAGCCCCGATTAAAGAAATTGCCTTCAATGCATTTTGTACCCTTTTTTCTGCAAGCACTTTGAATTTTTCCATTTTCTGATCCATAAAAATACCTCCTTTTAAATAGGTAAAACCGCTTTAGCAAGGGTAAGAATACCCTTAGCAAGGCGATATAAATAGCTTGCCGGAAGATATACCGGTGCATCGCTGAACCATAAATGACGCAATACCGGAAACCATCCGGTCAAGCGATATAAGGCCCATTTTGCGAGCTTAAAAACTCGATAGGCCAGCAATACCATAACGATCAAAGCCAGCGCTCCCGTCTTATACCAAACCGCAGCATCTAAGAGCGGCCCCATCGAGAGAGCGACGGACATCATCATGCTGAGTACCGATATCAGCACCATCAGCAGCAGCGTCTCTGCAATCATCACAACGGCCCAGAACAATCGTAAAAATGCAATCATATTACATTCCTCCTTATCATAATGACCATCCGGCGTACAAATCTTGTTCAACTCGCTCCATCTCAGTTTTCTTGAGGTATCGTCTATCATCATCAGTCCAGCGTACCGCGAGTTTTCCATTGGTGCTTTGTGTGGCTTCTGCCACTAATCGACTCACCTCGCGCATGACGTTTGCCGGTCGTTCAACCGGATAAGTTACAGGCGCCGTTTTCGGCAGCAGCCATGCCGTTTTTTTCTTGCCAGCTGCCAAAAATTTTCCATCATTACATCTTGGCAGATACGGCTGCCGGGCCTTGTACATCGGCACTGATTCACGGGTAGCTTCTACTTTTGCATAAGCAACTTCCTGTTCATTTATCTGCCGTAAAACGACTTTATAGACCGGGGCCTTTCCGCGATCCATAGGATCCCCGATACGGATAGCACGACCATGCCATTCCTGTTTTCTGCCATGCCATTCCGGTTCACCCAGCAGATAATACTCCCGTCCCTCGAAAGTATCGTGACTTAATTCACGAACCGGCTGAATCCCGTAAACCTTGCAATACTCGCGGACTTCGCGAGCTAACTTTTCAGCGAACAAAATCTGATCGGGCTCCATCGCGGCGGCCAGCTGGATTCTTTTGTTCTTAAATTCACGTAATGATTTCTCTTTGCGCTTATACAGGCCATAAGATTTCCGGGCCTCTTGTTTATGCTCTTCATTTTTCGTTCGCAGCTCATCGTAAACCGACTCGATTTTAGCTTTCTTTTCTACTAATAGCGAATCATAGGCCGCGAGTCTTTTTTGACTTGCTACAAGCGCTTTCCGGACACGGGCATTACGCCGCCTGAAGGCTTCTTCTTCAGCCGGCGTCCGGGTATCTCGTAAGTGAGATTTCAAGGTGCGCAAGGTCCGTTCTAAAGACCAATGATGTTTCTTTTCTTTTCTCCATTCACTGCCTAAGACATATTCTATAGCATCGTCTTTGAGAGGTCCTTCTTCCCGGACCATCCGGCGGGCTGCATGATAGGATTCAATCGCCTTAGCAGCATCTTCTACCATTCGACGTTCTTCTTTTTCCATGGCTTCAATAACGTCGCCAACGGTAATAATAACCGGATCCTCAGCATCGCCTTTCCGGTTTACATTTTCTCTTTGAGCCTTACGTATTTTTGCTTTTTCTTGTTGCAACTTCCGGGCAAGACGGCGGATTTGCAGGTCGTTAATGTAGAGAGTGATCATCTGTTCCTGATGAGATTTTTCAGAAAATTCGCGTACTCGTTCATCCGATTCTTGCCTCGCAGCTTCATCGGTTTCATCTTCCGTCCCATCTTGGAGCGCTCTGATATCGCGGGCTAATTCCACATCTTCTAAGAGACGGATTTTCTCCATAATGAGGTCATTACGATAAGCTCGACCTAAGTGGGGCGCTGCCGTCCGGTTGACAAGTTCTGCTTCATCGTAACGACCGGCGGTGACTAATTCGTCGTAACGATCGGCATTGTTTTTTTCGGTGACTTCGGCTGCAATGCCGCGCTCCCGGAATTTTTCATTAACCATTTCAGCCCAGCGTTTTCGCATTTCATGCAATTTATTTTTCTCCAAAAACTCCCGGCTGCTTCGATAGCCCCCAATAGGCACACCTTCGCGCGTCGTACTGTAGGCATTAAAGTATTGATTCGGCCCTAAAATACGCTCGGGTTCTTGAATCTTCTCGTTAAACATAAGGTGGACATGAATGTTCTTATGCCCCGTCTCTAAGGCAGAATCCTTGCTGTGAACAGCATAGGTATAGGCATACTTATCAATATTAAATTCTGACATAAAGGACTCAAGGACCGCTAAGTTATCTTCAAGGGACAACTCTTCTTGAAGCCCTAACTCAATTTCTCGATAGGCTCTTCCGCTGGGACTCCGATGCGACTCTGCCTGATCCCAAAAGTACCCGGCATTTTCACCGGCCCACTCCGGAAGGTTTCCGCTCTTAGCTAAAACAAAATCTTCCTGTCGGCCCTTCATGTGGGCATACTGGCACTGGCGAGCAATATAGTTAAAATGCGCTTTTGCCGACAACTTGCTGCCGTCTTTGCGGCGCGGTTGCGGTTTCATCGAAAGATGAAAATGTGCCATGTCATGCCCTCCTTTTTAACAAAAAAAATATTTTTTAATATTTTTTTGTACTCTTTTTTCGGCCTTTACGGCCCAGGCGAAGCCTCCGCGACTGGTCGCGGCCACCACCCCCTTGCCAGAGGGAAGGCGCGCGTACATCTCCTGAGATGTGTAAGTGCGCATTTGCCTGTTTTAATTCGCTCCGCTCATTAAATTATATCACATAATGGGATTTTCTTAAAATAAATATATCAAATATTTTTCCTTATTCCACTCAAAAAATCCATTTAAATTCATATTTTTAGCCATTTTTATAGCTTGCAATTTATTTTTTATTATGATATTTTAAAATAAATATTATGACGAAAGGAGATGAAATGATTGTATCCGAACCATTCCACCCCACCGAAGGGAAATCCCACCGATCCCCTCGAAAAAACGTATCAAGGCCATTACGGTGACGATATTGCCAATGCCCTTCGCGACGTAAAACATGCACGGAAACTAAACCGATATCTGGCAATATTATGTGGCATCTGTGTCGTGTCTACGGTATTAGTCGCGACGACCTATAACTACAAAACTTATGTCGTTCGCGTCGATAATGCCACGGGACAAGTCGAAACCGGAGGGCAGCTCAAAGCGACGAATTATTCACCTCGCGACGCTGAAATCATTCACTTTCTTGCCCAGTTTGTTATGAATACCCGCGGCGTTCCCATGGACCCCGTGCAGTATAAGCAGAACTGGGACCGGGCTCAACATTATCTGACTCCCGAAGGTGGTGCTAAATTAAGCGCCCTCTACAAACAAGACAATCCAACAGATAAACTTGGCAAGATGACGGTGCAGCCTGTCATCAAATCAATCCAGCTGCAACCGGGTACGGATAACGTCTATCAGGTTCGCTGGATGGAAAGAGATTTTTATATCGGCGGGGCTGAGGCAACGACGAAAAAGGACAATAACTATGTTGCCCTTTTTACGGTCGTCATTGATCCCCCAACGAAAGAACAAGAATTACTTATCAACCCCCTTGGCCTAAAAATTAAGGACATGACCTTTGCAACCGAAATCACGAAGGAGGCACGCTGATGATGAAACATAAGCTAAAAAAGAGATTGTTGGCAACCGTGTGCCTCTGTTGCCTCTCGTCATCTATGACGATGGCGATGGACAAGTCTACGTATGAGACCAGCGACGGAAACGGCATCGCCGCAAAAGTCGTCTATGAGTACAAGCCGGACTCGCTTTTCGCAGTACACACCCATGTCGGGTACGTGTCGGACATTACCCTTCGTGCCGGCGAAAAAGTAACCTACATTGCCGGCGGTGATACGAAACGCTGGCTCATCGATCAGGCGTCCGTCGGAAACGTTACCCATATCTATATCAAGCCCCTTAAATCCGGAATCAACACCAATATGATTATTAATACGGATCAGCGGAGTTATCGCTTGTATGTTGTTTCGGACGACGGCGATTATACCCCGATCCTTGAATGGGAATTTCCGGAAGACAATACGTTTCAGAAAATGGTCGACCATCCTCTCCCGTATAAGGACAAGGCTGAAAAACAGTTCCTTGACTTATACACCGTGAAAAAAGGAAACACCTATGTACTGAAAGATATCAACCGGAATTACAAAATCCGTAAGCACGGAAAACTTTCCCCGGATGTGCTGCCGACGGAAATTTTCGACGACGGCACTCGGACTTATATCCATATGCCGCCAACCAATAAGTACGACCAGCCGACACTGTACCGGGTCAACGAACGGAACAAAGAAGAGCTTGTAAATTACCGGTATCGGGACGGATATTTCATCGCGGATCGAGTCTTTACGAAAGCAAGATTACGTTACACCAGCTCCCTGTATATCGATATCCTGCCGGCAAAGACGAATGAATTACATAAGCCAGAAGGGAGTGATAAATCGTGAGTCTGAACAATAACCTTCCGGGTCCGATTCTTGACATTCTCAACCGGTGCCGAAGAAAAATAAGAGCCTTCCAGCATCGCGATGAAGCCGGCCAATTTCAAGATACAGAAGAACTGTATCGCCTGTCGCAAGAGGACCTTGACCGTCGCCCGGACGACGCTTATGATCCGCAGGAAGATTACGACATGGAGTTTCCGGAAGACGAAGAAGCCGATGGCTCCGAAGCGCAGCGTCTACATCGTAAAAAGATTATCGGCGTCGCCGCCGGTGTCGCCGTAGTGGCCGTAGCAGCCGTTATCGGGAACAGTATCTTTCCCTCATCGACTAATAAAAACAATACGCAAAAAACAGGGGATCAGGTAGCACAGGTCGCCCCCAGTGAAATCCCCGGATCGTACAGCGATATCGAGCAATTCAGCGATAAAAAAGGGAATAAAACTGCCGGCCAACAGACGCCGGGACAATCTCCGAACGGCGTCAATGATGAGTATGGAGCCGCGTCAACCGGCACACCTCCGCCACGACCTTCCGGCACAAATTATAGAGAAAAATATGCTAACGCAGCGCCGGCTCCGGCAGCTGCTCCCCCATCATCGCGACCGGCTGCAACCGTAACGGTCACGAAAGAAAGCGCCGCTGAGAAAGCCGCCAAAGAAGAGGCTAAAGAGACAGCAGCCGCCATGAACAGCTCGATTGCCTTTGACGTTGCCGTCAAAACCACGCAGGCAATGATCCAACAAAATAACGCCGGCACGGCAGCTGCCGAAGCCCCTGTCCCCGGCAGCACGGTCGCTGCCGAAGCATCGTATCGAGACGATACGTATAACAGCAGCAGCTTACATGCGCTGCATGCCGGGACGATCATTCCGGCGACGTTATTGACAGGCGTTACCAGCGATGTACCGAACAGCGACGTCGTCGCCGAAGTCCGTCAGGACGTCTATGACAGTCAGACCGGAATGTACCTACTTATCCCGCAAGGCAGCCGTATCATAGGCACTGCCGGAAGGGCCGGGAATCGCGGGAATGCCCGAATCGGAGTCATCTTCACACGGATCATCCTCCCCAATGGCGATAATATTGAACTGCCGAATCAGCAGGCTATCGACGGCACGGGGATGCCGGGCCTAAAAGACAAGTATTCGCAGCACTCGTCCGCGATTTTCCGAAGCGCCTTCATGACAAGCCTATTGGGTGCGGCCGCCCAGTCGGCAACGGGAAATACCTCTGGGGACGACGACCGTTCGCCGGGGCAAGAAGCCGTTTCCGGGGCTGTAGCACAGGTCATGGATGCCGCCAGTAAATTAGTCGACCGGGCGCTCGATCAAGAGGCGACCATTACCATCCGCCCGGGGACCGCCTTTAGTGTCTTTTTGAATCAGGATCTTCTCCTTCGAGAGTTAAATGAGTCGCTTTAAAATCTTTATGCTTTCCCTTCTCGCCCCTTTCGGCGGAATCTGGATGTCCACACAATCTTTTGCTGAAAAGATTCATTACGACGCCCGATTTCTAGGCGATCCGTTCCTTGCGACCGATACCATAACACTATACGGCCCTTTCAAAATATTTTCGTGGTATCGGCTCTACAACGCCTATGTCCCGGATCTTCTCCGGGGCAGCCTGCTCTGGATTTTTGCTGGCTTTCTTGCCATGCTGGGGATTCTCATGTTGTTCCGGCCGAAAGCACCGATGACAAGTCACGGCAGCGCCCGCTGGGCGAAATACGCAGATCTATTAAAAATGGATCTTATCTCCGGATCGGGTGTTGTAGTCGGGCTCTATGATGCCGAATGGAAACGCAAAATCACGAAAGTATTGCGAAGTCTTGAATTACAAAAAAAAGAGAAGGAAAGCTATGCGGAAATGCATTACGACCGAAAGCGTGACAACAAGATGGACAAAAAAGCCGAAGTGATTGACCGTCTCCGCGCTAAACTCGTAGATCTTCCCGCTGGCGGCCGGCAAAAGGCCCTCATAAAAAGGATCGCCGCCGAAGAACAGCAAATGGAAGAACTTTCTCGAAAGTATGATGCAAAAAAAGATGATAAATGGATTTACTACCGGTATATCTGGCCTTACAAAAAATTGTTTTCGCTCTACACTCACCTTCCTCATTTTTACCTTCGAGATAACTCCAATAAGCACTTAGCCGTCATTGCCCCGACCCGCAGCGGGAAAGGCGTCGGTCTCATTGTGCCGACCCTTTTAGGCGGCTGGAAATCAAGCTGCATCGTCAATGATATTAAGTCGGAAAACTGGGGTATCACCTCCGGCTATCGTCATTACCGGATGGGCCAAAAGACAATCAAGTTTGAGCCTACAGCCGACGACGGATCAAGCGCTCGCTGGAATCCCCTTGATGAAATCCGGATCGGCGATCCCATGGAAGTCTCCATGGCGCAAAATTTAGCCGCGGTTCTCGCGGACTATGAAGGAAAAGGAAAGCCCGATCACTGGACCGCGAATGCCGCGAACGTCATCATGGCCGTAATTTTGCACCTTAAATATGCACATTTTGCGCAGCCCAGTCTCTACCCTCATCCGCCGAACCTCTACACCGTCGCAGCCTTCCTAAAAGCAGTATCGGCTCCGACAGTAAAGGAAGACGAGGAAGGGAACGAGTATTACGACGAAAATGATATCTCCGTACAGGATTTCGTGACGGCGATTCAAGCCCTAACCGATTTCAAACACGTACCCAAAGACGGCATTGAAATCGACGAGTGGGATACCAAAAAATGCGAATATGTAAAACGGAAATTCCTGCCGGCAGATCTTCACAACCTGTATCCGACGGCAAATACATCCGAAAATCCGTATACGCACCCCATCATAGGGCAAGCCTTTATTGAAATTTCAAAAAAGCCGGACAACGAGCTTGGCAGTATCGTATCGACGGCCAATACAGCCCTTAAAGAATACCTTGATCCGGTTCTCTCGATGAATACGTCGGTCAGTGACTTTTGTATCGACGATATCATGAATTACAAAAAGCCGGTTACGCTCTATCTGGTTACACCGCCCTCGGACCTTCTCCGTCTGGCCCCCATTTTCAGGCTGTTCTTCGAGATGATGGTCCGCCATCACGCAAGAAGTATCGGTGAATATAAGAACGGGCAGGCGAAGTCCAAATATAAGCATAAGTGCCTGTTTCTCATGGACGAATTTTCATCCCTTGGAAATCTGCAAAGCTTTGCAGCGACACTCTCGTACATCGCCGGTTATGGGATGAAGGTATTCCTTATCAATCAAGGATTGCCTCAGATCAACGGGATCTACGGCAAAGACAACCAGATTCTGATGAACTGCCACCTCCAAATTTTCTTTGCCCCCAATGATAACGATACGGGGAAATATGCCGAACAGCTGCTCGGCAACGAAACGATCGAAGTCGAATCCCAATCAGATTCCGGCGGCCTCCGGATACTCTCTAAAACGAACTATTCCCGGTCGCAGACTGGCCGCGCTCTCATGACAGCCGACGAACTGAAACGTCTGGGCGATCAGGAAATCATCATTGCATCCGGTTCTCCGCCCGTTTTAACGGACAAAATCAAATATTATGAAAATAAATTCTATACGAAAAAACTTGTAGATGCGCCTCCTGTATCGGATGTTATCCGGACAGATAAGGAACATAATGCCAATCCCAAACGAGATGCCCTGCTGGCCGCCTTGAAGGCCGGTCGGAAGAAAGCTACTCAGAAAGCAGAAAATTCCCCGTCCTTCACCTACAAACCCTTAGAGAAGGACAGGGAATCTGAAAAAGCTCCATCCCCTGCACAGCCGGCTACGTTCTATCGCACCTTGCAGCCGGAAAATCCGGCTATACAGGAGCCACCATCAGAAAGGAGGTCTAGTCATGGCTCAGCAAGTCAGCGCCCACCAGCTACGGAAGATTCAAAACCAAATTGAAAAACGCCGGAACGATCAAGAACGATTTCAAAGGCAACTGGCGGAAAGTAGAAAAGCCGAAGAGCGCCTAGCCCGGCAGCAGAAAGAAATGGAATATCAATATCTAGCGCAGCTTATCCGGTGGACGGATTTCCCGGTTGATATGCAGGATTGTCTCATCGGATGCATCCTTGAGTGCAAGGAATTTCTCGATACGACGGATGTGTCGAGTGATTCCCATTGTCAGGCATGGCGGGATCGATACCTCGCTTTTTGCAGGGACAAACAAATTGCACCTATATTTTCTAGTCCTGTAGAACTGGCAAGTGAATGAGGTGATGCCTATGAATGACCCGAATACAGCCGTCCTTGACGGAATTATCCCCATTCCTATCGTTAAGCTTGTCCGACGGAAAGACATTACAGAAATCTACGTCAATGATGACGGGTACTTACGCTATCAATCGCATACGGACGGTAAAATCAAGACGGACTGCTATATGCCGCCGGAAGAAATACGAGCCTTCATCGAATTTATCGCCGGCCACGGCGGTAAGGTGGTCAATTCAGAAATTCCGTCCGTATCTACCGAAATCCGGGAATACCGGGCTCGGTTTCAAGGTGAGCTTCCGCCAGTCGTTCGAAATCCTCAATTCAATCTCCGTAAGCAGGCCCTAAAAATCTTTACATTGGCCGAATACGTCACGAACGGTACGCTGACTCCGCATTATAAAGCATATTTAGAGGATGCCATTGCCAAGCGCAAAAACATTCTCATCGTCGGCGGCACCGGAACCGGGAAAACGACCTTCCTGAATGCGATTCTTGACGCCATTGCCAGAATATCTCCGTATCATCGCATTATATCTATCGAAGATTTGCCGGAGCTGCAATGCCCGGCAGATGATTACTCTCCCATGTTTACGAAACAAGAAACAAATAAGCAGGGGATCAAGTACAACATGACAAGGCTTTTAGCCGATTGTATGCGTCGAAGCCCCGACCGGATCATCTTAGGCGAAGTAAGGGACGGCGCGGCCTACACCATGCTCAAAGCGTGGAATACCGGCCACGAAGGCGGCGCCTGCACCGTCCATGCCAATTCAACAGAACAAGGGCTGACTCGAATTAAATCGCTGGCACAAGAGGATCCGAATGCATCCGGTGAGCTGAAAGAACTTATTGGAGAGGCTATCGACGTTGTCGTATCCATTATCCATACCGATCTAGGAAACGGCCGGAAAGGGCGTGTCGTAAATGACATTATCGAAGTATCCGGTTATGACGATGCGACGCAGCAATACCGTATTACACATATTCCGAAAGAAAATGACTTATCGATTTAACCGTTTGTATTTTATATAGGAGGAATTACGATGAAAACTCAGATTACGTCTGTATACCGAAAACTCCGCCATAGCTATATGGTTAAAACCGCAGCAGCAGCCGCCGTACTTTCCACGTCTCCGATTTATTCCATATTTGCAAAATCAGGATCTATCTATACGGCTCAGAGTGATAATTATAAGTGGCCATGGACCGATTTCTTAAGGCACTTAGCCGGCGAATTATCCGGTCCCCTGCCTATGATTTTAGGTATCATGGGGATCGTCGGCGCCGCGATTGCCCTCTTTTCCGGCAACCATGGAGGCGGTACACAAAAATTCATTATTCTGATTTTCGCCATTTCAATTTGTTTGTTCGCTCCGAATTTTATCACCATGGTCAATGATAGTGCCGTCACTGCCGGCATGACGATTTTCCCGTAAAGGGGTGTGTGTTATGGACAATAAAGAAATTCCGACGGCCCCCGGCTACAGGGCGCCTCTCCATCGCAGTTTGACACAACCGCTCTATTGGATGGGCGTTCCCCGGAATCTTCTTCTGCTCGAATTTTTTACCGGTATTATCGGCGGTATTTTACTAAAAACCTTTCTGGTCCCCCTGCTTTGTGTCGCCGTCCATCTCGTGTTTCGCTATCTGGGACAGGTTGACAATCAGTTCCATCTTGTTTTTTGGCAGAACAAAGACTATGAGGACTATTACGATCCATAGGAGGTGATGCATGTGCTAGGCTTATTTAAAAAGAAAAACAAGCGAAAAGAAGTTCCTAAAACCGCCTATACGCACGAAATCGGAGCCTTTAAGGAAAGACCTAGGCTCGAATATGCCGTGCCTTGGAAATGGATTGAGCCGAATACCGGCTTGGTCCTTAATAAGGATAATTCGATGTTTTGTGTCTATTCCTTCCGCGGCCCGGACATGGAAAGCAGCACACAGACGGAACTGGGACAATACTGCCTTCGCTTGAACAATGCGTTCATGCGTTTGGGAACCGGCTTTACGATTTATCTCGAAGCCCAGCGCCGGATTTCTTCGAGTTACGACGCATCTCTCATGCCGACGCCCCTGCTGCAACAGTGGGAAGACGACCGCAGGGACTACTACGAATCAAGTGCGCATTATGAATCGGAGTATTATTTAATCTTATCCCATGTTCCACCGGCAACAACACGCAGTAAGATTCAGCAGTATTTTATTTCTGAATCGACGGCACAGAAGGATCGCGACGTCGATACCCGGGCCTTTATCAAGCTCGTCGATAACTTTTTGGCAAACTGCAACTTGGTCACGGATCTTCTCAGTAAATTTTTGGGCAATATCGAAAAATTATCGACCGAAGAAACGCTCCGGTATTTGCATAACCTTATCTCCGACCATGATATGCCCATTCGTTACAATCCCGATCAATATCTTTGTGACTACCTCTCTGATTGCAGCCTGCTTTGCGGCCGGGAACCCCGTCTTGGCAAAAAATGGTTCAAAGTCGTCGCTTTCCGGTCATTTACCCCACTTACAGAGTCAGGAATGCTCGATGCCTTGAATAACCTCAATATCGAGTATCGCTGGTCTTGTCGCTTTATCTGCCTGTCCCCTCAAGACGCCAAAGAAGAAATCTATAATTATCAAAAACGCTGGGGGCAGCATGCTAAATCACTTCCCACCATGGTGCGAGAATCAATCACACAGACGCCCAGTGCAGATGCCCTTGATGAAGATGCCCTGATGCAGCGAGACGATGCCGCAGCGGCACTGGTGGAGCTTGCCAGCGGTCAAGTAGCCTATGGCTACTACACCTCGGTCGTCATCGTCATGGACGAAGACAAGGAGCAATGCGATGAAAAAGCTACGCGAGTCATGAGCGTCATCAACGGCCTTGGTTTTACGGCGTCGATTGAAAGGGACAACTCTATCGACGCATGGCGCGGTACTCATCCGGGATGTGACCGCTGCAACGTTCGCCGTCCCATCGTTAGTTCCTTAAATTTCTGTCACCTCGCCCCGGCCACAGCTATCTGGCCTGGAGACATAAAGAATGAGTGTTTAAAGGGGCCTGTATTGCTCTACACCGACAGTAACGGATATACGCCATTCCGACTATCCCTGCACGTCGGCGATTTAGGGCATACGATGATCGTAGGACCTTCCGGGTCCGGTAAATCCGTTTTACTTAACACACTTGAAGCACACTTTTTAAAATATCCGAACAGCAACGTGTTTATTTTTGATAAAGCCGGCAGCTCTCGAGCGCTTACGTATGCCGTTGGCGGCCATTTCTACAATCTTGCGGCCGAAGGTGCTTCTGACCTGTCTTTTCAACCCTTGGCCCGGATCGATGATCCGGATGAATGTAAATGGGCGAAAGACTGGATCCTATCGTATCTCACCAGTAAGAATATGACGATTACGCCGGTCGAAGACAATTATGTATGGAACGCGCTGCAATCGATGCAGCGCTTCGGGAAAAAACAACGTACCATGAGTATTTTTACGGAAATGGTACAGTCGGAAGATATCCGTGAGGCCTTGCGTCCATTAACCCGCAACGGCAGCTATGGCGGCCTTTTCGACAACGATATCGATTTTGCCGGCAGCGGGAATTGGCAGGTCTACGAAATGGAGACACTGATGAATACACCGGGAATCGTCCCGTCTACCCTCGATTACCTTTTCCACTCCATTGAACGGCAAATCAGAAATGCAAAAGGCCCCAGCATTATCGTACTCGATGAATGTTGGATCTTCTTTGACAACCCGGCTTTTAAGGCGAAACTCCGGGAATATTTCAAAGACATGAGAAAAAAGAACACGAGTATTATTTTTGCAACGCAGAACCTGTCTGACATTGCAAGCAAAGAAGACTTGATGACAACCGTCATGGAAAACTGCCCGAACCGGATCTATCTTCCCAATGTCAATGCCCGCAATCAGCAGAATATGGAAATGTATCGAAAATTCGGCTGCAACGACCGGCAAATCGAAATCATCAGCTCCATCACTCCAAAGCAAGATTATTACTATAGTTGCGAACAAAAAGGCAACCGGATTTTCTCCCTTGCACTTCAGCCTTCGGAGTTACCCTTCGTGACAGCTACCGGAAAGAGCGATCAACAGGCTATGAATCAGATGATTGCAGCCGGAAAGATGGATCGCTTCGTGGAAGAGTGGTATCTCTACAAAGGCGCCGAAGAAGAGTGTGAAAAGTATAAGGAATACGCGCGTCGCGCTAACAGCTAGTCTTTACGTTTATCTTGAGTTCACTAGAAAGGACTACTTATCATGAAAAAAAGACTAAAGTACACCTCAGCAGCCTTACTTGCCGTATTAGCACTTGGTATCAGCATCCCCATCCGTGCCGCTGACGCGGATGCCGGGACGAATATTACAAATATCGTAATCAACAATATCACCGAAGATACGGGCCTTGAGCTTGGTACGGATGCCAGAGCCAGAGGTCAAGGATCTATCGCGACCGGCAAAAACAGTCTTGCTATTGGGAAAAATGCCGTCGCAACTGGCGGTAATGAAACACAGGACAGTATCAACGCAAAACTGAATGAAAATAAGCAGCGCTTGCAGGATATCGCCGATGCCGAAGCCAATACGAGCCGATTGTTAGCTGATTTACAGAATATCCGGAAAGTAGAAGCTGACGTACTTGAAGCCGGTGAACGGGTAAAACAGGTCCAAAAGGCTAAAGCAACGGCCTACGACCGGTATGTAGCCTCTCAGACAGCTTACAATGACGCAAAAGCCGGTGCTGCCGATTTCCTCCGTGAAGCACAAGCTAAAATTGACGATTTGAATAGTCGCTTAACCGGTGTCAGTAAGCTAACGAACGTCAATATTAACTCCGACGAAGGTTTGACGTCTGCCGCAACACAACTGAAAAGCATCGCCGAAGAAGGTACTACTTTAGATTTATCCGTTGATTTTTATAAAGATTATGTAAGTAGCTATTATCAAGCGTTAGGAGATATTCGATTAAATGAAGCGATTGTTGCAAAAACTCAATCTAATTCTTTTAGTGGGCTTAATAATTCTAATGTAAACGATGTAAAAAATGCATATGAAAGTCTTAGTAGTTTAAATTCAAGTGGTACATCAAACGGAGTTTTATTATTTGGCAATTTAACTTCTTCGTTTGTTTATGGAAAAAGATCATTAGGAATTGGCTCTGGGAATGGTATTAGTAGTCAAGGAAGCATATCTTCAGCTATATTTGCTGATAATTTAATTAATAAACCAACTAAAAATTTAATTGGTAAAAATGTTACAACAGAAATAAGTTCATTAGAAGAATATCAAGAAGTTCAATCGTTAGCTCCAATATATAAATTAGCTTTTAAAGAATATCTCGATAATTCTACAGATCCGTTTTTAAGTAATTCAACATTTAAAAATGCTTTTCTTGATATGTTAGAAAAACGCATTGACCTAATTGTTAAATCACAAGAGACAGCTTATTATCAAGGACAATATGAATCGACAAATGACGTTCAATGGCTTGATAAGAAAAAAATAGCTTTAAATGAGTATAATGATTTAGCATTAGATATTAAAAACTCAACTTCCATAAACGTTATAAAATCAAATGTTATTTCTGAATGGAAAAAAGAACATGTTGATAAAATTAAGGAAAAAAATAAGATAACAACCAACACATTAACGTCTGAATTAGAAAAAGCCCTAGGTATTAATAAAAACGCAGTACGGGACAAAGAGGCTGAAATCGAACGATTGAAGCAGGCTATGGATCAAGCCAAATCGACTTACGATAACACTAACCCCTCGGCAGCAGACTTAGCTCTCTCTCAACGGTATGAACAAATCATGGCAGAATTAACCGCGAAAGCCAGTGAATTAAAAGCAGAACAGGAACGACTTAACGCATTAAAGTCTGCCCTCACCCTCCATGATTTAACGAATGTCGGTGAAAACGCCCTCGCAATCGGGACAAACGCCCTTACAACCGGGACAAACGCTATGGCTATCGGGACAAGCGCGATTGCGGTCGGGGAAAATGCCATTGCAATCGGTAAGGACAGCGCTGTAACCGGAAACAATAGTATCGCCGTCGGTGTCGGTCATATCGTGATTGGGAACAACTCTGGTACATTTGGTGATCCGAACACGATTTACGGCGATAATTCTTATGCTATTGGCAATAACAATACCATCGGCGATGCCAATACGCCGAATACAGTCGGTACGAACACCTTCGTCCTCGGCAGTAACGTCACGACAACGGCCAATAATGCCGTCATCTTGGGCAATGGCAGTACAGCAGATGCAGACAATGTAGTATCCGTAGGTGCAGCCGGCTCGGAACGGAAAATCATCCATGTAGCAGCCGGCGAACTTTCTAAGACCAGTACAGATGCCGTCAATGGATCCCAGTTATTTGACGCCATGCAAAATGCTGGCAAAACCTATACCGCCGGGACGAATATCACAATCAGTGATACGAACGTAATTAGTGCCGCCGGCACCGGGACGAATGCAGCCGGCGATACCGGCCTTATCACCGGCGATACCTTATATCAGACTATTTCTAATATTACAAACACAACGAATGCCAATTTAGCAAAAAAGGCTGATAAAGACGCGAATAACTTAACCGATACGGATGTCGTCTCTTGGCAGGAAAAGCTCGGTAACGGTAAAAACGCTAAAGGCGATGCCGGCCTCATTACCGGCGATACCTTATATTCCGCTATTGACGGCGTCAATACAAGCATTACCAATAAGGCAGATATCAACTTAACCAATATTACCAACGACGGGAAGACCATCATCCGTAACCTTGCCAAAGGATCCGTGAAAGTCGTTGACGGCACGAATACGACCGTCACGATCGGCGCCGACGGCGATGCCACAACGTATGCCGTCAACGTTACGAACGATGCCATTAAAGGCGCGATTCAGGCTGATCTTGACAGTAAGGCCAACCGCGACGCGACTAACCTCACGGTAGCGAATAAGACTTCTTGGAAAGCTGCATTAGGCGACGGTGTCAATGCTGCTAATGATACCGGACTCATCACCGGGAATACGCTGCACCTGGCCCTTAACGGCATAAATACGGATATTACCAATATCAACAATACGTTGAATCAAAAAGCGGATATCACGTTGAAAAATATTACGAATGAAGGAAAGACCGTCATCCGTAACATCGCCAAAGGATCCGTGAAAGTCGTTGACGGCACGAATACGACCGTCACGATCGGCACCGACGGCGATGCCACGACGTATGCCGTCAACGTTACGAACGATGCTATTAAAGGCGCGATTCAGGCGGATCTTGACAGTAAGGCCAACCGTGACGCGACTAACCTCACGACAACCGATAAAGATGCATGGAAGGCAGCCTTGGGCGACGGAATCAACGAAGCCGGAAATACCGGCCTTATTACCGGCGATACGCTTCATCAAGCACTTGAAAATGCGACGAACACAACAAACACCAATCTCGCAAAAAAAGCCGACAAAGATGCCGGTAATTTGACAGATTCAGACGTCGCAGCTTGGCAGGAAAAGCTCGGTAACGGTAAGAACTCCAAAGGCGATACCGGCCTCATCACCGGCGACACCTTGAATCAGGCAATCGAAAACGTAACGAATACTACCAATGTTAACCTCTCCTCAAAAGCCAATATTAATTTAACGAATATTACGAACGAAGGAAAGACCGTCATCCGCAACATTGCAAAGGAATCCGTGAAAGTCGTTGACGGCACGAATACGACCGTCACAATCGGCACCGCCGGCGATGCTACGACGTATGCCGTCAATGTATCCAACGATAGCATTAAATCGGTCGTACAACCGGAATTAGACAAGAAGGCCGATAAAGACGCCGGCAACCTTACAGATAAAGACGTCTCTGCATGGCAGGAAAAACTTGGCACCGGAACTATTTCCGAAGGCAATACCGGCCTTGTAACCGGCGGATCGGTATACGATGCAATCAAAGATTTTGACGGCAACGGCCTTGTAAAAACGGATGGCAAGGTAATTACCATCGACAATACCGGGACCGCGACCACGATCGATGTCTCCCATACCGTGAACGGTGTCACCGAAGGCCGTGTGCTTACCGGCGTATTAACGGATACCTCTGATGCTACGTCAGTCGTTAACGTCGGTACACTTGCCGGGGCATTGGATGCTTACGGCAGTAATGTCAATCGTCAAATTTCCAGTCTCGACCGCAAGCTCTCAAAGGATATCGGGAAAGCCGGAGCTGCTGCCGCTGCTTTGGCTGCACTGAAACCGTTGTCCTATGACCCGGCCAATAAGCTCAACTTTGCCGTCGGTCAAGGCCACTACAGAGGCCAGAACAGCACGGCATTAGGCGTGTTCTATACTCCGAACGAAGACGTCCAAATCAATTTCGGCGGTACTGTTACCGGCAGTGACAAAGCTATTAACGGCGGTGTCTCGTTCCGGATTGGTTCTGGCAATAAGGCTAAAAAGATTGTTAAAACCAGCGAATTTAATGCCTTGAAGGAACAAAATGCAGCCATGGCCGCCCAGCTCGCAGAACTTAGCAAGCGGATTGACGCACTGCAAAATCAAGGCTTAGGTATTAAGCTTCTGCCGAATCAGACACCGTTCCCGGACGTTCCGGCAAGTCACTGGGCAAATACGGCCGTTGAAACGCTGCACGGCAACGCTATCCTTACCGGCTATCCGGACGGCTATTTCCATGGAGACCGGACGATGACTCGCTACGAATATGCGCAGATGCTCTATAAGGCGCTCCAAAAAGGGGCTTACGTCGATCAAGCAACTCTTGAAGAATACGCTCCGGAGCTTGCTAAAATCAACATGCAAAATCAGTAAAGAAATACAGGCCGGGACCGGTCGATGTTTCGGTGGGGTCAGCCAGCCGTCTGGCTGACTGGCCCCATTTTATTTTCAATGAAAGGAGACCTGTACCATGCAGTCGTTAAGAAAAAGAAAATTTGCCAAAATCTTATGTGTACTAGGCACAACGAGTATCCTTATGATGCCCGCTGCTTACGCGGCGATCCCGGTAATTGATGTGGACAATACCCTTCAACAAGCAAAAACCTATGCAGAAACAATTAAGGTCGTTACCAATACGGCAAAAACACTAGAGGTCGTTATTCTTGACCATCTAGGACTGAGTAAAGAAGACAAAGAAGCCTTTCATAAGAAATTTGACGAAGGCATAAAAAAAGTAACCGCTATTTTAAACGGCGATACTACCGGAATTTTTAATACGGAACGTCATCCGCTGGATGAACGGGACGGAAAAATCAATCTGCAAGAAATAACGAAGATGTACGACGAACAATTCCCGCAAGTCTGGGCAGATTCAATTGTCGCCAGTCCCAACGGTAACAATCCCGGATCTCTTAAAGCGACTATCGAACTTTGGAAGGCCGCCCGGAACAGATCTATCGGATCCTTGATGGAAAATAACAAGTCTACGCTGAAACAATACGCTGAACTCATGGGCGAGCTGCATGCAGCCATGAAAGATTTACAGGATCTTCAAGATGCCAGCAGTAACGCTAAGGGTATCATGCAGGCCCAACAGATTGCTAACGATATTTATGCAACCAATGCCCGGATCGATAATATCCGGACCGCGATTCTGGCCATTAAAGGACAGAACGATGTCATGCAGAATCAGGCCGAAGCCCAGAGTCGACAGAACGATATCCAGATGCAGCAGGGAATGAATCAGGCAAATGCCAATTACGCAAAAAGCCTAAAAACCGGTTCAATTATGTTGAAAACTAAAATTTATAGCCCGTGGGAAGATTTTTAAGGAGGTGAATGAAAATGGCTGATGAATCTACTATGGCGGCTGCCTTGAACGCTTCATCCTTTCAATTCACCGATGCCGATGGAAATATACTTATTTTAAATACGGTCCTTGGTACTTTTGAACATGCAGCGCATGATGGTTTTACCAACTTAATGCCGGAAGCAATGTGGTTGGTCGGCGTTTTTTCAATCATCAATATATGTACGACTTGGGCGCTTTATGATGGTGAGCTTCGCCTTTCTCAAATGATTACACAGGTCATGAAAATCGGCGCCTTTCTCTTTTTGATTATGAATATGGGAAAAATCAATCAAGCCATTATGTTGTCTTTTCAACATGGGGGAATCATAGCAGCCCTCGGTCCCAGTGCGGCCTCGACTTATACGGGATTTACGCCTTCCGGATTGCTTGATAAAGGCGTGGAACTGACCAAAGATCTTTGGACAAGTAATGCCTTTGAATATGGCATTGAGGGAACGATTCAAAAAATAATCGTCGTCTTGTTGGTTATTTTTTCATATTTCATTATGTCGATTCAATTACTTCTAACGAAGATAGAGTTTAATATTTTTGCTGCCATCGCCGTTATTTTACTGCCCTTTGGCGCTTTGAGGTATACCAGTTTCTTATTTCAGCGAGCTGTTTCCTGTGTCTTTTCCTTCGGAATTAAATTGATGCTCTGTTATTTCATGCTTGGAATTGTAGAGCGGCAATCTGATGCTCTATTAAAGGGCTTTGAATATGGTGGAAAAACCCCTGAATTCGGTATGCTCATCAGTTCGGCCCTCGGCTACGTGGCTATCGGGTATTTAGTGTGGAAGGTTCCGACCGTAGTCTCCGGCATGATGAACGGCCAGCCTTCCTTAGAAGGCACGGGCATGGCTCGCGGTGCCGGCGGATTGGCAGTGGGTGCAGCATCGGCTGCCATTGGCGGCCTTCCGGCAGCTGCCGGTTATGCGAAAGCAACGATGGGCGCGGCTAGAGCCAATGCCATAGCAAATTATGCCGGTCCCAGCGTCGTAGCAGGCCCAGGCGGCAGTATGAAGCCGGGAACGCCCGGCAACCTAGCTGTTGCAGCCGAATTTGTAAAGCAACTGAAGCGACAAACCTTCGCCTCTACCCCATATGCACAAGGTATGATTCGTGGAGCTAATAAGGCGATAGGCCTTGCGCAGGACAGCAGTGCATTGCGCAGCGGCGGCTATGCCCGGAAGATGCAAAGTAACCGTAACAGATAGGATGTGAGGTGGTGCTATGAAAAGAATATTAATACTTCTCACTTTCCTCTGTGCCTTTATTATGACAACCTCGGTTTTGGCGTATACCCCTCCTTTTTCATCCGGACGAATTTCGAGCCCATACGGAGCGGTTCGTAAAACTCATATCCATGCTGGGGTAGACGTAGACGGCATGCCCGGAAATACGTATATTTTTGCTCCCTTCGACGGCACAGTTGAGCATGGGGCAGGAAATGGTTTTCACCATTGGGTCCGGATTCGGCGAGAAGGGGATCCCAATGCCTATCTCTTTGGCGACCTTGACGCGGAAACACTGAACTTACCAACTGGTTTTGTGCGAGAAGGAACTCGGATTGGCGTTATCTTTGAAGGGGAAAACGAAGTTTCCAGCGGGACTCACGTTCATTTTGAAGTCCATCCAGATGGTGCAGATTGGGGTACGTTTGAAAACTCGGACGAGCCTACACAATATTTACTCCTCTGGGGCGTAACCTTATCCGGCTATACCGGCGGCGGTGTTACGGCAGCCCGGCAGGGCATGCCTTTTGGCGTCGAGTCCTTTTACAAGATGGGCGATGTATTAAGTAAAATCATCAAAGAATGGACGCTCATCGCCAACAAAGCCTTTGAGTATCTACGAGATGCCATGATTTATCTGGCCTTGCTGCTTTGTCTCATCGATTTTTGTCTCCCTATTGCGATTGGTATGGGAATCAGCCTGCGTGACGCCGTTACGAAGATTATGAAATACACCGGGCTTCTCGCGCTTATTTGGCACTGGAATAAATTTACGGACCAGATCCTTCTTAACTTTGCCGTGACCGTATCGAGTGCAGCCGTCGGAGGTGGTCCGGCAGCAGAACTCATGTCAGAGAATATGTCAAATCCTCAGCTGCTCATGCAAAAAGGAACGAAATTGCTGGCCCCGGGCCTTGAAAAAGCGGCCTCGTTCTCTAACTTTGACTTTATTCGGCAGTTAGACTACATCCTTCCAATCTACATTTTTACTTTTATCGTTTTGATTGCGTTTGTATTATTGGCGCTCTTTGTGACACTCACTTATCTTGAATTTTATATTTCAGCTGCCACCAGTATCATCACCGTCCCCTTTGGCGGCTGGAAGATGACGAGATTCATCCCGGAAGGGATGGTCGGCCACCTTGTGACCAGTACCTTTAAACTCCTTCTAGTCTCCTTGATGATCGCTCTTTGTGTCGGCGGTATTAAGGATCTGAAACCTCCGGACACGATATTTAAGCAAACAGAAGTCCAGACGGGGATGGGTGGCGGCGGAGACGGCAGCGCCCGGCCGGCAGAATATGTTAAGATTGCCCATGAAAAGGCCGCAAAATACGGCATCCCTGCCAATCTCTTTGAAGGCCTCATTACGACGGAGAGTAATTGGAATCCAAATGCAGTATCTAAAGCTGGTGCAAAAGGCCTTGGCCAACTGACAGACGAGACCGCGGCGGATGTGGGATGTACAAGGCCCTTCAATCCCGAAGATAATTTAGAAGGATCGGCGAAATATCTCCGTCAAATGTTGGATCGCTTCAATGGGGATGTTGATTTAGCCCTTGCTGCTTATAATGCAGGACCCGGACGGGTCGAGGAATATAAAGGAATACCCCCTTTTAAGGAAACGCAAGAGTATGTACAAAAGGTGAAGGCCAATACCATCGGCGGCTATTCGACGAACACGAAAAAGCCCTTTACCACGGAAGAGCTTATCACATTTATTCAATACTGCCTTGGCCTTTTAGGTATTGCATATCTTACAATGACCGTCCCGAAAACAATCGTCAAACACTTTGGAGGTCGACTTGAATTACCGAATTAAGTTATACCGGATGTACCGGCAGGCCCGTGTATGCTGGATTGTCCTTGGCGGCATCCTTATGGCAGGGTTCATGCTGACGCTCTATATACACTTCTTCGGATCGCTTTTTTATACCAATAACACCCCATCTGCCCCGATAGGGATATACATGGTATCACCGAATCCGATCCTGTCCTATGGCGATTACGTCAATGTGCATCAGCCCGTCGACATTCCTGCCTTGCACTCTCCGAAGGGAACACGGCTGCTGAAACAAGTGGCCGGTTTGCCCGGCGATGAGTACACGGTCTCTGACAAAAGCATTTTCATCCGGGGTAAGTCCTACCCTATATATAATTTTAGCTATTTACCTCACCTTGCCCCGGGACAATATCATGTCCCGGAAAGCCAGGTGCTGCTTCTAAATCCCATGGAGTATTCCCTTGACAGTCGTTACCTAGGTCCTCTTCCTAAAAGCTCGATTGAATCGAAAGTGTTATTACTTATTCCATTGGAATCGATTACTCGTACCCTTAATAATATCTATACGTTCGTTAGGAGTTGAGATTAGGAGTTGAGATCATGAAATTCCATAAATCAGTTATTCCACTCAGTCTTATCCTTATCAGTTTCGGCGTCGTCGCGCAGGCTTGGTTCTCTCCGATAAAGCCCGGCGACCATGTATTCGACGCCAAAAGATTCCGCGAAAGTATCCTTCAAACGGCAAAACAAGCCATTGTTGCCAGTCAAACGGCAAAAGAAATGACCATCCGGATATTACAGCACACAGGGATTAAGTCCCCGGGCGATATGGTCTCTAAGGAAATGAATCGCAAGTCTTACGAAGGCCAGACGTTAATCAATCCGGATACGGATATAACCGATACGCCGATATGGTGGCAGGATCGGTATGTACAGCAATATGATACGATGAATCCCGAAATGGAGATGAATCAATATCTGGCAGCCGTACATAAAGACGCCGCCGGCGTCGAACAGGATGTCATGTACCGATATCAGTCCCGGCTAAAAACCATGCAGCAAATCTCTCAAATTGAGGCCCCCGGCAGGATGGGGGAAATCCAAAAGGGATCAAGCCTTTCCATTCTACGAGGTATGAATATGGCGGATGAGGCCCGATTAGACGGCGCCCAGATGGCAGCGTCCATCGCCGATTCTCAAGTGCAGTACAACGCGGAGTATTTAGCCCGAATGAGGACCTCCCTGAATAACATATCGACCGTCGATCCCTATATCCCTGACGAAGGCGATATCCCCCATATGCCGGCGATTGATAATTTCGGTTTTTTGTCCACCCAGCAAACAGAGTAAAAAAGAGCAGGGCGCCCTGCGCTCTGCTCTTCCTTACTTATTTTTATTGATCGGTAAATGAAATGTCTGCCGTATTAGGATCTATTTTTTGCTGTAGTTCTGTTTTTGTCTTATCCTTAAATTCTTGTACTTCATTTTCTTTAGCCGGGTGTAAAACTATACGTTCCTGAATGCCCATTCTTGCGCCATTTCTAAAGGCAAATTGCAAAGTTTTATCCTTTTCGATGTAGGTAAAAAAGGGCATTCCTTCACCTTGTATGGCCAAGGTGTCCTCGTTGACAACCGCAGAAAGGTTGTCCTGCTTAATTTCCTTCCATTTATATTTATAGTCAGGTCTTCCGAGTGTATAACCCTTTTTCTTTGAAGTTGGATCGAGTCTCCAATAGGCTCTTGAATAATTTACTAAATATCCGTTCCCATTTTTTTCAATCGTTATATCATAAACACCTTCTGTTGAACTATATTCAGAATCTCCATACCCGATCCAATGCCCGGAGAACTTATCCGGGCTGCTGCCGCAGCCGCTAAGAAAGGCGACGGCGAAAACGCTAACCAGCATAACAACGACCAATTTCATGAGTTTCGAGAGTGATTTCATTCTTTCTTCCTCCTTTTCGTTGAACGCGGTTCCGGACGTAATTGGTCTTTTTCTTTTTGGAATAGGACAAACATATCGATCCATTCCCGGGCTAGATGTACAGCATCATCCGTCAATAGAGCCAAATTGGCCTGAATGGTATCGAGATCATATTCCCGCTGTAAGTGATATTTCCCGTTATCGACGTCCGTACCAAGGGCCAGCCAATTTGTATCATAGCCTTCCTGAGCCAGCCTTGTAAGCAGCGACATTGGGATCATGCGGGATCCCCTTTCACACAACGATATGGTTGACTGAGGATACCCGTATTGTTCGGCAAAAGCTTTCTGCGACAAGTCCTGCTTTTCCCGAATCAGTTTTAACCGCCGTCCGGCTTCCGACCACATCTTACGTTTTTCTTCCTGCTTTTCCTTACGCTTTTCGTCTTCCGTTTCTTCATTCTTTTTGGATTCTATCATATCCCCTTCCTCCCTCTCTTTCATACCCGTTTGAATATATCTATTTGATATATTTTATAGCATCTTTTAAAAGTATCTTACCATATTATTATTTCAAATGCAAAAGGATGTGTAGCCTATGTCAACCTTATTTATCGCGGAAAAGCCGGATATCGGCCGGACCATCGCCGAATACCTCTGGCCGGGCGGCTATCAAAAGACAAAGCACTATTATCACGGGAATACCGATGTTACCGTGACCTGGGCTTACGGTCATATCCTCCGGATGGCGGAACCGGCAGAATATGACGAAGATTTTAAGGCCTGGGCCAAGTATCCGATTTTTCCGACGGACTGGAGATTGATGCCCGTCGCGGGGGCTAAAGAACAGCTCGACGCTATCGGAAATCTCTTAAAAGAGCATGATACCGTCGTCCATGCCGGCGACCCGGACAGAGAAGGCCAGCTTCTCATCGACGAGATCCTACAGTATTTCGGATATGCCGGGACCGTGCAGCGCATCTTAATCAATGCCAAGGACGACGTCAGTATGAAACGCGCCATGACGTCTTTAAGAGACAATGCCGATTTTTACAACTTGTATCTGGCCGGACTCGGCCGCGACCGGGCAGACTGGCTCATCGGAATGAACCTGTCCCGGGCCTATTCCGTGTCCCTGCGAAAGAACGGCTACAGTCAGGCCCGTTTCAACATAGGGCGCGTGAAGATGCCGACATTAGCCCTTGTCGTTCGGCGCGAACGGGAAATCAATCATTTCGTGCCTCAAAATTACTACGAACTCATCGGGATCTATTCCCATCAAGGCGTTCCGTTCAAGGCAAAATATGTCCCGAAAGACTCGCTTCCGTTGGATCCGGAAAACCGGATTCTCGATAAAGGGGTTCTGGCGGCGATCCTTTCTAATGTGTCGTCCTCTCAAGCACAGGTCGACACGGTCAACCGCAAGCACAGCCTGTCACAGCCTCCGCTCCCTCATTCCCTCGATACCTTACAGGTCCTTGCGAACAAAAAGCATGGATTTTCCCCTAAAACGACACTCGATACGGTGCAAGAACTGTATGAAAAAAAATATGTATCCTATCCCAGAAGTGACTGCAACTACCTCCCGTCGTCACAAGTCTCTGATGCTCCGGCTATTTTAGCGGTTCTGTCCCAGCTAGGGCTTCCGACCGGCAGCTGCAATACGTCCCTTACATCAAGGGCATGGAACGACAGCAAAATCACGGCCCACCATGCCATTATCCCGACCGGGCAGGTTCCGAAAGACTTATCCGAAACGCAAAATCATATCTACCAGCTGATTGCCATGCAGTATCTCATCCAATTCCTCCCTCCGGCCGAATACGACACCCTCGAATATACTATCAAAGTCGCCGGTGAAACATTCAAGGGCTCCGGTAAAGTCTGCACGGCAGAAGGCTACAAGCGCGTCTATCACGAAGAAAAGGCAGATGAAACAGTTCAAAGCCTGCCGAATATCCAGCCCGGCGATATCCTTCCGGCTGAAAAATATGAAATCCTCGAAAAAACGACGACCCCGCCGCAGCGTTATACCGAAGGGACGCTTCTTTCTGCAATGGCAAATATTCATAAACACATGGATAAAGACAATCCCATGCGAGAAAAGCTCAAAGAAATCAAGGGTATCGGGACGCCGGCGACCCGCGATACAATCATCTCAGAGTTGCTCGCAGATACCGTAAAAGGGAAATCGGTCCTTCCTTATCTTACAAAAAACAAAAAAGACCTCGTCCCGACGGACTGGGGTAACTACGTCATCGATCAGATTACGCCGGAGCTTACGCTGCCGGATGCAACGGCTATCATGGAATACGCTCTCGCCGAAGTGCAGGACGGCAAAAAGACACTGGAAACGTACCTTGACTCCGTCCGGCAGATGGTAACACATGGCATCGCGGACGCCGAACAGAAAGATTATCCGACGCCGCCCGGCCTCTCCGACCTTCCGGAATGCCCGATCTGCCATAAAGGGCATCTCGTCCAGCGGTACTCTAAAAAAACCCGGCAGAAATTCTGGGTATGCGACGACGCGGACTGCAAGCATCCGAAAACGGGGACTACGATCTATTATGACGATAAAAACGGTCATCCGGACGTCGTCCCCTGCCCGTCCTGCGGATTACCGCTCCGTCACCCCAAGAGTAAATACGGATTTTTCTTTTCCTGCTCCGGGTGCGGTGAAACCTACTCTGACAAGAAGGGAAAACCGGTTAAGGCTGCGAAGAAGAAAGGAGGATAAACCATGAATTTAGCTGATTTATCCGGGACGTCTAAAACCGGCTGGCATACCGATAACCCCCGGCAGCCGGCCGACATAACAGGGCTCATCCCTTGTGATCCGGAAAGGAAAAAAATGCGGCTGCCGGATGAAAATGCCGGCGAAAGAAAACCGGATCCGGTCGAAGAAAAAACACCCGATATCCCGGAAACCGCCGACATTCCGCCGACTCCCCGGGAAGAACCGGATACGCCGGCTTCTGAAGAGCAGGCGCCAGACAGTTCTAAGCAGGAACCGCCCCAAAATAGCCCTGACAGCTCCCCTGAGGCGACAGAAACCGAATCGAATGATATTTCACAGGAAACTCCTGAAAAGGCCGTAGAGGGCGAATCAGACGATATTTCAAAGGGCGCCGGTGAACATGAAGAAGAAAAAACGCCCGATTCCCCGGAGACCGCCGAAATTCCACCGGCGTCCCGGGAAGGACCGGATGCACCGCCTGCCGACGATTCCCTTCCTGATACTCCCAATCATGAAACGTCGGAAAATGCTTCTGACAGTCCTTCCACACCGTCTTCCGATCCGCCGGGTAATGTTTCACCAGAAAAAAGCGAAAACAGCTCTAGTGGCGAATCAGTCCGGATTTTAAAAGTATCCGACGATGAGCTGCGCAGGATCATCAACGGAACACGAAACGACGTTGTCTTATTGTGTTCCTCGGCAAAAGAAATAGAAGGCTTGCAGCGCCGGCACGAAATTCATTTGTCCCTGCAACGGGCTGCCCTAAAGAAAGGCCTTACGGATCTTTCAGAGCAGCTTTCGCTTATCGAGACGGCGCTTGACGGCAGTGCGCCGACCGAAACAGGCGGTACCGAAAACGCCTACGGAGCGGTCCTCCGGAAAGTAAAGCAGCTGCCGACCGATCTTGACAAAGGCATCGCTGCCGTTTTGGGAAATGCCCAAAATCAAGTGAATCTCTATTGCAGGCAATACCTTTCAGTCCATAAAAAGAAAGAGCCCGGCCTCCTCTCCCGGCTGCTCCCTTTCTTCGGCGCCTTCTTCGGCAGTTTAGTGGCCATGCTGATTCTCGGCAAATATTTATTGTAGTTAAAAAAAAGAAGCACTCATTTGCGAGTGCTTCTTTTCTTATAGTTTCTTGAGGAAATGCCTCTGCTTCTCTAAATCCCAAATCGGTTTTGACTTAGGGATGAATAACTTATGATACTGTACCATCAGATCCGGACTCAGTTCAGATAATTCCAAGCATGGATTTCCGGTATCTGAATCGTCTTTCCTTTTGATTAAAGAATTGCGAAGAATCTCGTATTTCAGACAATTTAACCAAAAAATAATATTTGCCCGGACGCCTAGGGAATAATAGGTATGCCGTTTCTCCTCATCCGCATACTCTTCGGGGACCTGTATCTCATCACAAGGTACGACCATAAAAGGCTCTTGATCTTCGATCGGCAGCACAAGCGGAAACAATTCTTTTTCTAAATTCAATATCAACGATGCTTCGTAAGGACTTTCTCTTCTTCCAGTAATCCAGTCCAACGATACAGCAAATAAATCGGCCAGACATTGTAATGAATTTACTTTGGGATTTCTTTTCTGTGTTTCCCAATATCCGATAGAGGATCCGGGTAGCGACACAAAATTCCCCAGCCCTTTTTGCGAGAGCTTGTAGGTAATACGCAGTAATTTTACCCTTCCGGCGAAAACGTCTCCGTCATATAAAAAAAGCCGTCTTGAAAAAATCATCTCGTTTTTCCTCGCCATTCGTTACTCCTCTCCCGCTGCCGGCTCCGTTTCATCCCTTTTTCTTTTTCCGTCTTCCGGGACTGATTCCTTCCGGCAGTTTTTCTGTTCTTCATCCGCGCTTTTTGTTCTCTCTGTCTTTTTTCTACATTGTCTACGTGCCGAATACTATCCATGTACATTTTCTGGTTCCAAGACATGGATACTTTGATGGCTTGCCTGTATAATTCCGGATACTGCCGGGCCATGTCGGAAATTTCATCTTTGACATTTCCCGAATAGATAAATGTCTGGATCTGTGGCTTGATCCAGCTGACACGTTTAAGATTGAGTCCCGGATATTCCTTAGGATCAACGCATAACGCATATTTTCTGTCCTCTTTATCATGTGGCATTTGACTCGAAAACGGGATTGCGACATAGACACCGTTTGTGCCCCCGACAATAAGGCCGGGACGGGTTTTTATGATAACAGATCCGTCACGGCCTTCGGCACGGAGCTGCATCCAAACGATTTTGCCCAGCATGTCACTTTCTGTCCATGTCATCATCGGCCTCCATTCCGGGATATGTTTCATCATAGTACATATCCCAAGCATTATCATAAGGCCGGATCTTCCCGGCGTCCTGCCGGATGTCTTCAAGGTTGTATGGATTTCCTTCTTTTCGAGCCTGCTGCCACGAGATCTGGTTCATAACCATCTCCCGCAATTCATCGTCGGAGACGTTTTTATAGGTTATCACGACGTTCTGGATCCGGTTCATCGCCTCCGGCGATACGCCGGGGAACAAGCCGCCTTTATAGACGATTCTCATGTCATAGAGACACTCCAAGGTTAGTTTTAGGGCTTCTTCCAGTGTCCTAGTCGGGATTTCCGGAAAGACCGGCCCGTTATTTCCGGCTAGGATAACCGTATCATAGAGAGGACGTCCCATGACCGCCAATTCCTCCCGCTGGGCGAGATACAAAAGTGCATTTCGCCGTCGCGGGATTTCAGCAAGACTTACTTCTTTTTCCTGTATGTATCGACCGATGAGATACCGCTCGATGTTTTTGATGTCGTCCATAGTATTCTCCCTTCTAACCGAAAACTAACTGAAATAGCCAAAACAGGAATCCGATGAAAAGAATGTACGGCAAATTATAAACAAACCATCGTCCTACATAAAATGCTATCATGAACGTAAGCATAATCATCGCTCCTTTCGAGAATGTAGTAAAAATCCATCCGACCGCTATTTTCTCCTGATGGATGGCCTGTAAAAATGCCCGTAGCTGGCAGTTGTCAAGGATATAGCCGTATACGGCGACCTTTACCAACTGCCAGTGAAGGGTATATGCTGGCCACTCCATGAGGAGATTCCGGTTTGGTCTGTTTTTTTGTTAGGACTTCCTTTGTGCTTTTTAGAAGGCACGGGCATAAAAATTCTCGCTGGCGGTAAAAACGGAGCTGATTCGGCAGCCTCATTTCATTTGTTTTTGAAATAAATATATCTATTTGATATATTTTATATCATTTCTTAAAAGTATCTTATCATATTTCTAAGATAAAAACAATGCTTTTCATGGCTAAAAACAAGCAAATATGCCGGCCTTGGAAATACTATCCTCATATAGCACCGGCATATTCTTTATAGCAAAACTATGATTGTTTAAAAACGACATTGCAAATGTCCCGAACCAAATTCCGGTAGTCGTTACGAGCTTTCTCCGGATAGTTTTCCAGTTCAAAAGTCACGATTTTTTTTGTCCGTAAATCAGTCACATCTACGGCATCGTTCTGAAAAAAGTCTTGATATACGATACATACATCGTATCCTGCGCGATTAAACGCCTCATCCAAGTGGTCACGGACTCCCCAGAGAGAATTGATGTCTTCTTTTGTCATGATTGATACCTCCTTCTCAATGCTGCCGGCCCGGAGATTTTGATGTTTCTCCGGCATCCGGCATTTTCATTGACTAATTTAATCGTCCCATTGAGTCCAGTAGCTGTCCCCATCAGCGTATGCCTGCGTCCATTCCCCAGCGCTAAGGTGCTGGTGAAGACATTCGTCAGAACAATAATACGCCAGTCCATCCCTATATACATAGCCACTATACATCAGCTGTCCGCAATGGGAACAGACTCTTACAGAATCGTCTTCTTCGCTTTGGCACTTCGGGCAATAAGCGCCGCTGAACGTTGCATGACAATGAGAACAGGCCGCCTGTCCTACGTATTTTCCCCATCTTTGCTGTAACTTGTTCATAAGAAACCTCCTTGTGTATGCGTATGTGTATGTGTAGTCGACCGCTTATTGTCATCATCGACGCCGTTGGTATACGGCCGGAACGCCAGCCCGTCAAGGGACAAGCAAAGCGAGACGCCGTAGGGCAGCCCTTGACGGGCTGGCGTGGAGGACGTAGACTTCGGCTGCGATGAGACTTCCGGTTCGGTCTCTCGTTGTTTTTGTTAGGGCTTATTACGGCTGTATTTTTTCAGCAAAAAAAGCCTTCCGAAAATTTTCTGAAAGGCTTTAGGGCTATGAAATTTTTACACGACTCCTTTTGCGGCTAAACTAACAAAGATACCGTCGCCAATAATAATATGGTCAACTACGGAGATGCCCATTTGAATCCCAACATCGACCATCCTATTTGTGATTATAATATCTTCTTGACTGGGCGTCGGGTCGCCTGACGGATGGTTATGAATGAGTATGATGTTAGCGGCGTTATACCGTAAAGCCAATCTAAACACGTCCCGCGGCGACGCGATTGAGGCGGTTAAACTTCCGACACTTACCGTTTTAATGGTAATGAGTCGTTGTTTAGTATCTGTTAAACAGACTTTAAAAACTTCTTGCGGTAAGTGTCTCATGTCTTCCATTACGTAATCGGCAACAGCTTCCGGCATGTTAAATTTGGGGTGTTCCAATTTGATTTTTTCCTGCCTAATTCTTTTCCCTAATTCGATTGCGGCACATATTTGAGCCGCTTTTTTCTCATTAATCCCTTTATTTACTAAGGATTGCAGATTATTGTCACCCAGCGATGATATTTTTTCATCGCATTCTTTGATGATATTTTTTGCTACGGTTGAGTTGTTGACAATAATGGTCAATAATTCGTCATTGCTAAGGGACATCGTCCCATGCTGATTCATTTTTTCATGCAGATTATTTTTCATAATTAGCCCTCTTTTCTTCGATGTGAGAATAACAGTTTCGGCATCGCCATTTTCTTCCGTCTTATGGAACGGCTATGCCAAACCAGCGGAGCATCCCCATGGCAAGGAACAAGCATCGCGAGACGCCGTAGGGCAGTCCTTGCCATGGGGGTGCGGAGCTGGTAGGCTTGAGCCGTCCATAAGGAACCCGGTTAGGTCTCTTTTTTCTTTGTTAGGACTTCTTTCGACTTTTTCAATCTGTTGATCCGGCAGCCGTTTTTGCTGCCACTTTTGCCAGAAATGAAAAAAGCCGGGAAATTAATTCCCGGCCGGTATGAAATACCTACATTTTAAATTGGATGGTTCCGGTGCGGCTATTGACCCAGTTCCAAAAACCAATCTTGTCAATGATTAAAGTAGCTTCCCAACCTGCATCGTCCAATCCCAAATAGATGGATTTTTTTCGCATAAATTCGAGGATCAGTTTTGCTGTATCAAACTTTCCCTTTTTAACTAACTGAAAATGTGATTTCATCAATGCCTGCTTTTTCATACGTCATGCTCCTTCCCTTTATCCGTTATAAAGAAATGGCCGGTCCATGTGGTAGATTTCTTCAAGTGCCATGTAATCATCCGGAGATTCTTCCTTCTCCGGATATCCGACTTTGCAATGCTTTCAGTAATAATCATAGTATCATCTCGTTTTTGTAAAGGAAGGGTTTATTTGCATCATAAATTCTATCCCACTCGTAAATGAACGTGTTTTCTTCATCAGGAATACCCTTAAAAGGCCGTTCTTTTTTCGGGTATCCAATGTACCACTTGTCTTCCAAAAGTAAATGACCGACCTCCTTCACTGGAATATCAGCTCCCAAGGGTAATGCTTTGAAATATACGGCCGTTCCGTCAAAGGAATATTTCGCTCGAAAAGCATCACAGTAGTAAAATACTCCATCAACTTCAGCAAGGCCATGATAACCAAGTCGGTAAGCAATATATGAGCTAATAATCATATGAATATCTCCTTTCAATTCAAACCGGGGGTATTTTCTATCACTAATCACTCTGGCTCTGACTCCTCGGCTATTTCATTAGCCGGAATGTTTTTAGACTCTTCCGATTCTGTTACAAGGGAAAACAGAAAATTCCCCGGTTTCCCCTCTAATTCTAAAACAAATTTTCTCCGTTCAGCTTCAAGTGCTTTTTCTAAGGCAGAAAAGATTTGCTCTACATGATTCTCCGTATAGTGATAGGACGACCGCTTTGAAAGAGCTCCAATTAAGTGAATTGCCTTCAATGCGTTTTGTACCCTTTTTTCTGCAAGCGCTTTGAACTTTTCCATTTTCTGATCCATATGAATCCTCCCCATTAATGAGCAACTGAATAAATGTTATTTTTTATTCCCGATACCGGGATTTATTTGTCATCATTGACGCCGCTGGTAAAGTCACGGAGCGCCGTCCCGTCAAGGCACAAGCAAAGCGAGACGCCGTAGGGCAGGCCTTTACGGGATGGTGCGGAGAGACTATCCTTGCGGTCTCAATGAGGTACGCGGTTAGGTTTCTTTTCTTTGTTGGGACTTTTGAGGCATTTTTTAGACAAACAAAACAGCCGGTATCTTTATGATTCCGGCTGTGTCATGCCAATTTCTGTTTAAGCTCGCGCATTTATCTTTCAAGTTCACATATCTTCTGGCCCGAAAATATAGTCACTATCTGTATCATGTTCAAAAATAAAGGCTTTATCTGTATCGTATATATTGCTCCACTCCACAATTAAACGTTTGGGGTAGCCAATACTCCAAGTGTACATCAGTTTCGTTCCTGCATCCTGTAAGTTATCAGTATCTACTTCGGCTCCGATTTTAACAGCGGGGATATAGGCAAAATCCCCCCAAATTTCAGGTTCTACATCCTCTCTTGCATACTCAACACCATCGACAACTTCTACAATAGTGTATCCTAATTCTTTGGCAATCTGTTTTGTAATAATCATTTGAATGTCTCCTTTCAACGTGAACCGGTATTTAGGGGATTGCAGCTTTCGCTAAGGTTAGTCTCATCTAAAGAGGCTTTTAATAATCGGTCAATTTCTGCAAGGCTTTTGAGCAACGATTCTTTTTCTTTCAGTAACAGTTCAACGGATATTTCTTTTGATGGTTGAATAACATTTATATCGATGTATTCTCTGTAGTTGTTTTTTAATTCCAAGGCACCCTTAGGGACGTCATACAAAATAAATGTGGATCCTTTTTCGATGATGGCGCCCCAATGTTTGGCCGAACCGCCAGAGACAGCCTCTCCATGGAGAAATGAAATTCCTTCCCCAATACTGACGCCGCTGTCCCGATTGAAGGCGCGGGCAATCGATCGGCCGAACATAACAATTCCACGATATCCTTCTCCCCACAACTCTTCACGCGCCGTGACTTCTATATGAATAAAATCGTCTGGCCGGGCTGCATCATAACCATAGGCAATACTAAGCATTTTTTTTACATCATCTAGCTTAGACACAGGGACTTCCCAAGCATCTCCGGACCATTTCCCAATAGCTCTTACCATTGAAACAAACTTGCCATTGTACGGCGTAAATACTAAGGCATTGCCCTCTTTGATTTCTATTTTTATCGTATGCATGATGTTCCCCACTCCCCATATTTGCAACACTTATTTATCGTAGACAAAGGGATGATCTACGTCATAGACTTCATTCCATTCATCTATGACGCTAGGTACATCTTCTCTTTTCGTATAGCCGATGTACCATTTGGGTATTATTTCGTCGATGTTTTCGATGTCTGCACCCAGTTTTAATGCTGGAAAATAAGACGTTTCTCCATCAATATATTCTTCCCTGTCCGTATCAACCATGTATATTTCATTGTCGATTTCCACAACAAACGTATATCCAAGTCGTTCGGCACTTTCTTTTGTAATCATCATAAAGCATCCCTAGTTCCTTTCTCTTGCCTTCCTTATTTAGATACCGAGCGGGTAAAATACCCGCCCGGCTCTTTTTATTTAGTTGTTACTTTTGGTAAAGGAAGGGCTTATCTACGTTGTAAATATCACTCCATTCAGAACAGTTATCATTTGCCCATTCTACATAAGCCTCATAATCATCTTTCATATTTGGTATCCCGTCATACATGGGATATCCCACATACCAATCTGTATAAAACAGCAAATCATCGATATCATCGACATTAACATCAGCACCGATTTTCAAAGCATGAAAATATGACACACTTCCATCAATAGAATAATCCTCTTTATACGGATCATACATGTAGGTTACACCTTCAATTTCAGCAGATTCATAACATCCTAATTCTTTGGCAATTTGTTTTGTAATAATCATTTGAATGTCTCCTTTCGAGTAAGACGCACATTTATTTGTCATCATTGACGCCGCTGTGGTAGTCCCGGAGCGCCCTGCCGTCAAGGCACAAGCATCGCGAGACGCCGTAGGGCAGGCCTTTACGGCAGGGTGTGAAGGGACTATCCTTGCGGTCTCAATGAGGTATGCGGTTAGGTCTTTTTCCCTTTATTGGGACTTTTTTAGGTTGTCATCGAGTAGCTCATGGATGTAAGAGTTGATTGAAATGCGGTGCTGTCTGCAATGGCAGCTAAGGCGTTCATATAGTGATGGCGTCATTAAAAGCTGTACCCGCCGGTTCCGGACTTCGTCCGGATTAATCCGGACGCCCGGCCGTTCTGAATCAATAGGATCAGAGAGATTCGGTAGATTCGCGGTCGGGAAAAACGCAGCTGCCGGATTATTTTTAAAATTCTTCATTCGACCTCATCCTTTTCTTGACGCGGCATCGGATAGATGTAGAGTTGTTGTTCCGGGTCTGAAAATAAGAGCTTCCTTTCAGTATGACAATAAGCTTCCGGAACGACTTCCCAATCATCTGGGAAATCCAGCAGCACGCCACTCGCACTGTCCCTAAACGATATATATATATTTAAGGACGATATGGAAATTTTACGGGTTTTATCTTGTGTTCCATCTGGTCCCATAAACGTCAGTTGTTCCAGTTGCCGGATGAGTTCTTCGAGTACTCGCTGCACTCTTTTCGGATCTTTGTTTTTTTTCATCTGTATTCTCATACTGCCACCTCTTCCTGTAAAAATTCATCTAAAAAGGCATCGTAGTCCATCACACCGGGTGATTTCGGAGCATACGTGAACATAGACTGTTGTTCCATAGAGGCTTCTCGTATGCCGACGCTATCCCGAATAGTCTTTTCAAATACCCGGCTATGGAGGCCCGGTACGATTTCGTGCAAGCTGTCCAGTAAAAAACGAGACAGCGTCAAGCGCGGGTTGTAGCGAGTCAGAAGGACTCCTTCGACGGTAAGATCCGGGTTGGTGTATTTTTGCACCAGCTCGATTGTTTGCGCTAACTGTGCAATTCCCTGTATGTCATACATAGACGCCTGTACTGGGATGATGACCCGGTTGCTCGCCGTCATGGCATTGATGGTAAGCACGCCCAGTACCGGCGGCGTATCAATGATGACGTAGTCATATTGACGTTCGATCGTTACTAGTTGTTCTTTTAACCGGGATTCATTTCCCGGTTTCCCATTCAATATGAGATCAATCGAGGCTAAATCGCGGGATCCGGCGATACAGCTTCCATGCTCCGGGGTTTCTTGGATAGCGGCTGCAATGGGGGTCTCATGCATTATGACGCCTAAAATACTGGGAACTGTAAGTTTAGCCTTAACGGCATAGGTAAGATTGGTCTGAGGATCAAGGTCAATCCCTAATACGCGATAGCCGCGCTTAGAAAGTCCTGCAAGCATAGCAGCCGCCGTTGTTGTCTTTCCCGTTCCGCCTTTTTGGTTCGTAATGGTGATTATCATGATGGGTGTCTCCTTTTTTTACAATCATCGACTAAGCGCAGCTTCCGATTTTTTCCCTCTCCGGATATAACGCCGGTTACTTCGATTGGCAATCTCGGCCTGAATCTCCGGTTTTTGCAGCTGGGATCTTACCATATCCGCCAATGCCGGTTTGTATTTTTCAAATCGCAGCTGCATTCTTTCCGGCGTCATTTTTGGAGCTAATTTGTAGATCATATATTTGCTGACGGCCTCCGGGGTTCGATGTCCGTTGACCTGGGCCTGCATTTCATAGTAGGTCATTTCATTTTCAGCTGTTTGCCCGACTCGAGGTGCTAAGGCACCGGCGCCTTTCGGGCGAAGATCTTTCTGGCTCCGCAGCGTCAGTTCTTCCGGCTCTAAGGCGTTCCACAAATCAAGTTCCTGATCGAGTCTATCATCCGGCGCGTATTTTCTGACACTATGCATAACCCTTCCCAGTTCGAGTGCTGTCTGACGGAGAGGATCACTTCCCGGCTGCCGGGCCGTAATCATCTGACTGGGTGTATAGTGATTTCCAATACTGAGATCGCCAAGGTATATCGATTCATTCATCAAAAGACTGTCCCGATAGCTGACCTGAACGTGTATGGGACGCATGGCAACGTCAATGTCCCGAAGGCCGGTTTCCTGTTGCTGAACATACTGATCGCGGTCTTCAATCATAAGGTTTCCTAAAAGCTGGCGTGCTTCTTCGCCCTGAGCTGTTACATGCTCCGTCTTCCATTTTCCGGTTTCTTTATCAGTGATTTCCCGGTCAATACTGACGGCAAATTCCTCAAAGGCAGCCATTCTTCGCTTTTCTACGTTAAGCAGATAAGGCTCTGCCGGAAGGTCTGCCGTCGCCTGCCTTGTCGGATCGACGCAGCCCCTCTCCGTCGGATGCAGCGGGTGTCTTAATTCAACGATCGTCCCTTCGGCCAGTTTTTCCTGCCCGGCAGATTGTCCCGTAAAACGGGCTGCCGCTGCCACACTGATGACGTTTTCCGCGCCGTAGGCCCGGAGAATATCCCGTTGGGTAATGAGTCCGTTTTCATTTTTATCGGGAATGATATACCTGTAGGTATCCGCGATCCACATATGGACCGATCGTTCGACGCCCGGCTGGCTGGCCCAGTATTTTCGTTCGGCCTCATCAAAGCCGGCTGTCTTCTCTTTTGCTTCCTTGATGGCATCCCGATATCGATCTTCCAGCTGCTTCTGAGCTGCTTGGCCTATTTTATCGACTTCTCTTTTTAACTGTTTTTCAGTTTTCAGCCATTCCTTTCGCTGTTTGGGGCTGTCATTTTTCATGAGTTTCCCTTCCCGGTACTTTTTGTAGAGTTTCCGGAGATCTGGGTCTTTGTATATTTCCTGATTGATTTTTTCACTGACTGCCCGTCGGCGGGTGCTGTCATGGTAGGCTTCCATATAGGCAGCGTGTATCATGACGTTTTGGAGATACTCCGTGACGCTCCGGACGTTGCCGTACAAGAGCCGCCCATGTTCTACCCGGACGTCATAGGATTTATCCTGATAGGTGATGTCAAGGTCTACCCGCCGTCCATATCCGCGGTCCCGCTCATGAGCAAATTCCCGTCGATCATCGGTAATGATCTGAGCTAGTGTCTCGTAAGCGTCCTTTCCAGTAAGGGTAATGCCCTTCGGCACCCGAATTTTCCCAGCATTGTCCTTAATATCGCTTTTGGCCGTAACAGAAAGTTCATAGAAGGGTTCTTTTTCCGGAGTCTTTTGCTTTTCACTTGTCTTTGTTTTTGCCTGTTCATATTTGTCCATGACAGCTCTTACGGCCCTGTCCATCCCGATGCAGCTTTGAGCCAGATTCTTAGACACTTGATGCCACCCACGACGTATATCATCCGCACGGACTTCTAGCCCACGCTCATTAAGATCCCGCCGTAAATGGCGCTCGATTGCTTCCTGATCTTTTCCTAGGACCTGATAGGGTGTCCGATCGCCCAGCTGATGCAATATTTTAGTCATCATGAGTTCAGCTTCCATCGCCCGGGCGCCGGGAACCAGTGCCTGATTCCATGTCATATCCTTGCATAGCTGATGGAGGCTTTCTCTATTTTTTGCCGGATCCTCGTAAGTATCAATGCCTTGCGCCTTTAACAGATCTGCAATGGCATGGTTTACTTCTTCTGGGGTCTTCCGTACATCCTTATACGGAGGCATTCCGACTACATCTTCGGCATTGTATAGCTGCCAGACTCTGAGATGTACCGGATCCTTCCTTGCGTCGGACCACTCAAAGTTGCAGGGAACGGCATCCTGCCGGATCCGGTATCCACGGAGCTTTGCTTCATGTTCCGTGATATAGCGCGGGTCTTTATGTATCCGCGCATGCCTTCCCGTTGCCTGTATATAATTAAGCCCTGTCATGGCCACGGTTTTAGGCTCATGGGTCTTCGGGGAGTGAGTAAGAATCACCGGCATCGGCGGCAGCTCTCCGTCTCTCGGATTCATCACAAGGCAGTTCTCCTGAAAATGATCCAGTACGTCCTGCGCGATCTGACGCCGCTGCGCCCATGCAGCCCGGCCGTCTTCTTCTATTTTTTTCACATCGACTTTCCGGCTTTTCACGTAGTAGTCGTAGCGATTCCCTTCTCGACGGGCATACCGTGCCTGTAATTCTTCTTCGGTCAATTCCGGAGGGGTTATGTTGTTGTCCTTCATCCATTTCGCGATATAGGCTTTGGCTTCTCGCCGGTTCTGGGCTTTCCCCATTTTGATTGCCAGATAGAAGATATCGCCGCGCATGCGACGATCGATCCAGCGATCCGGCACGTATTTCCCGTTATTCCAGTTCTTGCCGTATGCCGAATCTACCAGTCGGAATGTACCGGTTGAGTTTTCCGCCTCTTCATGGAATGGGCTTTTATAGACACGACCATGGTAGCGTGCCTCATCCGGCTGGCGTGACGGTGCTTTCAACATTTGATCGCAGAAGATTTTAAGACAGTTCAGCATCGGGGCCTCTTCTTTATATCTGGCATAGGTGTATTCGGGTCTGTTCATGGTTACGCCTCCTCATTCCACCAGAGATCCGGTTCATCGTCATCCGGATCCAGTATGGCCGACATGTCTGCCGTCATTCCGCACTGCATTTCTCGGTGCAGGATCTGCGGGATTTCGGCATCATCATAGCCCAGTCTTTTTAAGAGTTCGATGTGGTTCTGTGTTCCATTCATGATAGATCTCCTTCCTCGAAAGATTCATTCCAAGCGATCCGTACCGGGACCTGTATGGATTGCAATTTTGGCATCCGTATCCGCTGCCCTTCATGGATCATGTATCGGAGTGCAACATACTGGCCATAAGACAATCCATGACTTCGTGCCTTTTGGTTCCATTCATCCAGTTTCGTTTGTCGTCTTTTTTTTGCTTTGCAGTCGCTGTTCACAGGGCAGCCCCCCTTTTATGGTCATTTTTTCCGCCAGTGCATCGAATTTGCAGCCCAGCTCTTTATATGCGCCTCTTTGAGACTCGCTTTTCAGCTGCATGACGGCACTGACATATTCCATTTTCTTTTTATGCCGGCGCTGCATATCCGTATAGATTTGACGGAACTGAGCCCTTACGATGGATTGGTCGTCGCTCGGCATGGTGCAGAGATTATACCAGCCAAGATGCTTTACGACTTCCGGCAGAATCGGGTCTTCCCAATTCGGTTTTCCGGAATGTCCTACCCTTGCAATGGCGCGAATCAACTCGTTCCATGCAATATACCAGTCGCTTTCGGGTTCTGACAGGACCATACGATAGATGTCCTGTGCAGCTGACCGTATTTCTGCAATCGTCGGTAAGAATTTATTGCTCCTGATCGCCGACCGAACAGCTACCATAAGGATATCCGGCTGAATATCGCTAAGGATGTTGACATAGGTATCCAGCTGATCCTTGTCGAGTTTAGCTTTATAGGCCGTATTTATGGCTGCCAGTGCCACCAGCGTATCCGCTTTCGTCCAGTTGTTCATTCATATCCCTTCTTTCTTCGGAGGTATATTTCGCGTATAAGGCTTTGAGCGGCCCTATACGGGCCTCAGAGGATGTTTCGTACCCAATACCATTACCTTGCAATGCAAAAGCCGTCTTAGGGCCAGCAGCGGCACTTTTCTGCCGGTTCGCTTGTTGATTGCGCAGCCAAATTCGTAGTGTCGCCTTCCAGTCCCGGATTTTTTCCCAGCCTCTTGAATCGTAGTAATCTACATAGGCTTCGGGATCAACGGTAATTTCCACGCCTGCATCCTGTAATCGCTGACAATAAGAAGCAATACAATCTACAGACGGAGGGTTGTTCGGGTCGACAGGTCCCCGTTCCCGTTTCGGATCACCGGCAGCCGGATTACTTTTTTCCAGCTCATCAACAGGCGCCGGAGGCGCTATATATATTTTTTTATTTTCCTGTTTCTCTTTGTTATATATATATTTTGTTCTTTGTTTATTTTGTTGTGACAGGTTGACCGGATCCGGGTTATCCGTATCCGGTTTTACCGTATCCGGATTTTCCGCCATTTTACGGCCTCTTTCTGGTGGATATTCCGTATCCGGGTTTACCGTATCCGGATTTTCCGCCACTTGTTTGTGGATCGATTCTTCGTAAATGGTGTACTCTGAATCTACGATCCGCCCGCAGCTGTCCCTGACACTTTCAACCGTCAGATATCCGTGTTTTTTTAGTTCGTTTAAACCGGACATGACGGAATCTCTGCCGTCTTTTGCCCGCGTTGCAAGTCCCCGAATAGAATAGTCCCAATCATCGGGCAGGCTCATCATATAAGCCCATAAGCCTTTAGCCCGCCATGACAGCCGGATATCGTTCAAGACGATATTGGAAATGGTGGTGTAATATTTCGTTTTTTCTATTTTTACCTTTGGCATAATCAATGCACCTCATTTCTTGATTCGCTTTTTTTCACGGCTGTTATATTGGATGAATCCACGGACCTATCGGAGATGATGTATGTAGTCATATCAATAATCTGGATATACCCAAAGTCCATTAACTCCACTAAGGCGGAATAGGTATCGACCATCCGATCAAAGGATCGATCCATAAGGTCCCTCACAAAATAAATTTCATTTTTTGGCTGACTCATTATGTAAGTCCATAACCCCTTAGCCCGCCATGATAGACGGACATTATTTAACAAGGCACTGGATACGACCGTGTAATCTTTCATATTTTCCAAACGACTAAGTCCCATCGTCAGTTTCCCCCTTTACGTCTAAGCTCGGATTGTGTCTCAGATACAACATACGTATTTTCTTCAAATCGGATGTATCCGGCAGCTATCAATTCATCCATAGCAGCCTTCGTTCCGTCTCGGCCGTCTCTGGCGTATTTACTGATGCCCCGAATGCTGATCGTTTCCCCGTTACAAGCCGTAATGAGATAGGTCATGAGCCCCTTGGCTTTCCATGTCAAATTCGGGTCGAACATATAATGCACTGCCTGAACGTCTCTTTTTGTCATATACATCATCGTTAGTCCTCCTTATACACATACACAAACGCATATACACATACTCATACACATACAACTACATATGTATGCAGCGGCTAGTAGTGGCTTATCGTAACCTATCGCAACCATAGAGACTGCGATAGGCTGCGATAAACTACTTCCGTACCATGGATGGCGGGTAAAACCGTATCGTTTCGGGCTCTTCCGATTTCTTTTTCGGTGCAGCCGGCACGGTTTCCGGCGCGTTCGTTAGGTCAGTCTGCACGGGACCTTCCGTATATATCGGCCCTTCATCGTAGGCAGAAATATTATTATCATGGTCGTTCCATATGATGCCGCGTATCGCTTCGACGCTTACGACGTAGTTCTGCGTTTCAGCATATGGCGGGATTCCGCCGTATTCTTCGATTCGTCCGGGTCCTGCATTGTAGGCAGCTTCGGCTAATGTATAGTCCCCACCGAACCGATATAACTGCTGGGCAAGATAGGCTACACCGCCAAAAATATTTTCCCTGCGATCATAAGGATTTACGCCTAGTGCCTGCGCGGTTTCCGGCATCAGCTGCATGATACCGATGGCCCCGGCATGACTTATGGCGTCTTCTTGGAATCCGCTCTCACAGGTACATACGGCAGCAATAAGGATGGGGTCGACTTGGTAATAAGCCGAAGCATCCATAATATCCTGCGCAACGATCCATGCCGTTTCTTGCGGTAAATACTTTGCGACCTGATTATAGACAGCCGTTTCCGTACTTACGGCCCCCGCTGTATTCCCGCATAATAGAGCAAGGCTCAGTAGTATCAGACTTCTTTTAATTTTCCTTAGACCGGTTCGTTTGATAGTCATGAAATACCCCCTCTCGGACTTGGCTTGAAATCAATATTTTTCTCCCGTAATCGGTATCCCAAAGCGGCCGCATGCGACCGCTTTTACGGAATATCCGATTGGTTTGTTCTATATCGTTATGATTCAAGGTGTTTATCAGCCGGCACAGTTCTCTGTCATCAGCTTCTCGGGATCCATACCGGGCGTTATACCCGTCATACAGCAGACGGACATACCCGCCTAGCCTGTACAGCTGAACCAGCAGACGTTTATCGACCTCATTTTCTTTGTCTGTCAGTCGCCCTGCTTGTATCTCATCGAGAATTTCCTGACCGTCGGCGAGGACCGGGGCGCCGATGGAGCGGCCGGTCATAGGCCAGAATCGTTTCGCCGGGTAGACTTCGATGTTCTCGTTCCGTATTTCCCTTCGGATGGATCCAGTAACGATCAAGGACACGCCAATGCCGGCTATTTCCGCATAAGATTTTGATTGTTCTACCATAAATTGTGCAAAGGAAGACAGCTCACCGGCTGGATTGACACCAGAAGGAATATGAATGACTACCAGCTCGTCCCATTCAGAAAGGACAAAACCGATGCCGTCATATTGGCAGACATGTTCCATCGCCTCTTCATACGTTCCCCACGACAGGGGATCGTCGACCTTGGCCATATTGCCGGTACACGGTGTTACCGGCATTTTTATATTCCGTATATCGCCTCTTCCGATATATTTCCAGCAGACCCATTGCGCATAGGCCTTCATTTCTTCGGGTATCATAACTGCTCCTTTCATTAGTCATTCTTTTTTCGCTGCCGATCTCGTTCCATGCCATGTTCCTGCTGTTTTCTCCGGCGGATATACCGGCGCTGCGACTCCTCTTCTCTCTGACACGTATGGCATTGCTCCTTATCCCGGACGCGATGAACTTCCCGGCTCTTGGCCATGCGATACGGGATTCCCTTGGCTTGCAGGTAATTGGCAACACCTCTACGACGCTGATCGTATTCTTGTGCCAGCGCCTGCACAGCGTCTTCATCACCCCGGGCCTGGGCATTATCAAGATCCCGATCGATAATTTGCAGGTCATGGACCATATCTAAGATGTATCGTTTTTCACCCTTCGTAAGTCCGGCAACCGTCAAGGTAATACTTTCCCCACTCCCGTCTCCGTCATCTAGGCATATGGAGATAGATTCTTTCCGGTCGTCGTCGATATTCCGTGTTTTATCTCTTTCCATCACAAACAACTCCTTTCCCAAAAAAGAAATAACCAGCTCTCACACATTCTTTTTTATTTCGCGACATAAGTACCGTCGTAGCGGAGGGCCGTCAAGAAACAAGCATCGCGAGACGCCGTAGGGCAGTTCTTGACGGCCAGCCGCGTAGATGGTACGCTTCGGCGCTAAATAAAAATCGGTTTGGTCTGTCTTTTTTTTATTAGGACTATTTAAGCCGCGAAAATCAGCGTTCGGCCCCATTCCGTTCGTTTTTTTTCTTCCGGAATTTGATGGGTTTGTGTGTTACTTTAGGCGGAATTTCTTTTTCGTGATTCTTTTGATTTTCCTGTTCTTTTTGTTGCTGCTCCATTCGCCGCTGCGCGGCCATTCGGGTCGTTTCACCCAACTGACTGTATTGCATTACCTCAAGAGGTCCCATTCCCCGGAACGACCTTGTTTCGATATAAGGTGTTTCCGGTTCTTTTTGTGGATTATCTCGTTGTGCTGTTTGTGGTCCTTTCTGTTGTTCCCCTTGTTGTTCTCTTTGTGGTTCTACAGGCTGTTTTCTCTGCGATTCTTGCTGTTGTTCGGGTATAGGAATCTCTACAGCCGGTCGTACCTTGATAACAGGGGTGTCCATTTCTTTTTGAGAAACTGTAATACCCTGCTCTTTCCAATAGCGCGTATGGCCAAGAGCCTGTTCTTTCTTCTGATCGATGGATTGCCCGACCCGGTAAAAAATTCCAGCCGTTTTCGTGTATGCATCATCAATGACGGCGCATGCCGTCTGTTCAATCGCGTCTTTAACGCGCTGCGGCGTATTTTTTACAGATATATAAGCCTCTTTAATGGTATTGGACATATCTTCACGGAATTTTTTGATATACCAGAATCGTTTTGTCGATTCTTGAACCTTTTGTTGCAACTCATCATAACTATGAGCCAGTGTTTGATAGCTCTGCGTCAAATGGAGTTCGTGTTTTTCCGCTGTTTCCCGAAGTTCCATAATCACACTTTGAAGCTCTTTAACCTGTGCCTCTAAACGGATTTTTTCTCTTTTTGAGATCTCAATATCCGCTCCGCGCTGCGACGCCAGCGTCTTTTGCCGGCTGGAAAAATAGTCGGCAGCGTTTTGCAGCGATTCCATGACGCTTTGAAGGGCCTCTTCTTTTTCTAAAGGTGTACGTCCCTCTGTATAAGCTTTTTTGAGAATTGCGATGGCATCGCTATTTCTGTTGTATTGGATTTTAGACTCATCCCATACCGACGGCTGCGGCACTCCGCTGTATTGTTCTGTTTCACGATACGCACTCATGGATTGAATGTAGTCCCCGGCGCCCTTCGCTACCGTTTCCCGGACTGTTTCCGGAACCGTCGATTCAAGCGACGCAATTTGATCCTTCGTTCCATCGGTATAGGTTTGTATCGACGATTCAATGGCCTGCCATTTCTTTATCTCTTCGTCCATTGACATTACGTGCTGTGCCATATCCTATCTCTCCATTCCTTTTTTTTGAGTGGCGTTTTGGCGCCGCCGGATCGTCTTTTTCTTCTTCGGCTTATCCGGGATGGTAATAGATCTTTTTATGGGCTTAAAATCCCGTTCTTGTGTCTTTTTTATTGTGTTTTCTGTGGTATTTTTAATGATTTGAGAAATGTTGTTCCGGGTATATTCATACCGTGGGAGATAGTCTCTTTCTGACGGCCAGCTGTAAAAACTCTTCCATTCCTGTTCAATCATTTGTTTCTGTTCGTCTGAATAGGGTTTTCCTAAATCCTGTAAGACTCTAAGATGGGCCGTCGTTTTAATGTCCTGATAGGACGGTTTAAATCTGGAATCAAATTGAGGGTTCTTGTAGAATCTTGTTTCTTCATCAAGCGGTTTCAGTTCAAGATCCTTCAATATATCTTCATGCTGATTTTTCTCCGCTTTTTCGATAAGATCTCTGAAATATTGATGGCTATGATCGAGGTCGACGCTGACGTTTTCTCCGACGGTCAAATTAAGGAGCATGTTTTTATAGAGATCGGTATTTCTCGTAAAATCCGGTTTTTCCCATTCAGCGGTTTTTTGTGCTAATTCGTCCGGATCAAGAGCTGCTATGGCGTCCCGGAAGGGTGGCGCTTCTTTTTCTAAATAGTCGACCAGTGCCGTGTAGCCATTCTGATTTTTTGTTAAATCAAAGGTGCAGCCGTCGCCTATATCCCAGCGATTACTTAGTTTAACCGGTACGTCCGGGTGGGTGATTATAACATAGGCTTTGTTGTATCCACCCATCCCCAGGCTCGTTGTCGCGTCATCTTTGATTAGGTCATTCATAAGTTTATTTAATTCGACCCCACTATATTCTTTTTCGCATTCATACAGCCTGCCGCCCAGCTTTTCCATCTCTTCTTCGGGTGTCATTTCCCTTGTGATGGCATCGGCGACCGTGTAATCGCAATATGAGAGGTTCCCACCGCCGATTACGATTTTTTCATCGGTGCCGGTTCCCTTTTCGACAAAGGTTATTTTCATGGAGAGTTTTTCCAAAAACTCGTCCGTTTTTGTCTTTACGGGCTCTTTTACGATTTCTTTTGGTTCTTCTTTTTCTGCACTTTTTTCAATTTCAAGATTCTTTTCAATCATATGAGTCTTGATGTAGTCCGTGATTTTTTGTGCCTCTGCCGCCGCTCGGAAAAGCTCATCAGGATCTTTTTCAACCGCCTTTGCCCAACTTTGCAAGTAGGCAATATGACTTTCATAATGATTTTCATCAAGGGTTATTCCGTACTCTTGAGCAAGAAACATGGAGGCCATTTCGGCCCTTAATTCTTCCTTTGCATAGATTTCCCCGCCAAAGCCGTCCGTGTTTGTAACTCCTTCCCGGGCCATTCTTTTTTCTGCACCCGTGGAATGGGCGATTTCATGAGCAGCTGTCCCGTAAAAAGCCATAAGTCCCTTAAACTGTGACTGAGGCATCAAGTGGATGGTATCGTCTCCAATGCGATAAAAGTTACTCGATGATTGGTCATAGTAAATCTTGGCTTCACTATTGGCCAGCATCGCTTCCATGGATTCATTCCGCTGCGATTCATCAATCGTAAATTCCTTTGCCGACGGGGGGATGTTGTCCATTTGAGAGGCATTAAAGACGGTATAAGTTTTAACAAGTGGAGGGTTTAAAGGAATCTTTTCCGGTTCCAGCCTTCCGGTCTCCGGATTTTCTTTCATGACAGGGACTTTTTTCCCGTTTTCGTCTACCGTCATTTTGATTTTCGAATACTGCCAATACTCAATGGTGTATCCCTTAGCCCCTTTTTGAATTTTGGGCTGATCCTCAAAAGGAACGCCTTCTTTTTGCAGGGATTTGACTTGCGCGAAAGTGGCCCAACGGTTATCGGTAAATCCTTCCCGGCTGGCGACATATGATAATAGCATATTGTTAATTCCGTGATATCTGGTATCTTCTCCTTTTAGGTCTGCAATGAGATTTCGGGGCGGGTTGAAGACAACACCGGGATCCCAAAAAAACGGTTTCCCGCTCCGGATATCGTCTATAATCTTTTCGGTAAATGCTTGTCTTTTTTCTTGCACTTTTGACGGGATAGCCATAATTATTTCTCCTTTCAGAAAACCGATAGATTATCCTTCCATCGCCGCTTGTTCAGTTTCATCCTCTTCTCTTTCAAACTCTTCGATTTCTTCCGGCAGCAGCAGCCCGGCGTCTCTCGGATCCATTCCACCGTACATCAACATTGTTTTTTCTACCGTTTCTTGCATGGTCATTACTGGTCACTCCTTTCTAAATCAAAATCTAAATATCTGTCGTATCGAACAAGCCATTTTATAAGGCGTTCCGCCATATAGGGGCTTTTATCGCTCACAAGATTTTCAAAACTTATCATGCTATTGTAGGCATCGCGGTAAAAATAGCTATCATAGTATTTGTATTTTCCATAAGCTATAGCCCGTACCGCCTCCATCGGACTATTAAAGAGGTTGTTTATGGTATCCTCATCGTTTTCGTAGATGATAGATAGAGTGTGGTCCGTATCTCGGCAGTATTCATTCCATAGCGAGATGACGTCCATTTCATCCATCCCGATTAATTTAGCCGTTAAAAAATTTGTTAATTCGTCGGGCCTTAATGACATTACTTCTTCCGGTGTCATCGAATCATCCCCTTTCCGGCTCTCGCTGCCGACTTTTTTAAAAATTTTTTTGTCCTATTTTTCGGCGCCCCGATATACCGATCAAGGCCATATACTTTCATATGCAGTACTGTTTTGTTTTTTCGGAGACTTTCAATCCAGCTGGGCAACAAATCTATAGCCTCGCGAGACTGTTCTTTTTTATTGAAATCATTGAAAAACATTTTTTCCGCACCTAGCATGACGATGCAATCTCTTACAGATTGATTGCTTTGAAGGCTCTTTGAAACAACAAGATCCTTAAATTCTTGTTCAGTCCGGAAAAGCATGCTTTCGGCTGCATGGTACGCTTTATAAGCTTTGTTTCGCCGATCCGTATTTTCGCTGAACTCCCTGATGGATCCTTTTTCAAGCTCTGAATATTCCTTCCATGTCCGTTCTGCTTTCTGTGCCAATTCTTCGAACAACAGTTGTCGGATCTCATCTGTATACAAATGGTCATACAGTAATTCTCGTGTCGTTCTCTTTTTTTGTTCTTCAAGAAGATGTTGAAACTGCTGATTTATTTGCTTGGAATTCATTGTCGTCTCAACTGAATCTAATAATTTGTAGAAGAACTGATCCAGACGTTCTTTGAATTTTTCTCCGACAGCTGCCGATATAATAGACTGCCGGGTATTGTAATTTTCTTCTTCATTTAACTTTTTGAGCTTTGAATGCTCTGACGGTGCGATCCGGTAGGTATAGTCGGGATAAGCTTTTTCGATGATTTCTTCCACCTCTAACCGGGATTCTTCACGGTACATCCAAAGATCTGCCATATGCAGGGCTTCTTCTACGGAATCTCCATACCCTTCGCAATCAAGTGTCATAAGCAGGCCCTTTTGAGTTTTAGCGGCTTCTATGTCCTCGATATAAGGCTCTGCGGAATACCGGGAATAATCTACGACATACCCTTGGATGATGTGGGGGTTTGCAGGACATGGATACCCATAGATAACTTTTCCGCCAGCTGCTATGAGCATGTTTTCAGTAATATCGTAAGTACGCTGTAGTCCCCATATTTTTCGTTGAGTCATAGTCTTCTCCTTTCGTAAAAAAGCTCAAAAAAAAGCACTATTCAGCCTGCGTCGTTATTTTCTGTGATCTGAATAGTGTTTATGATTTCAATATAAATATGGCCTAATTCAGGGCGCAAAATAACCTCGAGTCCCTCGCCATGAGCCCGAATTTCCGAACTGTTTATTTCATTGATCGTTAGCTGGTGTTTCTGATTTTGTGATTGAAGGATAAGGTATGCCATGGGTATGCCTCTTTTCTTTACAAATCAAACATGTTTTTACTGCTTGCCTTTTCTGATTTTTTGCTGATTTCTGCGCATGTTTTCTGATATGTTTCCTGCACTAACCGGACGAGTTTTTGCCCGTATTTAGGATCTACCCGGTTCAAACTATGTTGCTGGATAACTCTAGCCGCTTTTTCCGGCTCGATATCCCCTTTAATCATTACGTTATGCAGAAATAGTTTGTCGGCTTCTTCCTGCATAACGGTATTTTTAATAGATAGCCGGCGAATGAATTGCTTGTATAAGTCGGATAATTTTGTTTTCATTGGTATATTCCTTTCTAAAATTCATAGTCAAAATATACCCGTCTTGGCCTATCTGAGCTTCTCTTGGGATGTGATTTAAGCCACTCCTGAAAATCCCGCTGCACATCGGGGTCTTGAAATGCTTGAATAATGTCCCAGCATATAGGGGTTGTATCAATATGAAATTGATCGTCTAGTTTTATTTTTCGCTGTGCTTCCATTTGATGTTCCGCCTTTGCCTTTTCGTTGCTCATTTGGTGACTTATAATTCAAAAAAATACAAACTAGATAGTCAATAGGGGCTTCCAGTGTGTGCGATAACATGTTAATTTCGGTGATATCCGGGATTTTTTTTCCGTTAGTTATTTTGTTTAACCGCTGTTTTGTCCATCCCATGTGTCTTGCACAAGCTGATTCAGTCTTGAATTTAGCATAAATTAAATCACTCAAATGTTTGTTTTTTGCCATAATATCCTCTCCTTTTTTGTCATCCATTTGGTGACTTAATTCATTATATAATTTCCCATCGTTTTTGTCAATCATTCGGTGACTGCAAGTATATCGTCCCTATTTTGTTGACACTTTATGAGGTCTATGATTTAATTAACATAGTTGATTGCAAAGGAGACCGCCATGCGAGAACAATTCGGAACAAAACTAAAAAAAATACGAATAGAAAAAAATATGTCACAAGACGAGATGGCCACTTTTTTAGGTACTTCAAAGCAAGTAATTAGCAGATATGAAACAAATCAAAGAACACCTAAAATTACGACGGCACAAGAGTATGCTATTAAATTAAATGTACCCTTGATATACTTAATTGACGATACCGTCACATCATTCGGTCCGCCCGGGAATAATAATTCTAATAGCTCAATTTCCCTGTCCTCTGAACGGCATATGCCTTCGGAAGATCTTGAAATTTTGTCTTTATACACGCAATTAGACGAGATTGATAAGGCGGAAATACGTGGAGAAATAAAAGGTATGTTACGTGCTGATAAGTACACTGATGCTCGAAAAAAGGGGGATACTGAACCGGTTAAACAGAATCACCCAAAAGGCGGGGTCGGATAATTTTAGTTAATTTCCGAAAGTATTAATATTATGGTGTCGCCGATATACAATACGTGAAATATCCGGGATGGAACCGGATTGTATACAATAAAGGACGTATTTCTGTTGAGTCCACCATAAGAAAAAGCTGATAGCCATCGCATTTATGCGGTGGCTATTTTTTGTTTGACCCCCAAAAGTCAGGTGCTTTTGACCCCTTTTTGACCCCCTGAATAAAATCATCTCCCAATGCATGCCCATTTAACACGTAAAACTACCCGGACACTCGTTCCTTATATTACAATGACTATATAATAAAAGAATCCCGCCAAGCCAGTTACCTGACCTGACGGGATTTTTCTATTTCACGTAATCATTAGGTTTACAGGGCTTCTACGGCGCGCTGTAGGACTTAAGGATTCAGTTATAAAATTATAATTTACATGATTGGAACCATTTTAGCTGTCATCGTTTGCAAAAAAAGCGGAGTAAGGAATTATACGATCTATTTTACCGGAGAATGGCAGAGTATCCCGAATACTTTTCAAAAAATGATTATATCAATCATGCTTACATCTTTACATTAAAACTTGTTCGATATTCTTTCCATCTATTGACAACTCACTCACCCTATCTTATACTGCAATCAGCTTGAAAACCATATTATATATGGTTTTGGATGGGACGTGTTACGACATGTCCCTTATTTTTCATCTTTTTTCCATATTCAAAGAAAAAAAGTGGTTGTTGCAAAAATCACAACAACCACTCATCATGACGCTATGCCTTAGAAAACGCAGGAGAAAAGCCTTTTATACTACAACTTAGCGGATATTATTTCCGTTGGATATCTGATAAAACAATTTTAACGCAAAAACATCCCTCACTACTCAAAGGGTAGTGAGGGATGTTCGGCTTTCACAATCTTTATAGGTGATACGGTTCGTGCCGGGATATTTTAATAGCCCGATAAATTTGTTCGACCAAGATCAGGCGTATCATCTGATGGGTCAAGGTAATGCGTCCGAAGGAGATGCATTTGTCGGCTTTTCTTCGGACGACGTCGCTGAGGCCGAAGGGACCGCCGATGATGAAGGAGATTTCACTGCAGCCGTAAAGGGCCAGTTCTGAAAAGGATTCTGCCAGTTCTTCCGACGATACGAGCTTACCGCCTACGTCGAGGGCCATGAGATGCGATCCTTCCCGGACGTGGCGCAGCATCTTTTCCCCTTCTTTGTCGAGGACCTGTGCCTTTTGGGCCGGCGATGGGTTGTCAGGCATCTTTTCTTCGGGCAGGACGGTCACGGTGACGTCGCCGTAAGGACGGAGGCGCTTCAAGAATTCATCGATGCCGGCCGTAAGGTACTTCTCCTTGATTTTTCCGATGGTAATGAGATGGTACTTCATCAGTTGCCGCTCACATCGTCGTCAGCCGAATCGGTCTGCGGACTTTCCTGGAGGACGATGGTGGCTTCGCGGTTCATGCCGTTCCGCGTGTAGTCGACGGTGACGGAATCACCGACTTTATGCTTATCCATGACGCTCTGGAGGGATGCGAAGTCTTTCACGTCCGTGCCGTCCAACTTGACGATGACGTCACCGTGCTGGAGGCCGGCTTGATCGAGAGGACCACCGGGAACGACGCGGTAGACGTAGATGCCCTGGGCATTGAGCTGCATGCCGAAGCGAGCTGCCATCTGCTGGTCAAGGCCGTACAGGCCGAGATACGGGCGGACGACTTTGCCGTTGGTGATGAGGTCCTGTAAAATCGGACGGGCTGCGTTAATCGGGATAGCAAAGCCCAGACCTTCGACGCCTTCCTGAGAAATCTTGGCACTGTTGATACCGATGACCTTGCCGTCAGCATCGACTAAGGCACCGCCGGAGTTGCCGGGGTTAATGGCTGCGTCAGTCTGGATGAGCTTCATGCTCTGGCCTTCGGCACCGATGGTACGGTTGAGGGAACTGATAACACCGACCGTAACCGTACCCTGGAATTCAAGACCCAAGGGGTTGCCGATGGCAATGGCCGGTTCGCCGACCTGAAGGGAATCGCTGTCGCCAAATTCAGCAACCGGCAGGTTGTCCATGTTGATTTTTACGACGGCTAAGTCCGTTCTGGCATCGCGGCCGACGACGGTACCTTCCGTGCTCTGTCCGTCAGCCAGGGAGACGATGACAGTCTTAGCCGTACCGACGACGTGGTTATTGGTAACGATATAACCGGCCTTATCGAAGATGACGCCGGAGCCGACGCCTTCACCGACGAGGACTTTACGGTTGAACATGTCGCGGTTATAAACCTTAGTCGTAATGCCGACGACAGCCGGGCTTACTTTCTTAGCCGCCTGAACGACAGCCGTATTGCGGGCATTCGAAATGGATTCCGACTTTTCCGGTTCCTGAAGCTGGTTCGTCGTCCCCTGGTAATTCCCGCTCGGTGAAAAAAAGGTATCGCGAAGCTTAAAGCCCCCAAAGACGCCGCCGGCGATGAGGATTACGGCAACGATGGCCGTAAGGATACGTTTGTGCTGCATACTTAGTCACTACTCCTTTCCTGAAAGCGGACGCTGCCGTCTTGGCAGGCCAGCCGCAATAAAATATCTTTACCCACGACGCGGCCGGACTGGGCAAGCACCGTGCGCATCGTATGGAGAGCCAGAGACGGGGTGTTGTTCTTCTCACTGCGGTGAGCCAGAAGGACCCGCATGAGGCCTTTCGTCGGAAGGGATGCCAAAAAGGCCGCCGCCGTCTTGTTCGACAGGTGGCCCCAGCGCCCGAGTATCCGCTGCTGAAGGGCATAGGGATAAGGACCGTTTCGGACCATCTCTTCATCGTGATTGGATTCTAAGACCAGGATGTCGGCATAAGCCGCAGCCGCTGCCACATCGGGGCTGACGTAGCCCAAGTCCGTCGCCAGGGTGATTTTGGCATCGCCGTGGCGAAGGCTGTAGCCGACGGGACGGGCCGCATCATGGGAGATGGCAAAAGGCGTCACCTCTATATCTTTCAAGGCAACACGCCGCGTCAGACGGACAAAGCGGTGGTCAAAGCCGTCGGTCTTCCGTCCCATCGCCTGCCACGTTTCGGCCGTCGTGTAGATCGGCATATCAGTCCGCTTTAACAGCGTCGCCAATCCTCCCACGTGGTCTGAGTGTTCATGGGTAATAAAAACGGCATCGAGGTCGCCGAGAGCGCAGCCGTAACGCTTGAGACCTTTCTCAATACGGCGGCAGCTGATACCGGCATCGATGAGGATATTTGTCTTTCCGCAGCGAATATAAGCCGCATTGCCCTTGCTGCCGCTGGCCAACATACTGACCAGGCAGTCGCCGGACCTCGCTTCGCCGCCAAGATTGGGGATGGCATCCATTGACGGTTCCGGCACGTTTTTCTTTATCTCACAGCCGGCTTCCCGTCTTGCCTCCTGAATGGACAAGGCCATTTTCTGAAGCTGCCGTTCACATTCAGTCATGAAGTCCCTCCTTCCCATTATTCAATCAAAACCACCAGTTTAACTGGTGGTTTGCTCAGGCCCTATAAGGGCCTATCTCTTGTGGTTGCACTCTAAAGAGT
>PPYF01098754.1_pt1 | contig 115045 bp, 81 predicted proteins | sample 1559871 | NCBI WGS metagenome assembly PPYF01 (sample SAMN08240021, study PRJNA423297) | Human gut metagenome, whole genome shotgun sequencing project.
ATACTATATAACAGCATAGTATATATATACAAAAGGAGCTTGAGAAAGTCTTGTAGTAGTCTTATCCAATAAAAAAATCATTTGCGCAAGTCGTGTAGTAGTCATTTTCATGGCTACCGTAATTTATTGTGTTTCCTTTGCCAGCGAATAAAATCTTAAATTCTTTCGACATGATGAAACACGAACTGGAGAAACAATTAGATGCGCTAGAAAAGAAAGGTGTCGACAGACGGCATTTCTTTAAGTTATTAGCGGCGACAGGACTGATCGCGGGAGCTAATACCGGAAAAGCAAACGCTTTTTCAAGCAGCGCAAAAGGTAAAATCGTTATTATCGGTGGAGGAGCCGCTGGTATCAGTATGGCTGCCCGATTAAAACATTGGCTTGATGAACCGGATATCACCCTGATTGACCCCAGCGATCGTCAGTTTTATCAACCGGGATTCACTCTGATCGCCTCAGGTGTATACCAACCGGAAGATGTTTGGAAGAAGCAAGAGGATTGTATGCCTAGCGGTATAAAATGGATAAAGGACTCGGTCGCTGCGGTTGATCCCGTATGGAATCAAGTAACGACCAAAAGTAACGGAAAGATTCCGTACGACTTTTTAGTACTGACCCCGGGATTACAATGTAACTGGGAAAAAGTAGAGGGCATTACCCACGACACCTTGGGACAAGGAAACGCAAACTCTATTTACGATTTCGAAGGAGCCCAAAAGACATGGAAAGCTCTTCAAGAATTCGCTAAAAAAGGAGGCAAAGGTATTTATACCGATACCTATACAAAACATAAATGTGGTGGCGCTCCCAAAAAGATCTGTTTATTATCCGAGCATTACGCAAGGAAACAAGGGACTCGCGACAAACTGCAATTGAATTATTTTACCGCATCGAAGGAGCTATACGATATTCCGTATTTCACGCCTCGCTTGCTGGAAATATATAATGAACGTAACATACCTATTAACTTGAATGTACGTGTAAAAGGTGTAGACACATCCGCAAAACAAGTGCATTTTGAGAAAATAGAGACAAAAGGCGAAGAAAAGATCGTAACGCCGTTCGTAGAGGATTACGATTTCTTACACTTCACCCCGCCTATGTCCGCTCCCGATTTCGTTCGTGATGCCGGATTAGGTTGGACAGAAGGTAAATTGGCCGCGGACGCATGGGTAATGGTCGATAAAGAGACCTTGGTACATAAGAAATACCAGAACATCGTTTCTCTGGGTGATGTAGCCGGTATCCCGACCAGTAAAACATCTGCCGCTATCCGTAAGCAAGTACCTATCGCCGCCAAGAACCTGATCGCGCTCATGGAAGGTAAAGAGCCGACCGAGAAATACAACGGTTATGCCGCTTGCCCGATCGTTACGGATTATGGACACGTGTTGCTTTGTGAGTTTGACTACGAAAAGAAACCCGACGTTTCATTCCCATTCTCGATGATCGATACATCAAAAGAGCAATGGCTTGCTTGGATCTTAAAGGTATATATTTTAAAACCGATGTATTTCAACGGAATGCTTAACGGTTACGCATAATATGAATAAAGAATCTATGAAATAAAACTCCCTATAATTTCGAATGCCAAACTACAAAGCCCCGGGTTTCAGTTGTACGAAACCGGGGTTTTTGATTTTTAACGGGTAGCCTTTTCCACTAAATATACGATCGACTTATAGGATATCCCACTATTCATCGTCAAACCAATCTCGCACGTACGGCTATTGCTATATCCTTCCGTCGCCCCATGCAAGTTCGGTTTCAAGTAATGAAGACCGGAAGCGTTTAGTTCCGGATAGAAGAAACCACGATCGCCCGCCCAACCGCAACAAGTAACTTGAGCGGGAGAGACCACCCGGTTCGCGCATAAGCCTGCCAGTTCCACCAGCTTGTCTTGTACTCCCATCTTCGTTGTACTACAAGTAGAGTGTACCGCTACCGTAACCGGCAACTTAGTAAAGTTCAGACGATCACGCATAAAGTCATAGATAAACTCCACTGGTTCATATAATCGTAAACGTTTATCCAAGGTTTCCCTCATATGCAGCAAGCAAGGGCTCATGTCGCACAAAATAGGCAATCGGCCGTTATCGCTCGCCCGCAAAAGAGCCTCATTCAATTCCTCCGCCTTCTGCGCCGCTTGCTTCCGGAACCCCTTACTGCTAAAAGCCATACCGCAACAAAGCTTGCTTAGATTCTCCGGATAACGAATCGTAAAGCCGGCTCTTGTCAACAAAACGATTGTTTGTTCCGTTACACTCACGAAATCCACATCTTCATAATCAGCCGAAGTCCCCATCGTACGGGTAATACAAGAGGGGAAATAGACCATTTCCATCCCATTCTCTACACCCGTCAGTTCCTTGAACTTTGACGCGCCAGAAGGTGTATGCCGAGTCCAAAGCGGGAATTTACGAGCGGAAGCCTTAAACAAGAAAGAGGCAAATCTCTCGAATGCATTATACCCCACCAGCTTTGAAAGCACATGGGGCAACTTAAGCAAAGGACGAAGCATACCCGTTACGACTCCCATATTCCCGGCGATGCCCGAAGCGATAGCATTCGCCAAGGTACCATTCTCTTCCCACCGTAACTCTTTGATCAATAAACCGGTATTAATGCCAACCGGACATGCCGTAGCACATAGGCCATCGGTAGCGCAGGTAGCGTTACCTTTATAGTTAAAGGCATTCTTGAGTTCTTTATATCGCTTAGAGTTTGTTTCCCCCTGTTCCGCCAAAGCCGATAATTCCCTATAGATCACGATACGTTGCCGGGGTGTCAATGTCACATGCCTTGACGGACATTGTATCTCACAAAAACCACACTCGATGCATTTATCGATCAGTTCATTCGCCAACGGTATTTGCTTTAAGTTCTTTATAAACACATCCGGGTCCCGATTTAAAAGGACACCCGGATTTAATATATTTTCCGGGTCAAAGAGCCTTTTGATCTTCCACATCAACTCATAAATCTCCTCACCCCATTCATCTTTAACAAATGGAGCCATATTTCGTCCCGTGCCATGCTCCGCTTTCAAGCTACCGTCGTAGTAAAGTACCACATCTACAAGGCTACGCATAAAAGAAGCGTAATGATCAATACCTTCCTGTGCGTTTATATCCGGAAAAATCGTGAAATGAACGTTTCCATCCAATAAATGTCCCCACATCACCGCATTTCCGTATCCATAATCCGACAAGACCCCACGCACTTGTTCCAAAGCCTCTCCTAAAACCTCTTCCCGGAAAGCAATATCTTCAATAATAGATACCGTCCCCCGTGGCCGTCTTCCCGCAGCGGAAGTAAATAAACCGTTTCGTACCCGCCAATAAGTAGCGTAAAGCTTCGGATCGGTCGTAAATGATACCGGATATAAGGTCTGTATATCTGCTAGCCGCTCCTCTATATCTCGGAATTGGATTTGAAGTTCTTCTTCCGAATTAGAAGACGTGTCGATCAGCAACGCTACCGCATCCTCGGGTAAAGAATGTAATATCTCCGGCATCCCCGGTTCATCCTCTACCGCATGTAAGGCGTTTCTATCCATCAACTCGGCGGCGGACACTTTGCATTGGCGTAACGGGGCTATGGCTCTGCACGCCTCCATCAAAGAGGGAAAATAAATCAAGGCGGAAGCTTTTAAAGCCTCATCGGGGACTGTCTCGAAAGTAACAGAAGAAATAAACCCTAAGGTTCCTTCCGAGCCAACCATTAAATGCATGAGTATATCGTATGGATCGGTATAATCCAAGAAAGAGTTCATTCCATAACCGCAGGTATTCTTCAACTCATATTTAGATAGAATCCGGTCTTCCATGTCTGGATTCAACAAAATCTCCAAACGGAAATTCATCAACTTCTCCAATAAGCCTATATGCGTTTGCATGAAATCCCTGCGACTCGCTAACGAAGAGGTATCCAAAAAGGCTCCATCCGCAAAGATAATCTCCATATCCCGGACCGTATTATAGGAGTTATGGATAATACCATAGCTAGAACCACTTGAGTTATTCGCTACGATCCCGCCGATACGTGCGGATTTGATGGAGGCAGGGCTAGGCCCTAGCTTACGGCCATAAGGTTTCAACCAGCGGTTCGCCTCTTCTCCAGTTATACCACAAGGGAATTTAGCCAAACTCCCATCTCCTGAAATCTTAACCTTTCCATAGTCAGGACTGATTTCCATCAATACAGAATCTGTAATAGTCTGGCCGGATAAAGAGGTCCCCCCAGCTTTAAAGGTTACAGATTTACCAGTCTTCTCACATTCAGCAAGAACACGTTTTACATCCTGCTCACAACTCACGATTTCAACTCGTTTGGGATTCAACCTGTAAATCCCGGCATCTGTTCCCTTCGCTAATGCAGTTAAAACATCAACATATACCTTTTTTATCTTCATAGTCTAATACCTTTATTTGTCTAGTAACGACATTTCAACAAAGATATGAAACCTTTAAGACAATCAGGGCATTTTACTAAAATAACGGGGAGAATATCCGGGTACTAGCTCCGGATGGAAAATCCAGATTAAATCTTTCAATAGATATTCCGGATGTAATGGGAATTCCTCGTAATAAGGAACTATCCCTGTATTACAGGTATAAATCCGTTGTTTTTTAAAAGCGTCGAAATTCTCGTAGGGAGTATATTCGGAGCGTAAATCGTTATAGGTCATCTCGGAAGACTGATTATATTTAACAAGCCAAATATCCGCATGGATCGCTTTATCAAACACGGTCTCAAACGCTAAGGGGGTACTTCCGGCACCCGGTAAATCCTTAAACATATAATCGGCTCCTGCATCCTCGAAAAGATGGGCCATATAACTATCTCCAGCCGGTATATACCATGAGGAACCGAACTTTTTCTCCGACAAAACAGTAGGACGCTTATCTATATTCACGGTTAAGTTCTTTAGGGACAGATAGGCTTGCTCTGTTTCTTTAAATATAGAATCGGCCATCTCTTCCTTTCCGAATAGCAAACCATAAAAGCGAATCCACTCCGTGCGCCCCAAAGGAAATGCCTCCATATAGTCGGCTCCTTCGATAATGGGTATCCCTATCTTCTCGACAGGCCCATAACTACTGTTCTGAAACGGGGAAGCTATCACGAGTTCCGCACCGATCTCTATCATTTTCTCTATATTCGGAGAGGTAGCCTCACCTAAATCAGCGATTCTTCCGGCCTGTATACCCTCTTGTATGGCAGGAGTATCCATATAACGAGGCTCACAAACACCTATAACCTTATTGATTTCGTGCAATTGATCAATAATAGCCGCATGAACAGAAGTATAAACCACAATATCTTTTACCGGGACCTTCACGATCGTCCCTTTGGGTAATCCGCCAGGAACCGACTTTGTCCGGTCTACCAATAAATAGCGTTGAAGCAGACGAGTACTATCCCACGGATCACGAACTTCCACCATTGTATAGGTATCAAAGCGCTGAACCGTGAAACCTTGGGCATATTGAATTCTATCAGAGGAAAGAGCTTCCTTGGAAGAAGTTTGCTTTCCGGATGGCGTACATGCCACCATCCAGAAAGCGAACCCTAAGAGAATCAGTAATCGCATTAGATATTATCTTTTTGAGCGAGGACTACTTTCATGGGATTTAAACCGGCCTCAAACTTCTTGAACAATTTACCGTCACCTCCGAAACAATAAATATCGCCATTATTCTTATAATCAGACTCTGCGACATAGACATTTCCACCCACGGCACTGATTGAATAAGGGGACTGTATTGAGGTTCCATCTGTAATAAAGCTCGTTCCCGCAGATTGACTCTTTGTATCAAATGTTAAAAATGCAGGGCTAGACATTCCCCATTGCGCATAGAACAGAAATAGCTTGCCATCCTCATAGGCCATCTCCGTTGCGTTTGGACAATTCGTAAGGGAAGTAACCTCATAAGTCTCCGTATTTATCTTTTGTACCGTATTGGGTATATCCGCATAGTTACCCATAGAAACCACATATACATTTCCTTGCTCATCCGCCTGTATCCGTGTGGGATTCAATACTACATCCAACTTCTTTATCTCTGTAAAAGTAGACAGATCAACCACTGATACCGTTTTATCATACCCAACCTCGGTACTGTAATCCATACCTCCGGAGTTTGAGACAAACAATTTATTAGAAGATACCGCCAATTGTTCCGGATTCCGTCCGACCTTTACCTTCGCCTCAACCTCCAAGGATGCGGTATCCAAACGAGCGACATATCCATTATAATAGCTAATATAGACTTTTCCACCCTCTGATACCATATAACGGGGCTGCCCCTCTGTCTTGACTTGCTTAATGGATTTTGCCTTCAGATCCGTCACTTCTATCGTAGACTCTCCATATACCGCAATATACATCTTATCGCCATACACGATCATATCCTGTGCCGTATCTCCCAGCCCCCTGCCATTTTGAGCCAAGAAATAATCGGGAACAACCTCATCCTTTTCTATGTCGTACATATATAAAGAAGAGTTGTTATTTCCCATATTGCCCGAATTCAAGAAATATAAAGCCATGAAAGAACTATCCTTCACAAAATCAATAACTCTTACGGAAGCATAAACAGAAGACTCACCTTCCGCATTCGCGGCTATAACTAATAAATAACCTATATTTACGACATCCGTAATAGCATATGAATGTGTTCCAACTTCTACCTCCGCAATTTTCATATCTTTAACGGTTCCATCAGAGGAACCATAAATCACGTACTTTGTTACATTGTCAACAGAAGACGGAGCTGTCCAATTTAAGGTTCCACTAACTTTTAAAGCTTCCGGATTCTCATCCGTAAAACTGACATTAGTTACAGATACATTTGGTATATTCAGTGAAGGCTCATTGTCATCATCACAGCTGACAAACGAGAAAGACATCAATGCACACAAGGCAGAGACACAAAATAAATTCCTCTTTTTCATTACTTTACTTTTATAGTTTACTAATAGGATAAACAAACACTTAAACGCCAAGAACGGCCCGGCATGGGATAATACTGAATAACATCATAATTCACGTTCGTAAGATTTAACAATTCACCTTGCAAATGCAAACCGAAATATCGAAAACGAAAATCTCGATTTATAGAAATACTCTGTTCTATATAAGAATCAATCCTGTTCCGATCTATATTTTGCGGCAATGCATAACGATCACCAACCGCAGTCAGTATATAAGAGACATTTACCCATGGATTTTCCAAGGTTACGGAAACCGTGCCTGAATGACGAGGTGTATAAGGAATCTGATCCTTATAATTCTTAGCTTCCGGATCTGTCACATCAACCGCATATTGAAAAGAATAAGTGGAAGCCAAAAACAAGCTCATTCGTAAGGGCAATCGGAATTGTGTAGATAAATTTACATCTACCCCTTTAATATCCACTTCGCCCATATTCATCATCTTCCAAACATACATGGTAGGTAAAGCCACGATCTTATCTTTCACCGTATTATAATATCCATCCGCCGAAATACTGAAATGCCGCAGCCAATCCCCACAGGAAGAACTCCATGTTACCCCTACATTATATTGGGAAGTTTCTTCCGGTTTCAAATTTGTATTTCCCATACGGAGGTAATACAAGTCCGTAAATGTAGGAACCCGGAATATATCTTTGTAAGAGGCACGTATCCGCAATGTACTTTCCGAGAATGGCCGCCAAGACAAACTTACAGCCGGGGATAAACGCCTTTTATCATCCGGTTTTTCCCCTTGCTCCACTTTATCAGTGATATATGTTCCCAATAAACTACCGGTAGCCGTGAATCGGCTGTTCTTATATTGCACCGCTAGTACCGATTGAGAGGCCATTCGCTTTGGATTAGGTCCGTTTACAAAATTATTGTCCAGCATAGAGCGAGTTAAATCCGTTGTTAACGTCGCCGATACATACTTTATAGGAGTATACAGCAAACCTACAGAGCCATAATACTCATTCTGTGTATTCAAGTCGACTTGTTCGCCTGCGGCATATTTATCATTTACATCTAAATAACGAGTAAAAGCATAATTATACTTAGCCATGGCCCGTAGCGTAAATTTCTCATTAAGAACATTCTTATACCCCGATTGCACGAAAAAGTTATTATCCCATAATCGTTCAGAAGTGTTCTTGTTATATAAATTAACAGAACCGGGAAGTCCCCGCTCCGAATCAAAATAGTACGCCTTAAAGGAAAGTTCGCCTCCCCTTCCAAAATCGCCGAATAGATTACCTTCCAAATGGTAAGCATGGATATCGCTATTTCTACGCTTCTCTTTCGTCTCCAATTCCCCATTAATCAATGTATAGGGATATTGCCCATCCGCACGCACGAAATCACCATGTAAGGATGCGCTCCAACGCTTTCCTAATTTTTGATCATAATGCAGCACGGGATTAAAAAGTCCGAAGGAACCTCCCTTAACCTTAAGATAAGTATGAAACGATTTGTCTTTAAACGTGGGCTTTCCGGTTTGTATATTCAAGGCTCCTGCCGAGGCATACACCCTTGCCGTTTGGAAGATGTCATCCGATTGTCCGATCGATAAGGAAACCATCTCCACGTTATCCAACGAGAAACGGCTGATATCGACTTGCCCGCTTTGCGCATCCGTAATCGTCACCCCATCGTAACTGACGGCGGTATGCTTCGCTCCCAAGCTACGTACCGAGACCGTTTTCAATCCTCCGATCCCCCCATAATCCTGTACTGTAACTCCCGAGAAGCGTTTCACGGCCTCGGATAGGTCTTGTACTCCCAAGCGATCGATTCCCGCCCGGTCCATAATTTGCAAAGGCGTACCTTCACGGGTAACCGACGGACGTACCTTCTCCACTACTTCCACCCCGGAAAGCTCGTGATAGGCCGTCGTATCGATCTGTTGACCGAAAGCGACACCCAAAGAAAATAACCATACGCTAAAAACGCACAGACATCTTATAAGATATAAATCTCGCATAATAATTCTTAGGTTTACCAACGTCTTCACCCGAAACGTCGCATAACAAGATCATGGCAGGTTTTCTGGCTCGTCCACCCTCTGTCGGCTACCTTCCCACCTATCCGATAGGCAGTGGCAACAAGATTTGCCGGGGCTACAAGGACTTACAGCTACGGGTACAGCTCCGGATTCACACCGGATTCCCTTTTACTAGCCACTACCGGAACGGATAGCGGTTACACCTTGATCGGTGGCAAAGATAGGAAATGTTTTCTGTATTCTTGTGGCGTTACCTCTTTCAACTTTTAAAAAATCCGATTAAAATGTGGAATATCATTGTCCCTTTCTTATTTCCACTTGAAACAATGTATATCCGTTAAGTTGATTCTCATGATATACTCATCCTCGCCAATATAGTCATCCAGCAATCTTTGCGAGAAGCCGCATCCACCGCAAGACTCCGCTTTCTTCAAAACTTCTACAAGCGGATAGAACGTATGCTCGTACTCCCCCGGCCGATAAACCTCCTCCTCACACATAAGCGTTTCTTTTGTATCACATATAATTAGGAATTCACTATTATCTTTGGCGAATCTTCTTGCGCATTCCAATCGTGCGGTAAAACTTACTATTTTGCCGTCCTTACCGATTTCTGCGCACGTGCGGAATAGAACAGGTCTGGTTGCCGGCAGATAGTTTCTCAAGACGATGTCCCACACATCGAAAAAGGCTTTTCCCTTTTCGGCGGGACCGGTACGAATCCAGTTATCAATAAACGTAATGGTCCGCTCGGTTATCCCCGAGCCTTTTTCCATGATATCAATCAGGTTTTGAGCTATCTCAATCTTCTGATTCCCGGATAGCCTGTATCGGAACTTGTCGTCCATCAAGTCCAAGGAATAACCGTACAAGGCTTACCTGTCGAAGGGTAGGCCAAGTCAAAATTAACACGTATCGTTTGTATCTCATCGATTTCTCCGGGAGCGATGCGGATGTTCTCTATCACATAACTGCCGGCGGCCTCACACATCTTATCCCGCTCAATGTGATGCTGCCCGTGAGTGCCGAAATGTCCTTTCGCACCGATCTTGTCGGTCTGCCTTTCAAGCCATTCGTATGTCGGATGGCTCGTATCTAATTCAATATGTAGATTTCCGCATTCAGAAGTCTATCCGGAACAAAGTTAATATAAAAAGTGAGATTGAGAAAAACAGATCTCCATCCGTTCGTCTTCTTCTCGATTTTTAATAACTTTGTACCTTCAAGCTGTAAAAATTGGCTCAAACAAGAATATGGCTCTGCAATGACATGAATTGAAAGCATGAAAACTGAATATCAAAAATGTATGGATGAGGAGCCTTTCGACGGCTCATCGCCCGAAATAACGGAAATGACTGTCCGTAACAAAAGGCTACTACACCAACTCAGAGAAACGGATTATGCCGACAATGAGGCAAAGCAGCGCATCTATCGGCAGATGTTCGGAAGTATCGGCAAGGATGTTTACATCGACATAGACTTCCGATGCGAGTATGGGAAAAACATCTATTTCGGGAACAAGGTGATCGTGAACATGAACTGCACGTTCCTCGATAATAACAATATCATTATCGGTAACAACGTGATGATAGCCCCCGATGTAAAAATATATACCGCTACTCATTCCGTTCACCTTGCGGAAAGGATGCCGGAAAGGACATGTCCCGGAGCGTCCATCTGCGACACAATTGCCCGCCCCGTCCTTATAGAAGATGGTGTATGGATAGGAGGCGGCTCTACAATCCTTCCGGGTGTGACCATCGGTAAAAACTCTGTCATCGGAGCAGGCAGTGTTGTCGTGAAACATATTCCTGCCAATTCCATAGCTGTCGGCAATCCTTGCCGTGTAATTAAAAATATCGAAGATAATGATTAAAAACCTCATTTTTGATTTTGGCAAGGTCCTTGTAAATCACGATTTGCAACCCTTGCTTGAACGACATTTCGGGGATGATGAAGTGTCGCTAATCGGTTTTCACAAGATTCTATCAGATCCGGAATTTATAAACATGTGCGACCGTGGAATAATCCCGTTTGAGAAAATGATTGACGGAGCGATAAAAAGGTATCCTGAATATAGCGATGCCTTCATGTTTTTCAAGGATAATTATCTTGAAGAGATAACAGGAGAGATTGAAGGTATGCGTGTACTTCTAAAAAAGTTAAAGCAATCTGGATTCAAACTATATGGGTTGACGAACTGGAGCGACACAATCTACCGGGTCATGGAGAAATTCGACATATTCCAGTTGCTTGACGGTGTGGTAATATCGTGTGAGGAACACTTCATCAAGCCTGAAAAGGAAATTTATCTTCGCCTTTGTGACAAATATGGCCTTAAACCGTCGGAATGTTTGTTTACGGATGACAGAATGGTGAATGTATTGGGTGCAAAGGCGATTGGAATGGAAGCCGTATTGTTCACAACACCCAAAGAATATATTTTTGAAATAGAGCGAATTTTCGGGATCAAAATTGAACAATAATAGCTACAGCCAGTGATGGTGATCGCACTCAATGGAAAGATTGTACGCTACCAAAAGCAAATAGGCTTACAGGGCTACAAGGGATTACCCTTCGGTACGTATGTCATCCAGATAAATGAGAAAACATTCAAGATCCAACTCTCCAAATAACCGCAAGGCGGGTATGCTTCACGCACCCGCCTTTCACATTTGCATATCTCCCGTTTTTTTACGAATATTGCATATCGGTAATCAACAAATAAGATAAACAGGAATATGGGTATCGGGAAATGGATAGGTGGCGTCTTGGGATTTATGGCGTTCGGACCGCTAGGCGCTCTAGCCGGCATTATATTAGGCTCTTTCTTCGAGGAAGGGGCAAATATGACGGGGCAGTCTTTCGGTGGCGGCACCAATTACGATGATGAATATACACGAAGAGACCCATACGCCGGGGAACGTAACAGTTTCCTTTTTTCCATGTTGGTTATGGCATCCTATATCATCCGTGCCGACGGGAAGATCATGCATAGCGAGATGGAATACGTCCGTCAATTCCTTCGGAGAAACTTCGGCGAGATTGCCGTAAGTCAAGGTGAGGAGATATTGCTAAAGCTTTTCGACCAAGCCAAACGCATGGATCAAGAGAACAACATGGGATTCAAGAATACCATCCGGGAATGCGGAACCCAGATCGCATACAACCTAAGTTATGAGGAGCGGCTGCAATTGCTCGCGTTCCTCGCCGAGATCGCTAAGAGTGACGGGAATGTGTGCGCGGCCGAGATCAATGCCTTGAAAGAGGTAGCGATGGCGATGGGAATGTCTGATAGAGAAGTCGAATCCATGTTGAACCTAAAAGGAAGTTCCTTGGACGATGCCTACAAGGTGCTAGAGATAGAACCGACCGCCACGGACGAGGAAGTCCGTGCCGCCTATCGCCGGATGGCCGTCAAGCATCATCCGGACAAAGTAGCCAGTTTGGGAGAAGACATCCGCAAGGCCGCCAACGAGAAGTTCCAGAAAATAAATGAGGCCAAGGAAAGAATCTATCAATCGAGAGGCTTGAAGTAAGATTCGACAAACAGTATTACTTACGAATTGTCAGCCAATTACATTTACCAATATCTTCTTTATGATGTAAATATTCTTTCTCCTAAATAGAAGTGGACAGACATATCATACCTTACAAAAACGCAATTGGCTGTTTATAGAAAAACTTTTTCATATATATTTTCTAAATATTAGAAAACATTCATATCTTTGCCTCCGATTTTAGTAATCAAGCTATCACATAGTTTGGTGAGAGGGAATCCGGTGTGAATCCGGAGCTGTTCCTGCAGCTGTAATCCTCATTAAGTTGGTTAGAAGTTCAAAAGCCACTGTTCCAGAATTGGAATGGGAAGGTTTCTAACCAGAGGAGAGCCAGAATACCTGCTAAAGTCTTACAATAACATCAAGCTTCCAGGATAGAAGTATGTGTCATACAAAAAACGATTCAATTTATTTTTTGAGACATAACCAGATAGAGGCTTGTTGTTTTATTTCGTGTATAAATAAAACACTATATGAGGCTTTTAGCATTCGCTATTCTGGTGGCATGCGTACAATCCGTATGCGCCCAAAGCATATTGAAAGATCCGAAGGAACTTTCCGTGCTATTGAACGAGGTCGTGGTCACCGGTACGGGTACCGAACACTATCTGAAAGACGCCCCTGTGCAAACAGAGGTAATCACCGGCAAAGCCCTTGACAGTTACCAAGGACGCAGTATGCAAGATATTCTGGAAGGGCTGAACGCTTCCATCACCTTTAATCCGAGCGACATGGGTAGTGGCATCCAGATGAACGGATTAGGCAACGATTACATCTTGATCCTTATCAATGGCAAACGGATCAACGGAGATACCGGCGGACAAAACGACTTGAGTATTATCAACCCCGCCAATATCGAACGTATCGAGATCGTAAAAGGTGCCGCCTCTTCCCTGTATGGCTCAGACGCTATCGCCGGTGTCATCAATATTATCACGAAAAAGAACCGGGATAAAGTGAGCCTATCGAATACGACTCGTGTCGGATCATATGGAGATATATTGGAAAGCGTACAAATCGGCTTTGGGCATAAGAGAGTGAATTCCACCACCTCACTTAGTACGACCCATACGGACGGCTGGCGAAATACGACCCAAGAATGGGACCATCACGAGGTAATGAATGGAACCGTGACACGAACCGTAAACCGATCCACGAACTTTACGCTAAGGGAGAACTTAACCTACAAAGTGAACGACCGGCTGAGCCTTTCGGCCGATGGCTCTTTTTACCAGAAGTGGAATTATCGTCCGCACGGCGCATTCAAGTATTATACCTATGATCAATTCTACCGGAACTTCGATGTGGCCGGAGGAGCTAAATACACATTGGGAGGACTGAATTTTCTTTCGGTAGACCTAACTTATGGTAACTATAGTTATTTCTATAATTACCATCATAAAGATGTTACGAACTTCTTCGATCCGGAGACGGATTTACGTATCACTCGTTATCCCGGAGAACATATTCTGGAAACCTCTCAACAACGTTTCCTAGGACAAGCCAAAAGCGTATTCCACCTCGGGGAAAACAATATCTTAAGCGCCGGACTCGAATATCAATACGATCATTTGAAATCTCCCCGGCGTATCGAGAACGGGAAAGCCTCCGTATTTACGGCTTCCGCTTATGTACAAGACGAATGGAATCCGACGGATCGGTTGAATGTGACGGTAGGTGGGCGCTTCGTCGTGCACCAAGAGTTCGGGGCTACGTTTACCCCTAAAGTCTCCGCCATGTACAAACTAGGCGACTTCAATATCCGAGCCACATACTCAAATGGATTTAAGGCTCCTACCTTAAAGGAGTTGCACGATGATTATATCACGCAGATCGGCGGCGGCCCGTGGAAACATTATTATGGTAATAAGGATTTAAAACCGCAAAAGTCCAATTATTATTCGGCGAGCGTAGAATATCATGCGTCGAACCTGCAGATCACGGTAACAGGATTCTACAACCGTATCAAGAACATGATCGCCTTGACCGAGATCCCGACAAGCGCCGAAGACAGATTGGATGAGATCGAGGCCAGCATGCAACACAAGAACTTATCCAAAGCCCGCTCTTTCGGGGGAGATATATCGCTCACCTATCAAATCCTATCTTCCTTGGCTATTGGTGGAGGCTATAGCTATACGGATGCCAAAGCGCAATATACGGATGATCCGGCCGACTCGAATTATATGCTCTACACCCCGATCAACGGAACCTCATTCCATAATGCCAATTGGAAACTAGCATGGAACCATGCGTGGAAAAAGTATAAATTGGATGTCACCTTGTTCGGCCGATACCAATCCACCCGCTTTTATATCACGGACGGTGATGGAAAAAGTTATCAGCTATGGCGATTGAATACCCGTCATAACGTATTGAAAAAGAAAAAATGGAACCTAGATATCAATGTCGGTATCGATAATATCTTCGATTATGTGGATCGTACCCCGTTCGGACGCCATCGTGGAACTACGTCTCCCGGACGGACTTGGTACGCCTCCTTTATCGTGAAATTTCAGAATAAACATAAACTATAAACAATCTTAAAAGTTAAATGCGATGAACAAATTTAAGTACCTTTTGCTTGCGGCGAGTCTATTTGCCTCAAGCGCAGTTTTTACCTCCTGTGATGATGGAGACGACGACAATACCGCAAACCCGGCGGAAGAAGTCGTAAAGACAAGTAAGAAACATGACACGGCGATCTTGTTGTGTACATTCGGTAGCACATTCAAAGAGTCTATCAAGACTTACGACGCAACATTGGCCGATTTCCAGAACGCATTTCCCGATGCGGACATCTATTTGTCATTTACCTCCCGTACTTGCGTGAATCGTGTAGAGGCAGAGACCGGTATCGCACGTTACCAACCGGACCTTTGGTTACAAGCTCTAGGAAATGCCGGTTACAAGAAGGTAGCGGTACAGTCCTTACACATCATCCCGGGTGAGGAATACCTAAGCTTGATGAATACGGACGTGAAGAAGAAATTCATGATCGAGTCTTTCCCGAGTGTTCAAGTCGTAAAAAGCCCTTGTTTGGTATACGACGAGGATGATGTGGAAGCCGTAGCGAAAGTCCTATACAGCCACTACAGTGATAAATTGGCTGATAACAAGAACATCCTTTTATTAATGGGACATGGTAACCCGGATAAAAACTATAACGCAAATACGAAATACACGGAAACAGAAGAGGCTATGCAAGCCTTGGCCGCTAACAAGAATGTATTCGTAGGTACCGTTGATTACGGAGATATGTTGTTCTGGCCGGAAGAAGGCGAACCAAATGAGGAATGTGTCTACTCCAAACTTACCAAATACTGCGAGGATCATAACTTAAAACCGGAAGAGATCACGATCTCCTTAGCTCCGTTCATGTCTATCGCCGGAGACCATGCGCATAATGACCTTTGGGGTATCGAGGAGGGTGATGATTTCAGCGCTGCCGCTCCTAACGCCGACGCTTGCTGGAGACTAAAACTTTTGAAGATGGGCTTCAAGATCGACACGGAAGAAAGCCATAACGGAAGCTTGGAGAATTGTAAGATCATAGGATTAGGCGATTACGACGCTATTCGTCAGATCTGGGTGAATCACCTAAAAGCATTATATAATGACGCGGAAGCTTGGGAAACCGGAGAAGACTACCAGTAAATAATTGAGAATTGAGAATTGAAAATTAGGGAGTACTTACTGAACCAATTTTCAATTCTCAATTTTCAATTGTTCAGTGTGTATATAATTTCTTTCGATCAAAAATCGTCGCCCGTTTATATTTCATGGCGAAACGGATGTGATCGATAAATAAAGACCGGATCGCCGGATTCTCACCTAGAGGTTTTAAATAAATATCCACATCGAAACCCTGTTGACGTAGCCCTTTCTGCCAGAAATCCGTAACCGTATTTTCCGTACCTCGAATCAGTACGAACATAAAAGGAATCAACTGCACACGCTTATGACCGGCTTGGCGCATTTGCTCACCTACATCCTCGATCGTAGGGAAACCCTCACGGGTTCCGGTATAATAATCTTTCATTCCTTTGGTCTGGAACATATACCCCAATTTCGCGTAAGCCGAGTTACTGGCATGATAAGTTCCGTGCGCCACCAATAACTTAGCCCCATTTTTAGTCACTCCAGAAGGTGAGGAAACCGCTTTCATCACCGCCTCATAATCGGTATCATCATATAACAAGGGATTACCTACACGCAAATCCTTAAACAAACCTTTTCGCTGTTCCGCCTCTTTGCGGATCGCTTCCATCTCCACACCCTCTATAATGATAGTCGGTTGGATTATCACATGGGTAAACCCTTGATCACGCAACTCTACCAAGGCATCCGCCGGCAACTGAACCCAAACACCTTGCACCCTCAACCGACTCACTACGCTACGGGCGCTATAAGCCTGCCGGACTTCCACGTCTGGGAAAGCCTCCTTGACACGCTTGTTCATCACATCGAGTACTTGGGTACGAGCTTCCGGGTAAGCACTCCCGAAATGTACCATCAAGATCGCTAACTTATCTCCCTTTTCCATGCTCTCCCGGATATCGGAAGCGTAAAACTCCCGCCCGGGTTTCGCCCATAATGAACAGGCGAGCCCGAGCAGGAGTGAACAAACAAACATGGATCGTAAAAATCCCCTATACATTATTATATTAGTTAATAGTTGACATGTGACAGTTTACTGCTTGAAACGGACCAGAAGGCTGACGTAATAGGTACGGCCCGGGGTCAATGTAGCGTAATTGTAATTAAAGGGACGATCATCTACATAATCAAAAAGGTTCTCGATACCTACTCCCGGTTCCAACAAGAAATCGCCGGCTCTAAACGTATGGCTCGTATTGAGATTCCACAAGGAATATTTCGGTGCGTATCCATAAGAAGTAGAATAACGTTCCCCTTGGATACGTCCGTTAAAATTCACGTTCAGCTTATACTTATTCCAAGTATGAGACCACATAGCCGCTACCGTACCACTATGCTTAACGGTCTTATCCAAAGGCTCATCCTCATATACGTTTTTTCCATCCATGAAACTATAGCCACCATTCAAGGTAAAGCCCGCTCCCAGATAACTATTGAAGGCCACGTTAATACCTTTGATCTTCGCTTTATCGATATTCGCACGCATCTGTATCTCATCATAGTACGTACCATGGGCGGTGTTATAAGCATCCCGTTCCGCCGTATCCAACATCTTATAGTTAATCATGCTACGTACGTTATTCATAAAAGCGGACACGGACAAAGAGAAATACCGCATCGTATATTCTGCGCTCAACGTAAAATTGTCGCTCTTCTCCGGGTCCAGATCCGGATTACCGATCGTAAGGCGAGTCGCTCCGGACGCTTTCTTCTCCGATTCCGTATACAACTCTTTCAATTCAGGTGTACGGAAACCAGCCGCATACGATCCGCGGAAATTAAAACCGCCTACCTTATACAGCAAAGCCACGTTAGGAGTCGCATAACTCTTAAAATTCTCATGGTAAATATAGCGCAAACCCGCGTACGCTTGGAAATGCTCATTGATATTGATCTCGTCTTGAGCATAAAGCGCAGTCGTGTACATACTTTTACCCGCTATGTTATCCGTCTCGCTACTCAGTAACTCTTTAATGAACTCCGCACCAGCCGAAAGCTTATTATATTTGCCCAAACGAAAGATTCCCTTGACATTCAAGTTATGGTAATGAATCCGTTTCGTCATATCACTCTCTCCGCTTTTCTTTCCATCAAAGAAATCCTTATACGTACTATGATTGTCCGACAGATAATCAGCGTTCAAATAAGAGTTCTTATTAATCATGTATTGAGCGCCCGCCCCATAAGTGAACGTCTCTTTTCTCATATCATAGTTGGTCGTATTCACTTTATCCATTGGCATCGGACGATCGCTGGAACGTCCGAAGAAAGTACCACGCACATAAAAAGACAAACGATCCGTAGCGTCGTACGTGAAACGTTGGTTGATCACGTTCCGGTGAAATCCCTCGGAAGCTTGCTTATTGGTAGGAACCAACTCGCCTTTACTCTCCGTATAGGGATTTAATTGCCAACCATCGGCCCGTTGATATTGATAAGAAGTATATGAACCGAACTTCCCTACATTCACGTCCGCATTGACCGACTGCAAGAATTGGTTCTTGCTACCATAACGGCTATTGCTCGTCACGTTCACCTTATTACGGGAATCATCCGTGATGATATTGATAACGCCGGCGATCGCATCGCTACCATACAAAGCGGAAGCGGCCCCGTTCAATATCTCTACCCGCTTTACGTTAGACATATCGATACGGGAATAGGTATCATCGCCGGCCAAACGCTTACCGTTTTCCAAGATAACCACGTATTTCTCTGTCAATCCGTTCATATTCATCGTAGCCCCCTGTCCGTTTTCCATAAATACGATACTCGGATTCAGCTTGGTCATCGCATCTTGGAAATTGGTTACGCTCGCCTCTTTCAAGTCTTTTCCCGTAAGCACTTTCACGGGAATAGGAGAATTACTCATGCGGCGATGCGAACCGGTACCGGTTACCACCACTTGATCGATATTCACATACTTTTCTTTCAGCTTAATAACGACATCTTTTTCCGAGTGATCCGTTTGATACACGCCCTGTTCATAGCCAAGGTAAGTCACACGAATACGATGTCTACCATCGGGAAGGTTCAGCTCAAATTTTCCGCCGGCATCCGTGGTTGTACCATTCAAGGATTCCGACACGCGGATATTCGCGCCCGGGATTGGTTCATTACTTTCATCCACGACCTTACCCTGTAAACGTACCTGCGCAAATGATACGTTTATCGCACAACTTACAGCTAAAGCCGCGCACAAACACTTTCTTTTCATAAACGATTTGTTATTATGTATATTTCCGCTTTCCTGACCCCGAGAAAAACAGCAATAAAAACGCTTGGCAGGTTTCCTGACTTACTTCGTAGAGAACGACCTTCCCGTCTTTTACAGACAGTGGTATGAGAAATGTTTTCTACTTTACAAAAGCTTACAGTAGCGGGCACTGCTCCGGATTCACACCGGATTCCCTCTTTATGACGAAACCGGATGGTTTTTACGTCATCACCAAAACGGGGGCAAAAGTATGAATTATTTTATATAAACAAAAATATATCCCGGCTTATGTTCTTTAATAGCTTTACAAAGAGAAGCTTATAACACATCACATCGCCAAAAAGGAAAACAAAAGCAATCATGCAAGATACAAAGTTTTCCAAAACTTTTTACAACTCACTGTAAATTAATATATTAACATAATTTAATCAGCAAAAAGTTTTCCAAAAAGAAAATCATATAGAGTAATAAGATACCTTTGCACGCATAATCAATCACAAATTAATCGACATCATGATACAGACAGTTGTTAAACGGGACGGGCGTATCGTTGGCTTCAACGAGGAGAAGATAGTAACCGCTATCCGTAAAGCCATGTTGCATACAGACAAGGGAGAAGATATGCAACTGATTCGCCAAATCACAGACCATATCTCATTCAAGGGAGAACCTCAAATGACCGTAGAGGCGATTCAAGATGCCGTGGAACTGGAATTGATGGCCAGTAGCCGGAAGGACGTAGCGCAGAAATATATCGCTTACCGAAATCAGCGAAGCGTAGCCCGCAAGGCGAAAACACGGGATATGTTCTTGGAGATTATCAATATCAAATCCAACGACATCACCCGTGAGAACGCGAATATGAACGCCGATACACCCGCCGGCATGATGATGAAATTCTCCAGCGAGACCACCAAGCCGTTTGTCGATGACTATTTATTGAGCGAAGAGGTCAAGGAAGCCGTATCTAACAACTACCTCCATATTCATGATAAAGATTATTATCCGACTAAAAGCTTGACCTGCGTACAACACCCGTTGGATCGCATCCTGAAATACGGGTTCTCCGCCGGTCATGGCGAATCACGTCCGGCTAAACGAATCGAAACCGCAAGCATCCTTGGCTGTATCTCTCTAGAGACCGCCCAAAACGAGATGCATGGCGGACAGGCGATACCGGCGTTCGACTTCTACCTAGCTCCTTACGTACGTAATAGCTTTATCGAGGAAGTAAAGACCTTAGAGGATTTATACGGACAGGATTTCTCCCACTTATATAATAAGCCTATCGACGATTACCAGACACAGACCTTGGATGGATTAAGCGGTGATAGACGCGTCATACAACATGCCATCAACCGCACGGTAAGCCGTGTACACCAATCGATGGAGGCTTTTATCCATAATATGAACACGATCCATTCCCGTGGAGGCAACCAAGTGGTATTCAGCTCCATCAATTATGGGACCGACACCTCGGCGGAAGGTCGTTGCATCATCCGGGAGTTATTAAAAAGTACTTACAGAGGCGTAGGTAACGGCGAGACCGCTATCTTCCCGATCCAGATATGGAAAAAGAAACGAGGCGTAAGCTATCTGCCGGAAGACCGCAACTACGATCTTTACCAATTGGCCTGCAAGGTCACCGCCCGTCGTTTCTTCCCGAACTTCTTGAATCTCGACGCGACCTTCAACCAAAGCGAGGATTGGAAAGCGGACGATCCTCAGCGCTATATCCACGAGGTAGCGACCATGGGATGCCGTACCCGTGTATTCGAGAATCGTTTCGGACCGAAGACTTCTATCGGACGAGGTAATCTCTCTTTCTCGACGATCAATATCGTGCGATTGGCTATCGAGTGCATGCAGGTGGAGAACAAGGAAGAGCGTATCGCCCTATTTTTCGCTAAACTGGATCATATGCTGGAACTTACGGCTCGTCAGTTGCATGAGCGTATGGAGTTCCAGAAAACCGCTTACGCAAAGCAATTCCCGTTGTTGATGTCTTCCTTGTGGTTAGGCTCGGAAAAATTGAAGCCTAACGATTCGATTGCCTCCGTTATCAACCAAGGCACCTTGGGTATCGGCTTTATCGGACTGGCCGAATGTCTGGTGGCCCTTACCGGTAAGCATCATGGCGAAGATGAGGATTCGCAAGCCTTAGGCATAAGGATCGTTACGTATATCCGGGATCGTGCCAACCAATTCTCGGAGCAATACCAACACAATTATAGCGTACTGGCAACTCCGGCAGAAGGTTTGTCCGGCAAGTTCACGGGAAAAGATCGTAAGAAGTTCGGATCGCTCCCCGGTATCACGGATCGGGATTATTATACGAACTCTAATCACGTCCCGGTATATTATAAGTGCAGTGCCCGTCATAAAGCCGAAGTGGAAGCTCCTTATCATGATTTGACTCGTGGCGGCCATATCTTTTACGTAGAGATGGATGGCGACGCTACCCATAACCCCGAAGCGATCATGCGTGTCGTGGATATGATGGATAAATACAATATCGGATACGGTTCCGTAAACCATAATCGTAACCGTTGTCTGGATTGTGGCTACGAGAACTCCACCCCGAATCTGGAAGCCTGCCCGAAATGCGGCAGCAAACACTTGGACAAACTTCAACGCATCACCGGTTACTTGGTAGGAACCACCGACCGTTGGAACAACGCCAAGCTATCCGAGTTGAACGACCGTGTCACCCACAACTAATTTTCAATTGTCAATTTTCAATTTTCAATTACCATGTTGTCTATCATAGATATCATCGAAGATACCACCGTAGACGGTCCGGGATTCCGGACCGCCATCTATGCGGCGGGTTGCCCGAACAAATGCCCGGGTTGCCACAACCCCGAATCATGGGACATCCATAAAGGGAAGAAAGTAAGAACGGAAGAGATCGTGGAGAAAGTGCTGGCTGACGAGTTCGCCAATGTCACCTTCAGCGGAGGAGATCCCATGTTCCAACCGGAAGGCTTCACCGAGGTAGCCAAGGCGATCAAGGAAAAAAGCCAAAAGACGATCTGGTGCTACACGGGATATAAATTCGAGGACCTGATAAAGAACCCGGCACAAGCCGCCTTATTATCCTATATCGACGTATTGGTAGATGGCCGCTACAAACAAACCCTTCGGGATGAGAGCCTTTTATTCCGGGGAAGCAGCAACCAACGGTTAATTGACGTACAAGCTTCTTTAAATAAAAAGGAAATCGTAAAATACAAGTACGATCCTTTTATTTAAGGCTTTTAAGGCACACACATGCATAAAATCTTGTACGGAATAAGAAATAAACATCCGTTCTCTTATATATAAAGAGAATTGCATCAGCATCTATTCCTCAATTTTCAACGTGGTCTGTACAAACCACGGCGTGATTTATAAAATCCACGGCGTGATCCGTACAGACCACGTCGTGAATTCTAAAATAGAAGCATATCCAACAGAGAATATATAAGTATCCGGATAATTATTCTTACTGAAGCGAGACGGATATTAGCATGATTTCATACCTTTGCATCCGAATTGGTTCCGTACGCTCGTTCGGGCATACGGATTAAAAGGGAATCCGGTGAGAATCCGGTACAGTCCCGCTGCTGTGAAACTCCTTTAACATTCTAATACTACTTTCGCCACTGGCCTAGTAAGCCGGGAAGGCATTAGAATGGGAGTCAGTCAGAAGACCTGCCATTCATTTAAGATTCATATCCTCGTGGGTTAGGGTATAGAGAACACATATATAAGAACAAAAAGAAGATGATGACAGACAAGGAAGTATTGTTATTACGGCGCAAATTGGATCTTTTGCTCCGTACGGGAAAATTGTTGATGGAAAGTGCCGCCGATACGAACCGTATCGAGCGCAACATGAAGCGGGTGGCCGCCTTTATGGGGATTCCCGAGGAGAAATTGCATATCGATATCCGATGGACCATGATTATGGTGAACGTAAGCGATGAGCGAAACTCATTCTCCAAATTCCAGAAATGCGAGAAACATGGTATTAACATGACAACGATATCACAGGTCAGTAAGCTCTCATGGCGGGCGATCGAGCAAGATTATTCCTTGGATAAATATGAGGAAGAATTGGAAAAGATAGTTCGCCAACCTCGGAATTATACCCCTTATATCGTAGCGATCGGAGCAGGATTCGCTTGTGGAGGTTTCTGTAAGTTATTTGGAGGAGACTGGATCGCGTTCTTGTTAACCTCGATCTGTACTTTTATCGGTTTCAGGGTGCGTGCCCGTTGTGTAGAGGCTGGCCTTAACGCCTACATGGGGATCGCTCTTGCCGCCTTTATTTGTACTTGTCTAGCATATGCCTCATCTTTTCTGGGAATATCCGGTACTCCGTATCTCCCGTTACTGGCTTGTGCCCTATTCATCGTACCGGGCGTACCTTTGATTAATTTTGTAGACGATATGATCGATAATCACTTGCTGGTCGGTATTACCCGTGCCGCAAACACGGTGATGATGGTAGCGGCAATGACTTTCGGTATCGCTTTCGCCTTGCGCCTGCTCGTGATGAACGACGTATCGATCGACCATAAATTCAGCGAACTAAGCATGGTCCCGCATGATCCGTATTACGTATATGCGATAGCGGCTGCCATATCCGCCGTTGGTTTCTCTATGATATTCAATATCCAACGCCGTTTATTATGGGTGGTTGCTTTAGGCGGTATTATCGCCGTATGCATCCGGAACTTCGTGAACTTCGAGCTGGGCTATGGTCCCGTGATCGGCTCGTTTATGGGAAGTTTCGTTGTCAGCCTGATCGCAGTGAAAGCGGTTCATTGGTTCCATGTACCGAACCATGTATTGACGATCCCTTCTGTTATCCCAATGATCCCGGGAGTATTGATGTATCGCTCGTTATTAGGTTTTATCAACCTTCACGGGGTGATCGGCGAGGTTACGAACGCCTTCTCCAATGGTATTAACTCCGCCCTCATCATCCTTTGTATCTCTTTAGGCGTAGCCGTCCCCAATATCTTCGCCCGTCGTTACATCGCCAAAGACCGCCAACGTTATCTGCAAGAGGAATTGGAGAAACGCAGGCAAAGAGGTAAGTTTATCGAGTGGTGATTTAAGCTGGCCATTCGTGGGTATTCCCGACCGTCAAAATACATATTTATAGGTATTGCCGAGACTAATAAGATATCGGATATTTGCTTTCGTTATCAAACTATAAAAACAAATAGAAATGAAGACTATAGGAATATTCTACGGCTCGTCTACAGGAACGACGGAAGGGATCGCGAAACGTATCGCAGAGAAGCTGGGTGTGGAAGACAAAGATATTCATGACGTATCTAACGCTTCTCCCGCTGATGTAGCGCCTTATGAAATCTTGTTATTGGGCTGTTCCACTTGGGGCGCCGGAGATTTGCAAGATGATTGGGATAGTTATCTAGGGAAACTGAAAAAGCTGGACTTAAGTGAGAAAACCGTCGCATTATTCGGTTGCGGAGACTCAGCCTCTTTTAGCGACACTTTCTGTGACGCCATCGGTACGATCTATTCCGACCTGCGAAATACAGGTTGCAAATTCATTGGCGCTGTAGATGCTTCGGGATATTCATTTGACAGTTCCACCGCCTGCATAAACGGTATGTTCGTCGGACTTCCTTTGGATGAAATGAATGAAGACGATCAAACAGAAGGGCGGATCGACCAGTGGTTGGCATCTATAAGGAAAGAAGGAATTGAATAGACGCACACTTTTACATACATAACTGTTTAACCTTAATATTACAACGTTTGCGTATTCAACTTGATTGGTTTAGATTTATGAAGAGGTATGTGGGTCAAACATACCTCTTTCTTTTCATCTCAGTTTCCTGAATTGTTTCTTTATCCAAAAATAATAGCCGGTTATCGCGAAGATCGTCCCCAACAAGGAAACTAAGCAAGTCAATATACGGGTAGTCATTCCCCCCCACGAGCCGACGTGTACGGAATAAATCCATCCTCTTATCTTCCCCGATTTTGGGAGATCTTTATATAATTGGACTTCCGTAATCTCACCCGTAGCAGGATCAAAGGAGTAACGGTCGCTTCCTCTCGTATTTCCATAACGGGCCGTAGAAACCGTAGCGGAGCCATCTTGGATCGTGATTGAGTTAAAGTCCGGATAATGGCTTTTCAATGCCGATAACACCTCAGCCCATTGTGTGTAATCCGTCTTTTTCTTCGCGGGTTTCTTCGCGCCGGAAGAAGCTGGAGCATGATGCGCTTGAGGCGGGTTTGCACTAATACCGAAGACACTATAAAAGGCATTTCGATACCAACCAAACGACCATGTTAATCCGGTTAACGCTAAGATAAGCAGGAGCAATGCCGCATAGAATCCCCCGGAGACATGTAAATCATAGAAGAAACGGAACCAACCAGCCTTGGTCTTTACTTTCAACCGGTTTCTCAATACTTTTTTATTACGGGGATACCAAATTACGATTCCACTTATAATAATAATCGCCAAGACCAAAGTCGCATAGCCAACTATTGATTTTCCCCAAGAAAAACTTCCATCCCGTTTATACTCATCAAGTAACCAACGATGAAGACGCATCATTTTCAGGAAAAAACCTTGTCCGTCATCCATCCCGGTCACCTCCCCGGTGTAGGGATCAATAAAACCCGCGGCCTTTTTCCCCGGTAATATCAGTTGATAAGTTCGTCTCGGGTCAGACGATACCCGAATACCGTTTATTCGAACCGAATCGGGTAATTGTTGGCGCGCCGATTCTATCAAGGTGGCAGGCGAGAGAGGTTCCCCTTTTACTTCCTTTACAAAATAACGGGAAGGGTAGCCTAATTCTAATATCTCTGTCTCAAAGACGAGAATCGCCCCGGTCAGGCAGACAATCGCAATAATAATGCCAAAAGGTATCGATAGCCATAAATGTACTTTCGCAAAGAATTTTCTCATTTTCCGAATAATTGTTTAATCCCGTCATATATACCCGGAACCGCTACCGTTCCATGGTTCTCGTCGGGAAATGATTTACTAAAGAAACGCAGGTTCTCCGCTTGCGGTAAAAGCTCCGAAAGAAGATAACTCACTTTGTCAAGATGAATGTCCACCCGGTCCGTCCTTTTTTTAGACGCGACACCGATATACAGGCTTTTCCCTTTAAAATCCCGGCCTGCAACCAAAGCCTCCGCCTCCCGGACCAACCGCCCCTGATCCCACCACAAACTAGGGTCGACCGCTAGATAGGTATCAAATAATTCCGTATGACGAAGAAACGTATTCAAGGTGAAAAGCCCCGCATACGAATGACCGATAAGCATATTCCAGCCGTTCGTGCGATAGGCACTATCGATAGCAGGGCGAAGTTCTTCCGTAAGAAACTTACTGAAAGCCTCACTTCCCCCTCCTTGCGGAATCGCATCTATGGAGATTTTACCATCCCGTCCGGCGGCTGAAGCGGTAGGCGTAAAATCACGTGTCCGATCCGTATTTAATACCCCGACAATAATACAGGGAGGTAGATATTTACCTCTACCGGATGCCAACGTTTTCCTTATGCCTACCAGCGAATGAAAGAAAGAATCTCCATCTAGCAGGTAAACAACCGGATAGCGTTGTTTCGTATCCATATTATAATGCTCCGGCAGGTGTATCCAATAACTCCGGTCTTCTTGCAATACGGTAGAGTACAAAACCAGTTCCTTTCCTATACAAATATCCTCCTGGCTCCGCAGGGTTAGCGGGAGCAGGAGGAATATTAAAAGAATGTGAGTCCGACTCATACTTGCTTATTACTCTTGAGCGGCAGTCAATTTACCTACACCACTGATTTGCTCTGCCTCAACGGTAAGACCTTTTGTTGCGGTAGCTGTCTTCGGATCGATACGATACACGGCAGGTTGACTTCCATCGGTAGTCGTAACCGCCATATAAGCGATACCATCCTCCGAGAACGGAGTATTGCCAAATCCGGAAATAACATCCGTGGAAGGCAGCCCCTTCACGTAAGTAAGACTCTTATCCTCTCCTTTATAAATAGCCAACTCTTTCGCGGCGAATCCGGATTCAGTCAACGGACGATCATACATCAACAACAAGAAATAATCTTCCGTGATATGCCAACAACGCAAGAATGCCTTACCACCCGTCTGTGCCTCCAAATTACAATAATAATCAGGATCAAACTCCTCCGCGTTAGCCTTAATACGAACTACACCGGCCGGCAAAGTCGTTTTCTGTACCTCCGCGGTCATCGTCTTGGCATAGCTGGGCGAGAACACATACACATCGCCGTTGTCTGCCGTCCAAATGGTCTGGTAGTATTGAGAACGGTTACGTCCGCAAGCATAACTGATCTTATCCGTCTTTATCAGTTTCGGGTTCTCGAATTTCTCGTTCGCATAAATAGCGACCCAAGCCTCGTTCGGATATTGCGTCCATTGCAATTCCCCTTTTTCGTAAGCGCCACTACCGCTTCCTCCGGATTCAGTCTTTACCAGCTCCGGGTATTTAACATATTTACCTCCCTCCGCTTTCACGCCGTACTTACTCAATCCCATCGGGATAGCCGCGGAATAGATCCGGCCGTTCGCTTGGAGAATACCCGCTAACGTAACAAACTCGCCATTTCCCAAATAATTCTCCGACAAGATCGTATTCGTGTTTGTCGTAAACGTCTCTTTGGCCACATCCAGATAAGAGAGCAAGAAACCTTTAGGCAGATAACCATTCTCGTCCGCATATTCCTCACCCAGATCACCGGTAGAAGATGTAATGATATAGTCACCGTAGATACCATAAGAAGTAAACCGCTTGATCTCGTAAGTATTATCACGCTCCTTAACCTTGCCTTCCGTATTCAGTACGTATGAAGAAGTAACACCGGCATTTCCTTGATTGTAAACCAAACGATACAAATATTTATCCTTATAGAAGATCCATTGCGTACCGCTTTCCGTAGTGAGTCCGTTGTTTTTAGCGGAGATAGAGCCATCACCCAGCGTATCGGCTGTCAACAAGTAATTCGCGTCACCGACAGAAGCGGCAACTACATAGCTCGAAACCACCTCCGAGGTCGATCCTCCGCCATTTCCATTCCCGTTGCCTCCGTTATCCGGGTTTACAGGATCGTCGTCACTACAAGAAGTAAATACTCCCCCAACCAATAACGCGGCGGCAAGACCTGTCATTAAATAATTCTTCTTCATGTTGTTTTAATCTATTATGTTTTGAATTAATTATTGATAAATAAAAGATAGTCACACTTTAAATTAATTACCGAAATAAACCCTCACCTTACCATAGAAAGCCCTGCCAGCCTTCTGCAAGCTGAAGTTATCGTATAATTTCTCGTTCGTGAGATTCCTGCACTCGAAAGAGATATTGTAACGCCCGTTCTGTATACCATAAGAGAGTGTCAGGTTATGCGAGAATTGAGTTGGTACCACAAATTCGGATTCACTGCCTACTGCCTCCGAATACAGCGGGAAACTATGCATATATAAATTATCGTAAGTGACACTTAGCGTATTGCCTTTCTTCCACAAATTACGCCAGTAGAAGGTCACATCCGAGTTGGCAAACTGATAAGGAAGATTCGGCATACGTGCGCCATATGTCAAGCTCTCTTGGTTCGTCCCGCTGGTAACCGTCTTCACGTTATCCCTTACATTCATCTGCGTAAAGTTTCCTCCTACGCTTACCCAGTTAGCGAAACCGTAGCGAACCGAGATATTGTAACCCTTGGTCTCTACACGACCATGATTCACATAGGTAGCGCCATATTTACCGCCGCTCAAATCCGATATATTCCGTTGGATATAATCTTTCGTATTTCGGTAGATCAATCCGCCTTCCACATATACGGAATGCTTACCGAATGTCTCGTTGTAGCTTAAATTCAGATTCACGTTATCGCTGTTCTCCGGTCTCAAGGAAATATCGCCGGTCTCAAGGTCCTCATCGCCAAACATCTCCTCATTGGTCGGCAGGCGATAGGCTTTCTCATAGGACAATTTCGCTTGCAAGCTTTTCAAGATAAAGTAAGTTCCCGCGGCCCCATATCCCATCGCGCTTACCGAATTGGTCGTACGTATATAGTCATCTTGAGCCGAGGAAGTAGCGACAGGCCCCGCGATAAACTGGTTGTAATATTTACCGAACACAGACAAGTTCCAATGTTCCGTCGGCATCAAGCGATACGAAAGACCGCTGATATTTTTACGGGTTTCCTTCGGGATAGCGTTCGCTTCCGAGTCCTCGTTCAAAAGAGACTGATTCGAACGCCGGAACGCGTTGATCACGTGATTGAACGTGAACGTATGCGCCTTACCGATACGGTAGTTAGCTGTTAAGGTTCCGTTCCAGTTATTATTATCCGACCGGGTGTTCTGATAAGATTGCTCACCGGGCATCCGGAGCGGACGCATCTCGCCACGCCAATTATATTCATAGGAAGAGGTATCTACATTGTTCGTCATGTTCTTATTATAATTCGCCGTCAATACCACATCCAAGCCCCTAACGAAGAAATCACGCTTGCGATAGTCCAACGACGGCATGATCGAGTATCCCTTCCGATATTTGCCGCCAAACACCACTTCTTGGCGTACGCCCGTCTGTATATCTTTATACATATGTGAATAGGTAAACCCAAACATCAAACGATCCGCCCATTTCTTATCCACGAAACCTATTTTCCCGATAACGGCCTCGTTATGATACGTATCATGAAAACGCTTCACATGCTCGATCTTTTTCTTATTGATCGCTCCGGTCGTAAAGTCCTTCACCGGAGTATCCACATAGTAATTATTATCCGAATAATTCTGGAAAACGTTGATCTCATACGTGAGTCCGCTCCGGAAAGTTTGTCCGAAGTTCACATAAGATTTATGCGTATTGAAAGACCCGTATGAATAAGAAGCATCCAAAAACCATTTGTTCCGGTTCTTCTTGGTGATGATATTGATAACACCTCCGATAGCGTCTGTTCCGAAACCCACCGGTACCACACCCTTATAGACCTCTATACGCTCGGCATAATTCACCGGAATGTTATTCAGTCCGAAAGAACTGCCGACACCTTCTTGCGGAACCCCATCGATAAAGATCTTGATATGCTTGCCGGTAAATCCATCCATCATCAGTTGCATATCCGAGCCGACACCGCCGGACTCCCGGATCTTCATTCCGGGCGCTTGAGCCAAGGCTTCACTCAAGTTCTGGGTTGAATTTTGCAAGGCTTTCGTATCGAGGGCCACGGCATTGAACGCAGAACGCTTGAGCCGGGTCACGCCATTAGAAACGACAACCACCTCATCCAACTCCGTAGCTTGAGGGCTGATTACCACATTCATCTTCGTCCGTTCCCCACGCATCAGTTTCACGGGTTTCTCTACCGTCTTATATCCGATAGCCGATACTACTAATGTATATTCTCCCGCGGGAGCTTGAAGATGATAGATACCTTCCTCATTCGTAGTCCCGCCGTAATTCGTACCTTTTAGATAAACGGTAGCGAAATCCACGGTTGTTTTTTCCGTGGACAGGACTTTACCCGATATCATTGTTTTATGTTGAGAAAAAGCCGAGATGGAAATAAGCAACAGTAAAAAGGAGAGGAAAAGCCCTCTGATTTTCTTCATCATCATTTAATCAATTATGTTATTTAAAACGTTGCAAAGTTACGATCAGAGACTACAGCCCCACAATACCTAAGAATGGGTAAAATCACATTAAAAATCCACGGAGGTATACCAAACAATCCCCTTATTCAGGTAATTGGATGTATGGAGTAAGTTCGTAAAATTGAGTTATGTCAAATTTTAAATCTATTTAAACCCAATCGCAAGTTTTTGAGAGACATTTTCTTAATAAACTTCAAAAAGGTTAACTATATTTGCGAGAAACAGATGTTTAATTTTAATTCTTTATCACCATGACAGACAGAAGAACATTTTTGAGAAACATTTCATTACTTACTTTAGGGGGCATAGCCAGCCAAAAAGTAATGGCTTCAAATCCCACCAGATCCATACCCGCCACGGATGCGATATCCTCGGCAACCGCCGGGAAAAAGATGGGATTGCAAACCTATTCGCTCGGACAGGAGTTACTGCAAGATATGCCTAACGGATTGAACCGATTGGCAAAAGCGGGATATACCGATCTGGAGATTTTCGGATATAGGGAAGACACTGGTAAATTCGGTGATTATAATCCTAAAAATACGACATTCATCGCCTCCAAGGATTATAAGAAAATGGTGGATGATGCCGGTTTGAGAATCAGTAGCTCACACCTGACCCCTTCTCTTCGTGAGTACACGAAAGAGAATATGCCCAAATTCGACGAGTTCTGGAAAAAGGCAACCGATATCCATGCCGAGCTAGGTGTTAGTTGTATGGTACAACCGAGTTTACCCCGTATCGAAAACGAGGATGACGCCAAAGTAGTATCGGAGATCTTCAACCGTGCCGGAGAGATCACGAAGAAAGCCGGAATCCTATGGGGTTACCATAATCATAGCAATGAGTTCAAACGGGTATTGAAAGCCGGCGAGAAACCGGAACAGAACCCGAATCCGTGGGCACCTCCTAAAGGTACTTATATCGAGGAGTTATTCCTAAAAAATACCGATCCGGATAAGGTTATGTTCGAGTTGGATGTATATTGGGCCGTTATGGGGCAGCAAGATCCCGTGGAATGGATGGAGAATTATCCGAATCGTTTTAAGTTATTGCACATCAAGGATCGTTGGATCATCGGTGATTCCGGTATGATGAATTTCCCGAATATATTCAAAAAAGCGTACGAGATCGGTATCCTCGGCTACTACGTGGAACTGGAAGGTGACAAAAAAGGCCGTACCCAGTTCGAGGGCGTAGAGAAGAGCGCCGCCTATTTGCAAGCCGCTCCGTTCGTTAAATAAAACATCCCGATTTATCCCATAAAAAAGACAGTGTTTCCGTAGAGCGATCATATGCTTGGGAACACTGTCTTTTTGTTTATTTTGCCTTCAAAAAAACACGTACGTCTTTTTTCGGAAACACGTACATGTTTTTCACGAAACACGTACATGTTTTTTCAAAGGGCATTACATGATTAAAAACTCATCTTTACACCGGCAAAATAACTTCTCGGACTAGCCGGGCCATAGATATAGGAGGAATCCCGGTTCTTACCTTGATCAAAGTCGGATTGGTAAGCGTTAAACAGATTCTGCACGCCTCCATTTACTTCTAGTTTCAGCTCTTTGTAAAGCGGGAACTCATACGCAAGCTTGATATTCATATCAAAGAAATCCGGAGTCTCCACCGCCTTATCCAAAGGTATATATCCCGCCAAGTGCTGCACCAACATACTTCCCGTATAAGTTCCCGACAGGGAAGCCGTGAAACGTTTGATAGGCGTAAGGGTAGCCGTAAAATAGCCATAGATATCCGGCGTACGGAACATCCTTGTCTCGGCTGGTACATTCTCGTCATCGCTCCATTTCTCGGCCTCTTTATAACGGCTTCGCTGGAAAGTAGCGCCCGCTTGCAAAGATAGCCATGAAGTTAACACCGACTTCCCTTCCAAGGTTAATCCCATCACTTTCGCCCCGGAACCGTTACGACGTTCCTTAATCAGATTGCCTTGCTCATCTTTCCCGATATCTTCCAAGACAAACACATCACTTAAGCTGGTGTAAAAACCTTCCACCAAGAAGTTCAACTGGATACCATTCTTAAAACGATGGTAAAAATCGACCGAGGCACTCAAGCTCTGCGATTTCTCCTCGGATAAATCTTTCGCACGCTGGATCATAGCGACCTCTCCACCGACCGCAGAGATATGCATATCCTCATCGAACGCTTGCGGGGCACGGAAACCACTGGAATAACTAGCCCGGATATTGATATCTTCCGTCGGATTAAAACGGATATTCGCACGAGGGCTGAATATGACATGATCCATCATATTATGTTTATCCAAACGACCGCCAATCAAGAAACTCCATCGCTTATTTTTCCACTCATTCTGCAAAAATGCGCTCTCGATATGCACCTTCTGATTCGTAAAGCGATTATACCCGATCATCTCGTCCTTCAAATGATCGAAACTATACTCCAAACCGGCAGTCAAATCCGATGGCATAAACAAAAATTTATCAAAACTATAAGCATATTGCGTACCGGCCATAACCGTCAGGTCCGTAGTCTTGCCGTAAGCGTTCGGATCTTGGTTCGTCCCGTAATAACTATCCCGGTCTGTATTCTGGGCAGAAGTGAAAACACTCCATTTATGTTTGTAATCCTTGGAGAAAAGATCGAATTTCAGACCTCCTCCATCAATCGAATGCTCCAACTGTTCGGCGATATCCGCTTCATGAGGCGGACGATCCAACAGATTTCCTCCCCTGCGGTATTCATTCATATGATGATACTCGAATGTCAATTTACTATAAGTACTCATTTTCAAGTACGAACGGAAACCAACCGTTTGATTCTTCAATTTAGGCAACTCCGTAAAACCATCTCCATCCTGATCAAAACCGGAACGATGACGGTTCTGGCCAAAAAGATATAAGCCCGCTTTCCCATTTTCCGATACCAAAGAGGCATTTAGGGTCGTATTATTATCGAAAGCAGATGTCCCGCCAATCGAGGTTAACGTATGCGACAATTCCCCGGAATTTCTCAAGGGCTCCTTCGTGATGATATTAATTGTCCCGGCGATAGCGGACGAGCCGAACAGTGCCGATCCCCCTCCTCGCATCACCTCTACCCGCTCGATCATATTCGCCGGTATTTGCTCAAGCCCATATACGCCGGATAAAGCGCTGAATATGGGACGTGAATCAATCAGTATTTGGGTATAAGGTCCGTCTAATCCATTGATCCGGACTTGCTGGAAACCGCAATTCTGGCAATTCGTCTCTACCCGTACACCCGGTTGGAAATTTAGTCCCTGTGCCAAATTCACCGCATTGGTCGTAGTAAAAACCTTCGCATCCAATACATTCACTAATGTGGGAGCCAACCGGCGGGAAGTTTCCGCACGATTCGCAGATACCACCACGCCATCCAAGGCGATCTGGTCTTCTTCCAGTTCTACATTAATCTCTAAGGTTTTTCCTTTCTTTAGGCTCACTTCTTTAGAGACAGTCTTATACCCGAGCGCTTTATATTCCAGCGTAAATTTACCTTCCGGCAGATTCTTCAGGAAATAATGTCCCGAGTTATCGGTGGTCGTACCGATCGTGGTACCTTTTAACAATACGTTGATAAAGGGAAGATGTTCCCCTGTTTTCTTATCCAAGACATGTCCGAAAACATTTGCGTCTGAGTCGTTTAGACGGTCCTCTCCCGTGGCCTGAGCTACCGTTAGGGCACAGCACAGGCATAGTATAAAGATGAAAAATTTATTCATTTTAATTTATTCTGATAAGTAATACAATGTTATTAATCTCACAATATCAGAATATGGGAGGAGCCCGAAGCGTACGTCTTCCCCGGAAGGGAACGATATAGTCCGGATAGACCGGAGCGAAAGATAAGTTACGGATAAAGGAATAAAAAGCCGCCAGCAGAATAGCGACGAAAGCCGCACCTGTTATCTGCAAGACAGATAACTGATGAAGCAACTGAAACTCGGCGTAGCCATGTTCATGGTCCGGACGACCATCGTCCGTTTTATGATACGGGTGAGAATGGACGATTGTTACCCCGTTGACAATATGAACGTGGGTAAACGCAATAATACATCCCAAATAGGCTATGAACAGCGCAGGGAGTAATATCCTCAGATATTTTCTTAATCTATCCATCTCTTTTCTCTCGATCGCAAATATAGTAATATAACCGATAAAAGAGATACGCTGTTCAAAAATTACCTATTTGTAGGTATTTCATCAACCGAGTACACCACGTACCCGATCTTCAAAGGCCGAAAGGGCCGCTTTGGCGCCTTCTCCCATAGAAATAATGATTTGCTTAAAGGGTACGGTGGAAACGTCGCCCGCTGCATAAATACCCGGGACATTCGTCCGGCAATGTGCGTCAATCACGATCTCACCGGGACGATTTGTTTCGACAATCTCCTTAAAGACACCACTATTAGCGGCTAAGCCGATTTGAACAAAAATACCGTCTAAATGAATAACACGCTCTTCCCCTGTCTTACGATCCTTTGTACGGATACCGGTTACCTTGTCGCCATTTCCAACCACCTCGGTTGTTTGTGAACTAACAAAGATCTCGACATTCGGCAAACTCTTCGCTTTCTCTTGCAAGACTTGATCCGCTTTTAACTCATCCATAAACTCCAAAACGGTTACTTTCGAACAGATCCCCGCCAAATCAATAGCCGCCTCGATACCGGAATTTCCACCGCCAACCACGGCAACATGTTTTCCCTTATAAAACGGACCGTCGCAATGAGGACAAAAAGCCACTCCACGCCCTATATACTCTGCCTCACCCGGTACATTCAATTTACGCCAGCTAGCGCCCGTAGCGACAATAACCGCCGGAGCCTTGAATATCTCACCTCCAGCCGTAGATAAAACCTTCTCGTTTCCTTCTATCGTTACCTTCTCTATACGACGATGCTCCAGCAGGTCAATCGGATATTGCCGCATATGCAAGCGCAGATTGTCAGCCAACTGGGTACCTGTTGTCTCCGGAACTGAAATCAGATTCTCAATTCCTACCGTCTCCTTCACCTGCCCGCCGATACGCTCCGCCACGACAGCGACACTCAGCCCCTTTCGTGCGGAATAAATAGCGGCAGAAGCACCAGCCGGACCCCCACCGACCACAACCACGTCATATCGTTTTACTGTCTTCTCCGTCAGGCTCTCATTGATTCCATACTGAGCTTCCAGCTTCGATAACAATTCACCGAATTCCCCACGTCCTACATGGATCAGTTTTCCATCCGCAAAGACAGAGGGGACGCCTTGTATCTTCAAGGCATCAACTTCCGCCTGATTGATAGCCCCATCTACCATCTCATGATGGATCTGAGGATTTAAAGTCGTCATAGCGTTTAATGCCTGTACCACATCCGGGCAATTCGTACAAGTCAAAGAGACATAGGTCGTCAGATGTATCGGGCCATTCAAGGCTTTAACACGATTACAAATGCTCTCGTCCGGAAAATTCTTGCCTTTCCCATCTGAATTCAAGATCGCCAACAGCAAGGAAGTAAACTCGTGTCCATTAGGTACTCCACGAAACTTAATCCCCGTTTTCGCTCCATCCTTTAATAAAATGAATTCCAATCCATCCCCATCAGATACTCGCATAGATATTTTATCCGAACAAGAGGCAACATCACCTAATAAATCCAACAACTCTTGTCTACTTTCATGCGCAGGAGAGATCGATATATCAAAGGTATAATTCGCATTTAACCCTGCGAATATACCTTTCAATTGTTCTTTTAATATTGATTCTAACACGATCTATACTCTTAATTATTTAGATTTTCCCTACCAAGTCAATGCTAGGTTTCAAGGTAGCCTCCCCTTTCTTCCATTTAGCGGGACAAACCTCACCATCATGTGAAGCGACAAACTGAGCGGCTTCAACTTTACGAAGTAACTCGGAAGCGTCACGACCGATATTGTTATCATGAATCTCGGCCACTTTGATCTTTCCTTCCGGATTTACCAAGAAAGTGCCACGGTATGCCATACCCTCTTCCTCAATCATCACACCAAACGCACGACTCAGTGCTCCAGTGGGATCCGCCAACATCGGATATTGGATCTTACGGATAGTCTCGGAAGCGTCATGCCAAGCTTTATGTACAAAATGAGAGTCTGTACTTACAGAGTAAATTTCTACTCCCATTGATTTAAACTGCTCATACTTCTCAGCCATATCGACCAACTCTGTTGGACAAACAAATGTAAAATCGGCCGGGTAGAAGAAAAAGATAGCCCACTTACCCAAAACGTCCTCGTTGGTTACAGTCTTGAAATTACCATTTTGAAAAGCTTGTACTTTAAACTCCGGAAGTTGAGAATTAATAATCGGTTCCATACTTGTTCCTATTTTTAAATGAATACTATTTGTTTTTATTTCCGATACAAAAATATAACATATTTCTTCATTAAAACAATTTTTCTAATCGATATATTTTATGAGGTTATAGATAACACTTTATCAATCAATAAAAAGGGCCTATCCTCACGGATAAGCCCTTCAATATCTTGGGTTTTGGATTACTACATAATTAGCGATTATAATTTACTTTATATACTTAATTGATTCTTTTGTATCCGTATACGGCACGGTCTCCCAATTCCTCCTCGATACGAAGCAGCTGGTTATATTTAGCCATACGGTCCGAACGACTTAATGATCCCGTCTTGATCTGTCCGCTATTGGTAGCGACAGCGATATCGGCGATCGTAGCGTCTTCCGTCTCACCGGAACGGTGTGAAGTAACGGTCGTGTATCCATGACGGTGAGCCATCTCGATAGCGTTCAGTGTCTCCGTCAAGGAACCGATCTGATTTACCTTGATCAAGATTGAGTTACCGCAACCTTCTTTAATACCCCTTGAAAGGAACTCTACATTTGTCACGAACAAATCATCTCCGACTAATTGGCAATGGTTACCAATACGATCTGTCAGTTTCTTCCAACCAGCCCAATCATTCTCACTCATACCATCCTCAATGGAATCGATCGGGTATTCGTTGATCAGCTTTTCCAGATAATCCACTTGTTCGTCGGAAGTACGTTTCACTCCTTTTTCTCCTTCAAACTTCGTGTAATCGTAGATTCCATCCTTATAAAACTCAGAAGAAGCGCAATCCATACCGATCATCACATCCTTGCCCGGTTCATAACCAGCCGCCTTGATAGCGGCGATAATTGAGTTCAAGGCATCTTCCGTACCTTCCAAATTCGGGGCGAAACCACCCTCATCACCAACAGCGGTACTTAACCCACGATCGTGCAATACCTTTTTCAACGCATGGAATACCTCAGCGCCCATACGTAAGCCTTCCTTGAAAGAAGCGGCACCTACCGGACGAATCATAAACTCTTGGAAAGCGATCGGAGCGTCGCTATGCGAACCGCCATTGATTATATTCATCATCGGAACAGGCATCACGTAGGTATTCGTTCCACCAATATATCTATATAAAGGAATATCCAAATAATTTGCGGCAGCTTTCGCTACAGCTAAAGAAACGCCAAGGATAGCGTTCGCACCTAGTTTCGATTTAGTTTTCGTACCGTCCAAAGCCAACATCGCATGATCGATACCTATCTGATCCAAGGCAGACATCCCCTTCAATGCCGGAGCGATAATCGTATTGATATTCTCAACCGCTTTCAATACGCCTTTACCACCATAACGCTTCTTGTCGCCATCACGCAACTCCAAAGCCTCGTTCTCGCCGGTGGACGCACCGGAAGGCACAGACGCACGGCCCATAACGCCGGACTCTAGTAAAATATCAACCTCTACTGTCGGGTTACCTCTTGAATCTAGGATCTCACGTCCTGTAATCTTTTCTATTTTCATTGCTTCTACGTTTTTTAAACTGACGCAAATATAGATGGATTACTTGAACCGTGAAATCACCACAAATTGCTATTTTCACCTCAATAATACCTGAATGTAGGTAGAGACTACAACACTCCCGCCCGCACCCGGCTCAAAGATTCGGGTGTCATCAATAAATACGAGGCGATATGATTGACAGAAGCACGTTTCGCTGCTTCCGGATATTCCTGTTGAAAACGCAGATAACGTTTTCTTGCCGACTCAAAACGCCAAGAGTCCGCTTTCTCTTGCGAAAGCATCAAAGCCCACTCCAGTATTTTCTGGTACAATCTATTAATAGCTAAAGATGTTTTCAATAAATCGCTAAATTCCGAAAAAGAGATCCGGTGATAAACCGTCGGTTCCAATGCCTCGATTAATAAACGCATCGGTTCTCTTTGGAATGTGCTGGCTATACAAATAACGATATTTCCCTCACAGGAGAAATGCTCGGTAATATCACGTTTATTCTTATAGTAAAACTGGCGTAATAATCCCGATTCCACATAATATAAATATTTAGATATTTGTCCGTTATCCAACAATAATTCTCCTTTCGCAGCCTTACTTGATTCTATGATCGAGGCCAGAGAATCCAAATCCGCATCGGGTAATGGATAAAAACGTTTGGATATCATTTCGGCTATTTCTTGTGGTGTCTTCATACTATTCATCATTTTCTGATCTATATCATTTTTTATCTCCTTACAAAAATAGATATTTGTTGCATATAACAAAACAAACACATATTAAATAGTCAAGGTTAGTCTAGGCAAAAATTATTACTATCGTTTAAAAGCTAATCGGATTAGATTGTTTTCCCTGATTAGCTGTTGCATAATCGCAAGGCTTGATCGAGAGATCAGGCCTTGTTATTTTCTGGTTTGTAGCGAGAGAATATCGCTTTCGCATTATCTAAACGTTCTTTTGATAAGGGTTCCACCCCCTTTAACGGATAATCGAGGCCTAATTGCTCATATTTATAGGTTCCCATCGTATGATAAGGCAATAATTCCACTTTGCGAACCACTTTATATGAACTGACATACCGAGCTAACGCCTCCAGCCACTCGTCATTATCCGTATATCCGGGGACAATAACATGGCGAATCCAAGTATCTATGCCACGTCTCTCCAATTCATCCAAGAACAGAAGCGTATTATCCTGCTTGACACCCGCCAGTAACGGATGTAAATCCGGGTTTAAGGTTTTGATGTCCAATAACACTAAGTCCGCATAATCCAAGACTTCCCAAGCTTTTGAGGTACATACGAAACCAGATGTGTCCAAAGCTGTGTGAAGACCTTGCTCTTGGCACAAACGGAAAAACTCTTTCAGAAACTCAGGTTGCAATAAAGGTTCCCCACCGGTAACAGTCACCCCCCCACGGGCGATAAAACTCTTATACCGTAAAACTTCCGTCAATAGCTCGCCGGGAGTCATCTGATATTTCACCTTCCCTTTCGGGTTCCAAGTATCCGGGTTATGGCAATACAGGCAACGCAACGGGCAGCCCTGCATAAAAACGACAAAGCGAATTCCGGGACCATCTACGGTCCCGAAACTCTCTAATGAATGTATCTTACCTTTTATCACTTACAGTGAATGGTTAATGGTTCTTGAAATAACATCCAACTGTTGTTCACGAGTCAGTTTCACGAAGTTTACCGCATATCCGGATACACGGATCGTAAGTTGCGGATATTTCTCGGGATGTTCCATAGCGTCGATCAACAAATCCTTATCAAATACGTTAACATTCAGATGCTGACCTCCATCCGGAGTAAAATAGCCATCCAATAAGCTAACCAGATTATTGATCTGCATTTCACGCTCCTTTCCCAACGTAGCCGGAGAAACAGCGAAAGTATAAGAGATGCCGTCGTGCGCATGCTGGAATGGAAGCTTCGCTACCGAAGCTAGCGCAGCGATAGCACCTTTCGTATCACGACCGTTCATAGGGTTCGCGCCCGGAGCGAAAGGAGTTCCACCGATACGGCCATCCGGTGTCGTACCAGTCTTCTTACCATATACCACATTAGAGGTGATCGTAAGGATGGACTGCGTAGGTTTCGCATGGCGATAGGTCTCGTGCTGACGCAAATATTCCATGAACTTCTCGGTGATCTCTACAGCGATACTATCCGTACGATCATCGTTATTACCGAAAGGAACATATTCGCCCTCACGTTCGAAATCAACCGCCAAGCCACGCTCGTCACGGATCACACGTACTTTCGTATCACGGATAGCGGCCAACGAATCGGCAACGATAGAAAGACCGGCGATACCTGTCGCACGGATACGCTCTACATCCCCATCGTGAAGCGACATCTCGAATGCCTCATACGCATATTTATCATGCATATAATGGATTATCTTCAAGGCGTTCACATATACCTTCGCCAACCAGCGCATCATTTGTTCATACTTAGCCATCACCTCATCATACTCCAGATACTCACTGCGAACCGGTTCGAACATCGGGGCTACCTGTACGCCGCTACGCTCATCCCGTCCTCCATTGATCGCATACAATAAACACTTCGCTAAATTCGCACGAGCGCCGAAGAACTGCATCTGCTTTCCGATCTTCATGGGGGAAACGCAACAAGCGATACCATAATCATCCCCATAATCCGGACGCATCAAATCGTCATTCTCATATTGGATAGCCGACGTATCGATAGAGACCTTGGCACAGAAACGTTTCCAGTTCTCGGGAGCGTTCTTGAACCACAGCACCGTCAAGTTGGGTTCCGGTGCCGGACCTAAATTATACAATGTATGGAGATAACGATAGGAAGTTCTCGTTACCAAAGAACGTCCGTCCACTCCTTGACCGCCCAACGACTCTGTTACCCAAACCGGATCACCGGAGAACAAATCATTGTATTCCGGTGTACGTAAGAAACGAACGATACGCAACTTGATGATCAGCTGGTCTACTAACTCTTGCGCCTCCTCTTCCGTCATCTTACCCTCACGGATGTCTTTCTCGATGTAAATATCCAAGAATGTAGAGGTACGTCCGATAGACATTGCCGCACCATCCTGATCTTTTACCGCTGCCAGATAAGCCAAATACACAAACTGAACCGCCTCACGAGCATTTTGCGCCGGGCGGGTCACGTCGAAGCCATAACTAGCGCACATTCTCTCGAACGCTTTCAACGCCTTGATTTGCTCAGAAATCTCCTCACGGCTCTGGATAATCTCTTCCGTGATCTCTTGGATATCCAAACGATTCAAGAAACGCTTTTTCTCCTCGATCAAGATTGCCGTACCATATAAAGCGACACGACGATAGTCACCGATAATACGTCCTCTACCATACGCATCGGGCAAGCCGGTGATGATAGCCGAACGACGTGCGGCAACCATCTCTTCCGTATATGCGGAGAAAACGCCCTCGTTATGCGTCTTACGGTACTTCGTGAAGATTTCTTTCGTCATCGGGTCTAAATGATAACCGTAGGCTTCCAAGCTATTCTCGACCATACGGATACCACCCTTCGGGAAGATACCACGTTTCAGCGGAGCATCGGTTTGTAACCCAACGATAACCTCATTCTCCTTATCAATATAGCCCGGACCATATACATCGATCCCTTGAGGTAATTTTGTCTCGGCGTCATAAACTCCCTTTTCTCTCTCGACCTTAAACATCTCGGTCAGCTTGTTCCAGACCTTACGGGTCTTCTCGGAAGAAGCGACTAAAAAGGAATCATCCCCTTCATAAGGCGTATAGTTACTCTGGATAAAATCTCTTACATTGATCTCTCTCTTCCAGGTCTCACCCTTAAAGTGATCCCAGTACTCATTCTCAAATTTCATAAACAATCTTATCTAATACCACATTTTTACCGGCACAAAGGTAAAACTTTTATCCTCATGTTCCTGTAACATTTGCGACACCCCTCTAAAATCCCTATAAATAGGTATTAAAAATATACAAGAAGAAACGGGATAGTAATGCGATGCTTTGCACGAAGTCTCCATTTTATTCACTATCTTTGCCTACAGAACGTAAAAGTTAATCTGGATCAAACACATGAGAAATATCCTGTTTACCGTTTTATTTATAGGAATACTATCTTTAATCGCATCTCCTATCTCACTCGCATCTAAATCTTTGCATAAGGCAAATATGATTAATTTGTCGAACAATGCCATTATTTGCATGCATCAAGATCCGGATGGCTATTTGTGGATCGGGACTTACGACGGACTTAACTTATACAACGGAAAAGATACGTATGTATATCGTTTCGAATTAAATAACAAAAACTCTCTTTGTAGTAATATCATTCACAAAATATCCGACGCAGAACCCGGCTTTTTATGGATATCAACCTCTTTAGGTATCAATAAATTCTCGCTAAAGAAACGGAAAGTCACCGAGTCTTACCCGGGATACATGGAGAGTGATCTGGTAGCGACCGATTCATCCGGTATCACATTAGCCATTTGTAAAGAAAACCGGATATCTTGTTACACCCCATTTAGCGATGGATTCCGGGATCTGCCGAGAGAAGGGATAGGCCCTCAAACCGTACGGACTTTATTCGCCGGAACAGACGGATATTTTTATTTACTATTGACCTCGGGAATACTGAAAAAGTTAACACCGGATTTCTCCAATACAACTTTTAATTTACTATCGGAAGAACGCCAATTCCATAATAAACCGATCTTATCCGCATTTCATGAGAATAACCATATCTTCATTGTCGATACCGACAATAAGTTATATCGCCAACAGGTAGACGGAAGCGGGAAAGAATTCCTGTTTGATCTGTCTGGAATGACAAATAAATATGGAAACATCATTAAGATATGTACCTTCCAATCCAATGTATATATCGTTTTCCGTAACGGCAATATTCTAGACCTAAGCCAACCGGAAAACACGATAGACACGGGCATCGGTATCTTTTGCCTGATGAACGATAAAAGACAGGAGATTCTTTGGGTAGGGACCGATGGACAAGGCATACGGATGTTTTACGATAAACCCGATCTTTTCGGCTCTATCTTACTCAAGGATTTACCGATTAATATACAGAACCCCATACGTTCTTTATATACAGACAATGATCGATCCCTTTGGTTCGGGACAAAAGGAGACGGAATTGTCCGGATACAAGCCTATGACACTTACCCAAACAAAAAGGCGATTCCACAAAGCGCTATCACGCATTTCACCACCGCCGACGGATTATCCAGCAACCGGGTATATAGCTTCCAGAGAAGCGAATTCCATCCTTGTATCTGGATCGGTACGGAAGGCCCGGGGCTCTGTTATTATTCTTATAAAGAAAATCGAATAAAGACGATCCCGCAGCAAGAGGACACTCCCCCTATCCGCTATATCCATTCTATTTGTGAGGTAAACGACTCGACATTATGGTTGGCGACAACCGGCAACGGATTACTGAAGGTTACTTTACGTATGGATAAAGTCACGCCTACAATCAGTAAGATACAAACCTTCCCGCTAAAAAACGGGGAGAATACCTGCAAAGAGATTCAATCCATGATATATGATAACGACTCGACCTTATTTCTCGGGAGTCGTGGCGGTTATGGGGTTATTAGTTTTAACATATTCAACCAGAAATATGAGTTCCTGCAAACCAACAATTTAAGGAATCCGGCCATTGGAGACGTGTTATCTGTATGCCAGACCGAGGATTCTACTTTCTATGCAGGCGCCAGCTCCGGACTTACCCGGATTAAATTTAAAAGAGGAAAGATACATTTACGCCAATTCGATAAAAGCAACGGGATCGCAAACGACATGATCCATGGCATTCATGAGGGGAATGATAGCTGTATCTGGTTAAGCACCAATAAAGGTCTCACCAAATATAATCCCCGGAATAATTTTTTCCATAATTATCATCAACCTTATTTTAGCGTCACGGAATTCTCTGATGACGCTTATTGGAAATGCCCATACTCCGAGCGTTTATTCTTTGGAGGCATCAACGGATTAGTCTGGGTAAATAAACAAACGGAGCCGGAGCATACCTATCAACCCGAATTAAGTTTCTTCGAGTTGCAAATGGATAAACAAATCCTTCCATTATATAAGGACATCAGCCGGAACGGTGTAACGGTTCCGGCTGATGTGCAATCGTTAACGATTGCGTTCGTCGCTCCGGATTACATCAACGGGGAGAATTACGAGTATTCGTATCAGTTGGTCAACTATAATTCCTCTTGGGAAAAATTGCAAAAGACAAACAAGGTAACTTTCATGAACCTCCCGTACGGGGAATACTTGCTGAAAGTCCGTTATCGTAACGATGTCATTGATTCGTCGGCAAAAGAATACACCCTACCTATCAAGGTATTACCTCCTATTTATCTAAGCTCATTAGCTATTTTCACGTATCTTTTTATCGGTACGGTTTTAATCATCATTGCCATCTATCGCATCCATTACCAAATACTAAAGAAACAGAAACAAATAGCAGACAAGATCAAGGAGGAGCAAAAAGAGAAGCTATACGAGTCTAAGCTGAATTTCTTTACCCATATCACGCATGAGTTATGTACCCCGCTTACCTTGATCAATGGCGTGGAGAATTATATCCAAGCCTATGCCGCCACCTCAAAAGACAAGACATTAGAAAAATACACTTCAGTCCTCCGGGAAAATGTAGAGGAACTGAACGGGCTTATCCAAGAAATCCTTGATTTCCGGAAAGCGGAAGACGCTGGATTCAGTCATACGCACATCCGAAGAGTATCCGTATCCTCTCTTTTGCGAACTCAATTCGAATGGTTTTACCCACTATCCGAGCAACACCAAATCCAATTCAAGATCGATGCTCCCAAAGAGCTTTATTGGAATACGGATTCCGTCTATTTCAAGAAGATCCTAGCAAATCTGATTTCCAACGCATTTAAGTATACGGAAGACGGGGGCACGGTTCGTATCTCCTTACATGAGGAGGAGAACTTCCTCGTCCTTAAAGTTTACAACACCGGCAAAGGAATCGAGGAGGCAGACATGCAAAATATTTTCGACCGATATCGTATCCTTGGCACGATGGATAACGACGATAACAGGCAAAATACGGCACGGAATGGCCTCGGCTTATTTATCTGCCACAGCCTCGTACAATCCTTAGGTGGTAAAATCGACATAGAGAGTGAGGTCGGCCAATATGCTGAATTTACAGTTACCTTACCTTTTGGCATCGTAGAGGAGAGCTCAGACGACACGATAGACGAAGATATTCCCGTATCGCTTCCTTCCCCAAACACGGATATACAAAAGCCGCAAATCTCACATACGGCACAAAAAGAGACGGAAGATAAACCGATGATACTCGTTATCGACGATCATAAAGACATCGTCTGGCTAATCACGGAAACCCTCTCTTCCGAATATCAGGTTCAGGAAGCTTATAATGCGGAGGAGGCTCTGGAATTCCTCAAGCAATACACTCCCTCCCTTATCATCACCGATATCATGATGCCTAATATCGACGGATTGGAATTGATCTCTCTTATCAAGGAAAATAGATATACCCGTCATATCCCGCTTATTATCGTATCTGCCAAAATATCAGACCAAGAGCAAGCGGCAGGACTTAATATAGGAGCGGATGCCTATCTAACCAAGCCTTTCTCGCCAACAGTTCTCCTATCCGTCGTGAACCGATTGATGACAAATCAAAGAGAATTAAAAGAGTATTTCTATTCTCCGGAAAGTGCTTATCAATATACGGAAGGGCAATTATTACATCAAGAAGACAAGGAATTCCTTGACGCCGTAACCGCTATCATCAAAGAAAATGTCAGCAAGGAAGGACTCGGTCCCGAGCTGGTAGCGGACGCACTGAATATAAACACCCGCATCTTATATCGCCGTTTCAAGAAAATATCTACCATGACGCCGAGTGATTTTATAAAGGATTATAGGTTAAACTATGCAGCGCAATTACTCGTAAATACCAACATGAGCGTTCAGGAAATTATTTATAATGTAGGGATTTCTAACAAATCATACTTCTATAGGGAGTTTGCCCGTAAATATAACATGACTCCTAAAGAATACCGCACAAAAGAGGCATAAATCATTGATTCCTAAATAGTGTCATAATCTACCAAAAGAGTATCATAATCTGCCATATGCATTTCATGACACTTCTTCGGTATTTCAAAGCACTCTTCAATTCGTTAAGACCTATTAATATTGCTGTCGAATAACAAAGCAAACCGCTTGTGTGTATTCTTCCTTCGGGAAGCACATTATTAACTTTTAATTTAATGTTTTTATGAAAAAAAAGAGTGAAGGTAAGACGAGGAAATGCCTGACTTTATTAGGTGGACGAACCTCTTTGTTACTTTGTTTATCTTTAATGTTTCAGTCCTCTTATGCGGCCGAAGATTCTACTGTTCCTGAAATGGGAAACATGGAGATTCATCAGATCGCACAGCAAAGTTCAACCATTAAAGGTGTAGTAAAAGACCAAAAGGGTGAACCTCTGATTGGCGTTAGTATTGTTGTGAAAGGAACCACGAACGGAACAGCTTCGGACTTTGACGGAAATTTCACCTTGGATGTGCCGGATAACAGCACATTGGTATTTTCCTTCATCGGCTTCAAATCCCAAGAAGTTCGTTATACCGGGCAAAAAACATTGAACATAGTCTTAGCTGAAGACTCTGAGACACTAGACGAGGTAGTAGTCGTAGGTTACGGTTCCCAAAAGAAAGGTGAGATCACCTCATCCGTTACCAGCGTGAAAGCATCCGACTTTAACAAGGCACCGGTAGTGAACCCGATGCAATTGGTGGAAGGACGTGTAGCTGGTCTGACTGTATCACGTGGTAGCACCGACCCGAATGGCGAGGTAAAAGTACAGATGCGTGGTGCCTCATCTCTGAAAGGTAGCAATGAGCCTCTCGTTATTATCGACGGTATGCCGGGTAATATGACTTCTTTGAACGCTATCGCACCCGAGGATATCGAGGCGATCGACGTATTGAAAGACGGTTCCGCAGCCGCTATCTACGGAACCCGGGGTAATAACGGTGTGATCATCGTCTCCACGAGACGTCCGCAAGCCGGAACTACTCAAGTGGATTACTCAGGATATATCATGCACGAGGCGGTTTATAAACGGCCGGAAATCTTAAATGGAGACGAGTTCGTCGCTTATGGCAAGGAAACCAACAACGCCAATATCCGCGACTTTGGTGGACGGGATAACCATTACGACGCTTTATTGAATAAGAGTAATTTCACCCATGTACACAACTTGACCGCTACCGGTGGTAATGGTAAGACAAACTATCGCGCTTCTTTAAATTACAAAAAGAATGATGGTATGATCCGTAACACCAGCCGTGAAACGATCAATGGCTCTATCGCCGTGAACCACCGTGCGTTTGATGATAAACTACAGCTTTCTTTCAATCTAGCAAACTCTTTCGTGAAAGTGGACGCGGTTTCCGATGATGTGGATAAGGTAGGAGATATCCCTAATTACGGCATATTATACCAGGCGATCCGTATCAACCCGACGATGCCTATTTATAAGGAAGACGGCTCCTTCTGGGAAACTTACAGCGGTTACGAAGATTTCAACCCGGTAGCCCGCATATACCAGCGTACCAAGAAAAAGGAATTCAAGAATTTATTGGCGAACTTCAAGGCTCAATATGAGATTATCCCCGGTCTGACAGCCGCCGCTTTCTTCGCTATGGAGAAGAACGACGCATTAACTAACGATTATAGTATGCGTGAGGAATATAGCCAATATAAAGACGGTACAAACGGACGCGCCAAAAAAGAATATTATCAGAATACCAATCGTACTACTGAATGGACAGCAAACTACAATACTTCCATCAACGGCGTACACAATATTACCGGTTTGCTGGGATACAGTTACCAAGATTTTGAATACGAGCAATTCAGCGCCGAGAACAAAAACTTCTTGACGGACGTATTCGGTACCAATAACCTAGAAGCCGGCGGTTACCTAAAAGATGGTAAGGCCGAGATGAAGAGTAAAAAAGAGACCAGCAAACTGATCGCCTTCTTCGCCCGTGCCAACTATAATTACGACGGTAAATACATGGCCAGCGCCTCTATCCGCCGTGAAGGTTCCACAAAGTTCGGAGCGAACAACAAATGGGCTTGGTTCCCCTCTGTCAGCGCAGGCTGGATGATCTCTCGTGAGGACTTCATGGAGAGCCAAGAAGTATTCGACGTATTGAAATTCCGTGCCGGTTTCGGTATCACGGGTAGTCTACCTACCGATCCATATATGTCTCTCGCTACCTACGGCACAGGTGCTGGAGCTTGGAACGCTTACACCGGTTCATGGCTAACCGCCACTTACGGTCCGAATATCAACCCGAATCCGGATTTGAAATGGGAGAAGAATGAGTCCTTGAACATCGGTTTCGACTTCGGCTTGCTAGGTGGACGCCTAAATGGTACGATCGATTGGTATAGTCGTACGACTCGCGACTTGATCAGTAGCTACAATGCCCAACAGCCATCCTTGATCTACAACACGATCACCACCAACGTAGGCACGATGAGAAATAGAGGTATAGAATTAGCATTAAACGCAGAGGTCGTAAAGACTAAGGATTTCTCTTACACGGCTAATTTCACGTTCTCATACGAGAATAATAAATTGACATCTTTGTCTAACGACGTGTACAAATCTTCTTACGAGGATCAATATGACCTGCCCTCTCCGGGTAACCCGGGCAAGGCTTACCGCCTACAAGAAGGACAGCCGATCGCGTCATTCTTCGGTTATGTATGCGATGGTATCAATCCGGACGGAACTTGGAATCTTCGCGACATAGACGGAAAGGAAGGTCTGTCTGACGCTGACCGTACCTTTATCGGTAATGGTTTGCCGAAATTCAAGGCTGGCTTACAGAACACATTTACCTATAAGAACTTTGACTTCAGCTTCTTCCTGCGCGGTATGTTTGATTATGACGTATTGAACGAGGGTGCTATTTATTTCGGAACGACTGTTAATATTGATCAGTCTGGCACAAACGTATACAAGGATGCCTTGAAGAACAAGGTAACAGAGCAACCATTGTTCTCTTCTTATTATCTAGAGAAAGGGAACTTCTTGAAGATCGATAACGTGACACTAGGTTATACATTCAACTTCAAAAATAATAAATATGTGCGCAACTTACGTATTTATGGTAATGTCACCAATCTTGCGACTATTACAGGATACTCTGGTTTAACCCCTGACGTAAACGTAACAGGACTACAAGCAGGTATAGAGAAGCGCGGATCTTATCCCACCACCCGTACCTTCACGTTTGGCGTTAATTTTGGATTCTAATTAAGTAACAATAGATTTAAGACAATACAATGAAAGCTTTAAAAAATATATGCGCAATTTCATTATTGCTGGGAGCTACCGCATTTACCTCTTGTACGGACCTGACAGAGGAAATACATAGCTCGGTAATCGCTGAGAATTATTACAACAATGCAGGCGAGGTAATGGCCGCCATGATGCGTCCATGGGGACACTTCTGTGGAACTATGCAAGTAGCCCAATCGCCTTGGTCATGTAACGAGTTATCTTCCGACTGTGCCGCATGGCCTCAAAAAGGTCGCCACGGCTATGACAATGGAGACTGGATTCGCTTACACCGCCATCAATGGATTCCTACGGATGGTCAAGTAGTGGATGCTTGGAAAAAATTATTTGAAGGTATCGGATATGCTAACAACTTCCTTACAGATACAGAGAATATAGATTTTGAAGCACTCCAAGTTCCAATGTCTAAAGCACAAGCACAAGCGGAGATGCGTGTATATCGCGCTTACTGTTATTGGTATGTGATGGATATGTTCGGTACGGCTCCAATTTGCGAGAAAATCGGTGAAATCAATCCTTCCTCCAAATCTCGCGCAGAGTTATTCGCTTGGATCGAAAAAGAGTTAAACGAGAGTATTCCTTCTTTGTCAGAGAGTAAAACAGAGACCTACGGACGTGTATCCAAATGGGGGGCTTACGCATTATTGGCTCGTCTCTATTTGAATGCGGAAATTTATACTGGACAAGCACGCTGGGATGATTGTATCGCAGCTTGCGATGAATTAGCTAAGGGAGGTTTCGCATTGGATAAGAAGTGGAACGACACTTTCCGTGCGGATAACGACAAGCGATCTACCGAGATTATCTGGTCAATCGTGTATGATGAAGTATATGCCAAAGGAATGGGTTGGTATCAACGTTGGTTGCATTACGCACACCAAACTGGCTGGGATTTGCAATCCGGTCCTTGGAACGGCTTGGTGACACAACCGACCTTTTATGACTCATTCGCTGACAACGACTTGAGAAAAATTGAGGGTTTCTTGATCGGTAAGCAATATCCTCGCAAAGTAGATGAAAACGGTAATTACTACTACGACACGACCGCAGAGCCTTTGAAAGGTTCAGAGGAGTACAATGGGCAGGATTTGGTATTCGTAAACTACATTAAGTCCATGACCGAGGGCGAAGAAAACAGCGGCGCTCGCTCTATCAAGTATGAGATCCAACCGGGTACTACCGGCGATATGAACAACGACTGGGTGATGTTCCGTTATTCCGAGGTTATCTATAACAAAGCGGAGGCCTTGATGCGTAAGAACGGGGGCAAAGCAACGCAAGAAGTGGTAGATATGATCAACAGCGTTCGTCAACGTTCTTTCAAGGCAGAGGATTGGGAGAAAGCGAAATATACGACCGCTACATTGACAATGGATGAGTTCTTAGCCGAAAAAGGTAGAGAGTTTGCTTTCGAAGGAATCCGCCGTACAGACTTGGTTCGTTTTAACAAGTTCGTAACCACTTCTTGGTGGGACAAGACTGCATCCAACGAACCAAAGCGTAATATCTTCCCTATTCCGCAAAGACAATTGGATGCTAACGCAAACTTATCTCCGAACGAGGCTAACTCATTGTTCTAAATATCAACTAAGTATAGTAGAAATCCATTATTAACAAATTAGCACTTGACAATGATAGAGGACTACTATACTTATTGATCTGAAAATATAAAAGGTTACCTTTGTCACTATCAAAGGTTATCCTTGGAACTATCAAAGGTGACCTTTTATGTTTCATCCTTTTCTAACTAATTGATACGACATGATAAATCTCAAGAAATCGATGTGTTGCCTCTTTCTGGCAGCCAGCTCAACAGTAGCGATCGCACAGACCAGTGTAGTTGATCTTGTAAACCCGATCATCGGGACAAATGGAATGGGACATACATTCCCGGGCGCTTGTGTACCCTTCGGACTCGTGCAACTCAGTCCGGATACAGATACCATACCACACAACGTAGATGGTAAATACCAACCTCGCTCCTACGAGTATTGTGCGGGTTATCAACATAAAGACAGTAGCATCGTAGGTTTCAGCCACACCCACTTCAGCGGTACCGGCCACTCCGACCTCGGGGATATCTTGATTATGCCTACCACCGGAACGTTGAAGCTAAACCCCGGAACGGCCACGAATCCCGATGGCGGTTACCGTTCCCGTTTCTCGCATGGCACCGAGATATCCCGTCCCGGATACTACGAGGTGATGCTCACCGATTATGGCGTAAAGGCACAACTGACCACCACCCAACGGGTCGGCATCCACAAATACACATACCCTACGAACAGTGAGAACCAACGCATTATCCTTGATATGATTCACGGGATCTATAACTATGACGGCAAAGTTCTTTGGACCAATATTCGCGTAGAGAACGATACGCTGGTAACCGGCTATCGTATCACAAACGGTTGGGCACGTACCAACTATACTTATTTCGCCATGTCTTTCTCCAAACCGATCACGCATTACGGATGCGAAGAGAAAGCGAAAGTTAATTATCGGGGCGGTTATGCCAAGTTCAATATGAAAGAGAACTTCCCGGATATCGGAGGACGTAAGATCGTCGCTTATTTTGATTTCGATCCGAAAACGTCTGATGAGTTGGAAGTGAAAGTCGCCCTTTCCGGAGTCAGCACCGAGGGAGCCTTGAAAAATCTACGTGCCGAGGCTTCCGGTGCGGACTTCGACCAATTAGCCGCCAAAGCCTCCGATACTTGGAATAAAGCGCTCTCCGTCATCGACGCAAAAGGAAGCGATGATCAATTGGCTATGCTTTACACCTCCTTGTATCACACGATGATCAATCCTTGCGTATATACGGACGTTGACGGTCAATACCGCGGACTCGACCATAATATCCATCAAGCGGACGGATTCACGAACTATACGGTTTTTTCCGTATGGGATACCTATCGTGCCCTACATCCCCTGTTCAATATCATCAACCGACAAGTTAACACGGATATCGCCAAATCTATGTTGAAACATTGCGAGCAAAGCGTTCATCATGCCTTGCCGATCTGGAGCCATATGGCAAACGAGAACTGGTGCATGATCGGTTATCATTCCGTCTCTGTCTTGGCAGATGCTATCGCCAAAGGATTACCGATCGATAAAGACGCCGCGTTAAAAGCGATGATCAACAGCTCTACGATTCCGTATTATGAGGGAACCAAAGAGTTTATGGAATTAGGTTATGTTCCTTTAGATCGCAACGGTAGCGCAGGCTCCTTGACTTTGGAGTATGCTTATGATGATTGGACAATCTATAATACAGCTTTATTAGTGGGAAACCGATCCGTGGCCGATACCTATAAAAAGCGTGCGTCCAATTACGCGAATGTATTCGATACCTCGATCGGATATGCCCGTCCCCGTTATACGAATGGTAAATTCAAAGAGGACTTCAGTTTGTTAAGCACGCACGGTGAAGGGTTTATCGAGGGAAATGCCTTGAATTATTCCTTCTATGTCCCTCAAGATGTCAATGGTATGATTCAGTTGATGGGAGGCGAGCAAGCATTCATCACTAAAATGGATTCCTTATTCACGATGCATCTTCCCGATGAGTTCTTTGCCGAGACCGAAGACGTAACCAAAGAAGGATTACTAGGAGGTTATGTACACGGTAACGAACCCAGCCATCACATCCCATTCTTATACGCATGGACCAGCCAGCCTTGGAAAACCCAATTCTGGCAACGCGAGATCATGAATAAGATGTATCGCAACAATATCGACGGCCTTTGCGGTAACGACGACTGCGGCCAGATGTCCGCTTGGTATATCCTTTCCGCCATGGGATTCTATCCGGTTTGCCCGGGTACAGATCAATACGTATTAGGCGCTCCTTACCTTCCCTATATGAAGGTCCGCTTGGAGAATGGTAAGACTTTCGAGGTAAAAGCCGATAAAGTCAGCGACAAGAACCGTTATGTAAAAGCGGTAAAGCTAAACGGGAAACCCTATACCAAAGGATACATCACGCAGGATGACATCATGAACGGTGGAACGCTCACTTTCGAGATGACTTCCAGCCCGAACAAAAAGCGATTGTTCAACGGAGAGGATCGCCCTTATTCACTGACGGATTAACCCATTTTATCAGAAAAAACAGACAAGACTCATGAAGTATAAACAATTAATCAGCGGTGCTTTCCTGCTGTGGACTTGCATCGCTTGCTCCGGCAAAAAGGAACAGGCGGCTACAGTAGCGGAAGCCACCTCAAATCCTTGGGATAATTATTACATCGGAAAGATCGATTTCAAGAATCTTTCCCCCGAGGCTAAGGGCTCGGCAATCTATGCCGCCGTTATCCCTGATCCGGAAGCTTATATTACCAAGCACGCCCGCAAGGTCGTAGAGACGCTTTATTTCACTCCGGAAGATAGTATCCCGGGCATCGAGGAGATCCACTATACATTAAAGGAATACGACGGGGTATCCGCGAAAGACGGAGCGCCCCCTTCCATCAGTATCGTATACAGCACGAAATGGATCGAGAAAAGTTTTGCCAATAACGACACCGCGAAAGTGGATTACGAGACCCGTGGCGTATTATACCATGAGCTGACGCATGGTTTCCAATTGGAGCCTCAAGGCATAGGTAGCTATGGGACTAATAAGACTTTCTGGGCCATGATAGAAGGTGTGGCGGATGCCGTAAGATACTTAAACGGCGGTTTTACCTTGGAAGATCGTCCCAAAGGCGGCCATTATATGGATGGTTACCGCACGACAGGCTTCTTCCTCGCATGGCTTACGCAAACCAAGAGCCCGGATTTCCTGCGGAAGTTCAACCGAAGCACATTAGAGGTTATTCCTTGGTCGTTCGATGGTGGCGTGAAATATGCGCTCGGCAATGATTACGACATAGACTCCTTATGGAAAGAATATATGGCAACGATGGGAGATGAAGCGTAGCCCCGGCAAGGCTACGACCAACGGCGGTAACACTCAACAAGTTACCGCCGTTCTTTTATAGTATCACTCCCGACCTTCCGCCAATAGGCATTATAAGGTCGCAACAATGCCCATCGTAAGCTCCTTATACTGCCCATCCTAACAACCTTACAATGGGCATTGTTACATTATTCCCCTAAAACACCTTCCTTATTTGCATTTCCGTAAACATATATCTACTTTTGCGAAAAAGTAAATATGGAACTTTATACCCGAATCCTGTTGCCGAAAGCACGATTCTCTTTCTCGTATGAGGACCGGGTCGTGATGATGGGCTCCTGCTTCGCCGAGAATATCGGGCGGAAACTGGAAGAGAATAAATTCTCCGTAGATATAAACCCATTCGGTACTCTGTATAACCCGGCTTCCGTAGCGGAAGGATTGCGGATGCTGCTACGCCCGGAGTATTTCACTCCCGGCGATTTATTCCAGCATGAGGGCATATACCATAGTTTTACCCATCATAGCCGTTTCTCCGCTCCCTCGGAAGAAGAATGCCTAGGCCATATAAACAGCCGCTTATCCGAATCCTCCGATTTCCTGCGAAAAGCGACCCGGTTGGTAATCACGTTGGGAACCGCTTTCGTCTACCGCCTCAAGAGCGACGGGCGAATCGTGTCGAATTGCCATAAGCTACCGGAAAAGATGTTCGATCGGCAACGATTATCCACGCAAGAGATCGTCGAGGACTGGAAACCTCTGTTACTAGCCCTTTGGGAACAAAACCCCGCCTTGAAAATCTTATTTACCGTAAGTCCAATCCGCCACTGGAAAGACGGGGCGCACGAGAACCAACTCAGCAAAGCCACCCTATTGCTAGCCACGGACGCCTTACAGAAAGATTATCCCGGCCGAATCGCCTACTTCCCCGCTTATGAGATCCTTATGGACGAGCTCCGGGATTATCGTTTCTATGCGGACGATATGCTCCATCCCTCCCCATTGGCCATTGATTATATTTGGCAACGTTTTATCGAAAATTTCTTATCCACAGACACTTCGGCAATCCTTAAAGAATGGGGTGATATTCAAAAAGCTATTAACCATAAGCCCTTTCAACCGGATAGCGAGGCCTATAAGCGGTTTATCCTTCAAACTTTGTTAAAGATGGAACGAATTAGCGAGAAAATTCCTTCCTTTGATATCAGAAAAGAGATCGAAATAGTAAAGTCTAAACTAAAATAAAAGAATGGAATACGCAATTAAAGAAATAGCAAGAGTTATCGGTGCTAAAACAAACCAATTGCTTGACGATACGGTCAGTTTATTGTTGACTGACAGCCGTCGTCTCTCCTTCCCGGAAAAAAGCCTCTTCTTCGCCTTGAAAACCAAGACGAACGACGGACATAGATATATACAGGAACTCTATAAACTTCGTGTTCGCAACTTCGTGGTAAGCGATATGCTACCGGAGTTCGAGAGCATGAAGGACGCAAACTTCCTGATCGTAAAAGATACGTTACGAGCTTTACAAAAACTGGCGACTCACCACAGGAAGCAATTCAACATCCCCGTGATCGGCATCACCGGTAGCAACGGAAAGACGATCGTAAAGGAATTCCTCTATCAACTGTTGCATAACGAGTTCAACATCGTACGTTCGCCTCGGAGCTACAACTCCCAGTTGGGGGTTCCTCTCTCGGTATGGCAGATGAGCGAGAAAAATACACTGGGCATCTTCGAGGCCGGTATCTCACAACCGGACGAGATGGAACGCCTGCAACCCATTATCGCCCCCACGATCGGTATCATCACGAATATCGGGGAGGCTCATCAAGAGAATTTCCTCTCCTCCAATCAGAAATGTATGGAGAAGCTGACGCTTTTCAATGATTGCGAAGCCATTATTTATGATGGGGATGATTTATTTATCGCCAATTGTATCGAATCGGCTTGCCTTTCTCATAAAGCGATCGCATGGAGCCGTACGGACTCCGAGGCTCCTTTGTTTATCGAGTCTATCGATAAGAAAGAGTTTGAGACGATCATTCACTGTACTTTACTGGGCTTCAACCGGGTCGTTACCATTCCGTTCACGGACGACGCTTCTATCGAGAACGTGATCCATTGTATGGCGGTTATGCTTTACCTAAAACCCACCAGCGTAAACGACGTAACAAAATTCTTGCATCTTGAGCCGGTGGCTATGCGATTGGACGTAAAGCAAGGTATCAACAATTGCCTGTTGATAAATGATACCTATAACTCGGATATCAACTCCTTGGATATCGCGCTCGATTTCCAACAAAGCCGCCGGGTAGGCAAGCAATTAAAGAGCACTTTAATCCTCTCCGATATCCTTCAATCGGGCACCTTGCCGAAATCTCTATATAAGAAGGTCGCCGATTTGGTTCGCCGTAAGAAGATAGATCGTATCATCGGTATCGGCCGCGACTTAAAGGAATATGCTTCCGTCTTCGAGATCGAGAAGGAGTTTTACACGACCACCGAGGAATTTATCAAGTCTCCTTCCTTCAAGAAATTCAAGGATGAGTTGATCTTGATTAAAGGTTCCCGCCATTTCCATTTCGAGCAGATCTCCGAGTTGTTGGAGAAGAAAGTGCATGAGACGATCCTAGAGGTAAATCTGGACGCGATCGTACACAACTTCAATCAGTATCGTTCCAAGCTAAAGCCGGAGACTAAGATGGTTTGTATGGTAAAAGCTTTTGGTTATGGAGCCGGCTCTTACGAGTTGGCGAAGACCCTTCAAGAACATCGTTGCGACTATCTGGCCGTGGCGGTAGCCGACGAGGGAGCCGAATTGCGTAAAGAAGGCATCTCGATCCCCATTATCGTCATGAATCCGGAATTCAGCAGTTTCAATGTCTTGTTCGAGAACCATCTGGAACCGGAAGTCTATAGCTTCCGCCTATTGGATGCCATGATCCGGGAGACCGAGCGCAGAGGGATCACCTCTTACCCTATCCATATCAAGATCGATACCGGCATGCATCGCCTAGGGTTTCAACCGGAGGATGTCCCGGCGATCTGTGAACGCTTGAGAGCGCAATCCGGGGTTATCGCCCGTTCGGTCTTCTCTCATTTAGCCGGAAGCGACTCGTACGTCTTCGATGATTTTACCCATCAACAATTGGATAAATTCACCAAAGCCGCAGGGGAACTAGAAAGCGGGTTAGAGTATAAGGTAATCAAACATATCCTAAACTCCGCGGGAATCGAGCGTTTCGCCGCTTATCAAATGGATATGGTACGTTTAGGTATCGGTTTATATGGAGTAAGCGCATCCGGACAAAAAGGCTTACGGAATGTCAGCACCTTGAAGACAACGATCTTACAAATACAAAACGTACCCGCAGGGGATTCGATCGGTTATAGCCGTATGAGTTATGTGAAACGTGATTCCCGGATCGCTATCATCCCGATCGGATACGCCGACGGACTGGATCGCCACTTCAGCAACGGAGGTGGGGAGGTCTTGATCAATGGACAACGCTGTCCGATTATCGGCAACATCTGCATGGACGCTTGCATGATCGATGTCACCGACATCCATGCGCAAGAAGGCGACGCCGTAATTATTTTCGGCGACGAACTACCGGTGAGCGAACTTTCGGATAAACTGAAAACAATCCCTTATGAGATATTAACCTCTATCTCGCCTCGGGTAAAGAGGGTTTATTTCCGGGAATAAGAAGTAACCGCCAACAAAGAATGGCTCTACCTTGTTTTAATATCAAGGCACATATTCAAATGTCAGGCTATGATATTCATTTGCGTATGTTGCACATTTTGTGTATGTTTGTGCCGTAATTAATAAACAAGAGGTATGAGTCATAATTTATTGAAAGGCAAGAGAGGCATTATCTTCGGTGCGCTGAACGATATGTCTATCGCCTGGAAAGTGGCAGAAAGAGCCGTAGAGGAAGGTGCGACTATCACGTTAAGCAATACGCCTATCGCTGTTCGTATGGGTCAGGTAGATGCTTTGGCGGAGAAGTTGAATGCGCAGGTAATCCCGGCGGACGCAACCAGCGTAGAGGATCTGGAGACCGTATTCGCGAAGTCAGTGGAAATATTAGGTGGTAAAATAGATTTCGTTTTACATTCTATCGGTATGAGCCCGAACGTACGCAAGAAACGTACGTACGATGATCTGGACTATGGAATGCTGGAAAAGACGTTGGATATCTCCGCTATTTCTTTCCACAAGATGCTACAGGTAGCAAAGAAACAAGACGCTATCGCCGAGAATGGTTCCGTGGTGGCATTAAGTTACGTGGCCGCCCAGCGCACGTTCTTCGGATACAACGATATGGCGGACGCTAAGAGCCTGTTGGAATCTATCGCCCGTAGTTTCGGTTACATCTATGGCCGTGAGAAAGGCGTACGTGTGAACACGATCTCCCAATCCCCGACAATGACAACCGCGGGTAGCGGCGTGAAGGGAATGGAACACTTGATGGACTTTTCTAACAAGATGAGTCCACTGGGTAACGCCAACGCCGACGAGTGCGCGGACTATTGCGTAATGATGTTCTCCGACTTTACCCGCAAGGTAACGATGCAGAACCTATACCACGACGGTGGTTTCTCAAGCATGGGTATGAGCCTCCGGGCCATGAACCAATATAGTAAAGGATTAGAGGAATATACAGACGAGAACGGACACATTATCTACGGCTAATATGTTAGTGAGAATCTATCCGGAGAATCCGAATCAAAAAGAAATAGACAAGGTCGTCAAAGTCCTGCAGGACGGCGGCCTTGTCGTTTATCCTACCGACACGGTATACGCCATCGGTTGCGATGCGCTGAACGTACGTGCGGTAGAGAAAATATGTCAGATGAAAGGGGTTAATCCACAGAAAAGCAACCTGTCTATCATCTGCTACGACCTGTCTAATCTTAGTGAATACGCCAAGGTAAGCAACGCCGCTTTCAAGCTGATGAAGAAACATCTGCCCGGTCCTTTCACCTTTATCTTACCCACCAGCAGCGAGCTTCCAAAGATTTACAAGAACCGGAAAGAAGTCGGAATCCGTGTACCGGACAATAACATCACCCGTACATTGGTACAATCCTTGGGAAATCCAATCCTAACCATGTCCATCCGTGACAAGGATGAGGTGATCGAATATACGACAGATCCGGAATTGATACACGAGAAATACGAGCATCAAGTGGATATCGTAATCGACGGCGGTTTCGGAGGATTGGAAGCCTCTACGGTTATAGATTGCACGACGGATAATTTCGAGATCGTACGTCAAGGCAAAGGAGAATTGTAGCTATCCACCACGATTTGTATTCGCTCTTCCGGCAGATTAGCGGGAAACTCCAAGCTTATTTCTTGTTGGTCACCCGGCATTAGCGTAATATAGTTATCCGAATAATGTACCGGTAAGATTCGTTTGCCTGTCTCCTTATCAAAGACCTTGATACGGTTGAAGAACGAGATCTGCGAATCAGCGCTCAGACGGACTGTACCTACGAAATTCGATCCTTCCTTCTTGATCTCGGTCTTGATTCCCGGTCTTGACTTCGGAAGTTGAGATAAGCTGGTGTAGTCTTTCGGCTCGGTTGTCAGCCAATAAATATTGGGGACATCCGCATTCAAGGCCAGCCGTAAGAAATAAGCGCCTTTGATCCCTTCCGGAACGGGGATATCCAATAATTCCTGTACCGTATTCGCCTTGGCGCTCGCTCTCGTCTCTTTCTCCCAAAGCAGTTTGCCTTCCAGATTATAGATACGGGCTACAATCGATAAATCCGTATAATCTTTCAGGGTCGTATTCAACAATCCCGCCTTACGGGTTACCGGGTTATAATAGGCATGTAAGGGCTCACAGCCTTTCCGGGTTCCGTACAAGGAAGCATTTACATCGAGAGACCAATCATACATTTGCCCCCGCAAGGATGTCCATGGATTCTGGGTTTTCCAGATCAAGATACCCGTATACCAATCCCACATATGAGAGGCCCAGCCTTCCATAAAACTACGATATTGGTCATAGTTCACGACTTGGGCATACTTACAATAAGTCTCGATATCCTTCACCTCCCCATAACGCTCCAGATGATCGCCATAGCCCAGATCCTTATGATACCGCCACGTATAATTACGGGTCAAACCTTTCCTTGGGAAACCGGCCAAATCCTGTTCCGTCATCATCTCCCGCATACTCTCGACCTCCGGGGAACCAACCGATCCGGCTTCCGGATTAAACGGATGCGAACGGAAGCTAAAGAACCATTCCGGCTCTTGTATACCGTAAGGACCATCCCCATTATCCCCCAAAAAATTCCGGGTAAACAACGTATCTGTCGAGAAACTCACGAAAAGACGCTCCGGATCTAACCGGGGGAAAACCTCCTTTCTCAAACATTGATCGATATCTTTAGCTAAAGGCCATTCATTCGCCCCACACCAGAAACAAAGACTCGGATGGTTACGGATCATTTTCACTTGATCTTCCACGGAGGCGATAAATAAATCATGATTATCGGGATATTCCCAACGACGCTCTCGGGAATCCATCTTGGTCGGGTCCTCCCAAGCGCCATTGCAATCACCACTGCCCCACAGATCTTGAAAGACTAAGATACCGAACTCATCACAGGCGTTATAGAATTCCGGCCGTTCCACCAACGCACCTCCCCATACACGGATCATACGCAGATTCATTTCCGCATGGAAACGTACCTCATCCCGATAACGTTCCGGAGAGAGACGAAGCAACCAATCGGAATTAATATAGTTACCACCCGTGACATATATTTTCTGTCCGTTCACGAAGAAACGGCGTCCCCCGTTATCCGGGCATTTATCGGAAGTAATCTCCCGGATACCATAACGCAACCGTTCCCGGTCACTCACTTGATTCCCGATCTCAAAAGAGAGGTTCATATCATATAAAGGCTGCTCGCCGATACCGTTAGGCCACCATAAACGAGGATTCTTTACCGCTAAAGGATTCAAGGATACCGTTTTCTTCTCGAATGGCGATAAAGTAACCGGCTGGGTTAAGCGGGTTCCGTTCGTCTCACAAACCAATAGCCCCTTTAAGGAAGTGCTCCCGGTATTCTCTAGCTCGACAGAGGTATTCACAAAAGCCTCCTTTTGAGTTTTCGTTTCCGGATCACGTACGCCGGGTACCTTGGTCACGACATAAGGAAAGGAGAGGCATACCGGCCCGGTTGTCGTAATAGATACCTCATCCCAAATACCCGTATTCCGGTCTCGTACAGGTTGTATCCAGTCCCAACCCGGCGTATATTGCATCGTATTATTCCGGGCGATCTGCCCATCACCCCCTTGTCCGCCATTTGGATTTCCGACATGTGTAGGTGGATAAACCAATACCGCTAATACATTCGGGGCATCCGTACGAAGATAAGGAGTTATATTAAACGTCTTCCTCAAGAACATACCCTCATGGGTATTCCGGTTGATCCGCTTACCATTTAAAAAGATTTCCGCCTTATAATTGATTCCCCGGAAATTCAACCAGACATTACGCCCCTCTGGTAAAGCATCGATAGTAAACTGACGGGTAAACCAATACGTATAGAAATCATTGCCGACTTCATGTATATCGGGAATCAAATTGTTATTCAACCCAAACTCAGGGGCCGGATACAAACCATTCTCCAAAAGCGTTGTCAACACCGTACCCGGTACACGAGCCGGTAACCATCCTGTTTTATCCAAAGGCACCGCGCTCAACCGGTTCCCATCCATTTTCACCTCATTCGCTTTCCGGGCATACCAATCTGAGTGAATCAAGGTTTTCTCTCCCGGTTCCGGGATCACCAACAAGGCTTGCCCCTCCGCGGATACGGGCTTTGACCAGCAAGCCAGGCAAAGCCAACAAAATAAATAAATACATCTGTTCATCATATAATCTTAGATTTATCCTTCTAAAGTAGTACAAAATTCAGAAGGGCCTCTTCGCAAACTCGAAGAAGCCCTTTCATTACATATTATTTAACAATAAGACCTATTAATGCCGATTAGAAATTACCTACACCAGCTTTGTCCCACCATACATGAGTACCACCTTTATCACCAGAGATCGAACCCGTATTCTCTTGATTCAGCAGCTCGATGCCTTTCTGTAATTCCGCATTATTGGTGTTAATTTCCGTATCTGAGTAGATCAAGCGACGAACTTGTTCGTTAGTATTGATATCACCGTTACTCAAGTTTACACGATTCGGGAATAATTTAGGATAGCCTGTACGACGGTATTCAGCCCAAGCCTCACAAGACAATGGGAAGTTAGCGATCCATTTCTGAGTAATGATACGTTGCAACTTCTCCTCCTTACTAGCACCTTCGTCCCATTTAACACCTAGTGTATTCATCGCCTTTATACTATTTTCCGCCTTAACCGGGTCAACAAAGTCAATCTGTCCACTGGTTCCATTGAGATAAGCGTCTATTTCCGCATCTGAGATAGAAGTTACACCTGCAATACTGCCCTTATAAGCCAATTCGTTCTTGATAGAAATACGAATGCCCTCCTCATATAGATCTTTAGCGCTACCTCCCATGCTCCAGCCACGTAAAGCACCTTCAGCACGTAAAAAATAACCCTCAGCAACTTTCATGACAGGGAAAGCGGTCGTATAAGTGCAAATCACTTTAGAGAAATTACCCCATTGATTTGGCTTAGAAGGTAAGTTACATCCGCCGCGAACACCAAGATACTTTGTCCCCTCCTCAATTGTCGAGCCATCTTCACAAGTAACAGCCGCTTGATTCTTGGTCACATACAAAGGTAAACGAGGATCTTTGAAACCTTCCAACATCGTGATTAAGCTAGCATTCATTCCACAATCACCCCACTCAAACATACGAGTCAACTCATTGCTCAAACCTTGGTTGATCAAGATATCACGATCAGCGGAAGTCAATACGCCTCCTTGAACGGCTTCCTCCGCTTTTTGCTTCGCCAATGTAGGGTTCACCTTTACGATACGCATAGCCAAACGTAGTTTCAATTGATTAGCGACCTTCTTCCACAAAGCGATATCACCATTACACCAATAGTCAAATGCTTGCATATCCGCAACAGATGCAGTTCCCTTAAATCCAGCGATCGCTTCATCCACCAAAGTAAACAAAGCATTGTAGACACTTTCCTGAGTATCATAAGAGAAAGAAGCTCCACCCGTAGGATCTTCGATAACAGAACTATAGGCCACTGGGCCATAGGCATCCGTCAACATCTGGATCGCATAAGCTTGTACGACACGCATCATCGCTCCATAATCACTTAAGCCTTGCTCATCACAAGAAGCAATCAGACGACGGGTATTGTTGAAAATATGAAGATATACATTCTCATACATACCACCACAGAAACCACGGTTCAACGCATAATCAACATTACCGGAACCATTAAAGTTATGTGGAGTCATGAAGTAGCCGCTAAACAAATCAATATTTAGGTTGAAGCAATATTGGAACAAGTTCTGCTGCGGAGCATAGACATAAGAGAATGGCTCCTTAAATTGGGCAGAGAACGGAAGTTCATCTGGATCAACCTCATAGGGATCAGTATTTAAATTTTCAAAATTATCTGTACAGCCCATGGTCATAACACCGGTAGATACTACCAAAGCCGATACAGCGGCATATTTTAAAATTCTATTTAGTTTCATAAGATATACTCAAGATTTAGAAATTAAGTTTTAAATTCAAACCAAAGCTACGAGATGTTGGCAACGCAAACATATCCACACCTTGCCAGCCATTGCCTGTACCAGCCGCTACATCCGGATCCATAGGAGCATCTTTATAGAAGAAGAACAAATTACGTCCAATGATAGAAGCCGTCAAATTCTTATTCGCTCCAAATAAGTTACGGAACGTATAACCAAATGACAACTCACGCAAACGAACATTAGTCGCATTGTAAACATACTGAGAAGTCAAGATATTAGAGTTATAACTTGTACCTCCAGTCGTCGTGTAATATGCTTTAGGATCAAATGAAACACCATCAATCACAACTTCACCTGCATCACGAGCGGCACCCGAACGCTCTGATACGCCCCAACCATCCAAGGTAGCTTCCGTCATTGACAAGACCTTACCACCGACCTTAGCATCAATCAAGAATGACAATGTAAAATCTTTGTAATGGAACGTGTTAGTCCAACCCATGTTTACTTTTGCGTTCATATCACCGACATATACCAAATCCTTATTATCCGTACCTCCCAACTCAGGAGCGCCAGATTCAGTTTTCACCGGCTTACCATTATCGTCTCTCTTGAAATCACGAACATATAAGTCACCAAAATGACCACCTTCAGTCAAAATCACTTTCGCACCTGTACAATAGCTAGCTAATGTCCAATCTTTCAACTCATTCGATAATTCAATGATTTTATTATTATTGTAAGAGAAATTGAAATTCGTACTCCAGCTGAAATTGTCCGTAAACTGATTATACCAACCTAAGCTAACCTCAAAACCTTGGTTTTCTACGTTACCGGCATTGATATAACGGTTCTTCAAACCAGTTTCCCAAGGAGCGGTAATATTAAAATATTGATTCTTCGTATTGGTCTTATAATACGTCAAGTTTACATTGAAACGATTCTGGAAGAAAGTTCCATCAAAACCAACCTCTAAAGAGTTCGTCTTCTCTGGCTTCAACGTTCTAAAAGCAGCTTCTTCTGGCGGGTCGATAGATCCTTGGTCACCAATCGTATAACGTTTATTGGAAGCATAGATAGGCACATCGTTACCCACGATAGAATAAGAAGCACGCAATTTAAATAGGTCTACATTCTTTCCAAAGTCCAAGAATTTATCCAATAGAGCACTTACACCAACAGACGGGTAGAAAAAGGATACACCATCCGTAAACGCCAATGAAGAAGACCAGTCGTTACGAGCGCTGACATCCAAGAACAAACCTTCCTTATATCCAAACTGAGCAGTAGCGAACACAGAGTTCAAGCGTTTTTCTTTCAGAGTCTCTGTGGTTTGCATCGTATAATAGTTCTTCGGGGAGAAGATGTTCGGATAATAAGCACCCGGGGTTATCACACCGTTATTTACTTTAAACTCCTTATCACCCCAACCGATCAATTCGATGCTAGATGCGCTTGTCTTCGTAAAGCTACCACCAGCAGTAACGGACAATGAATAAGTCTCATCCCAAGTTTTATTATAACTTGCTAACGCATCGGCATATGTTTGCTCACTGAAAGTCCGGGTATCTTTCATGGTACCCAATAAATTTCGTCCCGCGGTACTAGACGCATATTCGTTCAAGATCCATTTTTCATCACCACGTTCATAACGCAAACGCCCCGTAACAGAAAGACCTTCCATGATATCATATTTAACACTACCACCAAATTCATAACGGTTACGGTCCGTGATAGGAGTCTGACGATTCAACATCCAGTAAGGATTGGAGAATTGCTCTTGTTTCGTATTCGTCCAGTTATGAACATTCACGTTACGAACCCCGTCATATACTTCATAGTTACTCTTGTAGTAATCCCAATCCTCACCTCTCGGGAACAGGTAGGCACCTGTAATCGGGTTATTCAAATAACCGGCAGAAGGCTGATTCTCGATATGCTGCTTGTTGTAGCGGGCACTTACATCCACATGTACTTTCTTCCACAAGTTAAAGCCAACCTTAGCCATTAAATTATGACTTAAATAATCATTCTCCGGCATAATACCATTCGATGAGACATTCGCATAAGAGAAATAAGAAGAAATATTCTCCGTTCCACCAGATAAAGAGATAGAGTTATTCGTTGTATAACCCGGTTGATAGAATTTACGTGCGTAATTCGGAGATGTAGCTCCTAATTTACTTCCCCAGCTAAATGTGCCCTCGTCACTCATACCATAATTATTTTGGAATTTCGGCAAAGACATGGCTGATTCGACCGTCGTATTACTAGATACATTAATAGCGACCTTACCGGCTTGTGCGGATTTTGTCGTAATCATGATAGCACCATTGGCCGCTACCGCACCATACAAAGCAGCGGCGGAAGCACCTTTCAACAATGTAATCTGCGCGATATCATCCGGATTGATAGTAGACATAGCGTCACCACCATCACGTTCGCCGCCATAGGCCATCTTCACCTGCGAATCAGATACGCTCATCATCATAGGGACACCATCCACAACAATCAACGGTTGGTTACTACCGCTAATAGACTTATTACCACGGAATAAGATCTTAGAAGAACCACCCGCACCCGTAGAGTTCGGGGTAATCTGCAAACCAGCGCTCTTTCCTTGTAAAGAGTTGATCATATTCACATTCTTAATCTCGTTCAAGTCCTTACCGCCTACCGTTTGTGCGGAATAAGTCAAAGTCTTTGATTCACGTTTGATACCCATCGCTGTTACGACAACCTCATCCAAAGCCTCTGCGTCTGAAACCATCGTAACATCGATTTTCGTACGGCCATTCACTGGCTCCTCAATCGTTTTCATACTCAAATAAGAGAATACCAAAATAGAGTTTGCGTCAGCCTCTAAGGTATATTTTCCATCAAAATCAGTAATGGTACCGGTTGTAGTACCTTTTACTAACACGTTCACTCCTGTTAGTGGTTCATTTAGATCCTTGTCAATGACGACACCACTAATCGTTAGTTTCTGTGCATATCCTGTAACACACAGAAAAAACGCCAATAATAAGATAAATGACTTTCTCATGAAAAATCGTTTTTGATTTAAGTGATTCTACATTTGTGCTTTTTTAATTTTCATACTCTTTTTAGAGAGATCGGGCTCTCTTTTCTTTCTTTTTTAGTGCATAGGCATTTACTCTTTTTTGTTTAAAGTTATTATTATATTCATACAAAAATCTCTTTCTATTTAAAATCAAACGGTTATATTTTAAATAATAATAACAACGTAGTATCATTAGAACTAAGTCGTTTTCATGTTTTGACAGACAAATATATATATAATAACTATACATACAAGTTAAAACGTAACAAAAATCAGTATGTTCCTCACTTTTTCAGGTGTTTGCGATAACACATAGTCAAATTTTCATCATGCCTCAATAAATTAAATATGTTAATTTGATTTAGTTCTAATGAAACTAACAACAAATTTCAATTAACATAATTTTCCTTCATTATCTTCTTCCTCCTATAACATCCAATCACTATCTGACTATCATCTTGGAATAAAATTACAGCTCTATTTACAAGCTTCGAAAACAACTCAATCAGGAAATTAACCATTAACTCTAATTTCTTCCACAAATATTCAATGATTTGCACAGATTATCTCTACATTTGCGATATATATATATTAATGTATTGACTATGAACTGGACCCAGCTATTATCCGGCAAGCGTTTTGGGATGGAAGAGTATCACGAGCGGAAACATGAGAGAACTGATTTCCAACGAGATTATGACCGTTTAATTTTCTCATCCCCTTTCCGAAGACTACAAAACAAGACACAGGTATTCCCCCTGCCGGGAAGTATCTTTGTGCATAACCGACTTACACATAGTCTGGAAGTATCCTGCGTAGGACGTTCATTGGGTAATAACGTAGCGAAAGGGCTTATCCAAAAATATCCGGACGGCAGTATCAACTTCCCAGAGATAGGTTCCATCGTATCAGCCGCTTGCCTTGCCCATGATATGGGAAACCCTCCATTCGGGCATTCCGGAGAGAGAGCGATCTCCGCTTACTTCTCCGAAGGGAATGGGCGAAAACTAGAAGAGAAAGTACGGAAGGAACGGGGACGCTGGGAAGACTTCGTCCATTTTGAAGGTAACGCAAACGCCATGCGGTTGCTGACCCATCAGTTCATTGGACGCAGGAAAGGGGGATTTGCCTTAACATATAGCACATTAGCCTCTATCATCAAATATCCTTACGCATCCATCTATTCAGGAAAGAAAGGGAAATTCGGCTTTTTCCAGTCGGAGGAGGGAAGTTATCTGCAAATCGCCCAAGAGCTAGGGATCGGGCATAACCCGGAAGCCCCGGACAAATTTCTTCGTTACCCGTTAGTTTACTTAGTAGAGGCGGCAGACGATATCTGCTATCAAATTATGGATATAGAAGATGCTTGCAAACTACATATCCTGACCACCGAAGAGGCCATACAACTATTATTGGGATTTTTCGAAGGAGAGCGGTTGGAGCATATCCGCAAGGTCATGCATATGGTAGACGATACCAATGAGCAAATCGCCTATCTTCGTTCTTGTATTATCGGGCTATTAGTGGATGAATGTTCCCGTGTCTTTTTAGAGAACGAGGAAAGCATCCTCAATGGTACCTACAGCACTCCGTTAATCAGTAACATATGCGATCAAGCCAAGCAGGCTTACGCTAATTGCTCGGCTACAGCATACAAGAAAATATATAAGGCAAAAGAAGTACTCGACATTGAATTAGCCGGTTATCATATTTTCAGCCATCTGATCGACAGCTTGACCGAGGCCGTGATGAACCAAGAGCATGCTTACAGCAAACTGCTCTTACAACGGATACCGGAGCAATATGACACGAACGCTCCTACTACATATGGCAAGATACAATGCGTACTCGATTATATCTCCGGCATGACCGATGTATATGCGCTCGATCTATACCGTAAAATCACCGGTATGAGCCTGCCGGCCGTTTGATGTTGTAATAATGTGTTAGAATTCTTCCCGGTACTTGCTTTCCATGCGATCATCCAAGATGCTTAGATAGCTTTTATAGCGGGACTCGCTGATTAGCCCATCGTTAACGGCTTGAATGACGGCGCAGCCCGGTTCATGACGGTGCGTGCAGTTATTGAAACGACATTCCTCCGAGTATTTAAACAACTCCCGGAAGTAATGGGAGATCTCAGCGTCCGCCATCTCGATCGTTCCAAATCCTTTAATACCCGGAGTATCGATCAAATAGCCGCCGTCGGGAAGAGGAATCATCTCGGAAAAGGTAGTCGTATGCATTCCTTTGTTATGATATTCGGAGATATCACCGGTACGGAGATTCACCCCCGGCACCAGCTTATTGATAATCGTGGATTTTCCGACACCCGAATGGCCGGACAAAAGCGTAATCTTATCTTTTAGATCCGCTTTCAAGGCATCCAAACCTTCCTCGGTCCGGGCACATAGCGTCGAACAGGGATAGCCAATCGAGGTATACAACTCGATTAAATTCTCCAACGCCCTTTGATCCTCATTATTATAACGATCAATCTTATTGAAAACTAATTTAACGGGGACACGATAAGCCTCGGCGGTCGCCAAGAAGCGATCGATAAATATCGTTGTTGTTATAGGATAATTCACCGTAACGATCAGCATCGCCTGATCCAAATTCGCGGCGATAATATGCGATTGCTTCGATAAGTTAGAGGCACGGCGGATGATATAATTCTTACGTTCCTCGATCTCTGTAATAAAAGCGGTTCCTTCTTTATTAATATCGATTACGACACGGTCTCCTACCGTGACCGGATTGGTGCTCTTTATGTCTTTCAGACGAAAGTTCCCCTTGATCTTACTCTCTATATCTCGCCCGTCTTCCGTACGGACCGTATACCAACTACCTGTGTTTTTTATTACCAGTCCCCTCATGAGAATTGAGAATTGAGAATTGAGAATTGAGAATTGGAATAAGGACTCAATGGGGTTCCTTAATTCTCAATTCCCAATTTTCAACTTTCAATTATTTAAACGGTCATTACTTCTTTTTCTTTAGCGGCGTAAAGCTCATCGATCTTCTTGATAAACTTATCATGGATTTTCTGAACCTCTGCCTCGGCGTCTTTCTCTACGTCCTCGGGAACCCCATCAGACTTGATGCTTTTCTTCAAGGCCTCGATAGCGTCACGACGAGCGTTACGAACGCTGATCTTCGCGTTCTCCGCCTCCTGCTTACATTGTTTCACCAATTGACGGCGACGCTCCTCAGTCAACGGAGGAATACCTAAGCGGATCACCTCACCGTTATTCTCCGGCGTGATACCTAACTCAGAATCCAGAATACCTTTCTCAATATCGCGGATGATCTTCTTCTCCCACGGAGTGATCATGATAGTCCGTGCGTCCGGAACCGTCACCGTAGCCACGTTAGTAAGAGGAACAGGCGCCCCATAATACATTACCTTCACACAATCGAGGATTTTCGGATTAGCCTTACCAGCCCGAATGTGAGACAATTGCTCGTCCAGATACTCAATGGCGAACGTCATCTTCTCTTCCCCTGCTTTGATCAATTGTTTCGTATCTATCATAAATATACGTTTTTTGTTTGCGAATCTTTTAATTAACAAAAGTAATAAAGATTTCCAACTTCGCAAACATATAATTAAAATACTCCCTAACAAAAGATTTATAATACCGTATAAAAGCTTATCGCCCTCACTGTTTACTTAACTTAGGCGTAAAGAATAGTAAGTAGGCTACGCCCACGCACAACACCAGCACTGCTCCTACTTGAGAAGCCAACATATCGGATGCCACGCCCATAAAGATCGGGAAGATCGTGCCGCCAAACAGTCCCATAATCATCAAACCGGACACCTCATTCTGCTTATTCGGCATAGAAAGCAGAGCTTGGGCGAAAATAATGGGAAAGACGTTCGAGTTTCCAAAGCCGATCAAGGCGATACAAGCATAGATGATCTCTTTCGAATGAAATAGCAGCAAACCGATCATCGCCAATAACATCAAGAAAACACTAAAGGCGAAGAATCCTTTCGGAGAGACTTTTCGCAAGATAAAAGCCCCGGAGAAGCATCCCGCCGTACGGAATATGAAATAGAGGCTCGTGGCGAAGCCTGCGTCGGCCAACGTCATGCCCAGACGTTCCATCAAGATCTTCGGGGCGGTCGTATTCGTCCCTACATCGATCCCCACATGGCACATGATACCGATAAAGCAAAGCAGGATAAAAGGCTTGCCCAGCAAAGCCAGACATTCGCCAAAGGTGGAGGGCCGCCCCTCCTCTTTGGTCTCGTGGATAGTGGTAGCTCCCAATAGCAGGATAGCGATCACGGCGATCACCATATAGACCGGAAACAAGACACGCCAACCGAGTTCCATCGACGGTATCGCTTGGGTAGCACCCCACATGGCGATATAAGGCGCCAAGAAGGAGGCGATCGCCTTCACGAACTGACCGAATGTCAAAGAACTAGCTAGTTTATCCCCGCTTACGATATTCGATAATAACGGGTTCAAGGAAGTCTGCATCAAAGCGTTGCCGATACCCAACAGGGAGAAGGATATCAACATGACCATATATGCGTCGTCGAAGATCGGGATCATTAGCGAAAGAAACGTTACGATCAAGCTCAATAACACGGTCTTCTTCCGCCCGATACGGTTCATCAACATCCCCGTCGGGACGGAGAAGATCAAGAACCAGAAGAACACGAGCGACGGGAAGATATTCGCCTCCGAATCACTCAAGCCTAAATCCGCTTTCAGGTAATTAGAGGCGATTCCCACTAAGTCCACGAATCCCATGGCGAAGAACGCCAACATCACGGGAATCAATTTCAAGGATGAAGTCTTCTCGCTCATGGCTTATAAATCTTTAGGGTAAGCAGGCCATGCGCCACTCTGCGTACAAACATAAGCGGCTACTTTTACCGCTTTCTCATGTGCCTCACGTAAAGGTTTTCCGGTTAAGATCGATGAAATAAACGCCCCGGAGAAAGAATCGCCGGCGCCTACCGTATCTACCACCTGTACCTTCGGGGTAGGAATCGTAGAGACCTCCTCCTCGGAAAAGATCGTACTATACTCCGCCCCGGCCGTAAGTACCAAATAGCGCAAACCATATTTCTTCATGAACCAGCGACACATATCCTCTATCGTGCCTTCCAGACCAAACATCGGGCGAAGCATTTCCAATTCCTCATCATTGATCTTGAATACGTTCGCCAATTCGAGCAACGATTCGATCAATTCCTTCGAGTAGAAATGCTGGCGGATATTGATATCGAAGAAGCGCAAGGCATGACTAGGCATATAAGAAAGTAAGGTACGAAGCGTCTCACGAGATTCCGCAGCACGTTGCGCCAATGTTCCGAAGCATACGGCGTCCGCACGTTTCATCAGGTCGATAGACGCTTGGGTAAGCGGGATATGATCCCATGCCACACCTTCGATGATCGTATAGGAAGGGATGCCGTTCTTTAGCTCTACCATCACGCTTCCGGTCGGATATTCCACCGTACTGATATAATTACTATCGATACCGTTCTTATCCAATTCCTGAATAATCTCGGTTCCGAACACGTCGTTGCCCACGGCACTGATCGCATAACCTTCCGCTCCTAATTGGGTAGCGTGATACACAAAATTGATCGGCGCTCCACCGGCTTTCTTCACGTCCGGGAAGACATCCCACAATAATTCACCAATGCCTACTACTACAGGTTTACTCTTTTCCATGATATATTTTGTTTTTAATTATTTGAAGGGATAAATGGTTAATGACGTAACCGTGAACGCTCCTCCCTTGGCATGAAAGCTAATGCGATTATACGGTTCTTCCGGGAAGACTAGGTTGGTCATGACAAACTCCCCATTCCCGTCGAAAGCCTCTATGCTGGATTTATCTACCAGCAAACGCAAGGTATATTCCTTAGCGGCGGAGATCGGGGCCGAGGTAGCCGTGGCGAATGTCTTGCTGAAATCCGTGATCCCGCTGTTACGGCGATCCATCGTGAACGTATTATCCAGAAGATTATAACGCATCTCCACCTCCTCGCCTTTCGAGTTAAACAGCTGGAAGCTCATGATATCGGCCCCGTTGTTCTTAAACTTGATCTCGATCTCATAGGTTCCCGTCGGATCGGGAAGTACCGGATTGACCTCATGGGAGCGGTCCACCTTGAAGGAACCTTTCTTCTGGGCTTTCCCTCTCAACTTCAACACCTCGGGAGACGGGGTGCTGCTCAAGTACGTCTGCCCGTTTTTCGTATAAAGAACCAAGTCGCGAGGAACCGAATTCGCACTCCGGTATTGCAAGGTCGGCACGTTATTCGCGTATTCCCAATTGCTCATCCAAGCCAAGGCGATCTTCCGGTCCTCCGGGGCGTTACTCCAAGTTACCGTAGCGTAATGATCCTTGCCGTAATCCATCCATTTGGTCAAGGCCGGGGATTCATTCACGAACTGTTTCCCATCGAACGCACCTACGAAATATTGGGTAGCGGAGCCGCCAAACGGACCACCGGGGTTGATATTACAGATCAAGACCCACTTCTTCAATTCCGTGCCCTTCACCGGAAGCTCGATCAAGTCCGGGCATTCCCAAACGCCCGCATGCGCTCCTTGTCCTTCCCCGAAACTGCTCTCATACGTCCAGTCCTTCAAATTGGGAGAAGAATAGAGTTGCATCTCCTGCCCTACGGCGAGTACCATGATCCATTTATTGGATTCCTTATGCCAGAAGACTTTCGGGTCACGGAAATCACGTTGCGTAGAAGTAAGGATCGGATTCCGGTCATATTTCTTGAACGTTCGGCCGTTGTCCAAGCTATAGGCCATACTCTGCACTTGCCGGTCGCTGGCCGAGGTATAGAAAGCCACGATAGCGCCAGCGCCAAACCCCGCGGTATTATCCTTATCCACCACACAGCTACCGCTGAAGATCGTACCCAAGGCATCCGGGGCGATCGCCACCGGTTGATGCTCCCAATGAATCAAGTCCTTGCTGATCGCATGCCCCCAGTGCATATTCCCCCACATCGAGCCATACGGATTGTATTGATAGAACAAATGATACTCACCATCCTTGTACACCATGCCGTTCGGATCATTCATCCATCCCCAAGCCGGCGAGAAATGATAGGCCGGACGGAATTTCTCCCGGTTAGACGAATCAAACTGATCGGATAGCTTCATCTCTTTCCAGCAAAGAGCCGATTCCGGGGCAAGCTGGAAGTTGAAGGAGATATGCTTATCCGCATACCCCGAGAGATCTACCGGAACGAAATAATCCACCTTATTCACCGCCAAACGAACATTGAAAGTCCGTACCACGTCATTATCGACAATCATATACAACTTGGATTCCGGCGAGGACTCCTCGACCGGAAGCAACAAATATTTGGCTCGCGCATCCACACGGACAATGCTTTGCCCTTCGCCCAGATGCTTTATATCTATAGTACGTTCTGCCGCATATCCGGCCAACGGATCGACCGCGCTCAATAAAATGATACCGACAGCCATACATAAACTCTTCAGAAGTCTCTTTGTTTGTTGTTTCATAAACGAACGGATTAAAGGATAATATTGTTTGATTCTCCGCCAAAATTAATAGGATTCTTCCGGATAGAAAAACACTTATCCCTTAAAGGTGAGGAGATATGACATTTGTGATAAAGATCGTACAAATGTTATTGATACTCGGTAGGCGTAACCCCGTAGACCGCCTTGAAGCATTTGGAGAAGTAAGCGGGTGAGGAGAAACCGGTTCGGTAAGCGACCTCGCTCACCGTGTACGCGTTCTGCCTCAACAACTGGGTCGCCTTATTCAAGCGATAGGTACGCAAGAACTCGACGGGTGCGGTTCCGGTAAGCTCCTTGATCTTCCGGTGAAGGTGCCCCCGGGATAATCCCAAGGTCTCGCTTAGTTTCTCCACATTATATTCGGGGTCCGCGTAAACGGCCTCGATCTGTTCCGCGAACTTACGCAGAAAGGCGTCATCGATGCTCTCCACCTTCTCCGGCTCGGACAGAAGGAGCTTATTATCCCGCAACTTCTCCAACAAACGTTCCCGTAACTTCTGGCGCTCTTGCAATAGGTGGATAATCTTGATCTTCACGTAATCCGTATGGAAAGGCTTCTGTATATAATCGTCCGCTCCGCCGGTAATCCCGAAAATCCGTTGGCGCTCATCGGTCAAGGCGGTCAATAAGATCACCGGGATATGGCTAAAGGGAAGTTGCGACTTGATCATCCGGCAAAGTTCGAAACCATTCATCTCCGGCATCATCACATCGCTTACTACCAATGATATCTCCTCCTCTTCCAATACCCGCAAGGCATCTTTCCCGTTCGCGGCCGTCCGGGTCTTGAAATGAGGGCTAAGCTCACGTTCCAAAAAGCAGCGAACCTCATCGTCATCCTCGGTGATAAGTATCGTATAAGGATAGGTTTTGGAAAGCATCTTATGGGTTTCCGAATCGTCCAACCGGGAGGCTTCGTAGGCTTGATGGGATACGGACGTTTCCATCAGGTCGCTATCCTCGAAATGCGCCTTTCCTTTCCGCAGACAAACCGTAAAGGTAGTCCTTTGTCCCGGCTCGCTCTCCACACGGATCTCCCCTCCGTGCATATGTATATATTCCTTTACCAAATGTAATCCGATCCCAGTTCCCATCGACCGATCCTCCGTATAGAAACGGTCAAACAAATGCGGAAGGTTACCGGGTTGGATACCACTTCCCGTATCGATAACCTGTATAAAAACCCGATCCTCCTCTTCTGTCAGCTCTATCCGCACGCTACCTCCCTCCGGCGTAAACTTAAAGGCGTTCGAGAGAAGATTGACAAATACCTTCTCCAACAGGTCCGGATCGATCCATAGCGTACATTGTTTTATCGAAGAAGTGAACGTATAGGCGATCGCACGTACCGAGGCCATACTGTCAAAATAAGATTTGATCTCGCCAACGAAAGGGACCAAATCGATTTCCCGTACCGCTAGTTTCTCTTGCTTGCCTTCCACCTTCCGGAAGTCCAAGATCTGATTGATCACACGCAACAAACGGTTGGCGTTCTTCTGGATCAACCCGAGATCCGAGGCGTAAGGAGATTCCCGCAAGGAGATTATCAGGCGATCCAAAGGAGCGAGAATCAAGGTCAAGGGCGTACGTACTTCGTGAGAGACATTCGTAAAGAATTGGAGTTTCTGCGCCGTCACCTCTTTCATCTCCGCGTTCAAGGAGATTAGCTTACGATTCGCCTGCCTCATCTTCCGGTTTATGTAAAAGGCGTAAATGGAAAGGGCGATAAAACCGATCATCAATAAGGAGATCACCCCTAAAGAGTTTCGCAGGAAATAAAACCGGTCGGACAAACCGTCGATGCGGGAACGCTGCGCCTCGATACGTTGCCTATATTTCTGGAGTTGGTCCGCTTGCAACAATAAGGTGCGGGCAGACTGATGATCTACCGGAGCCGTACGAAGAGGGATAAACTTATCCACCGGCTCCCCTTGAATGATACGCATAGCCGTGCGAATCACTTGCTCCCCTCCTGTCGGATAGAGGAAAGAGGCATTGATCCGTCCATCTTCCACGGCTTCCAGACCGGCACCCGCCACGGCATCAACGCCGATAATCCGCAACTCCCGTCCTCGGATGGAATCCCATGCCATAAAGTATTCCCGGGCGGCTATGGCCATCATGTCGTTATGGGCGTAAACGAAATCTATCTGCTCGGGATGCTCTAACTTCCGAAGCTCCATCCGGGCGGTATCGACCAGCCATTGTCCTTCTATCTTACGGAAAGAAAGATCCTCCCTTTCTCGCAAGGCATCGACAAAACCTTTATGTCGCTCTTGCGCCGGGGAGGTTTGCGTGAGTCCCCATATCTCTAAGATAATAGCGTTCGGGGGAAGATAATTGGCGGCGTAATTGCCTGCCGCTAGTCCGATCTCATAATTGTTCGCCCCGACAAAAGAGGTGTATTGATCGGTATTTACCTTGCGATCTGTAATGATCGTCGGGATTCCGGCACGGTACGCTTCCTCGGCAACTGCCGTGATCGGCTCGGATTGGTAAGGGGAGATGATCAAGACATCCACCTTTTGGCGGATCAAGTCTCGTATTTGTTGTATTTGTGTCTCGTTATTGTTTTGCGCGTCCTTTATAATAATTTCCACGTCATCATAGTTGGAGGCTTCGATACGCATATCGTTAATCATGGCTTGCCGCCAAGCATCGTCCAGCATACATTGGGAGAGGCCGATAACGTGCTTCTTCTGTTTCCCCGAGCTTGTGCAGCCACACAAGACGATCAAGGTTAACCATACTAGTAAAAAGGGATGCTTCATATACAAGAATAAAGGTCTAACGTATTTGCCACAGGGCTGGCACAACCTTGCCATGCCTGTGGCACGACAGTACCACCAGCATGGCACTGCCGTGTCATCGGTTAATGGCACTAATTATGCACCAGTGTCCCGATATTCTCTCCGCTCATCACTTTCTTCAAGTTGCCGTTGGTATCCATATCGAATACGATGATCGGGAGGTTGTTCTCTTTACACATCGTGGTAGCGGTCAAGTCCATTACCTTCAGGCCCCGGGTATAGATCTCATCATACGTAATATCGGAGAACTTGGTAGCCGTAGGATCTTTCTCCGGATCAGCGGTGTAAATACCGTCCACACGGGTACCTTTCAGCATGACATCCGCCTCGATCTCGATACCTCTCAAGGAAGATCCGGTATCCGTAGTAAAGAACGGATTACCCGTACCGCCGGACATGATGACCACGTTACCTTGTTCCAGCAACTCGATCGCACGCCATTTATTATAGAACTCGCCGATCGGTTCCATACGGATAGCGGTCAAAACCTTCGCATTCACGCCTTGAGCGACCAATGCGGAGCTAAGCGCCAAGCTATTGATTACCGTCGCCAGCATACCCATTTGGTCTCCTTTTACCCGATCGAAACCTTTGGAAGCGCCACTCAATCCACGGAAAATATTACCGCCACCAATCACGATACCGATCTGTACGCCCATCTCGGCGATCTCCTTGATCTGTGCCGCATATTCATTCAAGCGGACCTCATCGATCCCATATTGTTTACCACCCATCAGCGACTCCCCGCTTAATTTTAATAAGATACGTTTGTATTGAGCCATGTTTTGTATATATTTAATATGTAATTCCGCAAAAGTAACGAATAATCCGATATTCGCATAAAAAAGATCGCCCCAACCGGTGTCGGGGCGATCTAAACACTAACCCCGTGTTTTGTAAGCTGCGAGGATTAGCTAAAATTATATGAAACGTTACTGGTTATTTTTTATCTAAGATCTCCAAGGTATCGGCAGCGATCATGAATTCCTCATCCGTAGGAACGACGATGATAGTCACCTTACTGTCCGGAGTGCTGATTACCATCTCCTCGCCACGCATGCCCTCGTTCTTCTCTACATCGATCTTCATGCCCATGTATTCCATGTTCTCACAAACCGCACGACGGGTCGCCCATTGGTTCTCGCCGACACCACCGGTCCAAACCAAGATATCACAACCACCCATAGCGGCGGCATAAGCGCCTATATATTTCTTGATGCGGTAGTTATATACGTTCAAGGTCATGATCGCACGCGGATTTCCGGCAGCTACGGCAGCCTCGATCTCACGCATATCGGAAGAGATTCCGGAAAGACCGGCAACACCACTTCTCTTATTGATCAAGTCGGAAAGGCCGGCACCATCCATGCCTTCCTTATCCATGATGAAAGACAAAGCACCCGCATCCACGTCGCCGCAACGAGTACCCATCAACAGACCCTCAACCGGAGTCAAGCCCATGGAAGTATCCACGCTCTTACCATTCTTGATAGCGGTGATAGAACCACCGTTACCTACGTGAGCCGTGATAATCTTCTGATCCTCATAAGGAACACCTAAGATCTCGCAAGCACGACGGGATACATATCGATGACTGGTTCCGTGGAAGCCATAACGACGTACGCCATATTTCTTGTACATCTCGTAAGGCAAACCATACATATACGCATAATCCGGCATGGTCTGATGGAAAGCCGTATCAAACACCGCTACTTGAGGAATACCCGGGATCAAAGCCTCCATCGCCCGAACACCCTTCAAGTTAGCCGGGTTATGAAGCGGAGCCAAATCAGAGCACTCGATTACCTTATTGATTACATCCTGATTGATCAATACACTGGAAGCGAACTCCTCGCCACCATGTACCACGCGATGGCCCACGGCATCAATCTCCTTATAGTCCTTGATGCAGCCATAAGTAGCGTCGGTCAACACGCTCAGGATAAACTCGATGCCTTCTTGATGGCCGGGGATCTCTCTCTCGATAACCACCTTCTTGCCATCCTTGTCCGTCAATTTCAAGAACGCGCCCGGCAAACCGATTTTCTCGATACCGCCTTGAGCCATAACCTCACCGGAGGTCATATCGAATAACTTATATTTGATAGAACTACTACCGCAGTTCAATACTAGAATCTTCATATTATTAAGTCGTTAGGATTATTATATTATTTTGCGGATTTCAAACCGATGGATTGATTACAAGCGATCGCTACCATCTTATAAATATCGTCTACGGAGCAACCGCGAGACAAGTCGTTCACCGGAGCAGCCATACCTTGAAGGATCGGACCGACAGCCTCAGCGCCACCCAAACGTTGAACCAGCTTATAAGCGATATTACCCACCTCCAAAGTCGGGAATACCAAAACATTCGCTTTACCGGCGATCTCGCTACCCGGAGCTTTCTTGCTACCTACAGCCTCAACCAAAGCCGCATCGGCCTGCAACTCTCCGTCGATCTTCAAATCCGGAGCCATCTCCTTAGCCAAACGAGTAGCCTCCACTACCTTATCTACCATCTCGTGAGAAGCGCTACCCTTCGTAGAGAAGCTCAACATAGCCACACGAGGCTCAACGCCTACGATATTACGAGCCGTAGCGGCGGTAGCGACAGCGATGCTAGCCAACTCTTCCGCGTTCGGGTTTGGCATAACCGCACAATCGGCAAATACCAAAATACCATCATCCCCATATTGAGGAGTCTTCGTGAACATAAGGAACGCACCGGAAACACACTTCATGCCCGGAGCCGTCTTGATAATTTGCAAAGCAGGACGCAATACATTACCCGTCGTATTCTCAGCACCGGCGATCTCACCGTCAGCGTCACCCGCCTTGATCATCAAACAAGCCAAGAACAAAGGATCTTCAACTAGAACCGCAGCCTTCTCGGGAGTCATACCCTTCTTTTGGCGAAGTTGGAAAAGCAAGTCTGCATACGCGGCTTTCTTCTCGTGATTTTTCGGATCGACAAGAGTTGCCTCACCGATGTGGTTCAGTCCGAAACCAGCCGCCAACTCCTTGATCTCAGCGGGGTTTCCAATTAAGATAATGTCTGCTACACCGTCGGCCTGTAATTGGTCGGCAGCTTTAAGAGTTCTTTCCTCGGTACCTTCGGGAAGAACAATACGCTGCTTGTCAGCTTTAGCGCGCGCAATAATGTCTTGCATTAAATCCATAGCGGAAGATATTTTATATTATTTAATAATTGTACTCGTAATCCGGCTACAAAATTAGGCATAATGCAATATAGAGTTTACAAAATAGGCAAAAGAATTACAGGTAGAGATACCAGTTTCAGATCTTTTAACAGTAATTCGTCACTTCCCGCTCCCCGGAGAGTATTTGTTGCAGTTCTTCCGCTGTCACATTCACACTTAACTTACCTTTATGGGCCACGGAGATCTTTCCTCTCTCCTCCGAGACAATAATAACCAGCGCATCTGTCTCCAATGACATCCCCAACCCGGAACGATGGCGCAATCCCATATCCTTGGGAAGGGTAGCGTTCTGGGCGACCGGCAAGATACAACCGGCCGCCTTGATCCGGTTATCGGCTATGATCATGGCACCATCATGCAACGGGCTGTTCTTAAAGAATATATTCTCGATCAAGCGGGCATTTACATCGGCGTTGAACATCTCGCCCGTATGCTCATAGATAGTCAAGTCCATATCTTGCTGGATCACGATCAAGGCACCCGTCTTTTTCCGGGCCATATTCATACAGGCCAAGACAACAGGGGCGACAAACTTCCCTTCTTTCTCCGGATCGCCTCCTCGCTTGGAAAAAAGTTTCCCTAGGAATTTCCAGCCCCGGTGCGAACCTAACGCCAACAGGAAACGGCGGATCTCGTCTTGGAAGAGGATTACCAAAACCACGAAACCTACGCTAATAAACTTATCCAAGATGGCCCCCATCAACCGCATCTCCAATACCTGCGAGATCAAGATCCATACGACGATGAATGATACGACTCCACTGAATATAGCCAATGTGCCCGAGCTTTTCATCAACTTATAGGTCTGGTACAGGAAGAAAGCCACCAGCAATACGTCAATCAAGTCTTTTATACCGAAATGCATCCACATAGTTAATTGAGAATTGAAAGTTGAAAATTGAAAATTATTTGTTGGTCATTTGACCTATGACGCGAATGGCTTCCACTGCTTCCCGCACATCATGTACACGAAGGATATTAGCGCCGTTCAAGAGAGCGTACGTATTCAATACAGTCGTTCCGTTCAAGCTATCCGCAGGGGTTCCACCCAGTAATTTATAAATCATGCTTTTACGGGAGACTCCAACTAATAAAGGCAACTCAAAAATAGAGAACTCCTTTAAATGGCTCATCAATTGGTAATTCTGCTCCAACGTCTTACTAAAGCCAAAGCCGGGATCGAGGATGATATCATTCACCCCTAAAAGCCGAAGCTGGCGTACCTTCCGGGAAAAGTACAGCATGATCTCCTCCATCATATCCGGGTAATCAGTATGCCTCTGCATAGTTTGAGGGGTTCCACGCATATGCATCATGATATAAGGCACCTTCAAATCCGCTACCGTTTGGAACATATCCGCATCCAACTCACCGCCGGAGATATCGTTAATGACAGCCACTCCATATTCCTCTACGCAACGACGGGCAATCCCCGCACGAAACGTATCTACGGACACCGGGATATCCGGGTAATGCTTATTTAATATATGTAAGGCAAACTCCAAACGGCGCATCTCTTCCTCCGGGGTAACCTCAGCGGCATCCGGACGGGATGAATAACCACCGATATCGATCCAATCCCCTCCCTCCGATAAGATTTCCCGGATACGGTCCTCGATAGCGGTCTCGGTCTGTTTGCGGCTGCCCGCATAAAAAGAATCAGGGGTAATATTCAAGATTCCCATCACCAACGGTGTCGCTAAAGAAGTAAGTGTCCCTCTAATATTGAGCATTTTATCTAACATGATCTTTCCTTATTTCCAGCAAAGATACAGGTTTCTCTCTTAAAATCTCCTTCTAGATTCTTCATTCTTTATTTAATTGCTACATTTGCGCCGAATTAGACAGGAATAAATATTTAACGCGATACAGTCATGAGTATTATCGACCTCTATGATTTATTTATACATAACCCTCAAATAACGACAGATAGCCGGAACTGTCCGAAGGGTTCTATCTTCTTCGCCTTAAAAGGTGATAAATTCGACGGAAATCAATATGCCGGGAAAGCCTTGGCATCCGGCTGTGTCTATGCCGTCATAGACAATCCCGATTATTATATAGGCGAACGCACGATCCTTGTTGATAACGTGCTGAAGACCTTGCAACAATTAGCGCACCATCACCGCAAGGTACTGGGATTGCCGATCATCGGGATTACCGGAACAAATGGCAAGACCACGACCAAAGAGTTATTGGCCGCCGTGCTCTCAACGAAATTCAATTTACTATATACCGAAGGGAATTTCAATAACCATATTGGCGTTCCCTTGACCTTGCTCCGATTGACTCATGACCATGAGATGGCGGTTATCGAGATGGGCGCCAGCCATCCGGGAGACATCAAGGAATTAGTGGATATCGTCCATCCTAACTATGGCATCATCACGAACGTAGGCCGTGCCCATCTGGAAGGCTTCGGTTCTTTCGAGGGTGTGATCCGGACAAAAGGGGAGTTATATGATTATATCCGTCGCTCCAAAGGCAAGATATTTATCAAGAAAGAGAACGAGTACCTTCAGTCTATCGCCAAAGGCATCGAACAAATCACATATGGAAACGGGGATGATGCTTTCGCGTCCGGACAGGTAGTCAGTTGCGATCCTTTCTTAGTGTTCAATTGGAAGCAACAAGGAAAGTTGCATACCGTCGAAACACATATAATCGGTAGTTATAACCTAGATAATGTATTGGCCGCCGTCGCCGTAGGCCGCTTCTTCAAGATCCCGGCAGAGCGTATCAGCCGTGCTATCGCCGCTTACGAGCCTACCAATAACCGTTCTCAGTTCAAGAAAACCGATAATAACGAATTGATTATCGATGCTTACAACGCAAATCCGAGTAGCATGAAAGTAGCTCTGGACAATTTCATCACCATGCCCGTACAGCCTAAAGCTATCATCCTTGGAGATATGCGCGAGCTTGGACCAACTAGCGACGAATTACACGCGGAGGTTGTCGCACAGATCAAGAAAGGCCAGTTCGACAAGGTGTTCCTCTGCGGCGAGCATTTCTCCAAGGTAGGCAAAGAGTTCTCCCCCTTCGCTACCACGGAGGCAATGGTGGAAGAGCTTCGGAAACAGCCGTTAAAGGGCTATCATATCTTGATCAAAGGCTCTCATAGCATGGGGCTGGAGAAACTAGCGGATATCCTATAAGCTATCATCGAACAAGACGGTTTTCAACTTCTGGTACAAGAAGGAGAGAATCAATAAGATAACTCCCAAGATTATAAAGACGACCACCTTCCCGATCGTAGGCAAGAGCCACAGATCCACCATCACCAACTTTAGCAATACGATCGAGAAGGTGGCCAAACTAATCATCCGGACAACTTTCAGATGCAATCGCATTCCCACCGCCATTTGCATAAAACCGGCAAGACTCAACGAGATAGAGAAACCTGCGCTTAATTCATCCGGCAAGCCCAACTGATTCAACAAATTATTCGTTCCCACGGCCAGTAATATCGTAGACAGCAAACAAATATATAAGGTCATCCCATGCGTACGCTTTTCTCTTGCGTCGAATGCCTTATAATAGTACCGTCCCAAGACAAAAATATGCCCCCCGATTAAAAGCAAGGAAACCCATAGCAGGAACCGGGGAATAAAGAGATCATCATACCCGACCCACAAAGACATTCCTCCGAACAGGGATAAAGATAGCCCCAAGAGTAGTCCATATCCCCCCGCATTTCTTGACACAGGCAAATAGCTTTTCCCTAATAAAACATTCGCAGCAAATAAAACCGCCACCGTAAATGTCTCGATATAGCTAAAGGACACGATCGAAGGATCTACATATGAATAGAAATCGAAAACAAAGGCTATATATAATACGACACATCCCGTCAAGAGAGGCCCTTTCGTCGAGATCCTTGTCGGACGTACCAACCAAGCGTCTACCCAATACGATAACCCCGTAAAAATACCGGTAGCGAACAAGCCATTTATAAATAGGGAAGAATCTCCGTACCGAGCCTTCATACATCCGTGGAAGACATCCATTCCGTAAGAGCCCAGCGTCAAGACCGGAAGTACCCAAACGAATATCTCGTAAACCCGCAGACGGAAACGACTATAGAACCAGAGAATAATCATTACCTCTGAAGCCCAAAACAAGGTAATAAAGGTCCCTTCCAGTTGGATCGGGATCGTCACCGATACGAACGTAAGAGCGATACCCAATAACGTATGCATCAAGAAAGTGAAAGGTTCCCCTTTCCGTTTGATCCAAAAGAAAAGAGCGAAGTTAATAGCCGCAACAAAAAGGGTTACCAGACCTTTGTAATTCTGCTCAAGCTCCATATTCTGCAGGAGACAAAGGGCAAAGAACAGGAATACGAAATTGTTCAATCCGATCACTCCTAATAAATATTGATTGATCCCCCGGATATTGATTCGCACGATGGAAGCGACCGATAATAAGAAGATCAAATAGAAGGCGATAGAGAAAATAAGTAAATGCGTTAATTGGACACTTCCCATCAAATCCAGATCCGCAGCATACGTATAACCCGCAAAGACGATCCAAGTCAAGGCAAAACAAATTACAGGCAATTCCCCCCACTTCTTATAGATAGATAGCCCGAACATCCCTAGGTCCAAGATCATGACATAAGTAAACAGCACCCAATAACTTCCATCCCCGCTGCCCACTAAGAATGGAGCGATAAATCCACCCACCAAAGCGATAATCGCCAGTTCCCTACGATTATAGAGTATAGATAAAGACGACATAAACCCGGTAAACAATACAAGCAAGATAAAAGCGACCGTTTGGCTGAACAGCCCGTAATAATGATAGGCGATCGCCACCGTTACATAAAAGATCGCAAAAGCGCCTCCCGCCAGCAAAGAGCTAAAGGTACGATAGGAATCCTTCAAACGCCAAGCCACGAATAGAAGTAATCCGCCCATCCCAAAGCCAAGGATCGTACGCAAGGTCTCGTTTATCCATTCCTTATCTATCGCATACTTCACGAAAAGACCCATACCCAAGACGAGTATCAGGATACCGATTTTACCGAATAAATTCTCACCGATATATTTCTCATAATTGACAGGCTTCCGCACCTTCTGGGGTTGAAGATTTCTCGCAGGTTCGACAATCGCCTTTACAGGTTCAGGTTGTACGAAAACTTCCGGCTCTTTCAAGGTCTCAGGCTCCGGTTCCTTTATCTCGTCCGCAACTTCCGAACTATTCTCCAAACGTCTACGCAAGGCAGCGATCTCTTTCGATAATTCCTCCGTCTTCTCCTGTGATTTGGATATCTTATTACGCAAGTTTATCCAAATCATGATCAGTAATAGAAGTATCAGTAAGGTATATTCCATAAACTCTAAAATTATAAGCTTGCCGCAATATACGCATTTATTTATATAAAAGCTTTCCGAACCATAAAAAAGTCCCGACGATACGAATATCGCCGGGAGCAATTTTTTATCCGGTTTCCTTCCTCACGGAAATACTATCGGAAGAACTTTTTTACTTTAGTATTAACCACACGTTCCCCCATCACGGGATACTTTGCTGTGTGGAAATTATTTAATTAAATATATTTAGATAGAGACGGGACGTGCCCGCCTCTACTGTATCATTTCGAATAAAATAATTATTTAACAACCACCTTAACAGCAGCCTCACCCTCTACAGCTACAGCTACGATACCGGCAGGTACAGCGATTGTAGCGTTATCAGATGAAAGAACTGTCTCAGCAACCACCTTACCTAAGATGTTAGAGATAACAACAGACTTGCCAGCGGCACCTTGGATTGTTACAGTACCATCGTTAGCGATAACAGAGATAGCAGACTCAGCAGCGATCTTGTCATTAGATGTAGGAGTGCTAGTTGTCATTACCTTGAATACTTCTGCTTGCTCAGGATCAGTTGTCCAATAAACAACATTGTTCAAATGAGCCAAATAAGCATTACGAGGTAAATATTTCTCTACATCATACTCTTCACCTTGCTCTTCAGCTGCTTCCTCATCATAAGCCGGATTCAAATATTCTTGAACAGAAAGGATCTTGTAAGCCTCATCGCTATACTCAGCTGCGACCTCAAATGCGACAGCAGCCGGATTCAAGTTCATCGCATTGATTGTATCACCCTTGATTGCGATAGAATCTATACCGCATACAGAACCAGCGATAAATGCAGCACGAACAGCCTCAGCGCCAGCAGCCTCATAAGCATAACCCTTAACCTCTGCAGAATCCAATGTATTCATCAAATAGTTTCTAGTTTTCACACCTTCTTCCGCAAATGCATTAGTAGAAAGATAATACAAAGGCATAGTCTCTTCGAAAGTCAAGCAAGCAGTATCCAACCACAAAGTCAAAGAATCATGCGTATATACATCGCTCTTCAAGATAGACTGTCCTTCTGCCTTCAATACAGCGAAACCATCTTTCTGGCTAGCGATCATCTTGTTATCATCCTCTGTATAAGAAGTGATCTGTACGTGACCGATATTCAAAGTAGCATATGTAGGAGCATCCTTCTTTGCGAACTCGAATGTAGTATTCTCAGTGTTGCACCAGCTAGCTGTATATAGCATTCCAGATCCAGCTAAAGCAGAGATTGCAAAACCATAATAACCATATTCTTCAGTATATTCAGAATAAGAAACCAACTTATATTCATTCTCTACACCAGTAGATAAGAAAGATAATGTAACAGGATAAACACTATTCTCTACATCAGGCTCACCCATTAAATAATAATCAGTTCCATTTTCATTTTTAGAGCATAAAGTAGCCTTACCTAAACGATCTGTTACATTATACTTGTAAACTTTCACTCCATTTGACTCAGCTACAGTTGAATTTGCCTCATCTAATTCAACCTCTTCTACCTTAAATCTATAAGCAGAAGCCAACTCACCGGCAGCTACATACAATTTGCCATCTTTAACAGTTACATACAAGTTCTCCAATAAATCAGATTTCAAACGGAATGACAATGCACCATTAACCAAATCTTCTTTAGAAACTTTCTTATAAGCTAACTCTTGAGCATCCTCCACTTTCGGGCCTTTTACCAATTGAACTGTATCTGTTCCAAAAGAATAAATAGCCTTCGCATCATCTATTACGCGGATAATAGCACCACCTCTAGTACTATTAGTATTCCACATATTAGCCAAATTATTAGTCTCAGTCAAATACCATAAAGCAGTAGGAACTTCTGTTACAGCACCAGCATGAACTGTACCGTTCTCACAGAAAGAGAATACATAGTATTTTCCTTTGTTCTTATTTGCGGAATGATCCTCATCAGACTTCGCATTGTTCATATCCTTAACAAAGTAAGTATACTCTGGATCCAATGTAGTCGGAAGCTTAACCTCAGCGAAAGTACATTTAGCAGCATCCTTAGTCCAGATTGTCAATTTCTCTGTACCTGCGAAGTTACCAAAAGCGATCATCTCACCATTAGCGGCAACCTCCATGTCATAACACATTTTTGACTTCTTCTCCGTATCATTTGCGCCTTTATATACAGGAGTAGCATACGGATAAAGGATCATCTTGCTATTATCGGAAGGATCTAAAACTACCTTGAAAGCATACAACTCTTTCGCACGACCATTCTCTAGGATCGTACCATCTGTTACACCGGTAGCCTTATCAGCAGCAGCAGCCTCATCTTTAGGTTGTGCGTCTACAGTAAGTTTCCAGAATTTCTCAGAAGACAAATTAGAAGACCAAGAAGTAGAGTCCACAACTAAATACTTACCGGTAGTTCTATCCTGCAAAGTAACATAACCATCTAAACCGTCAATGTCTGTAGCGAACAACTCTTTGCCTGCCAAAGGATTTCCATCCAGATTTTTGTCGAAAGTCAAAGCGAAAGGAGAACCATACTTGTTATTTAACAAGTCAGCAGTCATGTTTATCTTTGCTGGAGCTGCTACTGTAAAGTTAATCGCAGATGCAGATACAGCCGTTCCCTTTTCCAAAGTAACAATATCTGTTCTTTCAGCTTCCACATCATCTTTAGCGATGATAGAAACAACTGTCTTATTATCCAACTGAGCAGATAAAGTAACGGCAGTCACATTCTCCGGAGCGATAAACGCACTCCCATTTTTGAAGTTCCACTCAGCTTGCTTATCCAATGTCAACACTCTACCTGTAGCGCTATTCGTCAATGTGTACGCCCAAGTATTCGCCAAAGAGACAAAACGATAAGTTACTTTCCATAAGGATTTTTGATAATCAGTGTTCTTGATATCCGCAGTAGGAGCATCAGCCAAGATCAAACTATCAGTCTTTGTATAAGACTCTGTGACAGACAAATATTTACCATCCTCATTGGTCAATTGGTAAACTTTGCCATTTTCAACCTTCGCATTAGCGGTAAAGGCAGTACATAAAGCCAAACCCGCTACAAGAGTAGAAAACTTTTTGTTCATAATTCTAAAATTAATATTAATACTAGTGTTAATTAAAAGCTCTTTATATATGCATCCCACCTAAATGGGTACAAAACGACTAGTCTAAACGATCGTCTAAATCTTGCGTTTTTCAAGGAATAAAGGAGAAGGTTTGTTTATGGAATCGGTTGTTTCGTGATGGATAGCCTATTTGATTGATAAGAAAGCGGATAAGGGGTGATTTTTTTAACCTTGAAGGGTTGCAAGTGTCGAAGAAACGCGTACCTTTGCAAATGACTAGAAAAATCGATCGTTTAAACTAGTCGTTTTATAAACCTATCTTCATACGATCAATAGCATATACTATATTTTCAATAGAATTTACCCTTTTATCATATATTATATATGTACGAGCGTACATATATAATATAATTATCAAGCAATCAACAAATATTCCTTATTCCTTCAAGTCTTATAATAATGAAACTTTTGTTCACCTATGAAGTAACTTTAGTTCCATAAGCTTAAAACTATAGCTTGATGCCGATGCAACTAAAGTCACAAGGGCAAAACGCCTCTTTCATGCTTTTATTGGTCAAAAAAGAGAGTAATCTATGTATTTGAAAGCTTTTTTCATAAATTTGTCGCTTTATAATAAACTGAGTAAAAAATGAATACACACGAACTTTGCTGCGTAGGACACATCACCTTGGATAAGGTAGTAACACCTAAGAACACCGTCCATATGCCGGGAGGAACCTCCTTTTATTTCTCGCATGCGATAAAACATTTCGATGATATCGACTATACTCTAGTGACAGCCTTGGCTGAATCTGAGATGAAAACGGTGGAGGAACTACGAGCTGAAGGTATCGACGTTGCCGTGATGCCAAGTAAGCACACCGTTTATTTCGAGAATATTTATGGAGAGAACCAAGATAACCGTACGCAACGTGTATTGGCGAAAGCAGATCCTTTCACCGTGGAATATCTGGAGAACATCAACTCTAAAATCTTCCACCTTGGTAGTTTGCTTGCCGATGATTTCTCTTTGGAAGTGGTAAAGTATTTAGCGGGGAAAGGCTTAGTATCGATTGACTCGCAAGGGTATCTACGGGAAGTAAGAGACAAGGATGTATTTGCCGTGGATTGGCCAGAGAAAAAAGAAGTACTTAAATACGTGCACTTCCTCAAGGCTAACGAACATGAGATGGAGGTGTTAACCGGATATACCGATGCCGTGAACGCAGGAAAAGTTATCTACGATTGGGGCGTGAAAGAGGTATTGCTGACTTTCGGAAGCATGGGATCTATCATTTACGACGGTTCCACTTTCCATAAAATCCCCGCTTACATACCGAAAGAAGTAGTAAACGCTACCGGAGCGGGTGATACTTATATGACAGGATATCTCTATAAACGTGCCAAAGGCGCAAGCATAGAAGAAGCCGGACGTTTCGCGGCAGCTATGACAACATTGAAAATCGAAGGAATAGGCCCATTCAACGGCACTAAGGAAGATGTGTTGCGATGCTTAGAGACAGCGGAACAACGAATGCCTGAGTAGTTGAAAATTGAGAATTGAAAATTATTCGCTCTCTCCTAATTTTCAATTCTCAATTCTCTATCTTTAATTATTCTTGAATGCTTTGCAGAATGTAGTCATTAGCAAGATACAAAGCCCTAACAAGCCGACCACGATATAAGCGTATTTCATATTGAAAGCCTGCGAGATCGCTCCGATCAACAAAGGTGCGATCAACGAGCCGATAAAGCTGATACTGGAAAGGATCGTCAAGGCAATTCCCACCGGAGTTCTCGATTTAGCGCCCACTAAGCTATAAATAGTAGGCACCATACACGAGATGCCCAAGCCTACCAACATAAAGCCTAAGGAATTCACGATCACCTTTACCGTCATCGATTCGAACATTCCACCCAACATGGCTGAGATAAAAAAACCTGCTAAAATAAAGAAACCCGCTAATTGCAACACCTTCTGCTTTCCTAAAACACTATAGGCGGAGTTCGTAAGAAAACGGCCTACCGTCATCATCACCATGAACACCAAGAAACCAATCTGTAAGGACTTAGGAACCTGCAATACCGATTCGAAGTAAAGTCCACTCCAATCAAACATCGCGCTTTCCACCACCAAGGCAAACAGCCCGACGATACCTAACTGGATCAACAGCATTTCCGGCTTACGGATAAAGCTCAACAATGCCGGAGCTTCTTTCTTCTCCGCTTCCTTCTCTTCCTCCGGTGACTCAACCGCCACGTCTTCCTGCAAATACTTCCGGCTTACCAAAACAGTCACTCCAATCAATAATGCAATCAACGTAAAATGCCAGAACGGAGTAACACCGGATACGATCATGATAAACCCGATCAAAGCCCCTAAACAAGCCGCCAGACTCCAACCTCCATGAAATGAGGCCATAATCGTACGCCCATAGAGTCGCTCGATACCAATTCCTTGCGTATTCAAGGATATATCGCAAAGATTCCAGAACACCCCAAAACAGAACAAATAAACACCCAGCAGATAAATATTATGTGCCGTACCTATCGCGAATAAGGCCAAGGCATACCCCAACACACTGACCTGCGCCATAATACGACTCCCCAACTTCGACACCAAATAACCCGCTAACGGTATCGCCACAAACTTACCTACCGGGATCAGGAACAAGACCAAGCCCCAATAGAAAGCGTAATTCACCTCAAAAATATCCTTCACGTCCGGAATACGGCTAGCCCAACTAGAGAAACAAAGACCTTGCGCTAAAAAGAAAGAAAGCATCGCATAACGAATCCGTTCCTTGGGAAAAGCGTTGCCCAATGTAGCATTCATTTTTTCATTCATTATCATTTACTTTTATTGTTATCATTTATTCGAGAAAGGGGCACGCCCCCCATTTCTTCGCAAAGCTATCAAATATATCCTAATATCCTAATCCCCTAAGTCTTAAATGTAGAATTTAAGAGATGGCTTCCCTAATGAAAAATATATTTTACACTTTGGCTGAAACACTTAATTATAACTTAAACCTTCGCTCAATTGAACAATTTGACGATATTCTCCAGCAACCCATACGTTGTCGTTTTCCTTGAATACGGTTTGGGATGGAGGATTCATCATTGACTTTCCGTCTCGTTCAATACCCAAGATCAGACAAGCGTTCTTATCCCGAATGTCAGACTGTTGAATAGATCGCCCGATCAACGGAGAGTCTGGTTCAATATTAAATTGCTCTATTTTGATATTATTATTAAAGCTTTGCGCCAACTGATCTCTATATTCTTTGTCCTGTTTTTGTATTATCTCCTGGAAAAGATCCAATTCCTCATCCGTACCAACAATTATAATCTTATCAAAAGGATAAAGGCGTTCCTCTCCTCTAGGTATATTGATTTGTCGTTCACCTCGAATGATGGAAACGATATTTATTCCATATTTTTGACGGAAGTTGATCTCTTTCAAACTCCGGCCGACAATGGAGGATTCTTGGCCAACAACGAAATCCATCAAGTGCAAATCATTGAAAGGCAAAGATTTCAAGATATTATCAGTCAAAGGACTTCCAATGTTTGAGTCCGTTGTTTTCCCGTTGAAGTTGTCAATAAATCTTTTCTCGATCGAGAGAGAACGCTTTTTCAGTTTTTTGGATAAAATAATCATTAGCAATATCAACAGGGTGATAATAAATCCAACACCAGATGCTACATTAAATATATGGACTATGACTGGCATTAGAATACTTGCGCAAAGGAGCAGCTTTATCGCTATCAAAGAAACCAATGGTCCCCGGTTGAATTTACTATCATTCCATAATTTCAGGAATTCAGGAGAATGATTCTTCTTCATAATGATAGCCCAAAGAAAAGGTAATATAATGGCCAAAATAATAGATAAGCTCAATAGAGCCCCTTTGAAGCCTAATATGTTCTCGCGAATAATTGGATTTACATAAGTGAAAAATATGATAATACTGAATATTGTCAATACTGTATATAGTATTACATCTAGTAACATAGATTTCAACAGCTTATTCCATGTACTTTTATGTTTGACCGTGTTGGATCCGGAAGAATAACGGTTCAACATTAGTTTTATAGATGAAGGCAAATAATTGTCAATCAATTGATAGACCGGGGTCGCCATGCGAATCATATAAGGAGTAAGAAATGTTGTAACGACTGATACAGCGACAATAACAGGATACAGATAATCGTCTGTTACCTTTAAGCTAACTCCCAATGAAGCGATAATAAACGCAAATTCACCTATTTGGGTCAGAGAGAATCCTGATTGTAGAGCTATCTTTAATGGCTGTCCGGACAAGAGGACACCAAGACTCCCAAAAAAGATTTGCCCAATGATAACCAATATGGTTAAGATGCAGATTGGGACAAGGTATTCAATCAATAAATCCGGTTGTATCATCATGCCTACAGAAACAAAAAATATGGCCGCAAACAGGTCTTTTACCGGTTTTACCAATTTTTCTATCTTCTCGGCCTCAATGGTTTCAGCCAATAACGATCCCATAACAAAAGCTCCTAACGCAGAGGAGAATCCCGCTTTAGCCGCAATCATAACCATACCTAAACAGAAGCCTAATGCTATGATTAATAAGGTTTCGTCGTTAAGAAATGGCTTAATCTTTTTAAGAAAACTTGGAATCAGATAGATTCCGAGTAATGACCAAAATATAAGAAACGCTCCTAACTTTAGAATACTTTCCAGCATTTCCATTCCTTCGACTTGCTTGCTGACTGCTAAGGTTGAAAGCAAGACCATCAAAACTACGGCCACTAAATCTTCGACCACCAAGACGCCTAATACTACTCCTGTAAATTTTTGCCCTCTGAGTCCCATGTCATCGAACGCCTTGAATACGATAGCGGTGGATGACATAGAAAGCATACCGCCTAAAAATATACTGCTTAGATGCGAGAAGCCAAGCGCGTTTCCTGCAGTATAGCCTAGAAACATCATTCCGGAGACTATGGTTATAGAGGCGATAACAGCTGTACCTCCTACGGTCATCAACTTCTTGAAAGAGAATTCTAATCCCATAGCAAACAAAAGAAAGATGACGCCTATATCTGCCCATATTTTTATATTGGTAGGATCGGATACCGTTGGTATATAAGGTACGGCGGGCCCGGCAAGAATGCCAGCGACAATATACCCCAAAACGACAGGTTGTTTCAAGCATTTAAAAATCAATGTAATTATTCCCGCCGCAATCAATATAACCGCCAAGTCGGAAATAAGAGGTGCAATTTCAGACATGTTATTCATTATTTTGTGCTCGCAAATTTACATATTAACTTAGAACCATGTTGGGATAAAACAAAAGTACTCTTGTCCTAAAAACATATATGGGAAATATTCCAGGACAACCGCAGCAAATTCCTCCTCCCCCCAAGAGCTTTATCTTAACAGCATGAATACACCAATATCTATAAGCGGCAGTTTACGAGATATAAAAAAAGGGTCTTCATTGCTGAATACCCTTTCTTGGTGATCCGCCTGGGATCCGAATCTTATCTATAAATCACTGATTATCAGTCTAATTTAAGGCGTTATCTTTTTAATCCTCCGATTCCACCTTGTGACAGTTTCCGCATTATACTTGGGTCTAACCAACAATTCTGTTATTTTCAAGTGCGAAGATACTAAAAAAATTGGGAATATTAAAGATTAATGTCACAAAGATATCAGAAAGAACTGATAATTTTTCTTTCGGCAGTCTTGTTGTCTGCCGGTTTGTATCGGTTAAAGAACTTTGATGAGAATGTTTTCCGATCTAAAAGGAAAAGAAGATTTATCCAGAAAACAACCTCAGGAGATTCAAGATTCATTGAACAACTGATACCTTATCGAAAATCGGCATTTATCTATTGGTTATTCAGTGGTCAGGCCGTTCATGTGACAATCCGTCTTTTTCAAACGGAATGAGAATACCAATTTTGACATTTCGGTTACCTCTAACAATGAACCCCAAATAAAGAGGACAAAAGTCAAAACTCAATTTTAGCCCAGATGGGCTTTTGATTTGAAATTTGAGTATCCTTACAGGCTAAAAGAAGAGTCGTATCATTACTCAAAACAGAGCTTGATACGACTTTTTTAGGTCTTGTAGTTACAATCTGTAACTTTTCGGAGAGGTCATTTTAGTTTTGTACACCCTCATCCACTTCTTTTGTCTACCGGAACTATCGGTACGACCGCAGCGCACATTCACCATACGTGTCACAGACGGTACGAAAAGTGAGGCACGGACATTGCCGGTTGTTATTATGCCATTTGTTCAGTCTGCCAAGTTTCTTTGTACCCATTTTGTAACATCCTTTCTATGTCGCTCTCTTTGTACAACACTTTACCGCCAAGTTGGATGTAGGGCAACTTACCCTCATTTCGATATTCCTGCAAGGTTCTGCGGCTGATTTTTAACCTTTCGGAAAGTTCCCGGTCGGAAAGAAAACGCTCTCCATTTAACATCGGACGGTAGCTTCGGGACAAACTGCCCAGTCTTTCCACCATGTGATCAAGCGTTCGGAAGAAAGAGAGGATGTCTTCATCTTCTTTCGTAATCAGTTTATTCATACTTGCTTCTCCTTTCTTTTTTGAATAAGGGGAAGTATCCCCTGTATGTCTTCTACCCTATAATAAATCTTGTGACCGATCCGGCTGTATGCCAAGGTCCCATTGTCACGGAATGTTTGCAGGGTACGGGTACTTACGCCAAGCCGAAGGCAGGCATCCTGGCTGTCCATCCACTCCCCTATTTTTCGTTCACCGTGCATTTTGCAGATCTCATCCGTAATCCGTGCCATATCCTTCAGGCGCTGTAACATCCGGTCAAATGTTTGGGCTTCGATAGCGACGATTTCCATAAGCGTATTCAATTGATTTGGAGCAAATATAAGGAGAACGCAAATCCTGTTCCAAGCGATTGTCTTCAGATTTCATTAAATGTCATCAGATGTCAAAGCAAGAGAACGAAAGGATATATCACGAATGTATTTATCACATAAAAGAGGATAAATATAAAACACACGAATTGGACACCGGTACTAATGGAAAGGCGCACACACTCAAAAGGGGAACACGATCCGAAAACAAGGAAAACGTAAACAATGCAGATTGGAGGGAACTGAAGTCCTATACATCTCATGGAGTCCGGATATTCTTGACAGTAGATTTATCTGGCACCGTTTTATCATTATCCGTTTCCATGCAGAAATAGTCCCGCCAAAAACAAGGGGAACATATATATCGTTTATGCGTCATGTCGGTCACAGTTAGTCCTATAATCTATCATCAAATCAAAGCCGTTTGTCCGGGCGTTTATTTCCATGAATATTTTCCCCGACTTTAGTCGCAAGGAAAATATTCATGGAAAGCGAAGCCGGAATGCCCGTGACAATAAGGCTTTGATTTATTTTTGATTATAGGAATAGCTTCTTGAGAAAAACATTATATTACAAGACGCATAAAAATGTATTTCCGATGGATTTCCATACATCTCTTACCTAATCCTCACTACATCTGGCAAACTTCGATTAACAGGTTTATATCCCGTTTTTTCTAAAATTATTCTGTTGATTTTCTTATATTATCCCTTTGGTGTATTTGCACAAAAAAGATTTTTCCATAACAGGAAAAACTTTTGTAGAAGAATATACAATACCAAGTCATATAGCAAAATCCTCTCTAGGAGAAATCAAATTGTTTAATCGCCTTGATAGAAAGAAACATTAGTGTCCACTAAAAAACATAGAAGTTCTTTGTAATTATTGAAATTCAATTTGTTATAATCAATTTTAGATTCCCGAGACTTGATTTTGACTTTGCGGTCAAAATCAGACCGTTATGTTTAAAGACGAGTACGTTTTCTCTCAATTAGTGAAATTCCTTGATTACAAGAAATTCAAATACATTGTGAAGAAATTCAATGGCAACAAGTATATCAAAAGCTATACCTGTTGGAATCAACTGCTGACGATGATGTTCGGTTAGCTATCCAATCGAGAGAGCCTCCGAGATCTGGTTGTGGCTATGGAGGCTCATGCCGGGAAACTCTACCATCTGGAATTGGGAAATCTGTAACGCGAAGCAATCTTAGCAAGGTTAATGAGCAACGTAACTACCGCATCTTCGAGGAGTATGCGACATTCATGATAGCCGAGGCCCGCAAGCGTAGAATCAATAAAATATTCGAACTTGACGGTCATGTTTACGCATTTGACTCTACAACGATTGAGCTGTGCCTGTCGGTGTTTGAATGGGCTAAATTTCGCAAACATAAAGGCGGAATAAAGTTGCATACGCTCTACGATATTGAAGCGGAAGTACCTGCATTTGTACATATTACACCTGCCAATATTCACGATTCAAAGGCTATGCCTGAGATACCATACGAATCAGGAGTGCATTACATATTCGACCGCGGGTATAACGATTTCAACAACCTTAATACGATAAATCACATAGGTGCTTTTTTCGTTGTACGAGCTAAAACAAACGTACGGATCAAGCCTAAAATCTGAAAACGAAGATTGCCGGAAGGTGTAGTTTCGGATGTAATTGGATGTAATCGGATGCTTTACGGTTTATAAAAGTCCTTTACGGTTTATTCGAAAAACGTAAACTGCCCCTATTCTATATTATTCACCACGTTGATGATTTCGAAATGGTCGAGAGCCATCTGCACGACTGCTTTGTAGGTTCTTCGCCCTGCTCTGTGATGTTGAGGCACAGCGACAGCAATCAATCGGTATATTCCAGTTTGTTGAGGGTCACGTTTCCGCTTCTGGAAATCGCTTACTACATTGTGTCTGGCTTTAAGGGCGGCATGAAGAATTATAATAAATAAATACAAATTCTTGTTTTTTTAAATATCCTTATCTATATTTGCAAGTGATTCTCGATACTGGAAAATGAAGGAGGCGGTTCATGTCGCTGAAATCATCGGAAGGTGAGGAGTCCACACTGATGTGCCGAAGTCACAAGACAGAGGTGGAATGGGTGGATTTGAGAGAAGCAACGACATGTTAGAAAGGCGTTTACTTGACGCTTTGTTCTTGGCTTTTGGAAACTTCGCACTTTTTCAATCGTGGTCAAGACGAAGCAACGGTGGATGTCCTGCTGCAGTGTAAGCACAGAATAGCTGCGCTTGTGGGTTTCCGACCTATGAGTGCAGTTTGTTGCTATACTTATCAGCGTGGGCTTCTGCGTTGCTCGTTCTACCACGATGGGCAATGCGAAGGCCTCCAATGCGGAACGAGCATCTGTATAAGCTCACGTTTTTCTTTTTTCATAATCTCACTAAAATATATTAGGTTTGGGCTTGACCTTAGAACATGAGGAAATAGTACCATGGGACTTTTAGACCTGCTGCGATTCTCGTTCAGTAGCCTCGTTTGGGGCATACTTATCACAGTTATCTGCTTAGTGCTCTTCTTCGTTTTGATCAGAGGATGGCACAAAAACGCAACGTTCACTCTGATCAGCTATCTGATTGGCTTAGTGCTCTTTATTCTACTCTCTTTCCAATGCACATTGATCATGGGTGCAATCAAGATTGTCAACATCAGCGATTTCTATGCCTCAAAGATCCAACAGCTCATGCAGCATTCCTTTTATGACAACCAAGAGGTCACGCTACAACAGTCACAGCAGATCATAGAAGGATTAGTGGATGCTTATCCCGTGCTGGGGCACTTCTTCCAATCTGGAGAATTTACTGGCTATACGGCCGTGGAACTGCCCGAAGCCATGCGGGGCGAAATGTGTTCATTCTTGCGGTATTTCATATTCCGCCGCCTGCTGTGGTGCTTAGCTTTTGTGATTTTGGGAGCGATAGGTGTGATTTGGACGTTGAATCCGGCAAATTGCGGGTATAATGCCAAAAGGACTTATACTTCTTCTGAAGAAATCTTTTAAAATTATATCATAAGTTATGGCAAATCATTTATTAATCGGACTTGGGGGAACTGGAGGCAAAGTGCTCCGTGAACTTCGCAAACGGATCTATGAGGAATATCGTAGCAATGAGCCGGAAGGAGTTTTCTTGGGCTACTTGTATCTGGATTCTTCACCTGCGGACCTGAATGACCGGACTGGCTGGAAAGTCATGGGCAAGAGCGTGCATTTGGGTGATGCACAGAAAGTCAACATCAATGGTATTAGTACCACGACATTAGGAACCTTATCCACCAGTCCTGGCCTTCATTGCTTCATCAATGATAAGGACAAACAGCTGATAGACCAACATATGGGGCCGCTTATCACAGCCGGCATCGGAGGGCAACGCCGTCGTCTGGGGCGTATGTTGATTGCCAACAATTTAGCGGATAAGAACAACAAGGAGAACTTTGTGCAGAAACTGCAAGCGGCTGTAAGGAAACTTCAACAGGCATCAGAGGACAACAATGTTACCTTCCACATATGTGCGGGATTGGCAGGAGGTACAGGTTCTGGTTCCATTGTCGATGTGCTTGCCCAGATTCGCAAGATGTATCCTTATCAAGAAAGTACACATTCATTCAAGATCCGCCTGTTTGTCTATATGCCTGAGATCAACATGGTCCATCCCAATTTTGACAATGGTTTTTACCAGGCAAATGGTTATGCGGCTCTTTCTGAGCTGAATGCTATCAGTGTTGGAAAGTATGCTCCGTATGATGTGACGGGAGAGAAAGACGTTTACACCCAACAGGTACAGCGGTTGATGCAAAATCAAGAATCTTTTGAGGTATGTTACATTTATACGAATGTCAACGAGGATGGCAAGATACTTGATTTGGGTTTGAAATTACCCCGATCTGTAGCTGATTTCCTGTTCCAGACAGTCGTTGTCAGTTCGAACAAGTCGGGGCAAATGGCCCGCTTGATCGGGTGTGAGAATGATGGTGCCGGCCCGGAGCATGATCTGAGTGGAGAGCTAACCCGGAGCCGAAAGTTCATGTCGTTCGGCATTGCCCGGGTGGAGTATCCAGAGACTGAGATCGATGAGTTTGTCACCTACAACTATGCTGTTCAAGCCACCCGCCAGTTAACCTATAATCTTTGGCAAGAGGGTCTGGGTTATGGGGAGTGCTCGATCGAGGAAGTGGGATCGGGGTACTTGGACCAGATCAAAGATGTCAAGAACCGGGGAACGCTGAAGCTTTCCAATGCGGACCTGACGCTTGAAAAGTCCATCAACGGCTCAGAGTCCTCCCAAACTTGGAAGCCATTCAACATCACGTGGGAAACCCGGACACAAAGTGATGCCGGCTTGGTGCAGGCCCAGTATGAGAAAAAGCAATGGTTGGCGCAGTTTACGAAGTTGGTTGATGATTACTATAACAATAGTTTCAGAAGGCATGGCGTGAAGAAATTCTTTGAAATACAGAATAAGGAATTGAAAGCTTACGCCCGCCATATACGCCGCCACATCGAAAAGCTACTGTTTGACGAATGGGTTTCAGGAGGCAAAGAAGGAAAGAGCATTTTGCAGATTGAGAAGTACTCCATCCTGTTACGTCAGGATTGTGAAGACCGTATCAAGGCTTTCAAGGAACAGATCTCGAAGCTGGAATTGCAAACGGAGGAACATGCGGCTGCCATCAAAGAGGCTAACAGGGAATGGGAGCAGATCGGCTGGGTCAGGGATGCTATCACCAATGCATCATCCAAAACGTTCGCAAAGTTCAAAACGGCCAAGTGCAACTATTACATTGCCCAGACCAAGATCGAATCCTACAATTATGCGGTATTGTTGTTGCAGCACATAGGCATTGAGCTGAACAGCATGATCTTGGGTGTCCAGGCCATGAAGCAGGAGTTGGTTGAGATATTGGACCATGTCATGATACAGGCATCATCCAAGTGTCAAATAGAATCCAAGCTCGGTGGTGAAGAGATTTTGAAAAAGTATAATCCAGAGGTGGTACATGCATTGGCTAAACAGTATGCGAGCGATTATGACCTTCAACATACCAACGCATCTGAAATCCGTCAACGGATGATTTCCATGTTGGGTGAAGAAGGCGAACGATCATTTGCCAACTTGAATGCCTGCATTGATTTCAACACGGCCTCAGACTTGATTATTGAGATTTGTTCTAAAAATGCGCATGCAGCCATGGAAGACACAGCCACTAAAGATCCGTTGATGAAGATGGTCGGGGTAAATATTCTCGATAAGTTGAGAATAGATCTCAACAGTGATGAAAAAATCGAAGCCTTTGTGGATCAGCTGATCAGGATGGCCCGTTCATACATTCAATTGAATCCGGGGGAAACTGCCAAGGTGATTGGGGATAATGCCGGTGCCATGATGACAATGGTGCAGGTAGCTCTGCCACAGCCAGTGACTGATCAGGAGAAGAGTTTTGTTAATCAACTGGGACTCGCATTCCAAAACAAGGTGGCCGGTTTTGTGCCTAAATTCATTGAAGGGGATTTGTCAGTAAACTTTAAGCCCAACCAGATGGTTGTGGTTTGTGCAAATGCCGGGTTCCCTTTACGTTTTCTTCTTAACATGAAAACACTCAAGGAGAAGTACAACAAACTGCTTGCTGCACCTCAAAAGGAATTGAACCGGATGGTTTTGCATACAGAAAGCTTTGAAAAAGCACTGCCTGACCTGTTTGAATTGGAGGAGCAAGAGTTGATCCGGCCCGCCAAGAAAGCTGTGATGATGGCATTGGCTTTGAAATTGATCCAACCTCAGCAAAATTCTTTAACGGGGGAAAAATTCCTGGCTGTCAATGAGCCAGATGAAATCTTTGGTGACCAATGGGTGAAGTTGGGTAAAGATTTCTTGGGCTGCGTCAATGTGTTAAAACAGAATTTCAAGCTGCTGGCAAAGATGGAGTCGCAGATCGAAAACGAGTTATATAAGCAGGTACGCAGCAATGATGAAAAGGCGGCGTTGCGCAAGCAATTGGGTGGTATTGTGAATCAGGTGATTCTGCCTACCGTTTGCGAAGGGAACCAGTTTGACCCAAAATATGCGGAATACAAGGGCATAGCCCAAGAGATTATCAACAGTAAATTGAAAGACTTATAATCGTGACGTATTATGGCTAAGATAAAAGGTATATGCCGAAATGAGGATTGTGACCTATGCAACCATATCCAAGAGGCAGACAAAACTGATTTTATATGTGGGCTCTGTCATGAACCGTTGATCCCGTTTGATGGAGGCCCAGGTAGTTGGTGGAAAAGATACAAGCAGAAAGTTCTTATCGGTGGTGCCGCCGTCCTCCTCGGAGGGGGCGGGGCTGCGACTTATTTCCTGATGGGAGATAAAGGGGCTGCGGCTGAGAATATCCGGATCAGCAGCCCGGTGGAAACGGCGGGTGTGGGCGACAAAATCTCCTTATCCGTGAACGCAACGCCGGCGGATGCGGAAGTCGCTTATATCTGGCGGTCGAGTGATGAACGGATAGCTACCGTGATACCGCAGGGAGACAAGGTCACAGTGGAACTGAAGGAGCAAGGGGAGGTTTGCGTCTATGTGCAGGTAAAGGGGCAGGAGGCTCTGAAAGACTCTTGCTTGGTGGACGTAACAGGGAGTGATCCTGTCTTGACCAACTGGATCTCTATTATGGACGGCAAAGCCTTGTCGTTGGAACTAGGCGGGCAAAAGACTTTGAGCCTGGATTGCGACCCGGGGAACGCGAACGAGGCTGTGGCTTGGAGCAGCAGCAACGAAAACGTCGCTACTGTGGTGAATGGTATGGTGACCGCTATCGGTCGTGGAAAGGCTACCATTACGGCGACGACCGCTGTGAAGAAGAACACGGCACATATCGAGGTGACTGTCCAGGGGAATGCCAAGCCGGGAGTTCCGCCCCAATCCGGGGAAGTGACCCTTGATTTGGGCTTTGCCACTTACAAAGGCTCTGTCCAAAATGGCAAACCGCACGGCAGTGGGACGATGACTTTCAAACAGGAGGCGGTGGTTCCTGGAGCAAAAGGCAATATCAAAGCGAAAGCGGGAGACTACGTGCAGGGGGAATGGCGCAATGGCGAGGTCAACCTTGTACGGTTGCATCAACAAGGAAACGATCCTCAGGTAATCACCCACAAATAAGCCCATGCTGCGTTTATATGTCATACTGATAGGTGTTTTGATGACCTGTGGCTGTCCGTCGCAGGCCACCACTTATGCATCTGCCCGTTTGCGTACGATTGCCTATCGTTTGGAATTGCCGGGGTTGGACACCTTGCCTGCAGGGGAGTACACGCACTATACTTATCGGTCACATCCACTTTCGGTACGGATCAACGAATGGAACGAAGTGGAGCATATCGGGTTGGAACTCTTTGCGGAGCAGCAAAAGCAGGATGAAGCTTGCGTAGTGTACGACTTCATCGAGCGTTACCTGTTGGAATGTGATTTGCTCAAAGGGACCGAGGCCATGGTTCGCTTGGATTGGGACCAGGTACACTTTATTCAGGGTGATGCGGAGACTGTTTTTGATTTGACGGGCGAGGAAAAGTTCGTGCTTTCCCGTCTGGATAAAAAAGCGTACGCTGTTGAGTGGTACGCGGGTGGGCATCCGAAGCTGGCCTTCTCTTTTGAGATGGATTACCAACTGATGTCGGGTTGCAGTTTAATTGAACTGGAACAGTTCTACCTGTGCAAATTGGACCGGTTTCGTGCACACCCGAAGGTGGATATATTGGATATCGGGCTGTTCCCTGATTCAGCCACCTATTATGTTAAGGGTGGGGATCATTTCATCATCGACAAGGTTCGCAATGATTGTTATTACCGGAAAGAAGGAGGTGAATGGCATTTGATTATTGACACAGGGCATCCCTCGCATAGCATAGCCAATATTGTTCAGAATAGTGGGGTGGCCGTTGGTTACTGGCTGGATCTGACACTTGACCGCTATGGTTATCGCTCAAGTCGGGACACTGTAGGTTTTGCCAACTGGCTGGAATGTTGCAAGAGTGAGGGATGCCATCCCTATTTTGGGATGAAGCAAAAACGTGGTTCCAATTATGAAGGAACGGTTTTTATGGTGAATGAGGCGAATGGTTATCTTCACATGCTAAGTATTGTGTTCCCTACCGATGTCTTGCGGAGGCAAGGAGGAATGATTGAGGGGCGGCTGTTCGTTTATATTCCCATTCATAATGTGACAGAACAATTTTTTGATAATACCTATTATAAACAGATTGACGATGAGACAACTAATACTTCTGATGCTATGGATAATTCCATTGGATATTTGTGCACAGCAAAGCGATGAGTTGAAGAAAGAAATCAACAAGGTCAAAAAGAGCGCACAGTACCTTTATGCGGAAACGACAATGGACGACCCGAAAGAGGCTTTGGCGACTGCACTGGACATGCTGACGAGAGATGCGCAAAAGTGGGTTGTGGAAAAGAAGAAGCTGAACGGTCAGGAGGTGGATTTGGTCTTGACCAATCTTTCCCAGTGCTATGAGAAAATGGAATTACCTCGTGGGGATATGTTCCGAGCTTTTGTCTATGTGAAGAAATCGGATATATTCTTGGCCCGCAACACGGTTGTCACAGATGGACCACAGATTGCGACTGGGGAAACCGGGGCTGGGAGGCAACCCGGGGGAAAGACCGTGCAAAAGACGGGGAACTATCCAGAAGCGATCCGGCGATTGCTTGCCCTACGGACTTATGATGAAGTTCCGCCCTGTTTGGAGTCGTTACAGAGAGAAGGGCGGATCACGGACTACAAACGGTATGCCTCTTTGCAGGATCCGGACAAGTACGTATTGATTATCTATAACCGACAAGCTGGTGTGGAGGCTATTTTGAGCGAGGGTCCCGAACGCATCAATTACGGGACGGGCGAACCAGATGAAGTGGCCAATTACAAAGGGCGGGGAGCTATAGGCGTGCAACTTGGGAAATAAAAGAATTATTATGAGAAAAATTTTTTTACTATGTGTCTTGCTGCTAGGTCTGAGCTGGTGCGTAATCCCGCTGGCAGCACAAGAGGTGTCGGTTGTGATTACAACGGATGAGGGGTATTCCAATCCTTCGCTCATCCAGCTCATGCAATCCAACCTTTCCGCCGTGTTAACAGAAGTGAATGCGGCGCAGAAAGAGAACCGCCTATTGAAAACAGCAGGTTTGGCCATGAATGATTTTGCAAAGAATTCGTTATCTATGCTGTGGGCAAACGTCCATTTCTATTGTGACGATAGCGAGGTGGTTGAGCGTTGTTGGGTATTCGGGGATGGAAAAGAGTTCATGGTTAGCCACATCCCGTTGATTATCGAGGTGGAGGGGGCACAGTTCGGGAACGGTACCTACCAGGAGGCGGTTGTGGAGTTCGACCAGCAAGGGACGATCAAAGATTTCCGTTTCTCCTTGGACGCACAACTCTCCGAGAGTATGGAGAATTGTGGGGAAGTCGTTGAGGTGGAACGAAGAATGAAGATCCTTTCCTATTGTGAACGACTGCGTACGGCATACAACCAAAAAGACATTGGTTTTATCGACCAGATCTTCAGCGATGATGCTTTGATCATCACGGGAACAGTCGTCACGGCCAAACCTGTGGACGGAATATATGCCAACAAATTGAAAGTCGTCTATAAAAAACAGAACAAGGAGCAATACATTGCCAACCTCAAGAAGGCGTTTTTACGCAATAAATGGATTGAAGTGAAATTCAGCGATATCGGGGAGAATGCGGAATTGAAGGGATGTGCGGGTGTGACGCGCTCGCAGGTAAATCCGAACATGTATGGCGTGCGGTTACGGCAAGAATGGCGGTCAAGCAATTATAGTGACACGGGGTATCTTTTCCTTCTTTGGGATTTCACGGAGGAAAACCGTCCTGTCATCCATGTCCGTACTTGGCAGCCGGAAGTGGTCGGAGGGGTGAAACAACAGCCTGACAACAGTATTTCTACGTTGGGTGCGTTTGACTTATAATAGTCTTGAAAAGGGGGATTGATATGAAAGCAATGATATATGTTGGATGGGTCTTTTGCCTGTTTTTTTGCCTTGTATGTCCGGCAGGCATCCAAGCGCAAAACAATATTTATGTAACAGGAAGCCGCAGTATCGCAGAAGATCGCATTGATGACCTGGACGGTGCTTGTGGCATTTTGTTGGTCTCTTCGCATGACGACCTGGTCATCTCTTCGCCCCAAGCGGAGGGGGAAAATGAGCATCTGATGCAGGTGAAAGCAGACGGCCAACGGGAGGACGGGCTTTATGAATACCGTGTGATTTTTGACGCATCCGTTTCTCGCAATCCGAAGTTAGAAGTCCACCGTGCGGGTGATGTGTATGACACGGAAATCGTAGCCGTGATAAAACCCGATTTTTTGATAGCTTACCGTGTGGAGGCCGTGAGCCAGCCTATCCGGATGGATGATGTGACAGATGCCAACGACCTGTTGAAAGATGAAACTGCCGCAGAACTGGAAATCACGACCAATATCCCCGGGTTGCAACTGGTTTATGCCCCTGAGTTACAGGCTAAGCTGACGACACGGGTATCTCCGGCAGACCGTAATGTGACAGTTACCAGCCTTGTCGTTCCGTTGGCCTCTATCATCGTGGCGAGGAAGCAAATGGAGCAGGCACAAACGGCGTATGACGCTTGGATGAAACAATTAGAACAAAACCCGCAGTTAGCGGGGGAGGATAAGAACTGGGAGAAACTGGATACCTTGGAAGTACGCCGGGATGCAGCATCGGTATATTATGCGGAATTAACCTATGTGGAAATCTTTGCAGAGAACAGCAATCGGCTGGCTTTGGACATCAGTGATTTGCTTCCGCGTGTGAAGAAAGCGTATGCGGTGTTGCCTTTGAAAATTACCGAGAAAGTCTTCACGACGCAGAGCGCAGCCTTGATGGACGAGGCTGCCCGTTTGTTTGCTCAGCGGAAGTATCAGGAGGCCAAAACGGTTTATATCCAAGCCCAACAATGTGCGGATCTGTCACCGAAAATGAAAACTACATTGGAGAGCGCTTTGGCACAATGTGATTCTTGTATCGTTTACGACCAATTATCAGGGCAGGCTCTCAAAGAGGTGCTAAGGATGAAGCGAGAAGGAAATGCCTCGCAACAGGAACTGGCAAAATGGGCTTCCGCCACGATAGAATACATACAAATGTTGACCAATATGAATCCGAGTGTTTTCTATTCAAAACGCATAGAGGTAATGGAAAAACTGTTGGCAGAACAGCCTTTGTACATGAAATTCACCATCGTTGAATGGAAGACCCTGCGGGAAGGGAATCCCATGCCCGGCGTGGAGGTTTGGGCTTATTACGGGAAAGGGCGGTTGTCGCTCTCTTCATATGGGTCCGAACGCAAGTTCCATAAGCAAATAGAACGTAATATCCAAGAGTATGAACAGTTGGGCATTTCCGACGTAAATGGAATGGTCGAATTTGATTTCGACAGGACTAAGTTGCCCCAAGGTATTTTCTTCTGTCCTCCTAACGGGTCGAAAAGTAAAATCTGTTACCGCTCGATGGAAGATTTGCGGCGGCAGTCCTCCGGGGATTTCATGAAACGGCAGGTCCGGTTGAAGATGTTTACAAAATGATATATAATGAGTTTTTAAGTTTTGTCGGATATGAGAACAGGATTATTTAAAGGTTTCCTCTTGGTCGTACTGACATTTTGGGGAACGTTGTCGGTTTCATGTGCCATAACTGGCAGCGGAACAATGTCCAAGAAGAAAAAAACAGAAGTAAAAGTAGATTCTATTCCCCAGTTCACGGTCAAGAAACTGACCATGCTCGATGAGCGGGGGGACACGATACGTTATGAGGACGGCAGTGTGCAATACCATTATGTTGTCTATGACAAAGATGACAAGGTTTGTGATCCCGAAACCGCTAAAAAATTGACGAATGCTGCCCTGAAATCAACATTGGTCACCTTCCTTAAGGTTGGAGGAAGTACTGCTGTTGGTAGTGGAATCGGGAAAAAACTAGGAGGAAAGAAAGGCGCATGGATTGGAGGAGCGGTTGGTTTTCTTGGAGGTTTGGCTTTGTCTGCCGGCGATATCAAGAAGACCCAAGAGGATATCTCGCTCTTGAAACAGTATAAGGCAGAATTGAAGAAATATCAGGAGACATTCACGGAAGAAGGGTTACCTGTTGATGCTTCTGCCGATTTGTCTGCTTACAATGACTGTGAGGAATTGACTGCCGGAGCTAGGGAGGTGCGTGAGCAATTGGCGGCATCGAAGGCACAAGGGGCGACCTTGGAAGATATTTCGGACGAAGAACTGGAGAAAATGATGGCCGATGCGGAGAAAAAGACTGCATAGACGGCCGGTCTGTTATATTTTATTCATCTAATAAATTTTATGTATTATGTTTAAAGCTCCGTTTTCATTTAAGGGACGCATTCGCAGAATGGAATACTTCCTTTCTTTTTTATTGGGTGGTGTAGTGTTTGGTATTGCATTTGCCTTGGGGGTGGGAACTGCCCTGTTCGGTGCAGCCAGTAACTCAGGTGGTAGTTTCGGTTTCGGTGTGTTGATTGGTTTCGCCGCACTGGTTGCCGATGTGTGGTTCACGTTGGCTCAGTATGTGAAGCGACTGCATGACACGGACAAATCGGGTTGGTTGATCTTGTTGGGTTTGATTCCGATCGTAAATATCGGCTTGGCTTTGTACATGTTGTTTGCGGATGGAACGGTCGGTCCCAACCGTTACGGCTTGGATCCGAAGAATCGTATGCCTTACAGCCCCTCTATCAACGTCAATGTCAATGTCAATGGAGAAAAGCAGGTAACCGCTCCGACAACCACTTCATCAACAAGGTCAGACGAATTCTAAAATTATTATTTCCCCGCACTTGTCAAGCCTTGGACGGTTTATTAAGTGCGGGAATCATTTATTATTATAAACGAAATAGGGATATGTAGATACATAAATGTCTGTACAGTTTTAGTATATTGGTGCTAGGATTGTAAAATCATGGTGCCAATTTTTGCAAGGAGGAAGCCGGTCTGTTGACACAAAGTAATGCCTACCTGGGAATAGTTTAATTTTAATATTTATCATATATTAAATCTTTTATGCGGTATTACTTTACTCACTCATTCTTCCTGCCAATCGTCCGAGCCACCGAATTCCTTGTCAGCAAACAGGTCGGCAATCCCCGAAATCTGCTTCATACGCAATAGTTCATCCTTTGACAGCCAGATATGTTGCATGATCCACGCATCAGACATCCCCGATTGCACCAATTCTGACACGATGTTGCTCACCAGTTCCACCGAGTGTGCGCCTCTTGCCCGGTTGTGACGGATAGTTGACGCCATACGCTCCGACAGTTCCTTGTCTATCACCGCTACGGGAAGCATACCGTGCTCACGATTGTATATCCGTTCCGAGGTCTTCATAACAAGATAACGGTGGAAGCCGTCCACGATTTCATATTTGTCTTCCTCCTTGAGGTAATAGCATACGCAAGGCATCGTGTAGCCGTCTTCCCATATCGAAAGTTCCAGCTATTTCATTTCCGGAGGTGCCACTACGTTCGGATTATAGTTATTGACCACCACCTTTTCGATTGGCACCGCAATGACATTGTAGACCGGACTCTTAAAATTTTCCATGCTTCAATGAATTATATTTTCTCATCACTTTTTCTCTCAACTCCTTCTCCTTTTTAGTTAACGAGAACCCCATGTACTTACACACATGGTCATTCTTCAGAATACAGATGCGCATACGCTTGTAGGTGGGTATCTCCCTGAATTCCTCAATGTCGATGTCATCAAGATACTCCATTCTAACGGGTAGCTTGTCCGTCCGATAAGCCGATGGTTTCCCTACAGAGAACTCCACTCCGGCTGCACGCAGCTTGTCGATGACCTCTTCCGAGAGGCAACCTCCCCTGTTGCGCCAAAAACGGATGCTCACGTCAAGTTTGTCAAGGTAGTTGCGCCTCGTTGCTGCGGGCAGTGTGCCCAAAAGGAAGTGCATGTACTCCTTCCAAGAGAAACCCGGCGGACATTTTATCGATTTCCATCCCATAGCCATCGTCTTACCGTACATTCCGGCGAAGTTCACGCCGTTCATGCAGCTTACCATTCTTCCCCACATATCGGGGTCTATCACTCGATATAGCGACAACGACTGTATAGCTTCGGAAATGAACGGACTTGCCACACGTTGCCGTCCTAATGGCACACCGGCCCGATAGTACAAATCATACAGCCGGTTGTAGTCCCACCCCAACTTGCCATTGGCAGTCCATATATCGGAGACCTTCCAGTCATACAAAGGATAGGCGTTATAGATGCCACGGTCTATGCGCCGCGTCCATTTGTAATCTTTTCGTTCGATTTTCCAAGTTCACATCAGGATCCCCTTTGATTGGATTTTTCGACTTTGGAGAAAAATCCCCGGCTTCAGCCGGCAAGTTGGTTTTTGTCGGACAAAAGACTTTTTGTCCGACAAGGACACAACTTGCTCTGTTCGCTTGAACAGAGAATCCTCATAAATTCGGATTGCCACGCAACGTTTACACAAAAAGAGGTTTTTTCTGATCAAATTTTGTTTCAATGCCCGCTTTTAAAGAGAAGTATAACCGCTTGGTTTTCTGTTATTATCCGGACATCTGGTGACATTTGATGACATCTGATGTCACCAATGCCGGATTTGGCGGCATCTGCCATACTTTTGCAACGGGATATAAAAACGGTGTCATGCCCGGTCACCGGAATATCCCCATGCCGGCGCTCCGACAGTTCCTGCTATTGACATTCCATCATGATGTTATGTCAATATGTCAAGAGGAAAATGGAAGATCGTATTGCAAGTATGGGAGTTTCTCATGACAAGCTCCGGAAATGTCGGGACCCCGTGAAAATGGTACGGTACCGGCAGACAGCCTTCCTGCATTCTTCCGGCACGGCTTTGGACCGGCGGGGGGCGGGAATGTTTTCGAGATGACATGACAGTTTCATGATATGGGAAACCATCGGTACAAGGAGCCGGCGTGATTAAAAAAGGACGGGACAACAAAACGATTATTAACCAATCATTCGGAAGCCTATGAGCAAACGATGTGTCTTTGTCGCCATGAGCAGTCAGAAAGGCGGCGTGGGCAAGTCCACCATGACGGTGCTTCTTGCCGGTTATTTTCATTACGTAATGGGATATAATGTCGCGGTCGTGGACTGTGACTATCCCCAGTTCAGTATCAAGGCGCTGCGCAGTCGGGATACCCAAAATGTGGAAAAGAACGTGAATCTCCAGCGTATGTTGTGCGGACAGTTCGACCGGACGGGCAAAAAGGCGTATCCTGTCCTTACCAGCGTTCCGGGCAAGGAACTGGAGACGGCACTTCCCTTGACAGGAGGGTGTGACATTCTCTTTTTTGATCTTCCGGGAACGGTGAACTCGCCTGGAGTCATTAAGACGATTGTCAATATGGACTATGTGTTCACCCCGATCATACAGGACCGTATGGTGATGCAAAGCAGCCTTTCCTTCTTATTGGCCCTGAAAGACTTCATACAGCAGAATCCGGACATGCCCTTGAAGGAAATCCGTATGTTCTGGAACCGGATGGACGGGCGTGTATCCAAAAGGCTGTCCTATCAGTACGGACTTCTTTTCAAGGAACTGGGATTGAAGGCTCTCGATACGGTCATACCGGATATGGAGCGCTATGGCAGGGAAACCTCCCCCGAGGAGCGGATCCTTTTCAGAAGTACGCTTTTCCCTCCTTCCGGGAAATTGCTGAAAGGCAGCGGTCTTGATACGCTGGCCGGAGAGATAGAATGCATTATCCATCCTGACAGGCAAAAGGCATGAGAAGAAAGGAATTTATGAACGTGAATGAGGAACGCCTGAAAGAGATCATGGCGCACGAGACCGATGCCGACGGATGTCCGAAGACGCATCCGGACGGGATAGAGAAAGAAGAAGACAGGGGAAAGGAAGGAAAGGAGTCTGTATCCATACCCGATGGCAGGACAGAAAAGCCGACCGTTTTCCACAAGCCCGCTGTTCGGTCAGGGACCTCCCTTGCGGAAAGGATGAAGACATACCGTGCCGACTATCTCAGCCGCAGGGAGTACGTCCACCGCAAGCAGACCTATATCAGTTATGAGACCTACCGCAGGCTGGCACGCATACTCCCCCTGCTCAGCGAGGGCATGACCGTACCGGCATTCCTTGACAATGTGCTCAACCGTCATTTGGACGAGCATGGGGATGTGCTTGACGAGATGGTCCGTACCGGTACACGGAACTCACGCTGACACGTGGAACGATGGGAATGACAGACGAAAAGACATGGGAACCTGTTCGTCCCGCCAATGGAGTGTGACAAAAAGAAATGGGCGTCCGGCGGGTCCATGCCCGGCCGGACGCCCATTTGTGTATATTTATTTTATGTACAGCCTATCTCAAAATCGGATTCGAGAGCAGTATCTTGTAATAGACCGTCCCGTTCACCTCCATGGGTGTCTTCGCCATCATGAACTGTACGCTTTTCCGCTCCACCTTCGCCTGCCGCATGAGCCTGTGCACGATAAACCCCGCGGAGAATCTCGCGCACCTTTTGTCCTTCCATACGATGAACCCGTCATCATCGGTGGTACGGCAGATGTACCAGTCCCCCGTCTCGTCATCATGCGCAAAGCTTACCCGGCCTCCGCCAAGAACACCCAGTTCAATTGACATCATCTTTGATAGATAGACAGTTCCCCTGCTGTCCAGATTGATGGTCCGCTTGCCCTTGTATGTGACTTCCTGCGGACGGGAATTCTCCTTGTTATATACGATAAGTGCCATAGTCCTTTCCTTTTATAATGGTGATAAATGATTTCCATTCAGGATATCGCTCCTTCAATTACCAGCATCTGGCTCCTCCACGCAAAACTCCTATGCGAGCGTACCGCTTCCACTATGGCGCATACTTTCTGTGATATAGCCGTGGCCGAGATACCCATACATTCCGCCAGTGCCTTGAAAGAGAAACTGGCCTCGTAGAACCGGAGCATGAACATCCGGTATTCGTCATAAGAAAATTTCTGCCGGATAAAGCGGAGTATGTCCCTTACCAGCCTCTCACATCCGTTCAGGTCGTCCGTGGAAAGAAACTCCGCCTCCTCACCGCATCTGAGGAAAAAATCGTCTTCAGGATGGGCATACCGGTTCTCTCTTTTTATCTTTACCAGAGCCGCTTTTTTGTAGCATCCGACAAAATACGCGTCATAATCCGTTATGTCCTTTCCGGGGACTAGCACCTGCTTCCTTACGAAAAGGTAGGTGTCATGGAAATTGTCCTCGTCCAGCATTCCGTACCGGCGTAACGTCCCTCTCAGTCTGTCATAGGATTTAGTGAACCACTCGTTGAACAGTCTTTCTTTTTCTACGCTCTTGTCTGCCATAGCCTTATATTTTTTTGAGTTATACATGGCCTACCCGTGTAGGCTTTCTTATTTCTTGTGCTCCCTCCAGTTTGTTTTTCGGCGGTCTCCGGCAAGGCTTGCCGTGAAAAAATACGCTCACGCGAAGCGTGAGGAAGATTTTTTCACGAGCAACCAGCCCGCAGGGCCGCCTTGCGGGACCGGCCTGAAAAACAACTTTCTTTGCCGCAAGAAATGAGGATGTCAGACTATGGCACGGCTCTTTCATTTAACCTGGATATATATTAATAACTACTTGACAGTTTTTGGATTATGTTATCAACTATGTAAAATTTCTATATCAATATCATTTAGAATGAGGAGATAACGAACTGCTAACGACTTATCTGTCTCAGCCTTTGAAATTTTGAGGTATTTTTTCAAAAAAGAGTGAAATATAGGGCTCTGAATCATATATAAAAAGTACTGTTTGCTCTTTGTGGAGCAAATGATAGGGACAAATTAACAAGTAAAAGTAAAAAACATACGAATGAATGTTTGTGCATGATAATAAAAATTTTAGGATTAAAGAATAAAAAATAATAATGCAATAAAGACATATTA